>OFCW01000104.1_pt1 | contig 34378 bp, 37 predicted proteins | sample 1520951 | NCBI WGS metagenome assembly OFCW01 (sample SAMEA4349680, study PRJEB24078) | microbial mat metagenome | biome: Terrestrial Biome; feature: Habitat; material: Microbial Mat | place: India | collected 2012-06-12 | depth 10 m | reverse complement strand
CTTCATGCGCCAGCAGGTGGCTGGCGAGCCGATGCCCCAGGGCGCAGATCGTCAGCGACGGATTGACGCTGCCGGCGGTCGGGAATACGGAACCGTCGCATACCCAGACGTTGTTTGTGCCGAACACTTTCAGATCCGTATCGACCACCCCTTCCGCCGCCGAATTCGCCAGGCGCGCAGTGCCGAGATGATGGGCGGCCGAACTGACCGCATCGAGCCAGTCGGACAGATCGTCCTTGCGCGTTGAGTCCACCAGCGGATGCCGTGCCAGGCTCGACATCACGAGGTCGAGCGTCCTGCCGAAGCTTTCCGCATCCTCCCGCGAGAGCTGCCAGTCGATCCGTGCCACCGGATATCCGTAGCGGTCCCGCTTGCGTTCGGACAGATCGACGCGGCTGTCGGGATTGGGCAACTGTTCGGTCATGAAAAACAGGTCGCCGAAGCGGGTCTGGCACGGTAATGGCAGGCGCTGGTGTATGACGCGCCACCGGATATAGCGATCCGTCATGATGGCCTTCACATGGCGGGCGCGCAGGTCGGCCGCGCCGCGCACGCCGAGAAACGACATCAGCGTGACGTTGGGCACTTTGCGCGCATTCAATCCGGGGCGGATGAATACGGTGTGATTGGGCAGGCGCTGTTGGCGCTGCGCGTCGTCTTGAATCACGAAGCCCGGAAGCGCGCTCACGCCCGCGCCAATCGGGAAACCGGAAAACAAGTGGCCCTTGACCCGCTCGCGGAAGCGCACCTGGCAGACATAGGCGGCCGGGTGGTCCATCAGGTTGCGGCCGAGCCACCACAAATCCTTGCCCAGTCCGGGCTCGATACCGGTGCCCGAATTGAGGAGCAGCCGTGGCGTCTCCAGCGCGCCTGCGGCGACGATGAAGCGTTCGGCCTGCACCTCGAAGGTGCGATCGCCGCAACCGACGACCAGCCGGCGCGCCGTGCCGTTGTCGCTCATAATGAATTTCAAGGCAACGCTATGCGTGAGGCAGCGCGCTTTGCCGGTCCGGCACCAGCCAAGCAACATCTCCTTGCCACGGAAGGGTGGCGAAGCGAACTGATAGACCTTGCTCCGGAGTTTATCGGCTGCGTGAGGCTGTTGCGCCAGCCCTGCCTGCACGGCCGGCGCACCGGAATGGTCGCCGCCGCACAGGAAATCCCACGCCTTGCGGTAATGCGGCGCCAGCTGTTCGCTGCCGATGGCCCAGCCGCTGTGCGGCACCCAGGCGCGGCGCTGGAAATCGATCTCGTCCAATTGTGCGCAGATGCCGTGCCAGTAAGCGGTGCCGCCTCCGACTTCCAGCCCCCGGCTTGTCTGCAGGCGAAACGACCGGCCGATATTGTCGGTTTCGAGAACCGGCGCTTCCTGCCGCGCCGCGGCGATCGGGCCGGCCTCGACCATGAGCACGTCGATGCCGGCTTCGACAAGAACGCGCGCCACCGACAATGCCCCCATGCCGGTGCCGACGATACAGAACTTTGCTTGCAGAAGGGGCGCGGAAGGGAGTGTTCGTCCGTCGATCAGCATGATGCATGTCCTCTAAATAAGCCGGGATAGAACTTGGCGGGTGGCGCCAGGAGCGGATGCTCTGTCATGGCGGACCGCGCCCGGCAGCGCGCCAAGCCATTCGATCGTGCGCCTGGCAAGCTCTTCGCGCCATTCACGCCGGGAAAATGTGTGATTTGCCGCAGGCAGTACGGCGCGTGCAATGCGCGGCGAGCGCATCAGGGTGCGCCACCGGCGGCTCTGTTGTGTCAGGTCTAGAAATTCCTGTGCAGTTAAATCATTGCCGCACAATATCAGCAGCACCGCTCCTTGAAACAGCGTGCATGCCCGATGCAGGCGGTCCGGCAGAGACGGCTGGCTGCCGCCGGCATTGGCAGGAAGAAGCGCGCCGCGCACTGATGTGAACAGGGAACGCGCGGCACGGCGGTAGTCGAAATTGCCGGAGGTAATTTTTCTCCATAGTTCAGGCGCGAACAGCCGGGCGCGGTAGTAATGCTTCAATCGAGCCTTCGCTTCGCCGGCTTCGGTATGCGCCCAGGGATTGATGAGGACCAGGCCGCTGACGCGCCTGTCCTGATGCGCATACAGCATGGCCGCCGTGGCGCCGTCGCATAATCCGAGGATGACGACCTGTTGCACGGAAGGAGCGGCAGCCAGGAACTGGCCGATGGCGGCCTGAATATCCTGGTCGATCTCTGCGAAGCTGCGCATGTCGCCTTCGCTGTCTCCCATGCCGCGGTAATCGAAACGGAATACCGGGTAGCCGGCAGCGGCGAACGCGCGGGCCAGCAGGACGAATTGCCGATGGCTGCCAATTCGATATTGCGGACCGCCGACGACGATAAGCAAGCCGCATGAACCGGGCCGCGCCGGCAGGCTCAGCACGCCATACAGGGATGCGCCGCGACAGGGAAAGCAGAGGGCGTGGTCTTCGTGGGTCATGTCGTCGTTTCGGCCAATGCCTCGGTGCTGGCATCGATGAGCGCCGGGCACAGGGAAATATCCTGCGTTGCCCAGAAGCGCGGGCCCGCAATCGGGTGCAGGTGCAGCGCAACGCCGCGGCGCGTCCATTCACGCACTATGGTCATGCGCTCGGCGGGCACGGCTGCCTGCGCCTCGGGAATCAATTCGAACCAGTCCAGCGTAAAGTTCGCAGCACATAAGCCTGTCATGTCCGTGCTTTCGATCTGCGCCACCAGTTGCGCGGACAGTTCATAGCCGCCCGCTTCCACGGTTTCGCCGCGGGAAAGCGCGGCGCGCGCATCGCCTGCGCCTTCGCGAGCGCCGGCAAGCAAGGCGCCGACCATGTACTGGCGCAGCAGCTGGGCGATATAGGGGCGGCCGGCGAGCACCGGATGCCAAAGGATGCAACGCTGTATCGGCATGTCCGTGGCGCGCGCAAAGTCGAGCGCAAGCATGGCGCCCAGCCGCAGGCCCCACACGCACAGCCGTTCGTAACCGTGGTCCAGCAGCCAGATGGCGGCAGCAGCAAGATCCCGCTGCCACGAGCCCCATGTCGCCTGCGCCAATTCGCCTTCGCTGTCGCCGCAGCCGTCGAGATCGATCTGCAAGACGCCGAACCCCGCCGCCGCGAATGCGCGCGCCTGCAGCGCGGCCATGCGGCGCGACAGATTCATCTCTTCGCCGAACGGATGCACATACAGGATCGCTTCTCCGCGCGCATGGTGAATATGCGGGGTGTGGTGAAGGCAGAAGCGCCTGCCACGACCAGTATCGAGGAAGAACGGCCTGGCTGGCGGCAGACGGTTCAGATGCGTCATTGCACGAGCTTGCGGCTGACCCGCGTGGAGAGGGCGCCGACGCTCTCGAACATCTCGGCGTTGATTTCATCGTCGTCGAACACGATGCCGAATCGCTCTTCCAGTACGGAAATCACATTGATGACAGCCAGCGAATCGAATTCCGGGAAATTGCCGAGCAAGCGCGTGTTTTCGTTCAGCATCGACACGCGTTGGCCGAGCGCAAGGGTCTCGCCGAGGATGGATTTGACTTGCTCAATCAATTGCATGAGAGGAACCTGCAAAAAACAGCACCAATTATTTGTCACATCGGTACTCGCAGGATGCGGAGATGACGCCGGCGCAAAGCAGAGGCGTTCAATGCGGAAGACCAATGTGGTTAGAGCCTGTTCGGTATCTTTTTGGCGTGCATGCCAAAAAGATACCGAACAGGCTCTAAGCATATTGCCGTGAACAAAATTCCGTTCATTGCGGTTTATCAAAACACCAACATTACAGGTAGCAATACTTAACGCCGAACAACGACTCATCCAAGCCCATTACCACTGCCGAAGGAGAACTCCCTTGACTACCCCGCACGACACCCTCTCGCCCGATATACAGGCAGTCATCGACACGCAGCTGGCACGCATCGCGCAGCTGGAAAGCCGGTCTGACGATGACAGCAAGGTGGTCGCCGTGGTCGGCTTGGGATATGTCGGTCTTCCGTTGGCGGTTGCTTTCGGCAAGCACTTCCGCACTGTGGGTTTCGATCTGTCGCAGTCGAAGGTGGACAATTACCGGCGCTTTACCGATCCGACCGGCGAGGTGAGTACCGAAGAGCTGCGCGCCGCGCGCCGGCTCGAATGCAGCACCGATCCGGCCTGCCTGGCGCAGGCGGACTTCATCGTCGTGGCCGTTCCCACTCCCGTCGATATCGCGCATCAACCCGACTTCTCGCCCCTGATCGGCGCCAGCCAGTCCGTCGGCCGGCATATGAAACGCGGCGCGATCGTGGTGTATGAATCGACCGTGTATCCCGGCGCAACCGAGGAAGTCTGCGTGCCGATTCTCGAACAGTATTCCGGCATGCAGTGGAAAAAGGATTTCCACGTCGGCTTCTCGCCGGAGCGCATCAATCCCGGCGACAAGGAGCATACGCTGGCATCCATCGTCAAGATCGTTTCCGGCGACGATGAGGCAACCTTGCAACAGGTCGCGCGCCTGTACGAGCGCGTGGTGAAGGCGGGCGTGCACCGCGCATCCAGCATCAAGGTCGCGGAATCGGCGAAGGTGATCGAGAATACGCAGCGCGATCTGAATATCGCGTTGATGAACGAACTGGCGATCATCTTCGACAAGCTCGGGATCGACACGCTGGAGGTGCTGCAGGCGGCGGGCACCAAATGGAATTTCCTCAACTTCCGGCCCGGGCTGGTCGGCGGCCACTGCATCGGCGTCGATCCGTATTACCTGACCCACAAGGCGGAAATGATCGGCTATCACCCGCAGGTCATTCTCGCCGGGCGCCGCATCAATGACGGCATGGCGAAGTTCGTCGCCGAAAAGACGGTGAAGGAACTGATCCGGGCCGGTTTCCCGGTCAAGGGCAGCAAGGTCAACGTGCTGGGCCTGACGTTCAAGGAAAACTGTCCTGACCTGCGCAATTCCAAGGTCGCCGACCTGGTCCAGGAGCTCAAGTCGTACGGCGTCGACGTGTATGTGCACGACCCCGTCGCCGCGCCAGAAGAAGCCGAGCATGAATATGGCCTGAGGCTGATGCGCTGGGATGAACTGCCGCGGGCGGAAGCCGTCATCGCCGCCGTCGCGCACCGCGACCTGCTGGCCCGCCCGGCGGCAGACCTGCGCGCAAAGCTGGTGGACGAAGGCTGCTTCATTGACGTCAAGTCGCAATTCGACCGGCAGGCATTCGAAGGCGCAGGCATCAGCGTGTGGAGACTCTGATGGAGTTCTCAGGCAATGCGGGATATCCCGCGCGCTACGCGCAGGTGCGCCGGCATTTGCTGTCGCACCGCTATCACTGGCTGGTCACCGGCGTGGCCGGTTTCATCGGTTCGTCGCTGCTGGAAGCATTGCTCGCGCTGAATCAGAGAGTCACCGGCATCGACAATTTTTCCACCGGCTACCGTCACAACCTCGATCTTGTGCGCGACGCCGTCGGGCCGGACAGATGGGCGCGCTTCCGCTTCATTCACGGCGACATCCGCCAGATGGAGGATTGTGTCCCGGCGTGCCGCGGCGTCGACTACGTGCTGCACGAGGCTGCGCTGGGCTCCGTGCCGCGCTCGCTACACGATCCGATCCTGACGAACGCGAACAACGTCACCGGTTTCCTGAATATGCTGGTGGCGGCGCGCGATGCGCGGGTGAAGCGTTTTGTCTATGCCGCCTCCAGCTCGACCTATGGCGATCATCCGGGACTGCCGAAAGTGGAATCCGAGATCGGCAAGCCGCTGTCGCCGTATGCGGTCACCAAGTACGTCAACGAGCTGTACGCCGATGTGTTTGCCCGCTGCTACGACGTCGAGTCGATCGGCCTGCGCTACTTCAACGTCTTCGGGCCGCGCCAGGATCCACATGGCGCCTACGCCTCGGTCATTCCGCAATGGATCGCCGCGCTGATCCATGAACAGCCGGTTCACATTAATGGTGACGGGCACACCAGCCGTGATTTCTGTTTCATCGACAATGTCGTGCAGGCGAACCTGCTGGCGGCATTCAGCGATGACCCGCGCGCGGTCAACCAGGTCTACAACGTGGCGCTCAATGACCGCACCAGCCTGAATGCGCTGTACGAAATGATGCGCGCGGAACTGATCGCATCCAATCCGCGCCTGTCGGAACACCGGCCCCGGTATCGCGCCTTCCGCGATGGCGACGTGCGGCATTCGCAGGCGGATATCTCCAAGGCCCGGGAACTGCTCGGATTCGAGCCCACCGACCGGATCCGGGGCGGCCTGAAAAAGACCATCGCCTGGTACAAGGAGCATCTCGCGGTTGCCTGTTAATGGAAGGCGGCGAGCATGGAGCGCGTGGTCGTCTACGACAGTTTCGACAGCCTGCCTGCGTCCTGCGCGGCGCTGTTTCGGCGCGCCGCCGCAGAGTCCGGCGTCTTCCTCAGCCTGCCGTGGTTTCGCACCCTGACGGCCGCTGCGCTGTCCGAATCGCCGCTGCGCATCTATGCGCTTGCCGCGGATGCCGATACCGTGCAGGCGTTGATGCCGATGCGTGCAGCCACGGTACGCAATCGGTTTTTTTCGTTCCGGCAGCTTGCTGCGGCGGCCAATTTTTATACGCCGCTGTTCGCACCGCTCGTCGCCGACAGCATGTCCGCCCAGGCTGGCATGGAGGCGCTGGCCAGGGCGATTGCCGCCGAAACGGCGCGTTGGGACACGGTCGCGCTCTATCCGATGGATGGCGACCACCGGCTCTATGCCGCCACGCTGTCGGCTTTCCGCGCGGCCGGCATGGCTGTCCAGACGTATCGCTGCTTCGCCAACTGGTATCTCAAGGTAAACGGGCGCTCATTCGACGAATATGCCGCAAGCCTGCCGCCGCGGTTAAGGAATACGCTGAAACGCAAGGAAAAGCAGCTTGCCGGCGGCAGGCTGCGCATGGAAATCATCACCGGCGGCGCCGAGCTGGAGCGGGGCATCGAGGCGTATCACGCGGTTTACCGGGCCAGCTGGAAACCGCCGGAGGCCTTCCCGCGGTTTATGCCCGAACTGATCCGCAGCTGCGCACGGGAGGGATGGCTCAGGCTCGGCGTTGCCTATATCGACGGGCAGCCTGCCGCCGCCCAGGTCTGGATCGTCGCTGCCGGCGTGGCGTCAATCTACAAGCTGGCATACGATCAGGCCTTCGTGAAGTATTCAGTCGGGTCGCTGCTGACCGCCCGGCTCATGCGGCAGGTGATCGATCTCGACGGCGTGCATGAAGTGGATTTCCTGTCCGGCGACGATGCCTACAAGCGCGACTGGATGTCGCACCGGCGCGAGCGCCGGGGCATCATGGCGTTCAATCTTCGCACCTTCAGGGGGGGAGCGCTTGCGGCCGTGAATCTTGGCGGCAGCGCGGTCAAGCAGATTCTGCGAGGCGGGAGGCGGCGGGCCAGGCCGCATGACGATGCAGCCCATGATCGGGAGCAAGGGCGTGTATCTGGCGCCGCGCCGACTTGACAATCCATCATCGGTGTCAAATAATTAGGACTACGAAATAAATTGCAGGTCAAGCATGTCCACTTTCGACCGCATCAGCACGCCGATCGAGGCGCGCATCGCCACCGGCTTTGCGCGGATCAACACGGCCATGCGCAGCAAGGCATGGGCGCAGGCCGCCGCCAGCGGGCTGACGCCGACCCAGGCCGATATCCTGCATCTGCTCGCGTCGCGCAACGCGCCGCTGCGGCTGTCGGCTGTCGTCGAGCAATTGGCCATCAAGGCCGCCACCGCCAGCGACGCGGTCAGCGCGCTGGTCAACAAGAAGCTGGTGGCAAAGGGCAGGGCGGCGGACGACGGGCGCGCCATCGCGCTGAAACTCACTGCCGCCGGCGCGCGCCTGGCCGCATCGGTGGCCGACTGGACCGGCTTTCTGGCCGCCGCCGCGCAAACCCTGGACGAGGAGGAAAAAGCGGCCATGCTGAAGCTCATCATCAAGATGATCCGCACGCTGCAGCAGCGCGGCGATATCCCGGTCAACCGCATGTGCGTCACCTGCCGCTATTTCGAACCGAACGCACACGACAACCCGCGCACGCCGCATCACTGCCACCTGGTGAACGCACCGTTCGGCGACCGCCACCTGCGCCTGGATTGCCCGGAGCACGAGGAAGCGGAAGAGATTTGCCGGCAAAGGAACTGGGCCGACTTTGCCGGAGCATGACGATTTTTCCGGCCTATTTATTTAGGAGTCCTAATATGCAAGGAATCAGGCTTCCTCCGGGGAAAGCTGTGCTTTGTCTATGCATGAACGCCGCGCGGGTGTCCGGCGGCTTGTCGTTGCCGGGCAAGGCCGAATGAAACGGGGCGCTCAGGTAAGTTTGGCGACCGGCCCGAGGCCCCGTCCCCTCAATCTCAACCACGAAACCAAGGAGTAGTTCATTATGACGACCAAAGCGATTTTTTACCATGCCGGCTGCCCGGTCTGTGTCGCGGCCGAACAGCAGTTCGCCGCCGCGCTCGATCCGCGCCAGTTCGATGTCGAGGTGGTGCACTTCGGCACGGCGCGCGAGCGCATCGCGGAAGCGGAACGGTTCGGCGTGAAATCGGTGCCGGCGCTGGTCATTGACGGCAACGTATTTCACATCAACTATGGCGCCTCCCTTGCGGAGGTAAAGGGCGCCTGATCCCGGTGCAGCGGCCGGCGGTCTGCCGCCGGCCGCCCGCCGTACCCGACAGCAGAAGGAGAAGAAATGGAATGTATCGCCATCAGGCATGTCGCATTTGAAGATCTCGGCGTTTTCGAGCCCGTGTTGCGCGAAGCCGGATTTCGCATCACCTACCTGCAGGCGGGCGTGGACCGGATCACGTCCGGGCGCTGGCAGCAGGCGGACCTGGCGGTGGTGCTGGGCGGGCCGATCGGTGTCAATGACGTGGCGCTGTTTCCGTACGTGGCGGACGAGATCGCGCTGATCCGGGAGCGCCTGGCGGCGGGCAAGCCTGTGCTCGGCATTTGCCTGGGCGCGCAAATGATCGCGGCGGCCCTGGGCGCGCGCGTCTATCCGGGCAAGCAGAAGGAAATCGGCTGGGGCCCGGTCAGCCTGACCGGCGCGGGCAGGCAATCGGCGCTGGCGGCACTGGCGGATGACGCGCCGGTGCTGCACTGGCATGGCGACACCTTCGACCTGCCGCCTGCGGCCACCCTGCTGGCATCGACGCCGATCACGCCGCACCAGGCGTTCAGCTGCAATGCCGCGCTGGCCCTGCAGTTTCATCCGGAGGCGGATGCCGGACGCATCGAAACCTGGCTGATCGGGCACGCCTGCGAACTGTCGCAGGCCGGCATCGACCCGCGCACCATCCGCGACGACAGCAAGCGCCACGCGGCTGCGGCGCGCGAGGCGGGGCAGCGCCTGTTGCGCAGCTGGCTGCAACAGATGGACCTGCTGCGATGAACGCCGCGATTGCCGCGCTGCTCGTCGGTCCGGTGCGGCCGCTGGCCGCCACCGCGCATGTCAGCGGCATCGACAAACAGCCCGTCTCGCAGCGCCTGTGGCTGGGGCCGGAGGGATTCGCCGGCGATGCGCAGGCCGATCGCAGGCATCATGGCGGGCCGGACAAGGCGGTGCACCATTACGCGTTCGAACATTATGCGTATTGGTCCGCCGCCATCGGGCCGCGCGCCATCCTTGCGCGGCCCGGCGCATTCGGGGAAAACATTTCCACCTCCGGTATGACCGAGGCCGACGTCTGCATCGGCGACGTGTTCCGGCTCGGTGGCGCGCTGGTGCAGGTGTCGCAGGCGCGCCAGCCGTGCTGGAAGCTGAATGTGCGCTTCGACCAGCCGCAGATGGCGGCGCTGGTGCAGCACAGCGGCCGCACCGGCTGGTATTACCGCGTGCTGGAAAGCGGCTGGGTGGCGCCGGGCGAGCGGCTCGCGCTGCAGGAGCGGCGCCATGCCGCCTGGCCGCTGGCGCGCGTGCTGGAGGTTCTGTATCGGCGAACGCTCGACCTGGACGCCCTGGCGCAGCTGGCACGCATTCCGGAGTTTCCCCCGTCCTGGCGCCAGCTGTTTGCGCGCAGGCTGGCGGCGCACGCGGTAGAGGACTGGAGCAGGCGCCTCGACGGCGCAGGATGATGCCTGCGATGCGCGCCGCTTTCGTGGGAAGGCGGGTTACGGCGCTATAATCTGGCAGTCGTCAATTTGAAACATTGTTGCATTATCATGGCGTCTGCCGCCGAGTCGCGGCACGCCTGATCCGACACACCGTAAAACCGCCTTCGTGAAACTGCGCCAGACTGCCGCCCGTATCGTGCTGTCCCTGTTGCTGCTGCTATCGCAGCAACTGGCGGTCGCGCACGCGGTTTCCCACCTGTCGTCCGAGCGGGCATCCGGTATGGCGCGGCAAAAGCAGCTGCCGCCGGAACTGCAGTGCGACCAGTGCCTTGCCTTCGCCGCGATCGGCGCTGCCGTCGACACGCCGCCGCATGCCTTTGTCGCCGGCTTTCCCGCCGGCCTGCATGACGCGCTTTGCGCGCCGTTCAGGCTGCTTCCTTCCCCGTGGCGCGCCTTCGATTCGCGCGCTCCGCCTGTCGCAATCCGCTAAGCACATCAGGATCGAGCCGGTGCGCCTTGTCGCACGGCTCCGTTTCGCTTTTCGCTGACAGGAACCCAACATGCTGAAACACACCGTACTGGCGGCGGCGCTGGCTGCCGCCTTTGGCGCGCCCTTGCACGCCCATGCCGCCGACGACAAGGAACTGGCGCAATTGCGCGAAGAAATCCGCCAGATGAAGCAGGATTACGAAGCGCGCATCCAGACCCTGGAAAAACGGCTGCAGGCGGCCGAGGCGCAGGCCAGGCCGGAGGCGGCAGCGCCGGCGCAGGCTGCCGCACCTGCCGCACCTGCTGCGCCGGCTGCGAGGGCCAATGCCTTCAATCCGGAAATGTCGCTGATCCTCGGCGGCACCTATACCAACCTGAAACAGGACCCGACCCAATTCCGCATCCAGGGCTTCGTGCCGGGCGGCGAGGAAATCGGGCCGGGCGCGCGCAGCTTCAATCTGGGCGAATCGGAACTGACGCTGCGCGCCAACATCGATCCGCGCTTTGCCGGGCAGGCGACCTTTGCGCTGGCAGCCGACAACAGCGTCGGCGTCGAGGAAGCGTTCTTCCGCACGCGCGGCCTGGCCAGCGGGCTGAATCTGAAAGCCGGGCGCTTCCTGTCCGCGGTCGGCTACCTCAACGGCCAGCATGCGCATGCCTGGGACTTCGCCGATGCGCCGCTGGCGTACCAGGCGTTTTTCGGCGGCCAGTACAAGCCCGACGGCGTGCAGCTCACCTGGCTGGCGCCGACCGAACGCTTTGTCGAACTGGGCGTGGAAGCCGGCAATGGCGCCGCCTTCCCCGGCAGCGACCGCAACAAGAATGGTGTTGGCTCCGCCGCGCTGTTCGCGCATGTCGGCGACGACATCGGCGACAGCGCCAGCTGGCGGCTGGGCGCGTCCTTCTTGCATACGGGAGCGGCCAACCGCAGCTTCGACGATGTCGATAGCGCGGGCGCCGGCGTGACCAACGCCTTCAGCGGCCATTCCAACATGTGGATCGTCGACGCCGTCTACAAATGGGCGCCCAACGGCAATGCGACGCAGACCAATGTCAAGCTGCAGGGCGAATACTTCCGGCGCCGCGAGAGCGGCACGCTGGCTTTCGATACCCAGGGCCGGGCGCTGTCCGGCGCCTACGCGAGCGCGCAGTCGGGCTGGTATCTGCAGGGCGTCTACCAGTTCCGCCCGCTATGGCGCGTCGGCCTGCGCTACGACAAGCTGTACGCGGGCGCGCCGGACATCGGCCTGGTCAACAGCGGCACGCTGGGCGCCGCCGACTTCCCGCGCCTGGCCTCGTACAACCCGTCGCGCGGCAGCGTCATGCTCGACTACTCGCCGTCCGAATTCAGCCGCTTGCGCCTGCAGTTCGCGCGCGACAAGTCGCGCCCGGATGCGGCCGACAACCAGCTCTTCCTGCAGTACATCATGAGCCTCGGCGCGCATGGCGCGCATACCTTCTAAGGAGACGCAGATGAAAAAACTGATTTCCGTCGTGTTCGCATCGGCCGCGCTCCTGCTGGCGCTGCCGTCGCATGCCGCCGTCAATGTGCTGGCCTGCGAACCGGAATGGGCGGCGCTGGCGACCGAGATCGGCGGCGACAAGGTGAAGGCGGCCAGCGCCACCACCGCGCTGCAGGACCCGCACCGCATCGAGGCGCGCCCCAGCCTGATCGCCAAGGCGCGCAATGCCGACCTGCTGGTCTGCACCGGGCTGGAGCTGGAGGCGGGCTGGCTGCCGACCCTGCTGCAGCAGGCCGGCAATCCGAAGATCGAGCCGGGGCAGCCCGGCTATCTGGAAGCCGGCGGCCTGGTGCCGCGCCTGGATGTGCCGGCCCGCCTGGACCGCGCCGAAGGCGACGTGCATGCCGCGGGCAATCCGCACATCCAGCAGGACCCGCGCAATATCGCCAAGGTGGCCGGCGCGCTGGCGCAACGCCTGGCGCAGATCGACCATGCCAATGCCGCCTACTATCAGGCGCGCCACCAGGATTTCGCGGCGCGCTGGAACGCGGCGCTCCAGAAGTGGGAGCGGCAGGCCGCGCCATTGAAGGGCGTGGCGGTGGTCGAGCATCACAAGAACATGGCATACCTGCTGAACTGGCTCGGCATGCGCAGCGTGGGAACGCTGGAGCCCAAGCCCGGCGTCGAGCCGAGCGCGTCGCACCTGGCGGAACTGGCCGGCCAGCTGCAGCGCCAGCCGGCGAAGATGGTGCTGCGCGCCGCCTACCAGGATCCGCGCGCGTCGCAATGGCTGGCCGAGCATGCGCATATATCCGCCGTGATGCTGCCGTTTACGGTGGGCGGCGACGAGCGCGCGAAGGACTTGTTCGGCCTGTTCGACGACACCGTGCAACGCTTGCTGGATGGCGCCAAATGAATACCGATGCGATCGACCTTTCCATCATCGCGCCGGCCTTCGCGGCCGGCCTGCTGGTGCTCGTCACCCACGTGCCGCTCGGCATGCAGGTGCTCAAGCGCGGCATCGTCTTCATCGACCTGGCGATCGCCCAGATCGCCGCGCTCGGCGTGATCGTGGCCGGCTTCGCCGGCATCGAGCAGGGCTGGCTGGTGCAGCTGGCGGCGGGGGGCGCCGCCGTCCTCGGCGCGTTCCTGCTGACCTGGACCGAGAAGCGCTGGCCGGAAGTGCAGGAGGCGCAGATCGGCGCGCTGTTCGTGCTGGCCGCCACCGGCAGCCTGCTGCTGCTGGCGCACAATCCGCACGGCGGCGAACACCTGCGCGATCTGCTCGCCGGGCAGATCCTGTGGGTGCGCTACGAGCAGCTGCCGGTGCCGCTGGCGGCCACCGTGTTCATCGCGGCGGCGATCTTCCTGTGCAAGAACCGGCTCGGGCCGCCGGGCTTCTACCTGCTGTTCGCGCTGGCGGTGACGATCTCGGTGCAGCTGGTCGGCGTGTACCTGGTGTTCGCCAGCCTGATCGTGCCGGCGCTCGGCGTGCGCAACCATGCGGAGGGCAAGCGCCTGCCGCTGGCGTATGCGATCGGAATCGCGGGGTATGCGGCCGGGCTGCTGATCTCGATGGTGTTCGATCTGCCGTCGGGGGCGCTCATCGTCTGGTGCCTGGCGCTGCTGGCCATGGCGGTGCATGCGACCGGGCCCGGCCGCGCCGTGCCGGCGGCAATCCCGCCGCATCAGGCATCGCCAGGCCGGGGACGGAAAACGGGATCATGACTGGCTGCGTCCAAGCCCGGTCAGCAGATCCGGCTGGACGATCTCGATCCAGTACCCGTCCGGGTCCTTGATGAAGGCGACATCCTTCATCTTGCCCTGCTCGGGGCGCTTCGCGAATGTGACCTGGTTGTCGTCGAACCAGCGCACCGCGGCGGCCAGGTCCGGCACCGAAAAGCAGATATGGCCGAAGCCTTGCGGCTGCGCATTGCCGTCGTGGTAGCGGAAATCCGGATCGCTTTCGGTGCCCCAGTTGTGCGTCAGCTCCAGGATGCCGCGCTGGCTGAAGGTCCATGCGGTGCGCGCGCCGGCCTCGTCCGGCACGGCAGCCTCATCCGCCTTCGCCAGAAAGTACAGCGAGAACTGCATTTCCGGAAAATCGAGCTTGCGCAGCACGCGCATGCCGAGCACGCCGGTGTAAAACGCAAGCGATACGGCCGGGTCCTTGACCCGCAGCATGGTGTGATTCAGCGTGAAACCGCGTGTGGCGGCCGGCACGGCGGCGGCTGCGCCCGGGTGCGATTCGGTAGTGAAAGTCATCGTGAAATTCCTTGAAAAAAAGCATGCCTGCTGTCGTTGTCAGACAGCACACGAGCGAAAAAATGCCCCGGCGCCCTGCGTTACTCCGGCTGCGGGTTTTCCTCTTCGCCCGGCAGCGGAATCCAGTGACCCAGACGCGCGGCCTTGGTGCCGAGATAGCGTTCGTTGAACGGATTGCGGTTGACGATCAGCGGCACGCGCTGCGCCACCGGGATCTGCGCATCCTCCAGCGCCTTCATCTTGCGCGGGTTGTTGGTCATCAGCCTGAGCGACCGGATGCCGAGCTGCTGCAGCATCGGCTTGACCAGCCGGTAGTCGCGCATGTCGGGCGCAAAGCCGAGCGCATGGTTGGCCTCGACCGTGTCGGCGCCGGCTTCCTGCAGCCGGTAGGCGCGGATCTTGTTGACCAGGCCGATGCCGCGCCCTTCCTGGCGCAGGTAGAGCACCGCGCCGCGGCCTTCCGCCGCGATGCGCCGCAGCGCCGTTTCCAGCTGCGCGCCGCAGTCGCAGCGCTGGCTGAACAGCGCGTCGCCGGTCAGGCATTCGGAATGGATGCGCGCGAGCACCGGCTCGTCGCCGCCCAGGTCGCCCAGCGTGATCGCCAGGTGCTCCTTGCCGGTCGCCTGCTCGACGAACGCGTGCAGCGCGAACGTCGCCCAGGGCGTCGGCAGCTGGCAGGGCGGGATGTACTGCAGTTCGGTTGGCGCATCCGCCGCTTGGTCGGCCATCGGCGTCGGCAGCGAGTCCAGATCGTTCATGTCAAAGTGCCCGTGGTGATAAAAATTTGTTGATGAAGCCGGTCACTGCGCCCTCGCCCTTAGCGGCGAATGCCCAGCAAGACGTAGGTTGCCGCCAGCGCATCCTCCAGCGCCTGCCGCGTGCGGTGGACCTTGCCGAGCACGGTCGCGCCCAGCCACATCTGGTACAGCACCTGCGCGGTCTTTTGCGCGTCCAGCGCCGGCGCGATGCAGCCCTCCTGCAGGCCGCGCGTAATGCAGGCCGCCAGGATCGCGGTCACGCGCGACGTGCCCTGCTGCAGCGTGGCGCGCATGGTGTCCGACAGGTCGGCGACTTCGGCGCCGAGCTTGACCACCACGCACTTGCCCTCGACATCATGGCAGCATTGCGTGTCGATCCATTCGCGGAAAAACCGCAGCAACTGCTCGTCGGCCGGCGCCGCGCCGGGGCGCAATGCCTGTTCCAGCCGCGCCAGGTACTTGTCGAAGTAATCCTGCAACAGCGTGTTGCCGAAATCTTCCTTCGACCTGAAATAGTGATAAAACGACCCCTTCGGCACGCCGGCCGCCGTCAGGATTTCATTCAGGCCGACCGCGGCAAAGCCCTTGCCGAGGATGATCGCGCGCGCGGTGTTGAGGATGTGCTGCCGGGTGTGATGGAATTCCTTGTCCATGCGCCGCAGTATAACAGGATTAGACCGGTCGTCTAGAAAGGCCGGAATTGCTGTGGGGATATATCGCGCGGAATGCGCCGGCGGGTGTAAGTTAACGAAGCCCGATGCGGGTTTGCCTTGTCCCGGATCGCTTTCTTTCTTGTTTTTTCGAAGTAAACATGCGGGAGCGCTCGGTTAATCGGGACTCTTGTAACACGTAGAATTGCCCCCAACTCCAAGCCAGATCCCTTTCTCCCGAGGGAATAAGCGTTCTACATAAGGAACCCTTGTGACTCCAAAACATATCCGTTTCATCATCTCCGCGGCGGCGGCGTTTCTCCTTTTTTCCTTGTTTAGCCAGCAATTCCATGCGGGCGGGCATGCTGCCGCCACGCCGGTCGCCTACTCCGACTTCCTGAGCCAGGTGAAGGCGAAGTCGATTCGGGAGGTGGTCATCGAAGGCACCCGCGTTTCGGCGGTGACGGCCGATGGCAGGAAGCTGACGACGAACACGACGCTGCTCGACCGCGGCCTCGTCAACGACCTGATTGAGAACGACATCAAGTTCGACGTCCGCAATCCGGAAGGCCCGTCGCTGCTGTCCCAGGTCTTCGTGTCGTGGTTCCCGATGCTGCTGCTGATCGGCGTCTGGGTGTGGTTCATGAAGCGCCAGCAGGGCGGCAAGGGCGGCATGTTCTCGTTCGGCAAATCGAAGGCGCGCCTGCAGGATGCGGCCTCCAATACCGTCACCTTCGCCGATGTCGCCGGCTGCGAAGAGGCGCGCGAGGAGGTCGACGAGATCGTCGAATTTCTGCGCGAGCCGCGCAAGTTCCAGCAGCTTGGCGGCCATGTGCCCAAGGGCGTGCTGCTGGTCGGCCCGCCCGGAACCGGCAAGACGCTGCTGGCGCGCGCGATGGCGGGCGAGGCGGGCGTGCCGTTTTTCACCATCTCGGGCTCGGACTTCGTCGAAATGTTCGTCGGCGTCGGCGCCTCGCGCGTGCGCGACCTGTTCGAAACGGCCAAGCGGCATGCGCCCTGCATCATCTTCATCGACGAGATCGACGCGGTCGGCCGCGCCCGCGGTTCCGGCATGGGCGGCGGCAACGACGAACGCGAGCAGACGCTCAACCAGATGCTGGTCGAGATGGACGGCTTCGAGCCGAATTCCGGCATCATCGTCGTCGCCGCCACCAATCGCGCCGACGTGCTGGACAAGGCGCTGCTGCGGCCGGGCCGCTTCGACCGCCAGGTGACGGTCGGCTTGCCGGACATCCGCGGCCGCGAAAAGATCCTGCAGGTCCATATGCGCAAGGTGCCGCTCTCGCCCGACGTGCGGGCCGATGTCCTCGCGCGCGGCACGCCCGGCTTTTCCGGCGCCGAGCTGGCCAACCTGGTCAACGAAGCGGCGCTGTTCGCCGCCCGCCGCAACAAGCGGCTGGTGGACATGCAGGACTTCGAGGATGCGAAGGACAAGATCATCATGGGGCCGGAACGCAAGTCGGCCGTCATGCGCGAGGAAGAGCGCCGCAATACCGCCTACCACGAGTCCGGCCACGCGGTGGTGGCGAAGCTGCTGCCCAAGGCCGATCCGGTGCACAAGGTCACCATCATGCCGCGTGGTTATGCGCTGGGCCTGACCTGGCAGCTGCCGGAGCATGACCGCGTGAACATGTACAAGGACAAGATGCTCGAAGATATCGCCATCCTGTTCGGCGGCCGAATTGCCGAGGAAATGTTCATGCACCAGCAGTCCACCGGCGCGTCGAACGACTTCGAGCGTGCGACCAGGCTGGCGCGGGCGATGGTCACCCGCTTCGGCATGTCCGAGACGCTCGGCACGATGGTCTATACCGACGAGCAGGACGGCTTCGGCATGACTGTGCGCACCGTATCCGAAGAGACCCAGCAGAAGGTGGACGAGGAAATCCGCCGCATCCTCGACGGCCAGTACGCGCTGGCGCGCCGGCTGCTGGAGGCGAACCGGGACAAGGTCGAGGTGATGGCGCAGGCGCTGCTCGAATGGGAAACGCTGGATGCGGAGCAGGTGGACGACATCATGGCCGGCAGCGCGCCGCGCGCGCCCAAATACCGGACCGAGCGGACGCCGACCCGTGGCGGCGGCGCGGGGCCGGTGGTGCCGGCGGTGGCGTAAGTCCCTCGCAGCGCCTCCTGCCGGCACTGCCGCACGGGAGGCAATGAGGCACTATGCCGGACGGACGCTGCAGACCTTGAGGCCGGCCTGTTCGGCGAAGGCGAAGCGCACCGGCAGGAAGGCGGAGATCACCTGCGCGTTGGTGCGGGTGTGCAGCGACACATGGCTGGTGGTAAAGCGCCCGCCGCCGGCCAGCGCCAGCGGGATCATGATCTGGTCGGCCAGATGCTCGCCGACGGCGCCTTCGCTTTGCAGGTAATGCCGCGCCTCCCTGACGGCCCGCAGCGCCACCTCTTCGGCGCGCCGCCTTTTTTCGCCGATGGCGCTGAACACTTCGGTGACGTGGCGGTATTCCAGTGTGATCATCAATGCATTGCCCGGCCCCTGGCCCGGCGCGGCGGCGATCGTGCGCAGCTGGGTATCGCTCCAGCCCAGCTCGCGGCGCACGCAGTCGAGTTCGCGCCGGGCGACCTCGCCGGGAATGCCGGCGACGAGGCTTTCCGCGTATTGCGCCACCGCTTCGCCGCGCCGCATCAACTCGACCGGCCGCAGGCGCGGGCATGGCTGTATCTGCGCGAACAATTCGCCGCCGCCGGCCGGGTAAAAGCCGTAGCGGCGCACCTGGATGTCGACGCACGCGCCCATCGCCGCCAGCACCCGGCCGTAGGCGCGCTGCAGGAACTGCGCGGGCGGCGCCATCGGATTGTGGGTGCCGCCGACGATGCGCACCGTTGACGGCGCGTCAGCATGCCACAGCGCCGGCAGCAGCGTCTGCGCTACCAGCGTGCTGCTGCCGGCGGTGCCGATGTCGAAATCGTATTGCCCGCCCTTGATGGCGCGCGGCGCAAACTCCAGCGTGCGCGCGCCGACCCCGATGTCGCCGACGTCGGCATCGCATACGCGCGCCGCCGCCTGCACCGCCACCAGATGCTGGCGCCGCAGGCCGGGCTGCTCGCGGTTGGCGCGGATACGGACGATGCGAAAGGGGCGTCCGGTGATCATGGCCAGCGTCAATGCGGTGCGCAGGATCTGGCCGCCGCCTTCGCCTTGCGATCCGTCCAGTTCGATCATGATGCCCGCCTTTGCCGCTCAGCCCCGGTCATCCTTTGACGCACACCACCTGCTTGAGGGTATGCACCACTTCCACCAGGTCCTGCTGCGCCTGCATCACCGCATCGATGTCCTTGTACGCCATCGGGATTTCGTCGATCACGCTGGCGTCCTTGCGGCACTCGACGCCCTGCGTCGCCCGGACCTGATCCTCGACGGTGTAGCGCCGTTTCGCCTCGTGCCGGCTCATGGTGCGGCCGGCGCCGTGGCTGCAGCTGTGGAAGCTTTCCGGATTGCCCTTGCCGCGCACGATATAGCTTTTCGCGCCCATCGAGCCGGGGATGATGCCGAGTTCGCCGGCGCGCGCCGACACCGCGCCCTTGCGCGTGACCAGCACATCGCGGCCGAAGTGGGTCTCCTTCTGCACGTAGTTGTGGTGGCAGTTCACCGCTTCCACGTGCGCATCGAACGGCTTGGCAATCACGCTGCGCACTGCGGCCACCAGGTTCTGCATCATCACTTCGCGATTCAGGCGCGCGAACTTCTGCGCCCAGCCCACGGCCTGCACATAGTCGTTGTAATGCTGCGTTCCTTCCTCCAGGTAGGCCAGGTCCTGGTCGGGCAGGTTGACCATGTGGGCGCGCATGTCCTGCTTGGCCAGCTCGATGAAGTAGGAGCCGATCGCATTGCCCACGCCGCGCGAGCCGGAATGCAGCATCAGCCACACGAAGCCGGCCTCGTCCAGGCAGATCTCGATGAAATGATTGCCGGTGCCGAGCGTGCCGAGATGCTTGTAGTTGTTGGTGTTGCGCAGCTTCGGCGCCTTGGCGCAGATCGCATCGAATTCATCCTTCAGTTGCGCCCAGGCCGCGTCCACCGCACGCGGCGGCGTTTCCCACGATCCCTTGTCGCGTCCGTGCCCTTTCGACAAGCCGTGCGGAATCGCCCGCTCGATCGCGCTGCGCAGTTTGCCGAGGTTGTCCGGCAAGTCCTGCGCCGTCAGCGTGGTCCTGGCCGCCATCATGCCGCAGCCGATGTCGACGCCGACCGCGGCCGGAATCACCGCGCCCACGGTCGGGATCACGCTGCCGATGGTCGAGCCCTTGCCGAGGTGTACATCCGGCATCACCGCGATGTGCTTGTAAATGAAGGGCATTTTCGCGGTGTTGGCCAGCTGGCGCTTCGCCTCTTCCTCCACCGGTACGCCATGGGTCCACATCTTGACCGGACGTCCGTCCGGGACATCCAGCACCTCGTATTGCTCGCGATTCATCATGTTCCTTCAAGTGAGGCTAAAACGTCTGCAAATAGACCGCAAATGGCACCATTAATTGCATTGCAGATCGCCTGCGGTATGTCTGTACGGCAATGCGGCATCTCGTTACAATGTGCCTTCAGTGAAATCTCGATGAGGGAGCGCTGCCCGTGCCATCCCATCTTTTCCCGCCCGACCAGTCCGCGCAGACCTATCGCCTGAAACGGACCTTGCTCGCCGCCGCTTTCTATACGCTGTGCGCACTGGTCATCGGATTTGGCACCTGGCAAGGCTTGTTCCCCCCGCTTCCGCTCGCGCTCTACAGTGCCGGCTTTGTCATTGTAAGCGCCGTGTTTTTCCTCATCATCCGGCGCGGCTGGAACCTGCGCTTTGCCGACCCCAGCCTGACCGAGGCGCAAATCCTCTGTTCGATCGGGCTGTGCAGCTACATCATCATCTATGCCGGACCGCTGCGCGGCGTGTTCATGTTCGCCTATGTGATCGCGCTCATGTTCGGCGGCACGCAATTGACGATGCGGCAGACGGTGCGCCTGGCGCTCTTGCCGGTGCTGCTGTTTCCGCTTGCCGTGGTCATCGCATCCGGTCTGCAGCCGGAGGCGGTCGACTGGCGCATCGAACTTGCGCAATGGATCGCGCTGGCGGTGATCATGGCATTTACCGCCATGCTGGTCGGGAATGTGGCGCGCCTGCGCACCCGGTTAAAGGCGAGCAACGCCGAGCTGAAGGCGGCGATGGACCGGCTGACGGAAATGGCGGTGCGCGACGACCTGACCGGACTGTACAACCGGCGCCACATGCTCGACATGCTGGAACGCGAGAAAAGCCGCATCAACCGCAGCGAGGACGGCGGTTTCTGCGTGTGCATGCTCGACATCGACCATTTCAAGCGCATCAACGACAGCTACGGCCACGGCGACGGCGACACCGTGCTGCGCATGTTCGCGTGGACCGCCGAGCAGTGCATCCGCAGCGCCGACGTGCTGGCGCGCTGGGGCGGGGAGGAATTCCTGTTGCTGCTGCCGCAGACGCCGCCGGAACTGGCCGAATCCTGCGTCGAGCGCATCCGGGCCGCGCTGGCGCGCACGGTGTTCGACGGCCTGCCGCGCGACTTGCGCATCACCGTTTCGGCCGGCATCGCGCAGTACCGCAGCGGCGGCACCGTCAAGGAATTGATCGAGCGCGCCGACGCCGCGCTCTACCAGGCCAAGCGCAGCGGGCGCAACCGCAGCGTGCTGGCCGAGCCGGCGCGCTTGACGGTGATCTGAGCGCCGCTCATTGGCCGGCGTTGCGGGCCTTCTCTTTGAGCTCGGTATATTTTTTCGCCGAGCCGTAGGACTGCTCGACCGGATAGCGCTGCGCATTCTTGCCGATCTTTTCCTGCGCCGCTTCGATCAGGTCGAAGCCGTTGTCTGCCGCGATCAGCAGCAGGTAGTGCAGCACGTCCGCGCATTCCTCGCGCAGCTGCTGCCGGAACCCGCAGTCCGCCTTGAGGGCGGCCAGCTCCTCGTCGCTTTTCCACTGCGTCAGTTCCAGCAGTTCGGCGGCTTCCAGGTTGAGGGAGATGACGAGGTTTTTCAGCGTGTGGAACTGCTTCCAGTTGCGCTCGTCGCGGAACCGGATCAGCTGGTCCCGGATCGTGTTCAGGTCGGCCATCACATGCGCCTTGCGATGATATGCGGGACCGCCAGTATAGCGCCGTCAGTTCCCGCGCAGGGAAGCCGGCTGCGGCGCGTCGAGCGACGGCGCGCCGCAGGCCTGTCCGAAGCGGTAGTCCTGCCGCCGCACGCGCTTCATGCGCCCCCAGTACGAGAACGTGAAGCCCGGCCACAGCGTGACGTTCTTGCCGTTCGCATCCAGGTACCAGCTCTTGCAGCCCGACGCCCACACCGTCCTGTGCATGCGGTGCTGCAGCCGCTCGTTGAATCTTGCCTGCGCTTCCGGGCGCACCTCGATCGAGGTCATGCCCTTGTTGCGCATGAGCTTCAGGCATTTCATCGCATGACTGATCTGCTGTTCCGCCATGAACACGACCGAATTGTGGCCGAGGCCGGTGTTCGGGCCGAGCAGCAGGAACAGGTTGGGGTAGCCGGCGGTCATCAGCCCGTAATAGGCCTGGATGCCGGCGCGCCACGCCTCGTTCAGGTCGACGCCGCCGCGTCCGACGAAGCGCACCGGCGCGAGCGGGTCGGTGACGCGAAAGCCGGTGCCGTAGATGATGGCGTCGGCCGCATGTTTGACGCCCCTGCCGTCGACGATGCCGTCTTCGGCGACTGCGGCGATGCCGTCGCTGACCACCGCGACATTGGGCCGCGCCAGCGCCGGGTAGTAGTCGTTCGACAGCAGGATGCGCTTGCAGCCGATGGTGTAGCGCGGCGTGAGCTTCTCGCGCAGCGCCGCATCGGCGATGTGTTTCTCGATGTGCCTGCGGCCCATCTTCTCGGCCAGCGCCATCAGCTTCGGATGCAGGAAGGCCAGCCCGCTCAGCTCCTGCCGCCAGTACACGAAACACCGGAACAGACCCTGCGCGCCCGGCACATGGCGCAGCACCGCCTGCGCGCGCGCACCGATCGGGCCATCCATCTTCGGCAGCACCCAGGCCGGCGTGCGCTGGAACAGCGTCAGCTGCGCGACCCTGGGCGCGATCTGCGGCACGAACTGGATCGCGCTCGCTCCCGTGCCGATCACCGCCACGCGCTTGCCGGAAAGGTCATAGGCATGGTTCCATTCGGCCGAGTGGAACACTGCGCCGCGAAAGCGCTCGATGCCGGGCAGCTGCGGATAGGCCGGACGATGCAATGCGCCCATGGCCGACACCACGATGCGCGCAGTCAGCGACCTGCCGTCGGCGGTGCGCACGCGCCACAGGTCGGCCGCCTCGTCGAACACCGCCTCGCGCAGTTCGGCGCCGTAGCAGATGTGCGGCGCGAGCCGGTGCTTGTCGACGCAGTGCTTCAGGTAGTCGAGGATTTCCGCCTGGCCGGAATACATGCGGCTCCAGTCGGCCTTGCGCTCGAACGAGAACGAATACATGTGCGACGGCACGTCGCAGGCGCAGCCGGGATAGGTGTTCTCGCGCCAGGTGCCGCCGATCTCGTGCGCCTTTTCCAGCAGCAGGAAGGACGCCACGCCGGCCTGCTTGAGCCTGATCGCCATGCCGAGGCCGGAGAAGCCGGTGCCGATCACGACCGCGTCGAAATCGGGGCGCGCGGCGCGGGCGTCGGCCGCGCCGAACGCCGCCTGCCGCTTCAGGAAAACCGTCGCCGCCGCCAGCGATTCGCGCCCTTCCGGGATCAGCCAGTGGAACAGCTGCCAGACGTGCGGCACCGCCGGCCACACGCGCAGGTCCACCGCCACGCCGGCCTGCCGCGCACGCTGCGCGAGCACGGTCGAGTCGTCGAGCAGCACTTCGTCCGCGCCGACATGGATCAGGAGCGGCGGCAGGCCGCGCAGGTCGGCGTGCACGGGCGAGGCCAGCGGCGTGCGCGGGTCGGCGCCGGCCAGGTACGCCTCGGCCGCCAGCGGCATGCGCGCGCCGACGAACATCGCGCAGCGCTCGCTGTTGCGCATGCGCGAGGGCAGGTCGTTGCCCATGTCGGTCAGCGGCGAGAACAGGGCGGCCGCCGCCGGCATCGGCATGCGGTCGTCGCGCAGGCGCAGCAAGAGCGCCAGCGCCAGGCCGCCGCCGGCGGAGTCGCCCGCCACCACCAGCCGCTGCGGGTCGCATCCGGCGCGCAGCAGCGCGGTGTACACCGATTCCGCATCCTCGATCGCGGCAGGGAAGGGGAACTCCGGCGCCAGCCGGTAGTCGGGCACGAACACGCGAAAGCCCTGGCGCGCGAAGAAGGTTGTGACCGCCCGGTGGGTGCGCGGCGAACAGGCGAAGTAGCCGCCGCCGTGCAGGTACAGCAGCGTGACGCTGCCGCTGCCGGCCCGCGATTCCACCCATTCGCCCGGCACGCCGCCCAGCGTGTGCGGCGTGACGGTAACATCCTTCGGCATGCGGTAGATTGCGCTGTTGAGCACGCGGCGCGCGGCGGCGGCATCGTTGGCCGCCGCCAGCCGGCGCTTGAAGGTCTTGCGCAATACCGCGCTGAACAGGCGCGCCTGCCAGCTGCTCATGACGGCCTCCTTTCGTCGAGCGGCGCCGGCGCGTTGCCCAGGCCGCGCGTCTCGAACAGGCGCTGGATGACTTTCCAGTAGCCCAGCGGCGCCAGCCGCGACAGCCAGTCGAGCACGCGCGCGTCGGGGCCGACCAGGATGCGCGGCGCGCGCCGCTCGATGCCGCGCACGATGTGGCGCGCGGCCTGCTCGGGCGAGGTGCGCACCTCGTTGAAGAATTTGTCCGCCAGCTGCTGCGCCTGGTTTTCGTCGAAGCGGGCGGCGCGCCGCGCATGGTGCGCGATGCGGGTCTTGATGCCGCCCGGATGCACCACCGAGACGGTCAGATTGCTTCCCTGCAGCTCGTGGCGCAGCGCGTCGGTAAAGCCGCGCACCGCGAACTTGCTGGCGCAATACGGCCCTTGCCCGGCCGGCGCCACCAGCCCGAACACGCTCGACAGGTTCACCAGGTGCGCCTGCGCCTCGCGCTTGAGCAGCGGCAGGAAGGCTTTCGTGGTGCGCACCACGCCCCAGAAGTTGATGTCCATGAGCCAGGCGAATTCTTCCAGCGTGACCTGCTCGACATTGCCCATCAATGCCACGCCGGCGTTGTTGATCAGCAGGTTCGCGCGCCGATGCTGCGCGCTGACGGCGTCGGGCAGCGCGGCGACCGCCGCCGCGTCGGCGATGTCGAGCCGGTGTTCGCTCACGCGCACGCCCGCGGTGCGCACCGACTGCGCGGTCTGCGCCAGCTGGCGCGCATCGCGGTCGACCAGCGCCAGGTGGCAGCCGCGACGCGCCAGCTCATGCGCGAGTGCGGCGCCGATGCCGTGCGCCGCGCCGGTGACGACGGCGACGCTATTCCTCAGTTCAAATTCCATGCTGCTCCCCATCCCATCCTGGTGGACAATTATTCTTCTCTGCATCTGGCCTGAGCTTGCGGCAGGCCAGAACCTGCGGCACGATTCAGTGTAAGGTAAATACCTTAGGGGCATCAAGAAGGATAGGCATGACCGAAGAGACACTCAATACACGCGACCGGATTCTTGAAACATGTTTGCGTTTGTTCAATGAGTCCAGCCCGGCTGCCGTGACGACCGCCGAAATCGCCCGCACCGTCGGCATCAATGAGGGCAACCTGTACTACTACTTCAGGAAGAAGGAAGACATCTTGGTCGCGCTGTTCGCGCAGTTCGAGACGGCGTTCGACGCGGTCGCGGCCGAGCAGCCGGGCAATGCCGGCCTGGCGACGGCGTATCTGGAGAAATGGTTCAACCTGATGTGGGAATGGCGCTTCTTCTACCGCGATACCGCCGCCATCAAGCGCATGGCGCCGGCGCTGCACGGCAGGAGCATGGCGCTGGCCGAACGCGGGCAGGCCGAGGTGCGGCGCGCCCTGCGGCGCATGGCCGACAGCGGCCTGCTCAAGGCGACGCCCGGCCAGATCGAGCGGCTGCTGGTCAATGCCTGGATCGTGTCGAGCTACTGGCTGGACTACCTGCACTCGCGGCATAACGTGGAGCAGGTCACGCGCGAACACATCGGCTGGGGCTTCGCGCAGGTCATGAGCCTGTTCGAGCCGTATGCCGCGCAGGCGGCGCCGGCGCGCAAGAACAGCGCCTGAGCGGGACGCCGCGTATGCGGCTTGTCCTGCTTTCTTTACGGAAATATGGAATCGGCTTTGCCAAGTCCGGGAACAATTGATCCGGATCAGGTGTTTTTGCCGCGCCGGCACGGGTTTCATGGCGCCGTCCGCATGGCATGTTAATTGCTCCATGGCAATGGCACGCCGGGAACGGCATGCGTCTTCCAGAATTTTTCAACCCGGAGAGTAATCATGAAATCCAGTTTTGTCGGCATCGCTATCGCTGCCGGTTTGTTGGCTGCCGGCGCGCAGGCGCTGGCCGCCGACGGCAAGGCCGTCTATGAGTCCACCTGCGCGGCATGCCACGCCACCGGCGCTGCCGGCGCACCGAAGCTCGGCGACAAGGCGGCCTGGGCGCCGCGCATCAAGACCGGCGCCGATGCCCTGCATGCCTCCGCCCTCAAGGGCAAGGGCGTGATGCCGGCCAAGGGCGGCAACGCCAGCCTGTCGGATGCCGACGTCATCGCCGCCGCCGATTACATGATCGGCCAGGCGAAGTAAGCCGCCGAAATCAGCCGCCGCAGTACGCGGCTGTATTGCGCAACGGAAGGCGCATTCCAGGAGGCGCCTTCTCTGATTTTCACGCGCCTGTCCGGCCGCCGCTGCGCTGTGCGCCGGCGCCGGGCGCACATGCACAACAAGAGGACACATCGAATGGCAACAGATGCTGAAGCCGGCATCCCGCTGACCCACTGGGCGGCGCAGGTCTACGGGGAATATGCGCCGAGCATGTACGCATTGCGCTGCTGGGTGCGCAAGGGCAGGATACAGCCGCCGCCGAAATGGGTGCGCGGCAAATGGCGTGTCGATCCGGCGGCCTCATACCAGGAAAAGTCGCCGACCGAATAAACATCCTTCAATACCGCCCGGCATGCGCGCCGGTCCTCCGCGAACTGATCCGCCGTATGCGAATGTAAATACCGGACACGTGATTCATGCACGCCCGACCCAGCCCTGCCGCAGGCCAGACCGGCGCATATCCTGCGGCGGCGAACGCCAGCCGGAGCAGCTGAGGCGTCAAACGAAGCCGAACGCCCCCAGCAGCGCGCCGGCGCCCAGTATCCACAGCAGGTGCAGCCGGGTGCGCCAGATCAGCAGCGTGGCGGCGAGCGTCAGCAGCCACTGGCGCCAGTTCGCGGCCGGATTGCCGTTGGCGCCGGCCAGGATCCAGCCGGTGGCGATCAGCAGCGCGACCACCACCGGCGCCATGCCCTGCTTGAAGGCGCGCACCGCGCGCAGTTCGCGGTTCTTCTGGCCCCAGCGCGCGGCGAGATAGGTGAGCGTGGTGCTGGGAATCAGGATGCCGGCCATGGTGGCGCACACGCCCAGGAGCCCGTGCCAGATGCCGCCGGCGTTCAGGCCGACGTTCCAGCCCATGAGCGCGACGAACAGCACGTTCGGCCCCGGCGCGGCCTGCGCGATCGCCACCGAGGCGTTGAATTGCGAATCCGTGAGCCACTGCTGCTCGACCACCAGGTAGCGGTGCATCTCCGGCACCGTGGTGATCGCGCCGCCCACCGCCAGCAGCGACAGCGACAGGTAGTGCAGGAACAGATGGAGCCAGTCGCTCCAGCCCAGCGACAGGTGCAGCGCGTCGTTCATGGCGCCAGCTTCCGGTAGGCCAGCACGCAGGCGGCGCCGCCCAGCACCAGCAGCACGTACGCCAGCGGCACGCGCAGCAGCGCGATGGCGATCAGCGCCAGCGCGAAAATCGTCATGCAGGCCGGCATGCCGAGCGCGTTCTTCTTCAGCGCGCCGAACAGCTTGAAGCCGGTGGCGGCGATCAGCCCGGCCGCCACCGCGCCCATGCCGCGCAGCGCGCCGGCCATGGCCGGGTGCGTCGCGTAGTGCGCATAGGCCAGCGCCACCAGCAGCAGCACCGCCAGCGGCACCAGCAGCATGCCGGCCAGCGCGGCGAGCGCGCCGCGCAGCCCGAAATGGCGCGCGCCGATCATCAGCGAGATGTTCACCACGTTCGGCCCCGGCATGATCTGCGCCACCGCCCAGTCTTCCAGGAATTCTTCCTGCGTCAGCCAGCGCCGGCGCTCGACCAGCTCGCGCTGCACGATGGCCAGCACGCCGCCGAAGCCCTGCAGCGCGAGCAGCGTGAAGGCGACAAACAGTTGGGTGGGAGAACGGGGAGCGGGACGATCCGCGTCGGGGGCGGGGTTCATGACAGTACGTTAAGCCGCGACGGGCTCGGAAAAAATGCTTTTGGGAAACCTGGCCGGACAGCCTATCATATTTCGCCGGATTGCGTTCTTGATACTGGGCGGGCTCTTAAGAAAGGACAATTTTTCCCTCGACAATCGTCCCTCCGCCGGCACATCCGAGCACGCCATGAACGGCTTCCCCGAAGACATCTTTACCGAACCGCCGAACATCGCAATCCCTTCCGCGGCTACGGCTTCGACACCGGCGAATACCGCAAAGGCGACCATCAGCGCCGATGGGCCCTGGTCGTACGACGAGGACACGGTGATGATGATCCGCGGGCGGGACGAACCCTTTCATCACGCCGCCCGCAACACGCTGGCCAGGGTCGCGGAGCCGACGCCCAATCCGCTGGCGCGCCGGGATTAACGCAATGCCGTCGCCTGCGGCGCGAGCGCCGCAGGCACATCCGCATGGCGCAGGCTCGGCATCCAGGCGATGATTTCATAGCCGGCCACGCCGGCTTGCTGGAAGGGATCTTCCTGCAGCCATCCGGCCACTTCTTCGCGCGACGCCGCGCGTGCCAGGATCACGCCGCCGGCGCGCGGCTCCTGCCGTCCCGACAGCAGGAAATGCCCGGCCGCGTAGTGGCGTTCGAGGAAGGCGCGATGCGCATCGAGATGGCGGTCGACTTCGCTCAGGGCGACGCGGTAGCGCAACAGGATCAGGTAGAGCATGGCGGTCTCCTTCATGGACGCAGCAGCAGCGAGCCGGTGGTTTCGCCCGCTTCCAGCATGCGGTGCGCATGCGCGGCGTCCGCCAGCGGCAGCTCTTTGCCGATCATGATCCGCATGCCCGCCGCCAGGCGCGCAAGCGTCGCATCCGCCCCTTCGCGGTAACGCTGCGGATCGCTCATGAAGCGCATCACGCCCGGACGCGACAGCGCGATCGAGCGGGCCGGGCCGAGCAGGGCGGGGTCGAGCGGCGCGACTTGCCCCGCGACCTGGCCGACGCTGGCGGCCATGCCGTACGGCCGCACCGCTTCCAGCGTGCGCAGCAGCGTCTCGCCGCCGATGCCGTCGATGGCGTAATGCACGCCTTCCCCGCCGCTGAAGTCGCGAACCGCGGCGACGAAATCCTCTTCCCGGTACAGCACCGCCCGGTCCAGCCCGTGCGCCAGCGCGAGCTGCGCCTTGGCGCGGCTGCCGACGGTGCCGATCACGCGCGCGCCCATGGCCTTCGCCCACTGCACCAGCACCAGTCCCAGGCCGCCGGCTGCCGCATGCACCAGCACCGTGTCGCCGGCCCGCAGCGGACGCACGTAGGAGAACAGCATGTGCGCCGTGATCCCGCGCAGCATCGCGCCCGCCGCCTGCTCGAAGGCAATCCCGTCGGGCAGCACGACCGCGCGTTGCGCCGGCAGATTGCGCACCGCTGCATAGCCGCCCAGCGCCCCGGCATAGGCCACGCGCTGGCCGACCAGCTGCGGGTCCACGTCTGCGCCGGCCGCTTCGACCACGCCGGCGCCTTCCACGCCTAGTACCGCCGGCAGCGCCGGCAGCGGATAGAGCCCGGTGCGGTGGTAGATATCGACGAAATTGACGCCGGCGGCCGCCTGGCGCACGCGGACTTCGCCGGGGGCGGGCGGCGGCAGTTCGGCCTGTTGCACCTGCAATGCGGCGGCGTCGCCGTAGGCCGGGAGGGCGACTTGTTGAACCAAGGATTTGCTCATGATGGACTCCTGAAATGAAGATTGCCCGGCGAGCTTATCAAGTGCAAAATTGAGCGGAAATCCCTAAAAAAGAACAATCATTGTGCAAAAATTCGCAAACGAAGCCGCGCCGCCCGAAGCCTTGCGCTGGGACGACGTGCGCTACTTCCTGGAACTGGCGCGCCAGGGCAGCCTGAGCGCCGCCGCGCGCAGCCTGAGGGTCGAGCACAGCACCGTCGCGCGGCGCGTGGCCGCCCTCGAACAGCAGATCGGCATCCGCCTGTTCGACCGCCTGCCCAGGAGCTGGACGTTGACGCCGGACGGCGAGCAATTGCTGCAGCACGCGCAGCGCATCGAAGCGGAGGCGCTCGCCTTCAGCCGCGCCAGCGCGGGCGCGGGCGCCTTGCGCGGCACGGTGCGGCTGTCGGCGCCGCCGGTGTTCGCCAGCCACTTCCTGGTGCCGCGCCTGGCCGGCCTGCGGCACCGCTGGCCGGGCATTACCATCGACCTCGCCGGCGAAGCGCGCGAGGCCAACCTGTACCGGCGCGAAGCCGACCTCGCGCTGCGCCTGTCGCGTCCCGGCGAGCCCGGCCTGGCCGCGCGCCCGCTGGCGCAGATCGGCTACGGCCTGTACGGCAGCGCGGCCTGGATCGAGCGCGCGCCGCAGGAGTGGGCATTCGTCGGCTACAACGACAGCCTGCGCGCCACGCCGCAGCAGCAGTGGCTGGAGCAGGTCGCCGGCGAGCGTCCCTTCGCGCTGCGCTCGAACGACCTCGGCACGCTCCACCAGGCCTGCCGCGCCGGCTTCGGCATCGCCGTGCTGCCGCATTTCCTGGCGCGCGACGACCCGGCGCTGTTCGCGCTGCCCGGCCATCCTTGTCCCGTCGGCCGCAAGCTCTGGCTGGTGGTGCACCCCGACGTGCGGCGCTCGCCGCGCGTGCAGGCCGTGGCCGATGCGCTGGTGGCGCTGTTTCGCGAAAGCGCCGGGCTGCTGGCATAGCCATCCCGTACCATCCAAGCAACGTTATTACTTGCAGGAAACCTTGCCGCGAGCGTATCGTACGGCTGAACAGGGAGGAGGCAATGGGTTCCACGCAGGGAGGAAGGGGCTGGATTGCGCGGCAATTCATGCTGGCCGTCGTATTGTGCTCGGCGGGGCTGGCTAGCGCGCAGGAGACGAAAATCTACCGCTCCTATGACGCCTTGGGCCGCCCCACCTTTTCCGACCGCCCGCTCGGCCGCAGCTCGCAGCTGTTTGCGGTCTTCGACGGCAACCGGCTGTGGCCGCGCGCCGGCGGCGCGCCGGTGACGACGGCGCAACTGTCGGCGCGGCGCAGCGCCTACGAGTCGCTGGTGCAGCGCGTCGCCCAGGCCCACGGCGTGCACGCCGCGCTGCTCAAGGCCGTCATCGAGGTCGAATCCGGGTTCAATGCGCGCGCCTTGTCGCCCAAGGGCGCGGTCGGCCTGATGCAGGTGATGCCGGCCACCGCCGCGCGCTACGGGCAGTACGACCTGTATACGCCGGAACAGAATGTCGAGGTCGGCGCGCGCTACCTGCGCGACCTGCTGACCATGTTCGGCGGCAATGTGCAACTGGCGGTGGCGGCCTACAACGCCGGCGAAAACGCGGTGCTGCGCCATGGCCGGCGCATTCCGCCCTACCAGGAAACGCTGCGCTACGTGCCGATGGTGCTGGAGCGCTATCGCCGCTTCCAGGCGCAGGCGCTGCACTGATCCCGGCCCCCCCCCTTTCCCGAATCCGCCATCCGGACGCAGGCGTCGCGCCGACCCTGCGCCGCCAATTCGTGTACCCTTGCGAACCATCGGCATGCACAGTGCGGAAACAAGAAAAAGGAGTAAGCGATGGCGGCACAATTCGAGATCACCAGCATGGCGCTGTTCTGCGACTTCGAGAACATCGCCTTGGGCGTGCGCGACGCCCGCTACGCGCACTTCGACATCCGGCGCGTGCTGGAGCGCCTGCTGCTCAAGGGCAGCATCGTGGTCAAGAAAGCCTATTGCGACTGGGACCGCTACAAGGATTTCAAGGCGCCCATGCACGAGGCGGCGTTCGAGCTGATCGAGATCCCGCACCTGCGCCAGTCCGGCAAGAACTCCGCCGACATCCGCATGGTCGTCGATGCGCTCGACCTGTGCTACACCAAGTCGCATGTCGACTGCTTCGTCATCATTAGCGGCGACTCGGATTTTTCGCCGCTGGTCTCCAAGCTGCGCGAGAACAACAAGTACGTGATCGGCATCGGCGTCAAGGACTCCACCTCCGACCTGTTGGCCGCCAATTGCGACGAATTCATTTTCTACGACGACCTGGTGCGCGAGCAAAAGCCCAAGCGCAAGCCGGCCGAGAAGAAAGCCGCGGCGAAGAAGGCCGCCAAGGCGCCGGCGCAAAAGGGCGAGGAAAAGAGCGAGGAAAAGAACGAAGAAGACCGCCGCCAGGAGGCGCTCGACTTCGCGGTGGAGACGGTCGAGGCCCTGATCGCCGAGCGCGGCGAGGACGAGAAGATCTGGGGCTCGATGGTCAAGCAGACCATGAAGCGGCGCCGCCCCGGCTTTGCCGAATCGGCTTACGGTTACCGCTCGTTCAAGGGCCTGATGGAGGATGCGCAAAAGCACGGCCTGCTGCAGATCGTGCGCGACGAGAAGACGGGGCAGTACACGGTGCGGCTGGCGGCGGGGGAGGAGTGATCGAAAAATAATTTTTAAAATCAATGAGTTGCCGTGTAAATGCAAGAAACTTTTGTTGACAAATTCAGTCAAAAACCATAAATTGTCAACCCCAAGGGGAAACCATGATAAGCGATCGCATTCACCGTGCCCGCGTGTTAAAGCGCATGACGCTGCAAGAGATGGCCGATGCGATGGGCCTGTCCAAGCAAGCGCTCAGTAAATTCGAGACGGGCAAAGACACGCCCAATTCCACGCGCCTGATCCAGATGTCCAAGCTTCTCGGGGTGAAGCCGGAGTACTTTTTCCGTCCATATTCCGTCGAGTTGGGCAACGTCGAGTTCCGCAAACAATCCACTCTGCCGGCCAAGGACCGTGACGCCATTATCGAGCAGACGCGCGACAGCCTCGAACGGTACATCATGCTGGAATCCTTCTTTGAAGGCGAGGAGATGCCGCGCGATTTTGCGGACAAGGCGCGTTACGAGGTCCACAGCTTGGAGGATGCGGAAAAAGCTGCCGAGCAGCTGCGCAGGCGTTGGCACATAGGATTTGATGCGATTGAAAATCTGACCGAACTGCTCGAAGAGCATGGCCTCAAAGTCATCGCCCTGGATACGCCGGAAAAATTTGATGGCCTTTGCGCGGAAGTCGGTCCGCACACGGTGGTAATCCTGAACAAAAATCGCCCGGGAGATCGCCAGCGCTTTACCGCTGCGCATGAGCTCGGCCATCTGGTGATGCGTATTTCGCCAGACCTCGATGAGGAAAAGGCTTGCCATCGTTTTGCCGGCGCTTTCCTTTTTCCGGCCGAATGCGTGAAACGGGAATTTGGGAAGCGGCGTGCGAAGCTTCACATTTACGAGCTGCGTTCGCTGAAAGAGAAATACCGCATCAGCATGCAAGTCGTCATGCGTCGCGCATTCGAGCAAGGCGTGCTGACGGAGGCCGGCTATCGATCGATGAACTTCCTGTTCGGCAAAAATGGATACCGAAAACAGGAACCGGGCAACCAGCTGCCACCCGAGCATCCGGAGCGGTTTACCCGTCTTGCCTATCGGGCGCTGGCGGAGGGGATGGTCAGCCCGTCGAAAGCCGCCGAACTGCTGCATGTCCCGCTGAATCAGGTCGTGTCCGCGACAGTCGGTGATTTGGGGGCATAGTTGCAGGCAAAGGTAGTCTTCGTCTCCGATACCAACATCTGGATCGATTTTGACAAAGTCGGATTGCTGGACGAATTGTTCTCGTTGCCGTTCCGTTATTGCACAACCGATTTCGTGGCAGAGGAATTGAAGCAGCCGGACGCAGTGAAATTGGTTGAGCGCGGACTTGAAGTCAGGGCGCTTGAAGCCGACGCACTGATGAAAATCGACGCGTTGATGCAAAAGTATGCAAGGCCGTCGTTCACCGATTTGTCATGTCTGGTGCTGGCGGAAGAAATCGACTGCAAATTGCTGACGGGGGATCAAGCCCTGCGAAAAGCGGCCGAGAATGAAAATAACATTGTCGTGCATGGCGTCCTCTGGCTGCTGGACCAGATGGTCGAACACAAGATCCTGTCGAAGAAAAAAGCGGCAGCAAGTCTGCAACAGATGCTGGATGTGGGGGCGCGTCTGCCGCAAGCTGCATGCAGTGATCGGATGAAAAGGTGGGGCGACTGAAAGCCGGTCTTCTCTGGCGTCATGCCGAATCTCGATATCGCCGATTACAGAAAACCACTCAGGGTGAGGCCGCCACTCAAGCGGCATGGCGATATTGTGTCTGTGCTACCCGAATCGATGGTTAGGAAGCGTGATGAAATCGCACTGGACATGCGGTTCGTCAGCAACAGGCAGCTCTTCGGCCTTAGAGCCATTTCGGCCTGACTGTGCCGAGCGAGCCCGAGGCGATTTGCCTGCGGAACAAGGCGCGACGACGCGACATGGCGGGGCCATGGCAAGGAGAAGCAACGCAGTG
>OFCW01000103.1_pt1 | contig 34570 bp, 32 predicted proteins | sample 1520951 | NCBI WGS metagenome assembly OFCW01 (sample SAMEA4349680, study PRJEB24078) | microbial mat metagenome | biome: Terrestrial Biome; feature: Habitat; material: Microbial Mat | place: India | collected 2012-06-12 | depth 10 m | reverse complement strand
ACCATTTCATGGAATTCTGCGGCGGCCATACCCACGCCATTTCCCGCTATGGCGTGGCCGATCTGCTACCGGCCAACGTCAAGATGATCCACGGCCCGGGCTGCCCGGTCTGTGTGCTGCCCATCGGCCGCGTCGACCAGGCCATCCGCCTGGCGCTGGAGCAGGGCGTCACGCTGTGCACCTACGGCGACTGTCTGCGCGTGCCGGCTTCCGACGGCCTGTCGCTGATGAAGGCCAAGGCGAAGGGCGGCGACATCCGGATGATTTATTCCAGTGCCGACGCCGTGGCCCTGGCCCGGAAGAACCCGGACAGGCAGGTCGTCTTCTTCGCCATCGGCTTCGAGACGACGACACCGCCGACGGCGGTGGCCCTCAAGCAGGCCGCGGCGCTTGGCCTGAAGAATTTCTCGGTGTTGTGCTGTCACGTGCTGACGCCGTCGGCCATTTCCAGCATTCTCGAATCGCCGGAAGTCCGCCAGTGGGGCAGCGTGCCGCTCGACGGTTTCATCGGTCCGGCCCACGTGTCGACCATCATCGGTAGCCGGCCCTATGAATTCTTCGCCGAGGAATACCGCAAGCCGGTGGTCATCGCCGGCTTCGAGCCGCTCGACGTGATGCAGGCGATCAAGATGCTGATCCGTCAGGTCAACGAGGGGCGCGCCGAGGTCGAGAACGAATTTGTTCGCGCCGTCAGCCGCGATGGCAACCGCAAGGCGCAGGCGCTGGTCGCCGAAGTGTTCGAAATGCGCAAGACTTTCGAGTGGCGCGGTTTGGGGGTCTTGCCGTACTCCGCGTTGCGCATTCGCGGACCGTTCGCCGAATTTGACGCCGAAAGACGCTTTTCGCTGGCGTACGTCCCGGTGCCGGACCACAAGGCCTGCGCATGCGGGGCGATCCTGCGCGGCGTCAAGCGGCCGCAGGACTGCAAGCTCTTCGGTACGGTGTGCACGCCGGAGAATCCGGTGGGCTCCTGCATGGTGTCGTCGGAGGGGGCCTGTGCGGCGCATTACACCTATGGGCGGTACAAGGATGTGGCCTGATTCGTGCGGCTCCGTGTGTTTGCGCTCGCCACGCGCCTCAAGCGCGACAGACACCCTTTCAGAAACGTGATCACCCCATGAACCCAGCCCGCACCACCTACCTTCGCCCCCTCGACCTCCAAACCGGCCAGATCGACATGGCCCACGGTGCCGGTGGCCGAGCGATGGCGCAATTGATCGAGGAGTTGTTCGCCCGGCATCTCGGCAACGAATACCTCGCCCAGGGCGATGACGGTGCGTTGCTGCCGCATCCCGGCGAAGGCCGGCTGGTCATGGCGACGGACGCGCATGTGGTTGCCCCGCTTTTCTTCCCGGGCGGCGACATCGGCAGTCTGTCGGTGCATGGCACGATCAATGACGTGGCGGTGATGGGCGCCGAGCCGCTTTATCTGTCAGCCGCCTTCATCATCGAAGAAGGCTTCAGCCTGGCCGATCTGGCGCGCATCGTGCACAGCATGGCCGAAGCGGCCAAGGCGGCCGGGGTGCCGGTGGTGACGGGCGATACCAAGGTGGTCGAGCGCGGCAAGGGGGACGGCGTATTCATCACGACGACCGGCGTCGGTGTCGTGCGGCCGGGTAACGAGTTGTCGGGGCGCCATGCACAGCCCGGTGACGTGATCCTGATCTCCGGCACGCTCGGCGATCACGGCATGGCGATCATGGCCGAGCGGGAAAGTCTTGGGTTCGAGTCGCCGATTGTGTCGGACACGGCCGCCCTGCATGGCCTGATTGCCGCGATGCGGGCCAGTGGTGCCGCGATCCGCGTGCTGCGCGATCCGACGCGGGGCGGGCTGGCAACGACGCTTAACGAGATCGCCCGCCAATCCGGCGTCGGCATGATGCTGCAGGAAAAGGCATTGCCGGTGAAACCGGCGGTCGGGGCGGCCTGTGAATTCCTCGGCCTGGACCCGCTGTATGTTGCCAATGAGGGCAAGCTGGTGGCGATTTGTGCCGAAGCGGATGCGGCACGCTTATTGGCCGCGATGCGGGCGCATCCGCTGGGGGAGGCGGCGGCGATCATTGGCCGCGTGCAGGCCGACGATCACCACTTCGTCCAGATGACCACGGCCTTTGGCGGGCGGCGCATCGTGGACTGGTTGAGCGGCGAGCAGCTGCCGCGAATCTGCTGATCGTTCAGTGACGCATTGCGATCATGACCGAACGCACGTCACCCACCTCGGAGATGACCAGTTCACGGGCATCGGCGAAGCTGTCGGCGTTACGGATATGGAATATTTCGCTATGACCTTCCGGATAGCGGACGGCGGCGATGTATTCCGGCCGCGGCGCACGCGTGGTGCGGGTTGCGCGGGGTTTGGCAGGTTTGCGTTGGGCTTGCATCGTCAGTCTCGAATAGCTGGACAGATGCGGTACATCCTAGACAAGGCATGTGGCAGATCAAATATCGCCAAAGTTATAAAGGTGATGCGCCTTGAAAAACAATGGCTTCCGAAGCCGCGATTTTACAAGGTCTATTCCATTGGCATGTTTTGTAAAGAAGTGTAAATCGTGAGAATCCTGTTTCTCACCCACTGTTTCAACAGCCTGGCGCAGCGCCTCTATTGCGAGCTGACAGCACGCGGCCATCAGGTCAGCATCGAGTTCGATATTTCCGACTCGGTCACCGAGGAGGCCCTCGCCCTGTTCAAGCCGGACCTGCTGCTGGCCCCCTTCCTGAAGCGCGCCATTCCAGAAAGCGTCTGGTCGCGGCATCGCTGCCTGATCGTGCATCCCGGCTTGCCGGGCGATCGCGGCCCGTCGGCGCTCGATTGGGCGATCCAGAAGGGGTGCAAGGAAGGGGGCGTGACCGTGCTGCAGGCCGAAGCCGAGATGGATGCCGGCCCGGTCTGGGCTTCGGCGAGCTTTCCGATGGCGCCGACGCGCAAGGCTTCGCTGTACCGCAACCCGGTCACCGAAGCGGCGGTGCGTGCCGTGTTATTGGCGGTGGACCGGGTTGAAGCCGGCAATTTCGTGCCGCAGCGCGTGGCGGGGCAGGTGTACGGCCCGATGACGCAGGCCGATTGTCGCATCGACTGGGCGAACGAATCGAGTGCCGTCGTGCTGGCCAAACTGAATGCCGCCGATGGCTTCCCTGGCGTGGCCGACACCCTGTTCGGCCAGCCCTGTCACCTGTTCGACGCCTGGCCAGAGGCGACCCGGAAGGGGGCTCCCGGCCGCTTGCTCGGCCGCCGGGAAACGGCCATCCTGCGGGCAACGGCCGATGGTGCGGTGTGGATCGGCCATGTCCGGCGGCCGGGCGGCATCAAGCTGCCGACGACATGGGCCTTTTCCGAGGCGGCGACATTGCCCGAATTGCCGCTCGACGGTTGGTGGAAGGCGTCGGCGCCGACCTGGCAGGACATTGCCTACGAAGAGGCGGCGGGCGTCGGCTTCCTGCGTTTCGAGTTCTACAACGGCGCGATGAGCACGGCGCAGTGCCACCGCCTGACCGAGGCCTTCCGCTGGGCGACGAGGCGGCCAATCCGCGTCATTGTCCTGCGCGGCGGCAGCGATTTCTGGTCGAATGGCATCCACCTGAATGCCATCGAGGCAGCGGAGAGCCCAGCCGACGCGTCCTGGGCCAACATCAACGCGATCGACGATCTGGCCGAGGCCATCCTGCGCTGTGAAAGCCAGCTGACCGTGGCAGCGGTGGGAGGCAATGCTGGGGCCGGCGGCTGCTTCCTGGCGCGCGCTGCCGATCAGGTCTGGGTGCGCGATGGGGTCATGCTCAACCCGCATTACCGAAACATGGGCAACCTGTATGGCTCGGAATTCTGGACTTATCTGCTGCCGCTCCGTGTCGGCGAGGCGGGCGCCCGGGCCATCATGCGCGATCGCCTGCCGATGACCGGGGCAGAAGCGGTCAGGCTCGGTTTCTACGATGCCTGCCTTCCCGCTTCGGGGTTTGCCGTCGATGTGGCCCGCCGTGCCGCCGAATGGGCGGCTGCACCGGATATCGCGCAGCAGCTGGCCGCCAAGGCCGCCCGGCGAGCAGCCGATGAAGCCGTCAAGCCGCTGGCTGCCTACCGGGCAGCCGAACTGGCCGAAATGCACCGCAATTTTTACGGCTTCGATCCCTCGTACCATGCCGCCCGCCATCATTTCGTTTCCCGTTCGCCGCATTCCTGGACGCCCCGCCACCTGGCCCGGCATCGCGACCTCGACTGGAAGATTCCGGTATGAGCGCGGCCTCGTTGTGCAAATTGCCCGCCCTCCTCGTCATCGACGACGAGGGGGCTCGCAGGAAGCCTGACGCCGCCCGAGCCACTGTTCCTGATGCTGCAGCGCGCCGCGGATTGGGTCCGGCTTTCGCTTCGCCTCGCGGAGACGTGCCAAGAAGGTTGTGCGGGACATTGGCTTCCAAATTTCCTATTTCGCGCTTTCAGTGATGTATCGTTCGTGGATCGCTTTGTCCGCTTCTACCGAGCATTCCGCTTCGTGCCGGGGCCTTGGCGGGAGAGGATGGGCAGAGCGCGCAGCGGTGCGTGGCCCTTTGGTATCCTTGCTGACTGGATGACCGAAACGACTGCGCGATGCCGAACATGACCTACTATGATCTGCTGGGGGTCGCCCCCGAGGCTGACCTGGACGCGATCAGCGCCGCTTATCTGCGCTGCGTCCGGGAAATGGCGTCCGGTCAGGCTGACGACGCCGAACTCAAGCTACACGCCAAACAGCTCAAGCAGGCGTTTGATGTGCTGTCCGATGCCGAGCGCCGGGCGGCCTATGATGCCGGACTGAAAGGGCAGAGCAATCTCCCGTTCCGTGCCGAGACGCCCCTGCAGGTCGAGGCCGCGCTGGGCAAAGCGCGGCGCAATCCGGTGCGCATCCTGCTCACGATCATCGCCACGCTGATGATCGTCGGCCTCGTGTTGCAGGTCGGGGTGATGTACACCGCCTACCAGCGGGTCAATGACAGCGGCGCGGCCGGGGCAGCGGCGCCGGTCGCCGAGAAGGCCTATCTGCAGGACGTTTACCAGACTTACGGCATCCGGGCGGCCAGCCGGGAGGAGGCGGAATTGCTGATCGCCGAGCTCAAGCGCAAGGAATCCGCCGAGCGGGAGGCATCCGAACGCCAGCGCCAGGGGGAGGAAGCGGAACGCGCCCAGCGCCGTTTCGAGGAAGAGTCGCGCCAGCTGGGCGCACAGGTGACGGCTGCCAACCAGTGGGCCGAGGAAGAGGCCCGGCGGGCGCGCGAAGAGGCCGAACGCCGCAAGGAGGAGCAGGAGCGGCAGCAGCGGGAGGCCGAGCGTATGAAGCGCGAAGCCGAGATTGCCCGCTTCCGCGCGCGCCCGTCGTCGGGCGACGAATGAAGCCGCCTCACCGGTACGGGTTCAGCGTGTGCGAACGTGACGGGGCGAGCACTGTCCTCCGGCGTCTGCGTCAGGGCGCAGGTTCCGTGCCCTGCCGTCAGGCGGAAACCGGGTAGAGCAGGTCCTGTGCCACCTCGAACAACTCGCGCTCCTCGAAGCGGACATGGTCGCGCAACAGGTTGCCGAATTCGGCCAGCGTCGCCGCATCCGGCCGGCGCATCTGCTGGCACAGGACGCGTAGCCGGGCATGCTCGTCGCGCGTCCGGGCGACCAGCGCATGCTGGCCGATGGCTTCCAGTTGGAGCAGGATGCCCTCTTCTTCACCGCGAAAATGCGCTTCGATGGTCTCCGGGCAGGCGTCGAGGATGGTTGCCGCCGCCTGGGCGATCGCTTCGGGCGAGCCGGAGTCGGCCGCAAAGCAGGCCAGGCGGGCCAGCTTGAGGGCGTGGTGGTGTTCCCGCGAGTGTTGGATCAGGGCAGCATGACGTTTCATGGGGGACCTCCCGGGGCCTTGCTGCGAACCAGCGCCACCATCGTGACGATGAAGACGATCAGCACGAGCCCGTTCGTGAGTGCGGCGTACTGCCGCAGCGCAAAATGCCCACCCAGACCGCCCAGGATGCGTCCGGCCAGCGTCAGGTGCAGCAAGGCCAGCGGCAGGTAGAGGGCCGGGTGATAAGGAATCCGGATCCGGGTGACGGCTGGAAGGATGATTGGCGCATGGCCGAAGACCATGGCGAAGACGAAGCCAAGGCCGATGGCGTGCAGTGCCGCATCGCGCCACGGATGGCCGGGGGCGAGGGCGCCAGCCAGCCCGAGCAGGCCGGCGATGGCCAGCCAGACATAGCCGGACAGCAGGCAGGCGGCGATGAAGCGGGTCAGTCCCGTGGTGCCGATGTTGCGCCGGGCGATGTCGTAGCGCAGCAGCCAGCCGGCCAGGGCAATCAGGCCGGTGGCCAGCAGGCGGTCGCTGCCGAGCGCCGCGGCGAACAACAAGAGGCCGACGAGGGCGATGAAAATCCGGCGGGCCGCTGGCGGGGTTGGCAGGAAGCGGGTCAGTTCGAGGCGTTCGCCGGCGATGGTCAGGATCAGGAAGAGCAGCCACCAGGGAACAGCCCTCCCGACATCACCCCCCAACAGCCAGGCCAGGTTGCCGACCAGCCAGCCGGCGGCGCCGAGGGCGAGGACGACGGTGAACACCGCCTTCTGGCGTTGCCAGGCAACGAGGCTGGCGGCAATCAGGCCGAGGGCAGCCAGGCTGCCGAACACTTGCCCGGCGAGCAACGGGGCGCCGGCCAGCAGCATCACGCCGCTGGCCCCGGCGGCTAGCGGCGCCAGATAGGCCCAGCGCTGGCAGATGGCGACCGCACGTTCGAGGCTGATGACGGTACCGAAGAAGGCAGCGATCATCAGCGGGCCATGCACCCCCGCCGCTTGTGCGGCCGGGGCCGGGACCGCCCAGTCGAGCCGGGCGAGGCCGGCCAGCACGCCGCCGAGCAGCGACAGCAGGCCGAAGAAGAGCAGGGGAAGGCGTCTGCCGGGCTTCAGATCGGCCATCGCTCAGCCGGCATCCGGTGCGCGCCAGCCCAAGCGCAGGCGGCACTGCTCGCTCATCATCGACGGTTCCCAGGGCGGATCCCAGACAACGCGAATGTCGGCCTCATAGTCGGCCGGCAGCACGCGGGCCAGTTCGGCGTAGGCATCGTCGAGAATCATGTCGCCCATCGGACAGGCCGGCGAGGTCATGGTCATCTCCACCTGCAGCACCTTGTCGTTGAAGGCGATGCCATACACCAGGCCGAGGTCGACGATGCTGGCGCCAATCTCGGGGTCGGCCACGCGGTGCAGGGCGGCGCGGATGGATTCGATGTCGGGCGGGGGGGACATAAGGGGCGGGACGGGAAACGTTAAAATGCTACCCGACCATCCTAGCAGCGCCGGCGCCGCACGTATTTAGCAAGGAGCAAATTTGCATGGAACGCTTCACCATTTCGCTCGATGAGTCGCTTGCCCGGCAGTTCGACCAACTGATCGCCAGGCGCGGCTACCGTAACCGTTCCGAAGCGGTGCGCGACCTGATCCGCGGCGCTCTCGAGGGCGACTGCCAACGCGAGACGCCGGCCGGCTTCTGCGTTGCCAACCTGTCCTACGTTTACAACCACCACGAGCGTGAACTGGCCGAGCGCCTGACCGGCTTGCAGCACGACCACCACGACCTGACGGTAGCAGCCATGCACACCCATCTCGATCATGACAATTGCCTGGAGAGCGTCATCCTCAAGGGGGCAACGGCCGATGTCCGGCACTTCGCCGACGCGTTGATGGCGGAGCGCGGCGTGCGCCACGGCAAGCTCAATGTGATTGCGCTGGAAGCCGAGCATCACCCTGCCCATGACGCGCATGGCGAAGCTCATGTCCACTACCGTCCCGCCCGCTGACGCAGCGCACGGCCCCTTCATGGCGCGTGTGCCGGCCTCGCTGCCGGATCTCCGGATCGTCTGCGACCGCCCGGCGGGGCGGAATTCGAATGGTCACGGCCGGTGGAAAGCCGCTGATCAGCTGGCGCGCTGTTGTGGATTGGCTTGGCGCCCCAAATCGAGCCGAACACGGATTGATTGATCTGGGACGCTCCGTGTATGAAGATATGGAAAACCTTCATACGAGATGCCCATGGAAGCGCTGCCCACTGATTGGCTGTCCCTGCTGATCCTGACGTTTGTACTCGGCATGAAGCATGGCTTCGATGCCGATCATCTGGCGACCATCGACGGCCTGACCCGCTACAACGCCCGCCGTCAGCCCCGGCTGGCCCGCTACTGCGGCAGTCTGTTCTCGCTTGGCCACGGCGCCGTGGTGATGGGCATCGCGTTGGGGGTTTCCGTCGTGGCCGGCCAGTGGGCGGTGCCGACGTGGTTCGGCACCCTGGGCGGCCTCATCTCCCTGACCTTCCTGGTCGTTCTGGGCTGCCTGAACCTGTCGGCCGTGCTGCGCGCCGAGCCGCATGAAATCGTCCAGCCGGTCGGCCTCAAGGGCCGGTTGCTCGGCAATCTGCGCCATGTGTCGCACCCCGGCCTGATTGCCCTGGTCGGGGCGCTGTTCGCACTGTCCTTCGACACCCTGTCGCAAGCCGCCTTCTTCGCACTGACCGCCACCCAGTTCGGCGGCTGGCAGCACGCGCTGCTCCTCGCCGTGCTGTTCATGCTCGGCATGCTGCTCACCGACGGCATCAACGGCTTGTGGATCGCCCGCCTGATGGCGCGCGCCGACCAGGTGGCGCGGGTCGCCTCGCGCGTCATGGGGCTGGTCGTTTCCGGCATCAGCCTGCTGGTCGCCGCCTTCGGTGCCGCCAAGATGCTGTCGCCGGCGGTCGATGCGTGGAGCGAGGGCAAGGAACTCCTCTTCGGTTTTCTGCTGGTGGTGATCATCGCCGTCAGTTTTCTCGCCGCGGTGCGTCTGACGCGCCGGGTGGTGCCAGCCTAGGTTTTGCGGAGGGATAGCCGGGCAACCGGCTTTTTTAAATAATGCAATTAAGAAAAAAATTTATTTGTTCTTATCTGCTGCTGGCAACCGCCAGCGTCGGCGCTCATGAGTCGACCGAATTGTCCGCTGTCGAAGTGCGAGCCAGGGCTGAAAATCTCGAGGGCATCGCCGCCGCCGGCAGTGAGGGTGTGGTCTCCAGTCAGCGGCTGGCCGCCGTGCCCATCCTGCGCCCCGGCGAGGCGGTCGAAATGGTGCCCGGCCTGATCGTCACGCAGCACGCCGGGGACGGCAAGGCCAACCAGTATTTCCTGCGCGGTTTCAATCTGGACCACGGGACCGATTTCGCCACTTTTGTCGGTGGTGTGCCGGTCAACATGCCGACGCATGCCCACGGCCAGGGCTACACCGATCTCAATTTCCTGATTCCCGAACTGGTCGACCGCATCGCCTTCCGCAAGGGGCCCTACTTTGCCGAAGAGGGCGATTTCGCGTCGGCCGGGGCCGCGCATATCGACTATTTCCGCCGGATGGATGCCTCGCTGGCGCAGATCACGCTGGGCGAGAAGGGCTATGCGCGCAGCCTGCTGGCCGGCTCGCCGGAAGTGGGGGGCGGCAATCTGCTGTATGGCCTGGAACTCTTCCATAACGACGGACCGTGGGCGGTGCCCGAGAACTACCGCAAGTTCAGCGGCGTGCTGCGTTACAGCCAGGGGACGCGCAATGACGGTTTTTCGCTGACCGGCATGGCCTACCGGGGCCAATGGACGTCCACTGACCAGATTGCCCAGCGCGCTATCGACAGCGGGCTGGTCGGCCGCTTCGGCACGCTCGATCCGACGACCGGCGGCGAAACCAGCCGCTTCAGCCTGTCCGGGGAGTGGGCCAAACGCTGGGCCAGCGCGCAGACCAAGGCCAACGTCTGGTGGCTCAAGTCCAGTCTCGACCTGTGGTCCAATTTCCAGTATTGCCTGAACGACTACGCTCGGAGCGGCACCTGCGATACCGGCGACCAGTTCAAGCAGGGTGAGCGCCGGCAAGCCGGCGGCTTCGCCCTGTCGCACACCGTATTCGACCGCTGGGGGGCCTTCGAGGTCGAGAACCGTATCGGCCTGCAGGGACGGATCGACCGCCTGTACCCGGTCGGCCTGTACGCCACCGCGGGGAGGCAGACGGTCGGTACAGTCCGCGAGGACAGGGTCACCCAGCGTAGTCTCGGGTTCTGGGCGCAGAACGAAACGCGATGGACCAGTTGGTTCCGTTCGATCCATGGCTTGCGTGCCGATGCCTACGACTTCGACATCGATGCCAGCTTGGCCGCCAATTCCGGCCGGGCTAGCGAGCAGATGGTGACCCCCAAGCTGGCGCTGATCTGGGGCCCGTGGCAAAAGACCGAGCTTTATCTGAACTACGGTCATGGCTTTCATTCGAACGATGCGCGGGGGACGACGATCACGGTCGATCCGGCCGATGGCACGACGCCGGTGCAGCGTGTCAAGCCGCTGGTCCGTACCCGTGGGTACGAGATCGGTCTGCGCAGCGAACCGCTCCCTGGCTGGCGATCCACGGTCTCCCTGTGGCAGCTCGATGCCGCTTCCGAATTGCTGTTCGTCGGCGATGCCGGGACCACGGAAGCCTCCCGCCCCTCGCGCCGTCGTGGTGTCGAATGGACGAACCTTTACGTCCTGGCCGACTGGTTGGCGATCGACGCCGATCTCGCCTGGTCGCATGCCCGTTTCCGCGACCACAACCCGGTTGTCGGCGACCATATCCCGGGGGCGGTGACGACAACGGCCAATATTGGCCTGACGCTCGATCATCTCGGGCCATGGTTCGGCGCGCTGCGCCTGCGCTACTTTGGTCCGCGTCCCCTGGTCGAGGACAACTCGGTGCGCTCCCGGGCGTCGGCGCTGACCAACCTGCGGGTCGGCTACAAGATCGACCAGCGGACCCAGCTGGCCCTCGACGTCTACAACCTGTTCGACCGCCAGGCAAACGACATCGAGTACTGGTATGACTCGCAGCTGCGCGGCGAGACGGCGGCCAGCTTCGACCGGCATGTCCACCCGACTGAACCGCGTACCTTGCGGCTGACTCTTTCGCATCGGTTCTGAGAGGCGGGTCAGGCGTTCGCAGGCAGCCGCCGCCCGCGGCCAACCCCCATTTACGGATTACACGTAGAGTTCGCCGTAATTCATAATTACGCTTCCCGAGGCTAAACCTTTGGAGTAATCTACAGGGTTTTCCCTATACCCGAACGCCAAGGAGATTTCGTGGAAAAGGATTTGCGCGAAGCCGCTCTCGAATACCATCGCTGGCCCACCCCCGGCAAGATTTCCGTCCGCCCGACCAAGGGCCTGACCAACCAGCGCGACCTCGCGCTGGCCTATTCCCCGGGCGTGGCTGCAGCCTGCGATGCCATCGTCGAGGATGAAGCGACAGCCGCGCTGTACACGTCCCGCGCCAACCTGGTCGGCGTCGTCACCAACGGCACCGCCGTGCTGGGCCTCGGCAACATCGGCCCCCTGGCCGCCAAGCCGGTGATGGAAGGCAAGGGCTGCCTGTTCAAGAAATTCGCCGGCATCGATGTCTTCGATATCGAACTGGCGGAAAATGACCCGGACAAGCTGATCGACATGATCGCCGCCCTCGAGCCGACCCTGGGCGGCATCAACCTGGAAGACATCAAGGCGCCGGAGTGCTTCTACATCGAGGAGAAGCTCAAGGAACGGATGAACATCCCCGTCTTCCACGATGACCAGCATGGCACCGCCATCATCTCTGCCGCCGCCATGCTGAACGGCCTGAAGATCGTCGGCAAGAAGATCGACGAAATCAAGGTGGTCTGCTCGGGCGCCGGCGCTGCCGCCATTTCCTGCCTCAACCTGTGGTGCGATCTCGGCGTCAAGCGCGAGAACATCACCGTTTGCGACTCCAAGGGCGTCATCTACGTCGGCCGTCCGGGCAGCATGGACGCCACCAAGGCGCGCTACGCCCAGAATACCGAAAAACGCACCCTGGCTGACGCCATGGTCGGCGCCGATGTTTTCCTCGGCCTGTCCACGGCCGGTGTCGTCAAGCAGGACATGGTCAAGACCATGGCGGAGAAGCCGATGATCTTCGCGCTGGCCAACCCGACGCCGGAAATCATGCCGGAACTGGTCAAGGAGGTCTGCCCGGACGCGATCATCGCCACCGGCCGTTCCGACTACGTAAACCAGGTCAACAACGTGCTGTGCTTCCCCTTCATCTTCCGCGGCGCGCTCGATGTCGGCGCGACGCGCATCACCGAAGAGATGAAGCTCGCTTCGGTGCGCGCCATCGCCGAGCTGGCCGAGTCCGAAGTCACCGATGAAGTGGCCATGGCCTACCCGGGCCATGTGCTGTCCTTCGGTCCGGAATACCTGATTCCCAAGCCCTTCGATCCGCGCCTGATCGTCAGGATCGCTCCGGCCGTCGCCCGGGCGGCGATGGATTCGGGGGTTGCCACCCGGCCGATCACCGACTGGGACGCCTATCGCGCCAAGCTGTCGGAATTCGTCTACCACACCGGTGTCGGCATGCGCGCCATTTTCCAGGCCGCCCGTCAGGCCCAGGGCAAGCGCATCATCTACGCCGAGGGAGAGGAGGAGCGCGTTCTGCGAGCCGTCCAGGTTGTCGTCGAAGAAAAGTTCGCCCGTCCGATCCTGATCGGCCGTCCGGACATCATCGAGCGCCGCCTGGAAAAGGCCAACCTGCGCATCAAGCCGGGGGTCGATTTCGATATCGTCAATCCGGAATCCGACGAGCGCTACCGCGAATGCTGGCAGGCCTACCACAAGCTGATGGTGCGTCGTGGCGTCACCCCGGCCATCGCCAAGGATGCGCTGCGCCGCAAACCGACGGTAATCGGTGCCATGCTCCTCAAGCTGGGTTATGCCGATGGCCTGATCTGCGGCCTGAGCGGTCAGTACAGCCACCATCTCGGCGTCATCCAGAACATCATCGGCAAGCGCAACGGCGTCAATACGATGGCGGCGATGAACTACCTGATGTTGCCCGGCCGTTCGATGTTCATCTGCGACACGCATGTCAATGAGAACCCGGATGCGCAACAGATCGCCGAAATGACGCTGATGGCCGCCGAGCAGGTCAAGCGTTTCGGCCTGCAGCCGAAGATCGCGCTGCTGTCCCACTCCAACTTCGGGTCCAGCGCTTCCGAGTCCGCCCGCAAGATGGCGGCGGCAGCCGGTCTGGTCAGTGCCCTGTCGGCCGGCGAACTGGAAGTCGATGGCGAAATGCACGGCGACTCGGCGCTGAACGAGGAAATTCGCCGCGAAGCGAATCCGGATTCGCCGCTCAAGGGCGAGGCCAACCTGATGATCATGCCGAACATCGATGCGGCCAACATTTCCTACAACCTGATCAAGATGACCGGTGGCGAAGGGGTCACCATTGGGCCCATCCTGCTCGGTGCGGCCCGTCCGGTGCATGTGCTGACCTCGACCGCGACCGTCCGTCGTCTGGTCAACATGACGGCTCTGGCGGTGGTGGAGTCGATGGAGCGCTGATTGACGGCAATCCTGCCGCGATCCGGCAACAAAAAGCCGCCGAAATGCTCGGCGGCTTTTTTTATGGCGATGCTTGCGGGAATCAGTCGGCCAGCGCGTTCAGCAGCTTGCCGTGGATGCCGCCGAAACCGCCATTGCTCATGACCAGGATATGGTCGCCCGGATTGGCGGCGAGGACCACCTGGTCGACCAGGCGTTCCAGATTGTCGTCGACAATGGCCCGTTCGCCCATCGGGGCGAGGGCTTCGCGGGCATCCCAGCCGAGGTTGGCGGCATAGCAGAAGGCTATGTCGGCCTCGCGCAGGCTTTCCGCCAGTTGCCCCTTCATCGTGCCCAGCTTCATGGTGTTGGAGCGCGGTTCGAGCACGGCCAAAATGCGTCCCTGGCCCACCTTGCGGCGCAGGCCGGCGACGGTGGTGGCGATGGCGGTCGGGTGATGGGCAAAATCGTCATAGACGGTGATGCCGCGCACCATGCCGCGTACTTCCATGCGCCGCTTGACGTTTTCGAAGCGCGACAGGGCATCCAGGCCCTGGGCCAGCGGCACGCCGACATGGCGGGCGGCGAGCAGGGCGGCGCAGGCGTTGGCCCGGTTGTGGTCGCCGGTCAGTTGCCAGCGGGTGCGGCCGATCACGCCGTCCGGCCCCTGCAGGGCGAGTTCGCCGCGCGCATCGTCGCCGCTTGTCCGGTAGCCGGCCGGGTCATTGAAGCGCTCGACCGGGGTCCAGCAGCCGCGCTGCAAAACCCGCTCCAGGCTGCTTTCGGCGGCATTGGTGACGATCAGGCCGGATTGGGGCAGGGTGCGCACCAAATGATGGAATTGTGTCTCAATGGCTGCCAGATCGCTGAAAATGTCAGCGTGATCGAATTCCAGGTTGTTCAGGATGACGGTTCGCGGCCGGTAATGAACGAACTTGGAGCGCTTGTCGCAGAAAGCGGTGTCATACTCGTCGGCCTCGATCACGAAGAACGGGGTGTCGCCGAGGCGGGCCGAGACGCCAAAATTCATCGGGACGCCCCCGATCAGGAAACCGGGGGCCAGGTTGGCATCTTCCAGAATCCAGGCCAGCATCGCGCTGGTGGTCGTCTTGCCATGGGTGCCGGCGACGCCCAGCACCCAGCGCCCTTGCAGGACGTGTTCGGCCAGCCATTGCGGCCCGGAAACATAGGGCAAGCCCTGGTCGAGGATGGCTTCGAGCAGTGGATTGCCGCGCGAAATGGCGTTGCCGATGACGTAGATATCCGGTCGCAGCGCGGTCTGCTCGGCGGCGAAACCTTCGATCAGGTCGATGCCGGCGCCGCGTAACTGGTCGCTCATCGGGGGATAGACGTTGGCATCGCAACCGGTGACCTTGTGGCCGGCCGCGACGGCCAGTTGTGCAATGCCGCCCATGAAGGTGCCGCAGATGCCCAGAATGTGAATGTGCATGTCACAGAGACCCGTTAGAATGGGGGCGATTCTACCTTGATCGCGTCCCCATGACCCGCCATGAAAGGCAACGCCCGGGCTCCGGCATCCGGGCCAGTATCGCCAGCGCCGCCGCCCGCCTGATGGCCGAGGACGGCATTACCGACTTTCATCTGGCCAAACGCAAGGCCGCTCGTCAGCTGGGGCTTCCCGACCATACCGCCTTCCCGGACAATGCCGAGGTCGAGGCCGAACTGCGCGCCTATCGCAGCCTCTACCAGGGCGAGGACCATGCCGAGATGCTGCTCGCCGTGCGCCAGACGGCCCTCGATCTGCTCGACTTGCTGGCGCCGTTCAATCCCTACCTGACCGGTTCGGTACTCGATGGCACGGCGGGCGAGCACTCGCGCATCGACATCCTGCTCTTTGCCGACAGCGCCAAGGAGGTCGAAATATTTCTGCTCAATCGCGGTATCGAGGTCGAACATGCCGAGCCGCGCAGCGAACGGGTCGAGGCCGTCCTCGTGATGGAAACGGACACGGCCGATGCCAACCTTGTTATCATGCCGCCCCATCTCGAAAGAGTCGCCCTCAAGTTCCGCGACGGGCGCCCGCGCGAACGCATCCGCGCCGACGCCCTGCGTCGCCTGCTTGCCGAGTAAACTGGACAAAATGCGCCGATTTGCGGCAAACTTGCCGCCATGACGAAGCGAAAATCCACGTCGAATCCCGTTGAAAAGCCGCGCTTCCTGGTTCTCCACGGCCCCAACCTGAACCTGTTGGGGACGCGCGAGCCGGAGCATTACGGCCGTGTCACGCTGTCCGACATCAACATGGCGCTGGCCCGGATGGCCGAGGCGGCGGGGGTCGAACTGGAAGCCTTCCAGAGCAATCACGAAGGCGCGCTGATCGAGCGTATTCACGCAGCCCGCGCTCAGGGCGTGCGCGCGATCATCATCAATCCGGCTGCCTATACGCACACCAGTGTCGCCCTGCGCGATGCGCTGGCGGCGGTCGCCATTCCCTTCGTCGAAGTTCATCTCTCCAACGTGCATGCCCGGGAAGCGTTCCGGCATCACTCCTATTTTTCGGACCTGGCCGTCGGCGTCATCTGCGGGCTGGGTCATCAGGGCTATCTGCTGGCCCTCGAATACCTGCTTAACCAGCTTAATATTGACTAGCCCGGCCGCGGCCGGTGCGCTTGCGCCCGACGGGTGCAAAGAAAAGGAGTTTTCATGGATCTGCGTAAACTGAAGAAACTGATCGACCTCGTTCAGGAATCCGGCATCTCCGAACTGGAAGTGACCGAAGGCGAGGAAAAAGTCCGTATCGCCAAGCATTACGGCGCTGTTGGCGGCGCGCCAGTGCAGCAATACATGGTCCCCGCCCCGATGCCGGCCACCGCTGGCGCTCCGGCAGTTTCCTCGGTCAGCCTCGATGATGAGGACGAATTGCCGGAAGGCCATGTCGTCAAGTCGCCGATGGTCGGTACCTTCTACCGCGCACCCTCGCCCGGCGCCGAAGCTTTCGTGCAGGTCGGCCAGACCGTCAAGCAGGGCGACACCCTGTGCATTATCGAGGCCATGAAGCTGCTGAATGAAATCGAAGCCGATGCCTCGGGCGTCATCAAGGCCATCCTCGTCGACAATGGCGAGCCGGTCGAATTCGGCGAACCGCTGTTCGTGATCGGCTGAGTCGCCCGTCATGTTTGAAAAAGTCCTTATTGCCAACCGGGGAGAGATCGCTCTCCGCGTTCAGCGCGCCTGCCGCGAACTGGGCATCAAGACGGTCGTCGTGCACTCCGAGGCCGACCGCGAAGCCAAGTACGTCAAACTGGCCGACGAATCGGTCTGTATCGGCCCGGCTGCCTCGGCGCAAAGCTATCTGAACATTCCGGCGATCATTTCGGCGGCCGAAGTGACCGATGCCCAGGCGATCCACCCAGGCTACGGCTTCCTCTCCGAAAACGCCGATTTTGCCGAGCGCGTCGAGACTTCCGGCTTTGTCTTCATCGGCCCGAAGGCTGAAACCATCCGCCTGATGGGGGACAAGGTCTCGGCCAAGGATGCCATGAAGGCAGCCGGGGTGCCCTGTGTGCCCGGTTCCGATGGTGCCTTGCCGGAAGACCCCAAGGAAATCGTCAAGATTGCCCGTGCCATCGGCTACCCGGTGATCATCAAGGCGGCGGGCGGGGGAGGGGGCCGCGGCATGCGCGTTGTGCATACCGAGGCGGCGCTGGTCAATGCCGTGGCGATGACCCGCCAGGAAGCCGGCCAGTTCTTCGGCAATCCGGCCGTTTACATGGAAAAGTTCCTGGAAAATCCGCGTCACGTGGAGATCCAGGTGCTGGCCGATGAACACAAGAATGCGATTTATCTCGGCGAACGCGATTGCTCCATGCAGCGCCGGCACCAGAAAGTGATCGAGGAAGCGCCGGCGCCGCACATTCCGGCCCGTCTGATCTCGCGCATCGGCGAGCGCTGTGCCGAAGCCTGCCGGAAGATCGGCTACCGCGGGGCTGGCACGTTTGAATTCCTGTACGAAAACGGCGAGTTCTACTTCATTGAAATGAACACCCGCGTTCAGGTCGAGCATCCGGTTTCGGAAATGATTACTGGTGTCGATATCGTGCAGGAGCAGATCCGCGTCGCGGCGGGCGAGAAACTGCGCTACCGGCAGAAGGACATCGTGTTCCGTGGCCACGCCATCGAATGCCGCATCAACGCCGAAGATCCCTTCACGTTCGTGCCATCTCCCGGCAATATCGAGTTCTACCACCCGCCGGGCGGCCCCGGCATCCGGGTCGATTCGCACATTTATCAGGGCTACCGCGTTCCGCCGCATTACGACTCGATGGTCGCCAAGGTGATTGCCTACGGTGATACCCGTGAGCAGGCCATCCGCCGGATGCGCATCGCGCTGTCCGAAATGAGCATCCAGGGCATCAAGACCAACATCCCGCTACACCAGGAATTGATGCAGGATGCCCGCTTCGTCGAGGGCGGTACCAGCATCCATTACCTGGAGCACAAGCTGGCTGACAAGAGCGAGCTCAAGGCGTAAGCCATGGCCTGGCGCAATGTCTGTTTCCTGACCGACGCGTCGCACGCCGAGCCGCTGTGCGATGCGCTGCTCGAAGCCGGCGCGCTGTCGGCCTGCATCGAGGATGCCGACGCCGGCACGCCCGACGAGCAGCCGCAGTTTGGCGAGCCGGGCTCGGTCAATACGCCGGGCTGGACGCATTCCCGGATCGTCGTGTTGCTCGAACCGGAGGCCGATATCGATAAGCTGCTGGGCGCAGCGGCACAGGCCATCGGCCTGCCGGCCGTGCCGGCCTACACCGTCGAGGCGGTGGCCGAGCAGAACTGGGTCCAGCTGACCCAGTCGCAATTCGATCCGATCCGCATTTCGGAGCGCCTGTGGATCGTGCCGTCCTGGCATGAATCGCCGGATCCGTCGGCCATCAATCTGGTCCTTGATCCGGGCATGGCTTTTGGCACCGGTTCGCATCCAACGACCCGCCTCTGCCTTGAATGGCTGGAGCGCAACGTCAGCGCTGGTTGCTCGGTTCTCGATTACGGCTGTGGTTCCGGCATTCTGGCTATTGCCGCGGCAAAGCTGGGGGCCGGCCGGGTGGCCGGGGTCGATATCGACCCGCAGGCGGTCGAGGCGGCCATCGCCAATGCCGAACGCAATGGCGTGACCGCAGCCTTTGCCGATTCGGCGGTGCCGGTCGCCGGCGAGTACGATATTGTCGTCGCCAACATTCTGTCCAACCCGCTACGCGTCCTGGCGCCGGCCATTTGCGCCCATGTCCGCCCGGGCGGACGGCTGGCCTTGTCCGGCATCCTGCGCGAGCAGGCAGAAGAAATCATCGCCATCTACGCCCAGTGGTTGCCGCTGCAGGTAGCCGACGTGCGCGAGGATTGGGTATGTCTGGCGGGAACGCGGCCCTGATGCGCACCCGTTGCCCGGAATGCGGCACCGTATTCCGGGTGACCTCCGAACAATTGCGGCGCAAGGCCGGCAAGGTGCGTTGCGGTCACTGTCAGTCCGTTTTCAATGCTTTCGATCACTGGCAGGCCGACAACCCGGACGAGCGCCAGCCGGCTGCCACGACGCCGCTTGACGAATCCGCACGGCCGGCGGCGTTGTCGGTCGAGCCTTTGGCTGCGTCAGAAGCGCCGGAAGTCGCTGCCGTCGCATTCGACCCGGCCGCTACCCTGGTGGCCAGCCCGGCTCCGTTCCGGCAGGAGGATCCGCGCGAGGCGCTCCCCGCCGTCGCGGCATCCGTACCGGACGACGCTAGGAACCTCCCGCCCGAGGCGCCGGAAGTGGACGCTCAACCGCCAGCGGCGCCTTTTGACGCCGCCGAGACCCTGGTCGCCGCTCCCCACCCGGATGTACTGCCCTACACCGGGCAACTGCCGGCTGCCGTCCACCAGCCGCCAGGCGCCGACGAGACGCCCGAGCAATCCGCTCAGGCCGCCCGCGAAGCCGGTCTGGTTGCCGCACGCGAACTGGCTGATACGGCGGCCTACAACCGCTGGGCGGCCGGCACCCTGACCAGCGATGGTCGTGGCGTGTTCGACAGCGATGAGCCGCGCCGGGCACGTTGGCCTTTCGTGCTCGTCGCCCTCTTGCTCGGTCTGGCGCTGGTAACGCAGATCCTGTTGCATTTCCGGACCGACATCGTTCTGCGCCTGCCGTCGCTGGCAGCGGCTTACGAAGCGCTGGGCATCGACCTGCCCCTGCCGAGAAACCCGACCCTGGTGTCTATCGAGACCTCCGACCTGCAAGCCGATGCGGCGCGCGGCTTGTTCGTTCTGCAGGCGACGCTGAAGAACCGCGCTGCCCATGCCCAGGCCTGGCCGGCGCTGGAGTTGAGCCTGACGGACACCAACGATGCGGTGGTCGCCCGTCGCGTCATGTATGCGGCGGAATACCTGCCGCCCGGCACCTCGTCCGACGCCTTCCCGCCCAACGGCGAAGTCGCCGTTCGCCTCTGGATCGAGGCGAAGGGGCTGGGAGCCTCCGGTTACCGCCTTTACATTTTCTACCCCTGAATCATCATGACGACGCTTATTTGTGGCTCGCTGGCCTACGACAACATTATGGTCTTTGCCGACCGCTTCAAGAATCACATTCTGCCCGAGCAGATCCACATTCTGAATGTCGCCTTCCTGGTGCCGGAAATGCGCCGCGAGTTCGGGGGCTGCGCCGGCAATATCGCGTACAACCTGATGCTGCTCGGGGGCGATGCGACGATCATGGCGACTGTCGGCGATGATGCCGGCCCGTATCTCGATCGTCTGGACAAGCTGGGTCTGAGTCGTCGCCATGTCCGCCAGGTGCCGGGTAGTTTCACTGCCCAGGCCTTCATCACCACCGATCTCGACGACAACCAGATTACCGCGTTCCACCCCGGGGCAATGAGTTTTTCGCACCTCAACAAGGTGGAGACGGCCCATGCCCGTCTCGGTATCGTCGCGCCCGACGGCCGCGAGGGGATGATGCAGCACGCCCGCGATTTCGCTGCGGCCGGCGTCCCTTTCATCTTCGATCCGGGCCAGGGGATGCCGATGTTCAACGGCGACGAACTGCTCGATTTCATGCGTCTGGCTGACTACGCCTGCTTCAACGATTACGAGGCCAAACTGCTTTGCGATCGGACCGGCCGCAGCCTCGAACAACTGGCGGTTGAAGTGAAGGCCCTGATTGTCACGCGGGGTGGCGAGGGGTCGCAGATTTACGCCGCCGGACGACGTTATGACATCCCCTGTGTCCAGGCCGACCAGGTCGTTGACCCGACCGGCTGCGGCGATGCCTACCGGGCAGGTCTCCTCTACGGGATCGCGAGCGGTTACGATTGGGAGACGACCGGCCGCCTGGCCGCCGTGATGGGGGCTATCAAGATTGCCTGCCGGGGGGGGCAGAATCATCAGCCCAGCCGGGAAGAAATCGGCGAACGTTACCGCCAGGCTTTCGGGGCGTTGCCCTGGTAGTCCCATTATGAAATACGGGCGTCATCTCCAGGAAACCGACGTGTAATACCGCTGCGCCAGACTTGTTCTCCAGGAATCCAAGGAGAACACGATGGAACATGTCGAGAAGATTGCCGGGCGGAGCCGTCCGGAAAAGAAGAGCCTGGCGGTTGGTTTTGCCCGCAGCGCGGGCGACATTCTGGATGCCCAGCGCCTGCGCTACCGCGTTTTCGCCGGCGAAATGGGTGCCAACCTGCCGAGCCGGACGCCGGGTGTCGATCACGACATCTATGATCCCTATTGCGAGCATCTGGTGGTGAGGGACACGCAAAGCGGCGAAATCGTCGGGACCTATCGCATCCTGCCGCCGGAAAATGCGCGGCAAATCGGCTATTACTCGGAAAACGAGTTCGATCTCACACGCCTGCAGCACTTGCGCGCCCGCCTGGTCGAAATTGGCCGTTCCTGCGTTCATCCCGATTACCGCACGGGCGGCACGATCACCCTGCTCTGGTCCGGCCTGGCGCAATACATGACGGAACGCGGTTATGACTATCTGATGGGCTGTGCCTCGATCAGCATGGCGGACGGCGGTCATGCCGCGGCCAGTCTGTATAATCGGTTGGCTGCCGATCACCTGGGGCCGCAGGAGTATCGCGTCTTTCCGCGTTGTCCGCTGCCACTGGCTGCCCTGCAGCAGGATCGCCCGGCCGAACTGCCGCCGCTGATCAAGGGCTACCTGCGCGCCGGGGCCTGGATTTGCGGCGAACCGGCGTGGGATCCCGATTTCAACACGGCCGACCTGCCCATCCTGATGCCGATGGCCAAGGTTTCCGGTCGATACGCCAAGCACTATCTCGGACAAGAAGCCTGAACCAGACCGCCTTTCCCGTTCGCGTTTATCGTTACCTGCGACTGGCTCTGCTCATTCTCTGCGGGGCCATCGTCGCCTTGACGCTGTTCCACATTTGCGGCGACCGGCGGCGCCTGTTGCTCAAGCAGACCTGGTCGGCCGCGATCCTCGATGCGTTGGGGATCGAGCTGGAAGCCGACCTGACGCATGCCGTTCCCGGCGCCTTGCTGGTTGCCAACCACATTTCATGGGTTGATATTTTCGTCATCAATGCGGCGTTGCCATCGGCTTTCGTATCCAAGGAAGAGGTACGGCGCTGGCCGGTGATCGGCTGGCTGGCCGCCAAGAACGACACGGTCTTCCTGCGCCGCGGCAGCCGGGGCCATGCCCGGGTCATCAACGAACAGATTGCCGGGATACTCGCCCAGGGCAAGCATGTGGCGGTCTTTCCGGAAGGGACGACGAGCGATGGCCGTTGCTTGCTGCACTTCCACGCCGCACTGTTGCAACCGGCGCTGGCGGCCGGCCGGCCGGTGCTGCCGGTGGCCCTCTCCTATTGGGAGCTGGATGGTCAGCGCAGTCTGGCACCGCGCTACGACGGGGATATTTCGCTGGGCCAATGCACGCGCGCCATCCTGCATCGCCAGCGCTTGATTGCCCGGCTGGTGACCACCCCGCTGCGCGGGACGGCGGGTGAGGACCGGCGCATCGTCGCGGCGCAGGCCCGCGAGGCTATCGCTTTAGCGGCAGGGCTTCCGTTGGTGAGCAATCCACCTGGAACACCTGGCGATCTTCCAGGCGAACCGCCGTCAAGTGGCCACCCCACAGACAGCCCGAGTCGAGCGCCAGCAATTTCGGTGTGATTTTCAGGCCGAGCGCCGACCAGTGACCGGTGACGAGAACGGAATCGGTGTACTGCCGGTTGGGGAGTTCAAACCACGGCAGGTGGTCACGCGGGGCATTGGACAGTTTGCCCTTGCTCTTGAATTCCATGGTGCCATCCCGCGTGCAAAACCGCATCCGGGTCATTGCATTGACGATGACGCGCAGGCGGGGCCAGCCGGTCAGATCATCCGACCAGGCGGCTGGCTCGCTGCCCCACAGGTTCTGGATGAAGACGCGGAAATCCGGACCTTGCAACGCGCCTTCCACTTCCCGTGCCAGTTCCCGGGCGCGCGCCGCGGTCCATTGGGGCAACAGGCCGGCGTGCACCAGGCAGAACTCGCCTTCGGTATGGCAAAGGGGCTGCCGGCGCAGCCAGTCGAGCAATTCGGCACAATCCGGGGCGTCGAAGATGGCCTGCAAGGTATCGTCCTTGCCGCGAAATTTCGCTCCGCCCTCGGCCACCATCAGCAGATAGAGATCGTGATTGCCGAGCACGGTCAGCGCGGCATGGCCGAGGGATTTGATCAGGCGCAGCGTTTCCAGCGACTTCGGTCCGCGGTTGACCAGGTCGCCGACCAGCCACAGACGATCCCGGGCCGGATCGAAGGCGCATTTCTCCAGGAGCCGCTGCAGCGAATCGTAGCAGCCCTGGATGTCGCCAATGGCGTAAGTGGCCACTTACTCTACCGTGACCGACTTGGCGAGGTTGCGCGGCTTGTCCACATCGGTGCCCTTGACCAGGGCCGCGTGGTAAGACAGCAACTGCAGCGGAATGACGTGCAGGATGGGCGACAGTTCGCCGTAGTGCTCGGGCAGGCGCAGGATATGCACCCCTTCCGACTCGGGGATTTCCGAGTCTGCATCCGCAAAGACGTACAGTTCGCCGCCCCGCGCCTGGACTTCCTTGAGATTGGACTTCAGCTTGTCGAGCAGCTGGTCGTTGGGGGCCACCGAGATGACCGGCATGTTGGCGTCGACCAGGGCGAGCGGGCCGTGCTTGAGTTCGCCGGCCGGATAGGCTTCGGCATGGATGTAGGAGATTTCCTTGAGCTTGAGCGCGCCTTCGAGGGCGATCGGATAGTGTCGGCCGCGCCCGAGGAAGAGCGCATGGTGCTTGTCGGCAAAGCGCTTGGCCCAGACCTCGATGGCGTCTTCCAGCTCCAGTACCTTGTTGACGGCCACCGGCAGATGGCGCAATTGGTCGATGAAGCGGCTTTCCTGTTCCGGCGCCAGGCGACCCTTGACTTTGGCGATGACCAGCGTGAGCAGGAAGAGGGCGGCGAGCTGGGTGGTGAAGGCCTTGGTCGAGGCGACCCCGATTTCCGGGCCGGCCCGGGTGATGAAGCGTAGGGCCGATTCGCGAACGATGGCCGATTCCGGCACGTTGCAGATGGCCAGGGTTTTGGGTTGGCCCAGGGCCTTGGCGTGGCGCAGGGCGGCCAGGGTGTCGGCGGTCTCGCCGGATTGCGAGATGGCGACGATCAGCTGGCGCGGATTGGGCACCGAGACGCGGTAGCGGTATTCGCTGGCGATCTCGACGGCACACGGCACGCCGGCAATCGCTTCCAGCCAGTAGCGGGCGGTCTGGCCGGAGTGGGCGCTGGTGCCGCAGGCAAGAATCAGGATCGAGTCCACATCGGCGAGCAACTGGCCGGCATCGGCGCCGAAAATGCCGGGCTGGATGGTTTTGCTGCCGCCCACGATTTCCAGCGTGTTGGCCAGGGCATCGGGTTGCTCGAAGATTTCCTTCTGCATGTAATGGCGGAAGGTACCGAGTTCGACGGCGGCAGCCGAAAGCTGCGAGACATGCACCGGCCGTTCGACCGGCGTGCCATCGAGGCGGACGATGCGTACCTGGTTGGCAGTCAGCTCGGCGATATCGCCATTTTCCAGATAGATCATGTTGCGGGTCACCTGGAGCAGGGCGGAGGCATCGGAGGCGGCGTAGTTGCCGTTGTCGGATACGCCAAGCAGCAAGGGCGAGCCTTCGCGGGCTACAACGATTTTCCCGGGTTGGCGATGGTCGATGACGGCAATGGCGTAGGCGCCGACCAGGCGCTGGCAGGCCAGGCGGACAGCCTGGAAGAGGTCGGGTTCATCGCGGAGCGTCGCCTGCACCAGATGGGCGATGCTCTCGGTGTCGGTGTCCGACGTGAAAACGTAGCCCTGGGCGCTCAATTCCTGGCGCAGGCTCTCGTAATTCTCGATGATGCCGTTATGGACGACCGCGATCGTGCCGGAGACATGCGGGTGGGCGTTGCGTTCGCAGGGCACGCCGTGGGTCGCCCAGCGGGTGTGGGCGATTCCGGTCGGTGATTGGGTGGCAGCCGAGGCGGACTCCAGTTCGGCGACCCGGCCGACGGACCGCACCCGTTCGATGCCATTGGGGCCGATGACCGCCAGGCCGGCCGAGTCGTAGCCGCGATATTCGAGTTTCTTCAGTCCTTCAACCAGGACGGGGACGATGTTGTTGCCGGCTGCTGCCGCGACGATGCCGCACATAGCTGTTCCTTAAACCTTGTAGTAATCGCGATACCAGGCGATGAAACGGCTGACGCCCTCTTGCACGCTCGTGCCCGGGACGAAACCGACCCAGTCGTTGAGCAGGTCCGTGTTGGCGTAGGTGGCCGGTACGTCGCCGTCCTGCAGGGGCAGCAGGCGTTTTTCCGCCTTCCTGCCAAGCGCGGTTTCAATCGCGCCGATGAAGTCGAGGAGTTGTACCGGATTATTGTTGCCGATATTGAAAACCCGGTAGGGGGCGTTGCTGGTTGCCGGATCGGCCGTCAGCGGGTCGTAGGCCGGGTTGGCCGCCGCGTTGCGGTCGAGCACCCGGATGACGCCTTCGACGATGTCATCCACATAGGTGAAATCGCGCTGCATGTTGCCGTGGTTGAAAACGTCGATCGGCCGGCCTTCGAGGATGGCCTTGGTGAACAGGAAGAGCGCCATGTCCGGCCGGCCCCAGGGGCCATAGACAGTGAAAAAGCGCAGGCCGGTGGTCGGCAGGCCGTAGAGGTGGCTGTAGGTATGGGCCATCAGCTCGTTGGCCTTCTTGGTTGCGGCATACAGGCTGACCGGGTGGTCGACGCTGTCATGCTCCGAAAAAGGCATCCGGGTATTGCCACCATAGACGCTGGAGCTGGAAGCATAGACCAGGTGCTGCACCCGGTGGTGGCGGCAGCCTTCGAGGATGTGAATGAAGCCGACCAGATTGCTGTCGACATAGGCGTGTGGATTCTGGATCGAGTAGCGGACGCCGGCCTGGGCGGCCAGATGGATGACCTTGTCGAATTTCTCCGCGGCGAACAGGGCCTCCATGCCAGCGCGGTCGGCGACATCGCGCTTGACGAAGCGGAAGTTGGCATGGCCGGTCAGCCGGGCGAGGCGGGCTTCCTTGAGGCTGACTTCGTAGTAGTCGTTCAGGTTGTCGAGGCCCACCACTTCGTCGCCGCGGGCCAGCAGGCGCAGGGCGGTGGTCATGCCGATGAAGCCGGCAGCGCCGGTAACGAGAATTTTCACGGGTTTTCTCTCGGATTGAAGTTCACGGGATTCTACCGCAGTGCACCATCCGCACGCTGCCGTTCCAGCATCTTGGCATATTTCAGGAAGCTGTTCATGCAGCCGATGGCGATATGGATGAAGCCCGGCAGCCCATCGCGGAAGCCTTGCCGGAGCAGGTAGAACTTGATGAAGCGGACGATGGGGCTGAAGGCGAGGCGTCCGAACGAGGCGCGCTTGCCGGCCTGCCAGGCCATGTCGGCGGCCAGCGAGGTGTAGCGGTTCTGCTTGGTGAGGTAGGCCGCGAGGGTTTCCGCCGAATCGTGCAACAGATCGCCCGGCAGGGTGCCGACGCTGGTTTGGCTGATCACCTTTTCATGTACCGCATCGTCCGACCAGCGGGCCTGGCGCCGGTCGAAAAGGCGCAGCGACCAATCCGGGTAGCCTTCGCCGTGCTTCAGGTAGCGACCGAGGAAGCGGTTGCAGCGGGCGAAGCGATAGGCGCCGTTCGCCGGCTGTTGCAGGGCGCTTTCGATGGCGGCCTGCAGCGCGGGCGTCACGCGCTCGTCGGCGTCGAGGCACAACACCCAGTCGTGCTGGGCTGCCGCCACGGCAAACTGTTTTTGCCGGCCGAAGCCGAGCCAGGCTTGCGCGATGACGCGGGCGCCGCAGCGTGCGGCCAGTTCCGGCGTGCCGTCCGTGCTGCCGGAATCGACGACGACGATTTCATCGGCAAAACGCACACTTTGCAGGCAGGCTTCCAGTTGCGAGGCGGCGTTCAGGGTGATGATCGCGACAGAGAGCGGTTGGCGCGGGACGGACATTTATAATGGCGGTTTCGAAAGCCGTGATTTTATCCGCCGATGCGCATCTTGCTCGTGAAAACTTCCTCGCTCGGCGATGTCATTCACAACCTGCCTGTAGTCAGCGATATCTGGCGCCACTTTCCCGAAGCCGAGATCGACTGGTGTGTCGAGGACAGCTTTGCCGCCATTCCACGCTTGCATCCGGCAGTGCGCGAGATCATTCCGGTCGCCATCCGGCGCTGGCGCAAGCAGTTGTTGAAGGGCGCAACCTGGCGGGAAATCGCTGCTTTTCGGCGGCAGATCGCCGCTGTTCCATACGATGCAGTCATCGATACCCAGGGTCTGCTGAAAAGCGCCTTGCTCGCCCGGCAGGCGCGTGGCCTGCATGTCGGTTACGCCGCCGATTCGGCCCGCGAGCCGCTTGCGGCACGGTTCTACGACCGCCATTGCCACGTTGCGCGCGACCTGCATGCCGTCTTGCGTAATCGCCGGCTGGCCGCGGCCGCCCTGGGGTATGCGGAAGAGCGCGCGGTGGACTATGGCATCACCGCCGCGCCGGGCACGTTCGGCTGGCTGCCCCATCGTCCGTATGTCGTTTTTCTGACCGCGACCAGCCGCGACGACAAACTGTGGCCCGAATCGCACTGGCTGAACCTCGGCAAGCGCCTGAACAGTCTTGGTTTTGGCGCCGTGCTGCCGGGGGGAAGTGCGGTCGAGCGCGCGCGGGCGGCCCGCCTCGCGGCAGCCATTCCGGGCGCCGTTGCGGCACCGTCGATGGGCATTGCCGACCTGGCTTCGCTGCTGGCCGGTGCCCGGGCCGCCGTGGGGGTCGATACCGGCCTGACGCATCTCGCCGTGGCGCTCGGCCTGCCGACGGTGGCGCTGTATACGGCAACCGATCCGGGGTTGACCGGCGTGCTGGGGGCCGGTTTCTTCCGCAATCTGGGGGGCAAGGCGCAGCTACCGGCGGTGGATGCCGTACTCGGCGAATTGCAGGCGGTGCTCGCCTGATGGCGCGTCTGGCCTATTCCCTGCTGCTTTACCTGATCACACCGCTGATCGGCTTGCGCCTGCTGTGGCGCGGCCGTAAGCAGCCGGAGTATTGGCGCAACCTCGGGGAACGTTACGGTTTTTATCCGTCCAGGGCGCCCGACAAGCTGATCTGGGTGCATGCCGTGTCGGTCGGTGAAACCCGTGCCGCCCAACCGCTCATTGAGGGCTTGCTCGCCCGCTGGCCGGCGCATCGCATCCTGCTCACCGGCATGACACCGACCGGCCGGGCGGCCGGGCGCGAGCTCTATGGCGACCGCGTGATCCAGGCCTATCTGCCCTACGACTATCCGGGGGCCGTGACCCGTTTCTTCCGCCATTTCCGGCCTGCTTTGGGCGTGCTGATGGAAACCGAGATCTGGCCCAACCTGGTGCATGGCGCCCGCCAGGCCGGTGTTCCGGTCATCTTGGCCAATGCCCGGCTGTCGGCCCGTTCGGCGCGGGGCTATGGGCGGTTCCGTCGTCTGCTCGCTCCGGCTTTTGCTGCCTTGTCCGGCGTGGCGGCACAGACCGCCGCCGATGCCGAACGCCTGGCCGGCCTGGGGGCGAAGCCCGTCGCGGTCTGTGGCAATTTGAAGTTTGATGTCCAGCCGGCCGCCGAAAAAATTGCGCTGGGCCGGCAGTGGCGGCAGGCGGTCGGCACCCGGCCGGTCTGGCTGGCAGCGAGCACCCGCGAAGGCGAGGAGGCGTTGATTCTCGCCGCCTGGCGCCGGGTGACGGTGCCGCGCGCCTTGCTCGTTCTGGTGCCACGCCATCCGCAGCGTTTCGATGAGGTAGCGTCCTTGCTGCGGCAGGCAGGGCTGCCCACGACGCGCCGTAGTCAGGCGATGCCGGGCGAGGATACGGTGGTCTGGCTGGGGGACAGCATGGGGGAAATGGCGGCTTACTACAGTCTGGCCGATCTCGCCTTCGTCGGCGGCAGCCTGCTGCCGCTGGGCGGCCAGAACCTGATCGAGGCGGCGGCCTGTGAATGCCCGGTGCTGGTCGGGCCGCACACCTTCAATTTCCTGCAGGCGACCGAGGATGCGATTGCGGCGGGAGCGGCGCAACGCGTATCCGATGCCGATGCCTTGGGCCGGCAGGTCGATGCCTTGCTGAGCGATCGCGAACGTCTGGCGGCCATGCGCCGCTCAGCCGGGCAGTTTGCCCGCGCCCACCAAGGGGCGGCGGGACGCATGCTGGATCTTATCGAACGGTGGTCGGGTCGAGCAGGGCGTTGAGCTGGGCGACATCGTCGTCACCCAGCGCGCCGGTCGCAGCCTTCAGACGCAACTGCGCCATCAGCGTATCGAAGGTGGCTTTGGCCAGGTCGCGGCGGGTGACATACACCTGGTTTTCGGCATTCAGCACATCGATATTGATGCGTACGCCGACTTCATAACCCAGCTTGTTCGATTCGAGCGCCGACTGGGACGAGATCAGCGCCGCTTTCAGCGCCTTGACCTGGGCCAGGCCGTTGACCACGCCGAGATAATACTGACGGGCGCCCAGGGCGGCATTGCGCTTGGCAGCTTCCAGTCCGGATTCGGCAGCGGCACGGTTGGCGCTCGCCTCGCGCTGGCGGGAGGCCGTCAAGCCGCCGGAAAAGAGCGGGATGTTCAGTTGCAGGCCGGCATTCTGGTAGTCGGTGTCGACACTGCTGCCCGAGAAGCTGTTGTACGCCTTGGAATGACCATAATTGGCCACGATGTCGAGCGTCGGGTAATGTCCGGCCCGTTGCTTGTCCACTTCACGGGCGGCAATGCTGGCATTGTATTGCTGGATCTGGACATTCAGGCTGCCACTTTCGGCGGCGGCGACCCAGTCGTTCATGCTGCTTGGCTGCGGCGGGGTCAGCTCGGCCGATTTGCGCAACTGGGCGAGCGCACCGGGCTCCTGGCCGATGATGGCTTGCAGGGTGCGCAGCTTGACGTCCAGGTCGCTTTCGGCGGCAATTTCCTGAGCGCTGGCCAGGTCATAACGGGCCTGCGCTTCATGGGTATCGGTGATGGTCGAGGTGCCGACCTCGAAGCTCTTTTTGGCCAGTTCGAGTTGCTGGGCAATCGCTTGCTTGTTGGCTTTGACTGCGGCGACATTCTCCTGCGCGTAGAGCACGTCGAAATAGGCCTGGGCAACGCGCAGGATCAAATCCTGGCGGGCCAGGCCAAAGTTCGCCTCGGCCTGGGCTACCTGCATTTTCGACTGGTCATAGGCGATCCAGTTCTGCCAGCGGAAGAGCGGCTGCGACAGGGTCAGCTGGTAGCCGTTCGAATTGTAGTTAGGCCGCGCAAAGGTCGCCCCGCCATGCGTGGAGAGTTCGTTCTTGTTCCACACCGTGTTGCCCGACAGGTTCAGGCTGGGCAACAGGCCGGCGCGCGCCTGCGGCTGTTTTTCCTGGCTGGCTTCCAGCGTGGCCCGGGCGGCAGCGAAGGTCGCGTCGTTGGCTTGCGCCTCGCGATACACCTGCATCAGGTCGGCGGCGCAAAGCGGCGATGCGAACAGGGGGGAAACGAGCAGCCAGGCGAGTTTTTTCATGCCATCCTCAGTAACGACGCATAGTGGGATCGACCTCCGTGGCCCAGGCCTCGACGCCCCCCATCAGGTTATGCACCGAGCGGAAGCCCTTGCGCTCGAGAAACATCGCGACCTGCATGCTGCGACCGCCGTGGTGGCAGATCACCACCACCTCGCGGTTCGGGTCGATGTCGTTGCAGCGCACCGGAACCAGATGCATCGGGATGTGCTGGCTTCCCGCCAGCTGGCATAGATCCCGTTCCCAGGGTTCGCGCACATCCAGCAGGACAGGGGCGGGGCGATTTTCGTCGGCCAGCCATTCAGCGAGTTGTCGTGCGCGAATCTGTTGCATCAGAAAGAGAAATGATTTTTGGTGCCAGCACCGTCGAGCGCCGGAATGACGGTCTCGAACAGGTTGACGGTGTTGTAGGCGTTCTCGGCCGTGCGCGTGATCAGCTGGGCCTCCATGACCGGAGCCTCACCCACGATGACGGCCAGGCGGCCGCCGATGCGCAGTTGCTTGAGCAGGGCGGGCGGAACGGCGGGGACGGAGCCGGAGACGACGATGGCGTCGTACGGGCCGCGCTGCGACCAGCCGTTGATGCCATCACCGACTTCGACCGTGACGTTGGAAATGCCGGCACGTTGCAGATTGGCCTGCGCGGTGGCAGCGATTTCCGGGCGGATTTCGATGCTGACCACATGTTCGGCGCGGGAGGCGAGCAGGGCAGCCATGTAGCCGCTGCCGGTGCCGATTTCGAGAACCTTGTCGGTTTTCCGGATGGCGAGTTCCTGCATCAGCTTTGCCTCGATCTTTGGTGCCAGCATGACCTGTCCGCTGCCCAGCGGAATTTCCATGTCGGCGAAGGCCAGGTTGCGATAGGCAGCCGGCGTGAAGTCCTCGCGCTTGACGACGAAAAGCAGGTCGAGAACCTCCTGATCCAGAACCTCCCAGGGCCGGATCTGCTGTTCGATCATGTTGAAGCGGGCTTGCTCGATGTTCATGTGGGTCTCCGCAGGCGTAATATTAGCACAGGCTAATATATTGATTCCGACAAATCCGGATTATACCCGACTCTCCCCGGCGTTCCGGCGCAAACCTTGGCGCAGGATGTCCATGTGAATTTGGAGGTAAAGCTGCGGATTACTGTCGTTGCCGGCACAGCAGCTCATCGAAAAACGCCAGACCAGCAGCATCAGCAGGGGGGCGATGACGACGTCGATGGTTGTCTCGACATCCATTTCGCGAAATTCGCCGCTCGCCATGCCGCGCCGCAGGGCGCTGCCGACCAGGGCGCGGCCGCGGTTGATGACGTTTTCGACATAGTAGCGGCCGAGTTCGGGGAAATTCCGCGCCTCGGCGACCATCAGCTTGGGGATGCCGGCAAAGGCGGTTTGGCCGATCTTGGTCCACCAGTTGGCGAGCAGTATTTCCATCAGGTCAAAGCTGCTGCCGGTGTGCTGGGCGGCGATGGCTTCGTTCTCGGCGATGACCGGCACGATGCCTTCCTGAATCACGGCCTTGAACAGGGCTTCCTTGTTTTCGTAATACAGGTACAGCGTGCCCTTCGACACGCCGGCCCGGCGCGCGACATCTTCCAGCCGGGTGGCGGCGAAGCCTCGCTCGACGAAGAGGTCGAGCGCTGCGGCGAGCAGTTCGGAGGGGCGGGCTTCCTTGCGGCGTTTGCGCGGCGGGGGCGGGGGGAAGGACATGGCTAACTTAATGACTTTCTGGTCATTAAGTTACCATCGCGTTTTCCTCCCGGTCAACGGCCCTCCTTGATCAGGCGGCCGCTGGCGGGCTGGATGGGGCGGGCATTATTGCGGTACAGGCGGCTGAAAATGTTGATCTGTTCCGGCGAGACCTGAACGGGCTGTTTCATCACCAGCCACAGTACCCCCTCGGTGCAGGGCGGCGTCGTCAACGAACCCATGTAGGTGTAGTAGGTACGCGAGGTCGGTAGCAGGGTATTCAGGTCGACGATTGCCTCGGGCGGCGAAACCGGCATGTTCTTTTCCAGCGGCATATAATTCCACAGCGTCTGGATGAAGGGGTTTTCGCTGCCCCGCTCGAGCAAGATGGCGACGACGGCCAACTGGCCGTCATCCGCCTTATGGACCAGGTGGGCGACCATGTCAAAGCGTTGCCCGTTGATTTTTTCTTCTGACGGACGATGGAAGTGGAACTGGACCAGTTCATAGGATTTTCCGGTCAGGGAAATCGATCCTTCGCCAACCTGAACCTGAACGGTGTGGCCGTTATCGACGATGCGGAAGGTCGACGGCTGGTAGTTGAACTTGATGGGTTCGAGATCGACCTTGATGCCATCCCGGATATCGATCGGTGACTGGCGTTCGCCGGTGGCGCAGAGTTTGTTCTGGGGATCGAGCTTGCTCCAGTTTTCCGGGGCGCCGGCGCCTTCGTAACCCCAGTGGATGTGTGCGTGCTGGATGGCCGGCTCGCTGTGGGTCAGTTCCAGCATGTAGCCTTCGGGCCGGGCGGGTTTCTTCGGCTTGGCTGCCGGCGGGGTGTGAATGACGTAGGTCTGGGGCCTGGCTGGAGGCGGGGCAACGGGCTTGGCAGCGGGTGATGGGGGCGCTGCGGGGGGGGCTTCCCTGGCGGCTTCGGCAGCAGCTTTCAGGTTGGGGCGGATCGAGGGAAGCGGTGCAGCTTCTTCCTTGACCGGTGTGTCGCTGGTTTTGATGGCGGCCGGTTTGTCGGCTTTGGCCAGCTCCTTCTTGAGCATCGCGTCGTTGGCCGCTTTCAGCTCGCTACCGGCTTCATTGGCTTTCTTGGCCAGTTCCGCGGGACTTTCCTTGGGCGGACGGCAGACTTCGCGCAGCACCTTGTCGTCCAGCGTGCCGGAACGTACCGGCAGTTCGACGCCCTTGATCTCTTCCTCGCGGACGATCTCGGTTTCGTTTTTCTTGAAGATGCGCTTGATGGTGTTGGCATTGCGTGTTGTGCAGTCGTAGCGGGTGATCGCTTCGATGACGCGGTAGCCGGCACCGGAGCGGCCGTCGATCAATTCCTTTTCAAGGACGACCCGGCCCTGTGCCTGGACGGTGCTGCCTTCGCGCTTGAGGCTGGTGCGGTCGATCTCGATACGCTTGCCGGGCTCGGAGGAGATGACCTGCCAGGTCGGGGCGGCCGAGAGGCTCCATGGGAGTGTGGCGAGCAGGCCGGCGATGATCAGATGGCGCATGGTGAGTCCTCGTTTTTCTTTAGATTCCGCGTCTTGTCGAAGATATTTCGGCCGCTTTCCCGAAATCTTGAGCGGGATTTGTCATTCCTTGCATTTTGCCTGTGTTTCCAGTAACTTGCAGGCTCTCGTTAGGGGTGTCGCCGGTGACGGATGACTGAGAAATACCCTTCGAACCTGACCGGGTCATGCCGTCGTAGGGAAACGAATGCTGGGGTGGAACCAGCGCGCTCCTTGCCCGTCTTATCCGGCTGTAATCACGCACGGAGCACCCATGAACGCCAAAGATACTTTCCTCGCCGCCACGGCCCACGTCGACGAGGCTGCCATTCAGCCGTTGCCGAATTCCCGCAAGGTTTATATCGCGGGGTCGCGCCCCGACATCCGGGTGCCGATGCGCGAAATCAGCCAGGCGGACACGCCGACCGGGTTCGGCGGCGAGAAGAATCCGCCGATCTTCGTGTACGACTGTTCCGGGCCCTACACGGATCCCCTTGCCAGGATCGACATCCGTTCCGGCCTGCCGGCGTTGCGCGCCCCATGGATCGCCGAACGGGGCGATACCGAGGAGTTGTCCGACCTGTCTTCCGAATACGGCCGCCAGCGTGCCGCCGACAAGGCGCTGGATGCGCTGCGTTTCCCGGGTTTGCACCGCAAGCCGCGCCGCGCCAAGGCTGGCATGAACGTGTCGCAGATGCACTACGCCCGCAAAGGCATCATCACACCGGAAATGGAGTTTGTCGCGATTCGCGAAAATCTCAACCGCGCAGCCTACATTGAATCCCTGAAAGCCACCGGGCCGACCGGCGAGAAAATGGCCGCCCTGCTGACCCGCCAGCATCCGGGCCAGAACTTCGGCGCCAGTATTCCAGCTGAAATCACCCCGGAATTCGTGCGTAGCGAAATCGCCCGTGGCCGCGCCATCATCCCGAACAACATCAACCACCCGGAAAGCGAGCCGATGATCATCGGCCGCAACTTCCTGACCAAGATCAACGCCAACATCG
>OFCW01000102.1_pt1 | contig 34691 bp, 31 predicted proteins | sample 1520951 | NCBI WGS metagenome assembly OFCW01 (sample SAMEA4349680, study PRJEB24078) | microbial mat metagenome | biome: Terrestrial Biome; feature: Habitat; material: Microbial Mat | place: India | collected 2012-06-12 | depth 10 m | reverse complement strand
GGGCTCGGCGCCCCCGCTCAATCTCGGCCCGCTCGCGACGTTTTTCAACAGCCTGCTAGACCTGCCTTTTGTTTTTCCGGGAACGGAAATTGGCCGGAAGGCGGCGCCGCGCAAAGTACAATAGTCGTTTTTGTGCGCTCTCCATATGACGACTATCCTGATCACTGGCGGGGCCGGCTATATCGGTTCCCACAATGTCAACTATCTGCGGGCGAAAGGCTACGAGATCGTCGTCATCGACGACCTCAGCCGCGGATTTGCCGATGCGGTCATGGATGCGCCGCTCATTGAAGGCAATATCGGCGACGCGGCGCTGCTCGACAGCGTATTTACAGCATACCGCATCGACGCGGTGCTCAACTTTGCCTCCTTCATCCAGGTTGGCGAATCGGTGCAGCAGCCGTCCAGCTACTACCTCAACAATGTCGGCAATACGCTGATACTGCTCGACGCCATGGTGCGTCACGGTGTGAAAAAGCTGGTATTTTCATCGACGGCCGCCATTTTCGGCAATCCGGAATACACGCCGATCGACGAAGCGCACCCGAAAAAACCCATCAATCCCTACGGCCGCAGCAAGTGGATCGTGGAGCAAATGCTGCAGGATTATGAAGCGGCATATGGCTTGCATAGTGTCTGCCTGCGTTATTTCAACGCCGCGGGCGCTGATCCCGGTGCCTTGCTAGGCGAACGGCATGAGCCAGAAACCCATCTCATTCCTTTGGTGCTGCAGGCTGCAGCGGGCAGACGCAGCCAGATCACGGTCAATGGCGCCGACTATCCTACCGAAGACGGCACCTGCATTCGCGATTACATCCATGTGGAAGACCTGGCGCAGGCGCACTGGCTGGCGCTGCGTTATCTTGATACCCATCAGTGCAGCGCGGCATTTAACCTGGGCAATGGCAACGGGTATTCGGTTCGCCAAGTGATCGATACGGCGCGCGCCGTGACAGGCCGTGATTTCCGCGTCGAATTCGGGCCGCGCCGCAGCGGCGATCCATCGGTTCTGGTGGCCGACAGCCGTCTGGCGCGCCAGCACCTTGGATGGAATCCGAACCATGCAGCGCTGGAAGCCATCGTCCGTCATGCATGGGCATGGGAGTGCAAGCAATCGCGGTGAGGCACGGGGCGGCGTTATCGGCATGCCTGCGCGGATGAATGCGGGTTAATACGAGCGATCATTGCGCTACAATTTTGCTTTTGTGTCTCACTGTGCAAAGTGAAGAATGAAAATAAAGAAGAGTTCGCATGTCCTGATATGTCGTACTGACAATATAGGAGATGTGGTACTGACATTGCCGATCACCGCTTGGCTTAAGCAGCACTTCCCGTCGATCAAGATCAGTTTTTTGTGCCGCGCATATGCAGCGCCTGTGGTAAGGCGCTGCTGCACGGTTGACGAAGTTGTTGAGGCCGAGGAGTTTTGGCGGGATCCGCAATCCTATTTTGCCAGTGCTAAGGTCGATACGGTCATCTTCGCGCAGCCGGATAAAAAACTGGTGATTGCGGCATTTAAGGCGCGCATTCCAAACCGGATTGGCAATGCCAGGCAAAAGCTGTATCAGCTCCTGTTTTGCAACCGTCGTGTGCGTTTTTCAAAAAGTACGTCTACGTTGCATGAGGCGCAGTTCAATTTCCAATTCCTTCGCCCGTTCGGACTGACCGATTTTCCCGAACCGGAGGCAATGCCACCGCTATTCCGTTTCAGTCACCATGATGACGAAAACATAAAGCGGCTGTTGCAACCCTATTCCTTTAACCTCATTCTGCATACCAAGTCGAATGGCCATGGCAGGGAATGGCCGACAGGGCATTACTATGCGCTTGCCAAGCTGCTGAGCAAGGACAGGAATATCCATATGTGGCTTACCGGCAGCGCAAGCGAAGGCCAATGGCTCAGGCAAAACGCGCCCGAACTCTTTCAGCTGCCGAATGTGACTGACGTCTGCGGCCGATTTACGCTCGATGAGTTGACCACCTTTATCAAGGAGGCAGACGGGCTCATTGCAAGCGGGACAGGGCCGCTTCATCTTTCCGCGGCATTGGGACAGCGTACGCTTGGCTTGTTTCCGCCTACCCGGCCCATGCACCCGGGCAGGTGGGCCCCGGTGGGCTCGCGCGCGCAAGCGCTGTGTGTCGAAACGAGTTGTGCCGGTTGCCGGGAGCGGCAGACAGTCAGTTGCGACTGCATGATGAAGATTTCGCCCGAAAGCGTGGCTGAAATCGTCCGGCAGTGGTATGACGACGCACTGCGAGCGGATCGCGGACGTCGCTCCGTAACATACGGTGCGGACGCCATGCCACCATTGGTGCGCCAAGGTTGAGCGGTGTGCCAACGCATGCAAGGGGCCTACGCCGGCCGCGCCGATCTCGCGTGCGGTTGCGCAGCTCGACACGATCCGGCTTCCTAGCATGCACTGTCAAACCGCTCTGGGCGATTGCTTCATGACCGGCGCAATGATTGGCGCGCGAGTACATTCGACATCCATGATCTTTTCGGTTTATTCAGGATTCTTAGCAGGCGGTCCGATGCGCATCGGATCATCGCATAACAGTTACCAGGGATGATTTCATTGGACGCCACCTCATCTTTCAATTCGACTGCATTCACCATTGCTGCCCCCGGCGCTGTCCATGTCGCGTTCGGTGTCGATGCGGATTACTTTCGCGGCATGGGAGTTACTATTACCTCGGTGGTCAAGAACAATCCGGGATTGCAGTTCGTATTTCACGTATTCGCATTTTCGATTTCGGAAGATAGCCGGCGCCGGCTTGCCGCGCTCGAAAAGGAGTGCGGCGTTACCATTTGCTTGCATCTGCTCAGCACCGATCTGCTCAAGGACTTTTCCGCGTTTCCGTGTTTTGCGCAGCATTCGCTGGGGACGTTCATCCGGCTTCTGATTCCCAACAAACTCCAGGGAATAACAAAAAAGGTGCTCTATCTGGATGCGGATATCCTATGTTTCGGCAATATCGCAGAACTATTGGCGACCGATATAGAGGAGTGCATTTCCGCCGTCGTCCATGATGAGGCAAGCACGACAGCGAAAACGCAGATTCCGGCACTTGGCATACGGCATGGGAAATACTTTAATGCGGGCGTCATGTATATCAACGTCGACAACTGGGTGGCGAATGATACGCAAAATAAGGCGCTGAACATCCTCACGAAGCAGCAGCTTGTCTTTGCCGACCAGGACGCGTTGAACATTGTCCTTGATGGGCATGCCAAGTATGTCGCGGAAAAATGGAATTACCGTTATCACCTTGTGGATTTCTGCATCAAAGGCGATACCGCGCTGAATGTGGCTGCACCTTTCGTGTTTATGCACTTCACGGGGCCGGTAAAGCCGTGGCATAGCTGGTGCCTGCACGAGGCAAGGGCGATCTTCGAGAAGTACCAGGCCATGTCTTCCTGGGCTGACATGCCGCTGGACGGACCGAAGACTTCCAGGGACTTGAAACTGTTTTCCAAGTTTCTGATTAAGCAGAATCGCCTCGGGGACGGCATTTTCTGGCACCTCAAATATTTAAGAGCCAGACTTGCGCAGAACTTGAAGGCATTGTGATTCTGCTATCGCCGCTATAGCGGTTTGTAAATGTCATATAGGCCCATCCACAGGCCTGATTGGAGAGCAACTTGCAATACTTGGCGCCGCTTATCGCAACGGCACTCGCGTCCTTCTATGTGCTCGCACTGATTCTTGATCGTGCTGCCGGCGCCCTCTTTGGAGTCCTGGTGCTGTTAAGCCTGATAACGATCATTTCTCAGCGGCGGATCGATGGAAAATCGTTTTGGCAAATGGCAAGACAGTATTGGCCGCTGAGCTTGGCAATGCTCAGCCCCTTGATTGCGGTTATTGCCAACCAACTGGCAAGCGGCAACTTTTCTGGAAGGAGTATTGATCAGGCGTCGCGTCTCGCATTTTTTTCGCTGATTTTCTGGGGATTGCAGCTTGTGCCGCTGAAGTCCTTGCGTCATATGCAATGGGCTTTCATCCTCGGTGCGTTCCTCTCCGGCATCAAAATGTATGTTTTGACAGACAATGGTATTAATCAGTATGGAACCGACTTCATCCCGATCAATATCTTTGCCGAGTTTGCCCTGCTGCTTGGTGTTTTTTCTGTATTTTCCATCGCATGGAACGCTCCTAGAGAGAAATTGCTGATTTTGCTGAAGCTGCTTGCTTGCGGCATCGTCGTATATGGCGCCTATATTTCAAGAGAGCGCGGAAGCTGGCTGACGATTCCAGTCTTTGGCGCAATTGCCTACTATCTAATGGCAAAGAAAATTCAACGCAAGCATAAAGTGCTGATGGTTGTGGTAATTGTCATCGCTCTTGGTGCAATCTCACAGTTCGGCAGCATTATGCGGATGCGCTTTGAAAACGCGCAGAGCGACATCAAGCACTATCTGCAGGGTACGGACATCAACACTTCAATCGGAATTCGTTTTCAACTCTGGCGCGGCTCCTGGCTCCTGTTTAAGGAAAACCCAGTGTTTGGCGTCGATGCGGAAGGCTATCCCAAGGCTTTAGAGGAACTGGAGGCACGCAAGATTATCTCCCCGGAGTCTGCCCGCCATCCGCATTCGCATAACGAGGTGTTGTTCATGCTGGCGAGATTCGGCCTGTTTGGATTGGCTGCTATTCTGGCCGTCTATTTCGTGCCCATTTGTTATTTCGTTCGAAGGATACGCGATAACGACAAGGAGGTCCGAAGCGTGGCCGCGATGGGATTGGCGCTCTGTCTTGGAGTATTGGTCCTGGGGCTGACGGACGTTGTATTCCTGTGGTGGGAGGCTTTCCCGTTCTATGCGCTTAGTGTCGCTTTGTTGTTAACCTATATAAAAAAGCGAAAAGAAATATTGCACCAAGACGCCCTATCTCTGGAACCCAAGTTATCCGGTAATGCCGAATTCTGATGTATGGCTTGAAATCAACATCGGATAGAGGACGGCAAGCCACCGGCAACAATCTCACTGGCAATCTCACTGGCGCGCCCTGACGCGCAGGTACTTCAGATACCACTTGAAGCTCTGTAAGGGCTTGCCCTGCCTGAACAGGAAGCGCGAATGCATGCGCAGTTCCTTGGTATTGCGCGGCTCCTGGTCCAGCGGCATGTCGCACCACGGAGACAGCGCGTGGTACTTGCGGAACAAGCCCCGCGCATCGTGGCCGCTCCAGTCGGTCCATGGCTTGACGGCGCCGGCAAAGTGGATGAACACCGCGTCGCCCACCGGACGCATGGCCGTCTTGTTGACGTTCAGGTCGTGGATCAGGTCGTACAGGTAATTGAACTTCGGGGCGATGTAGCGCGCCCGTCCGTCGAGCACGATATTCAGCGCATCCTGATCATTGAAGCGCAGTTTTTTCCCATGCCGCATCAGTGCTTCCATGGTCTGCTCGGTGATCCCGTTTTCCAGCCATTTGTCCACATTGATGAACAGGACGCCGCCGTTGAAATACTGCGGATGCTTCAGGCCCAGCGCAGCCACCCGTCGCCGGGTGGTGACCGGCGCGTCGGGCACCACGACGGCGATATCGTTGCTGATGTCCATCTTGACCAGTTCGTCGAGTCGGCCCACACATAGGATATCCGCATCCAGGTACAGCACGCGGTCGGTAACGCCCTGCAAAATAGAGGGGATCACCAGGCGCGTGAAGATCGACAGCGAGTAGTAGGAAAACTTGATGAAATGGTCGAACTGCTTGAAGTCGCCGGTGTTGAGGACGTGCAGGCAGGTGCGCACGTTGAACTTCTTTTCCAGTTCCTGCAGTCGGCGCCGGTGCTCGTCCGATGCCGCGAAAGTCAGCACATGGAAGGTGAAGTGCATACCCGGGTTGTTGGCGATGATGGAGGTGATGGTCGCCCCCATCGCGCGGAAATAGTTGTTGTCGACGCAGAAGGCGATATGGAAGGAATCATCCTTGCTGGTCGGTTTGGCCACGGTGGCCTCGGCGTATACGGCATCCATTTACAGTTCCTTCATGACTTGTTCTACCGGGATTTCCTTGACCCAGTCGCTGCGTTTGGCGGCAGTGATCACCACGCTGTTGTCCCGGTCGAACGGGACCCACTCCGGGTTTTTCTGGCGCATCAGCGCGATCACCGGAACATGGACGGCATTCGCGAGATGCATCACGGCCGTTTCGACCGAGATGATCAGGTCGCATTGGCTCAGGATGGCCGGCAACTGGAAGAAGTTTTCTTCGGCGCTGAATAATTGCGTGCGCTGCAGTCCGTAGCTGCCGATGACCTTTCGTGCGTTTTCCAGTTCCTGCGGCACGGCATTGACGATGAAACAGGCGCCGCGCCACTTCTCCTGCTTCGTCATCGCGATGATCAATTCGGCGACCTTGTCGAGCGGCCAGCAACGCTTTTTGGTCTTGGCATACGGATTGATGAACACCAGCTTGCCCGCGCCCGGCTTGAAGCCCCACCGCGCCAGCTGCTCGCCCGCATACCGCATCCATTGATCCGGAATGCGCACGAACGGAAAACGCTCTGCCGGCGCGATCTCCAGGCCGCACAGCTGGCGGAACCAGCCCGCATAGACATCGGTGATGTGCAGGGGATTCGCCTTCGATACCGAATACGGCGGAATGCGCGCGTTCAGCTTCTTGTAGGCGAAGTGATGATGGGGCTGGAAGAACTTCACTTTCTTGGTCATCCCGACCACGAAGCCGTGCGGGCTGATGGCGCGCGCAAGGCCTGCGTAAAGATGGGGCCGCAGGGTCGCCAGCGACACCACGACCGGATAGGCCTCGCGCTGCGCTTCCCGGATCGATTCCTGGTAAAGCTGGGGGCTGTAGGTGCGGGTATAGACCTTGTCGAAAAACGGGCAGCTGGCGACCCAGTCGTACAGCGAATATTTCCTCAGGTGTTCCCATTGCGACGCATCGCCGGTGCGGCGCACTTCGTCCACCCAGAGGTGGATCCTGAGATGCGGATAGGCTTGCGCGAAGGCCTGGAAGCAGTTCTGCAGATACGTGAAGTCGCCCAGCGCAAGGTGGGCGATGAACAGGATCTTGTCCGATTTCTTGAGCAGGTCTGCGGGAATGAGCGGTTGTGCCATGGCGGTGATTGTTTTCTGCGCGCGGTAAGGCGGCGTTATTCGATCAGGTTTGCGGTATCCGCATCGTTCTGGGAGAACTGCAGCCGGTACAGGTTGGCATACACGCCATCCAGCGCGAGCAGTTCGGCATGCGTGCCGATCTCGACGATCTGGCCATGCGAAAGGACCACGATGCGGTCGGCGCGCTCGATGGTCGACAGCCGGTGCGCGATGACGAAGGTGGTGCGGCCTTCCATCAGGCGGTCGAGCGCCGCCTGCACCGCGCGCTCGGATTCGGTGTCGAGCGCCGACGTGGCTTCGTCGAGAATCAGGATCGGCGCGTCCTTGTAGATGGCGCGCGCAATCGCCAGGCGCTGGCGCTGGCCGCCCGACAGGCGCGAGCCGTTGTCGCCGATCCGGGTTCGCGCGCCCTCCGGCAAGGCCTTGACCACGTCGGCCAGATAGGCTGCCTCGATGGCCGCATTGATGCGGCCGGGATCGGGCTCCTGGTCGCCGTAGGCGATGTTGGCGGCCAGCGTGTCGTCGAACAGGACCACGTGCTGGCTTACCATCGCGATCTGGCTACGCAGGCTGGTGAGCGCGATGTCTTCGATCGGCTGGCCGTCCAGCAGGATCCGCCCGCCGGTGACGGAATAGAAGCCCGGCACCAGGTTCACCAGCGTCGACTTGCCGCCGCCGGACATGCCGACAAAGGCCACGGTTTCGCCCGGCCGCACGCTCAGATTGACGTGCTGCAGCGCGAGCTGGTCATGGCCGGGATAGGAGAAGCTGACGTCGACGAAATCGATCCTGCCGGTGCTGCGTCCGGCGAGCGTCTTGCCGCCGGTGCGTTCGGTCGGCTTGTCGATCAGATCGAATACCGATTCCGCCGCCGCCATTCCGCGCTGCAGCGGGCCGTTGACCTCGGCCAGCTGCTTGAGCGGCGTGAGCAGCATCAGCATCGCGGTGATGAACGACACGAAGCCGCCCACCGTGATCTGGCCGTGGCCGGACTGGACCAGCGCCATGACGACCACCACCGCCACCGCGATCGCGGTCATCAGCTGGGTGATCGGCACGGTGGCGGCGAAGGTGCTCGTCATGCGCATCGTATAGCGGCGCAGGTTTTCGGAGCGCTCCTGGAAACGCGATTTTTCGTATTCCTGGCCGCCGAAGATCTTGATGACCTGCTGGCCGCGCGTGGTTTCCTCGATCACTTGCGTTAGCTCGGCGTTGACGCCCAGCGCGTCGAGGTTCAGCTTTTTCAGGCGCTTGCCGGTGGCGCGCACCACCAGCGCGATCAGCGGCAGCAGGATCAGGGTGACGATGGTCAGCTGCCAGTTCAGGTACAGCAGCCAGAGCAGGAGGCCGAGCACGGTCAGCGCGGAGCGCACGATCGAGGTGAACACCTTGGTGATCATCTCGATGATCTGCTGCACCTCGAACATCATCGAGTTGATCACCTTGCCGACGGTCTGCGTCGCGTAAAAGCCGATTGGCAGGTCCAGCATGCGGGCAAACATCTGGCGCCGCAATTCGTTCATCAGGCGCGTCGACACCCAGGTCATCATGTAGGTGCTGGTAAACGTCGAGGCGCCGCGGATGGCGAAGATGCCGATCACCGCCAGCGGAACGAGCCACAGCGAGAAGGTCGGCTTGCTCACGAAACCATTGTCCAGCAGGGCCTGCAGGAGATAGGGAACGGTGGGCTCGGTCGCGGCGGTCACGATCATGGCGACGAACGCGATCGCCAGCCGCTTCTTGTAGGGGCGGTGCAGCACCGCGAGTCTTTTGATACTGGATGGAAGCATTCTATGTCCTGCTTGAGTTGGGCCTCGGTCGTTGCTGTGGTCGGCAGCCGTGGAATTGCGCCGCGCGTTCAGGCGCGGGACGCCGGAGCGTCCGCTGCGCGGCGATCGAAACTGCGCGACATTGCCCAAAGAATGGCGAGCATGAAGGCCAGGATCATCACGCCGTTATTGTGCGTCAAAAATGCCTGGGTCAGTCCGAACACGATGTACGACACGCACAGCAGTACGCCGCCGATGGCATAAGGGCGCGCTTGCGGATCAGGATGCCGCACCCGGCGGGCGAACAGCGCGAGCGGAATCAGGAAGAGCGCCAGCGTGGCGGCCAGGCCAAGCACGCCGCGCTTGACCAGCGCGTCCAGGTATTCGTTGTGGAGATGGGAGTGCAGCCCGGTGACGGCGCCCACCGCGCCCGACTGGATCAGTTCCGCATCGCGCTGCATGTAGCCGGCCTTGCCCCAGCCTATCCAGGGATGCTCGGGCGCGATCATCAATCCCATGCGCCACATTTCCAGCCGCGCGCCGGACGACGTGTCCGAGTTGCCGGACTTGAAATATTCCTGGGTTTCAGTAAAAGCCAAGTCCATGCGCGCCTTTACGCCGGTACCGGGGAGGGAGTAAAGCATGGCAAAAATGCCGGCCATGACCACTGCCGCCGTGACGCCATAGCGTTTCTCCAGGCTGCCGCCATGGCATTTATACAATGCGTACAGGCAGAACGGCAGGCTGATCCAGCTGCCGCGGCTGCCCGTGAAAATCGAGCCCAGTATGCCCAAGCCGGCGCCCGTGCCAAGAAGGAGCAGCCACAGGCGGGCGCGCGGTTGCGCGCGCGCCCAGGCCAGTCCGGCAAGACAGAGCACGCCCAATACCAGACAGATGTTGCCGTACTGGATAGGATTCGTATGCCCTTCCGCGCGTTCGAGTCCTGCCAGGATTTGCCATCCCGCGAACAGGCCGCTCGTCATTGCACCAACAGCAAGTCCGCCCCAGAAAGCGGCGGGGCGCGGCGGATAGGCCAGGAGCAGCAGGAGCGCGGGAATGGCAAGGACAAAGCGGAGCGGCGCGTCGTATTCCCGGCCCGGCGCATGATGTACCAGGTTGGCCAGCACGAAGACCAGAAAGTAGGCGGCCAATACCCCGATCAGGAGATAATCCTGCCTCTGGAGATTCAGTTGCGGCCGGCGCCACGGCAACACCAGCGCTCCCGCCACCAGCAGCAAAGGCCCGAATGAAAATCCGCTCGGAATGACCAGCGCAATGGCGGAGAAGAGAAAGACGGCAAGCGAAGTGTATTGAACCATTTTTGTCCTGAAGCTGCCGCTGCCGTCGATGCTGAAAAAGCAAGGAACTGGCCGGCCGGCAAGAGCGGAGCCACATTTTAATCCAAACGCCCGCAAGTTTTTCGCCGGTGTTTGCCTGCAAAAACGCTGCGTTCAGCGCAGATGGCGGCGCAATCCGCAACTGAAAAGCGTGAAACCGAAGGCTACCGGCCCAGATCGAGCAGGAAAGAACTGAATGTCTTTGTCGCGATGGAAATCGTATCGCCCGGACGCAGTCCGGCCACCTCATCATCCGAGGCAATCACATCGATGATGTCCTGGCCGATCAAGAGCGACACGATATGGATGACTTCCTCGCGCCGGATGGCGAGCACCTGCGCCCGCAGGCTGAGGCGGCCCGTCAAGCGCTGTTCCAGGAATGCCGCGGCCGGCGTGCCGCTGTGCGTGATGCGTCCGCCTTCGAGGCGCAGCACGCGGCCGGAAAGCTTGAACACCTCGCCCAGATCGTGGCTCACCAACAGCGTCGTCAGGCCGAGCCGATGATGCAGGCGCAGCAGGTCATCCTGCAACTGGCTGCGCATGGCCGCATCCAGCGCCGACAGCGGCTCGTCGAGCAGCAGGAGCGCGGGCTTCCTGGCCAGCGCGCGCGCCAGCGCGACCCGCTGCTTTTGTCCGCCGGACAGGGTTGCGGGGAGCCGGCGCTGCAACGCGTCCAGGCCGGTCAGTTCCAGCAGTTCGTCGACCCATGCAGCGCTGTGTTTGGGAGCGGCATAGGCGACGTTCTGCCGGACATTCAGGTTCGGAAACAGTGCATGGTCCTGAAACACGAACCCGATCGAGCGTTGCTGCGGCGGCCGGTTGATGCGCCGTGCGCTGTCGAACCAGGTCTGGCCGGCGACCACCAGCTTTCCATCGTCGGGGTCGCACAGTCCGGCCAGCATGCGCAGGATCGTGGTCTTTCCCGCGCCGGAAGCGCCGAACAGGGTGACCAGGCTGCCGGATTGGATGCTGGCATCGATCTCAAGGTCGAGCCGCCCGGCCGAACTGTGCAAGGTCTTACGCAGCGCGATTTCTATCACGTCAGCCCGCCTTCAGCCATTTCTTGTTGACGACATAAACGGTCAGCAGAATCGCGAACGTCACCGCAAACAGCACCAGTGCGTAGAAATTCGCCGCCGCGTAGTTCAGGCTCTCCACCTCGTCGTAGATCGCGATCGATGCGACCTTGGTGACGCCGGGGATATTCCCGCCGATCATCAGGATCACGCCGAACTCACCGACGGTATGCGCAAAGCTCAACACCACGCCCGACAGCAGCGCCGGCTTGATATTCGGTAGCAGCACGCGGAACAGGGTGACGGCATCCGATTTGCCGAGCGTGCGCGACGCCTCGATCAGGGACACGGGAAGGCCCTGAAAACCGGACTGTATCGGATGCACCATGAACGGCAGGCTGAAGATCACCGAGCCGACCACCAGGCCGGCGAAGCTGAACGCCAGCCTGACCTCGAACCACTGCTCCAGCCAGTGGCCGAACGCATACTGCGGGCTGAACGCCAGCAGCAGGTAAAAGCCGAGCACCGACGGCGGCAGCACCAGCGGCATGCTGACCAGGGTTTCGATGACCGGCTTGAAACGGGTGCGGGCATAGGCGATCCAGTAGGCGAGCGGAATGCCGACCGCCAGCAGGATCACGGTGGTCAGCGCCGCCAGGCGGAAGGTGAGCAGCAGCGGCTGCCAGTCGTGGCTCATGCGGCGCCCTCCGGCATCACCGTCATCTCGTTGGCCTTCACCAGGCCTTCGACCCGGTCGCCCACCGACAGCGACAGCGCATGCGCCGAGCGGGTGGTGATCACCGATTCAAGGGTGTGCGCGCCGAAGGCGAGCGTGGCCTTGGTGAGCAGCTTGCCGTGCTCGACTGCGGCGACCGTCGCCGGAATGCGGTTGCGCAGGCTGATCAGTCCCGCCAGGTTCTTCGCGAGCGAGACCTCGGTTTCCTTGAACAGCAGGCTGACCGGCATGCCGACGGCCCACGCCGCCACTTCTTCCCCGGTTCCGACCAGCGTGGCGGTGAAACGATGGCCATCGACGGCGACGTCCACCAGCGCGATACTGCCATGTACTTCGATGGCTGCAATCGTGGCAGGCAGACGGTTCATGGCAGCAGGTAGCCGTAGCGCTCGAAGATCGCGCGCGCCTTGGCCGAGTAGATGAAATCAAGGAACTGCCGCGCCGCTTTCGGGCTGGACTGCTGGCCGTGCCTGAGGATCACCGCGCCCTGCGCGATCGGCTGGTACGAGTCCCTCGGCAGTTCGATCCACTTGCCCTGGCCCTTCATTTCCGGCGACAGCACGACCGATTTGGCGGTGAAGCCGGCCTCGGCCGCCTTCGAATGGATGTACTGGTTGGTCTGCGCGATGCTCTCGCCGTACACCAGCTTGGGCGCCAATGCCTGTTCCAGCCCGAGATGGGCCAGCGCCCGCAGCGTTTCGCGGCCGTAGGGCGCGGTCTTCGGATTGGCCAGCGCGATTCTGCGTACCGCCGGCGCCGACAACGCGCGTTGCCAGTTGCCGAGATCGAGATCGTTCATGGTCCACAGCACCAGCGCGCCATAGGCATAGACCTGCGGCGCGGCCGTTGCATAGCCTTCCTTGTGCAGCCTTTCCGGATACTCCATGTCGGCCGACAGGAAGGCGTCGAAGGGGGCGCCGTTCATGATCTGGGCCGCGAATTTGCCGGAGGAGTTGTAGACCGGCTTGAGTTCGTGCCCGGTGTCTTTGCGGAATTCGGCCTGCAGTTCGTCGAATGCGTACTGCACATTGGCCGCCACGGCGACGGTCAGGGTGTCGGCTTGCGCGCCCAGCGCAACGGCGCTGAACAGGCAGGCGAGCATGGCGCGTTTCATCCGGATACTCCGCATCAGGCAGGCACGCCGAGGATGACGTGCGACGCATTGAAAATGGCGCTTGCCGGCCGGCCTGGCGCCAGGGCCAGTTCTTGCGCGCTGTCGTTGGTGATGATGGCGCACACGGTGCTGCCGCCAGCCAGCTGGATCACGACTTCGGTGTTGACGGCGCCCGGCGCCAGCTTCACGACGGTGCCGCGCAGCCGGTTGCGGGCGGACAGCCGGAATTCGTCATCGGCCGTGCCGACGATCACCCAGGGCGCCTTGATCAGCGCGATGACTTCGGAGCCGGCCGCCAGTCCCAGGTGCTGCGTGCTCTCGCGCGTGATGACCGCGACGATCTCGTCGCCGCCGGGCAGGGCGACATCGATTTCGTCGTTGACGGCGCCGCTCCTGATGCGGCTGACCTTGCCGTAGAACTGGTTGCGCGCGCTGGTTTTCATGTTCAGCCTTCGGATCAGCGGGTAGATGTCGGCGAAGTCGGCGATGTGCGCGCCAAGCGACTGCAGAAAGCGCCGGTGCTCGTCCTCGATCAGCTGGAACGACGCGACTAGGCGCCGGCCGCGCTCGGTCAGGTGCGTGCCGCCGCCGCCCTTGCCGCCCGTGCTGCGCTCCACCAGCGGCGCGCCGGCCAGGTTGTTCATCGCATCGACCGCGTCCCATGCCGCCTTGTAGCTCATGCCCATGCTCTTGGCCGCCCGGCTGATCGAACCGGTTTCGGCGATGCGGCGCAGCAGGTCGATGCGGCCGCGGCCGGCCAGGCTGCTGTCTTCCGTCGCGATCCACAGGCGTCCTTCGATTCTCATTTTTCCGGCGGTACAAGAGGGGGGAGTGGCGTTATATTTCGAATGATATAACGCCTGCCGAAGAAAAGACATAGTCCGAACGGGTTACGTCATGCCGAATCGGCAGGGGAGGGGCGCTACATCAGGATGATGTCGTACTGCTCCTGGTGGTATGCGGTCTCCACCTGCAGCGAGATCGGCTTGCCGATGAAATCGCCCAGCATCGCCAGGTGCTGCGATTCTTCTTCCAGGAACATGTCGACCACCACCTGCGAGGCGAGGATGCGGAATTCGCGCGGGTTGAACTGCTTGGCCTCGCGCAGCAGCTCGCGCAGGATTTCGTAGCACACGGTGCGCGCGGTCTTGACCTGCCCCTTGCCGCCGCAGGCCGGGCAGACTTCGCACAGGATGTGCGCGAGCGATTCGCGGGTGCGTTTTCTCGTCATCTCGACCAGGCCCAGCTGGGAAAAGCCGGACACCGACACCTTGGTGCGGTCGCGCGCCAGCGCCTTGTTCAGCTCGGCCAGCACCGCGGCGCGGTGCTCGGCGCTTTCCATGTCGATGAAGTCGAGGATGATGATGCCGCCCAGGTTGCGCAGGCGCAGCTGGCGCGCGATCGCGTGCGCGGCTTCCAGGTTGGTCTTGAAGATGGTGTCGTCGAAATTGCGGCCGTTGACGTAGCTGCCGGTGTTGACGTCGATGGTGGTCATCGCCTCGGTCTGGTCGATGATCAGGTAGCCGCCGGACTTGAGGTCGACGCGCCGCCCCAGCGCGCGCTGGATTTCCTCCTCCACGCCGTACAGGTCGAACAGCGGCCGCTCGCCGGTGTAATGCACCAGCTTCGACAGCACCGACGGCGTGTAGCTGGCGCCGAATTGCTGCAGCATCTGGAAGTTCTCGCGCGAGTCGACCTGGATGGTGGAGGTGTTGTCGTTGACGAAGTCGCGCAGCACGCGCTGCGCCAGGTTCAGGTCCTGGTACAGCAGGTTCGGCGCCGGGCGGGTCCGGGCCTGCTGGGTGATGGTGGCCCAGGTCTTGCGCAGGTAGTCGATGTCCATCTGCAGGTCGGCCTCCGACGCATCCTCGGCCATGGTGCGGATGATGAAGCCGCCTTTTTCTTCCGGCGGCAGCAGCTTTTGCACCTTGCCGCGCAACAGTTCGCGTTCCGCCTCGTTCTCGATGCGCTGCGAAATGCCGATATGCGAATCCTGCGGCAGGTAGACCAGCATGCGCCCGGCGATCGAGATCTGCGTCGACAGGCGCGCGCCCTTGGTGCCGATCGGGTCCTTGATCACCTGCACCATCACCGCCTGGCCGTCGTACAGCAGCTTTTCGATCGGCGTTGCCGGCGCGTTCGGGTTGTCGTGCGGGCGCGCTTCCCAGATGTCGGCCACGTGCAGGAAGGCGGCGCGCTCCAGGCCGATGTCGATGAAGGCCGACTGCATGCCGGGCAGCACGCGCACCACCTTGCCCAGATAGATATTGCCGGCCAGGCCGCGCGACAGCGTGCGCTCGATGTGGAGTTCCTGCACCGCGCCCTGCAGAATCAGCGCGACCCGGGTTTCCTGCGGGGTGATGTTGATCAGGATGTCTTCGCTCATAGCACTGGTATCCCGGCCTGCTTCAGCAATTGTGCCGTTTCGCGCAAGGGCAGGCCCATGATGCCGGAATAGCTGCCCGCGATGTTTTCGATGAATACCGCAGCCAGCCCCTGCACCGCATAGCCGCCGGCCTTGTCATACGGTTCCTGGGTGGCGCAATAGGCGCGCAGCATGTCGTCGTCGAGCTGCGCGAACGTGACGTGCGAAGTCTGCGTGGCCTGGATCGTTTCTTCCTCATGGCGCAGCGCGACACTGGTCAGCACCTGGTGCGTGCGTCCGGACAGCGCTTTGAGCATGGCGGCCGCTTCGCCCGGATCGGCCGGTTTGCCGAGGATGCGGCCGTCGATCACTACGGTCGTGTCGGCGGCCAGGATGGGGCGTACCGGAAGCCGGCGCCACAGCATGGTTTTCGCGGCGTACTCGGCCTTTTCGCGGGTGACGCGCACCACGTAGTCCGCCGCTTTCTCGCCCGGCAGGACGTCCTCGCTGACCTCGGGGCCGCGCGGCGACTGGTCGCGCAGCAGCAGCAACTCGAACTCGACCCCGATCTGCCGCAGCAACTCGCGGCGGCGCGGGCTTTTGGACGCAAGGTATATCTTGTGGTCTGCCGGTTTCATGAAGCCAGATCTTTATACTCGATGATACGGGTGGTTCTGTGTAATCGACCAGGCGCGATACAGCTGTTCCGCGAGCAGCACCCGCACCATCCCATGCGGCAGGGTCAGGCTGGAAATCCGGACCAGCATGTCGGCCGACGCCTTGAACCCCGCGTCCAGTCCGTCCGCACCGCCGATCACGAATGTAACATCACGCCCGTCTTGTTGCCACTGCGTCAGGAGTTGCGCCAGCTGCATCGTGGTGAGGTCGCGCCCGCGCTCGTCCAGCGCAATGACGCGCGCGCCCTTCGGGATGGCGGCTTCGATTTTGGCCCGTTCGGCCGCCATCACGGTTTCGGCGGTCTTGCTGCCGGAGCGCTCGACCGGCTTGATTTCCTTGAGCTGAATGCGGCATTCGGGCGGCATGCGCTTCGCATATTCGCCGAACCCGGCCTCGATCCAGGCCGGCATTTTGTGGCCCACCGCCGCGATGATCAACTGCATAACAGGGCGTTATTCCGCCGCCTTGGTCCTGGTGGCGCGCTTGCTGGCCGGTTTGGCTGCCGTCTTGGCGGCTGTTTTCGCGGCCGTTTTTGCGGCGGGCTTTTTGGCGGTGGCGCTCTTGGGCGCGGCGACCTTGACCTTCTTGCCGGCCGGGACCTTGGCGGCGGCGGTCTTGGCCGCAGTCTTTGTGGCGGCGGTCTTGGCTGCGGTTTTGGTCGCGGTTTTGGCAGCGGTCTTGCGCGCCGGCTTCTGCGGTTCCTCGTCCACCGTGGTCTGGGTCGCCGCGACATGGCGCGTGCGCTTCTTCGGCTGTTCGCCTTCCTCGGCGGCCGCGCGCGCCGACTTGCGCTTGGCGGCGCCGACCTTGACTTCCTTGTCGCCCCAGATTTCTTCCAGGCGGTAGTAGTCGCGGATCGCCGGTTGCATGATGTGCACCACCATGTCGCCCAGGTCGACCAGCACCCATTCGCCGGTTTCCTCGCCTTCGATGCTGACGACTTCGCCGCCTTTTTCCTTCACCTTGTCGCGCACCGAGGCGGCCAGGGCCTTGGTCTGGCGGTTCGAGGTGCCGGACGCGATCGCCAGCCGGTCGAACATGCTGGTCAGGTGGACGGTGTCATAGACGCGGATGTCCTGGGCTTTGACGTCTTCCAGGGCGTCGACGACGGTGGCTTGCAGTTTTTTGATATCCATTAATTTTGATAGAGATGATGTTGTTTTATATAGTCTAGCACCCCGGGCGGGATGAGCGAATCGGGGCGCTCGCCGCGCATAAGCGCGGCACGTATTTCAGTGGCGGAAATATCGACCGCCAGGTTGGGCGCGACATACGTCAGGCCATGCGCGCAGTGGCGGATCTGCTCGGGCGTGCCGGCCCGGCGCGCAAACGCCTGCGCGACTTCTTCCGGAACATGAGGGTCGTCGAGCGCAAATCCCGGGCGGGAGGCGGCGCAGATGTGCGCGTAATCGAACAATTGCCGCCATTCCTTCCAGGTATGCAACTTCTGCAACTGGTCGGCGCCGATCAGAAAGACGAGGCTGACCTCCGGGCCGAGTTCTGCGCGCAGCTGTCTTAAGGTATCGATCGTATAGGTGGCGGTGTTGCGCTCGATTTCCTGGCGGTCGATGACGACGGGTACCGGCAGGCCGGCAAAGGCTAGCCGGAGCATGTCCACGCGCTGCTCGGGCGACGCCTGCAAGCCGTTCTTCTGCCATGGATTGCCGGCCGGGAGCAGGCGCAATTCGTCCGGGCACAGCAGCTTGGCGAAATAGCTGCCGAGGGCGACATGACCGTTGTGCACCGGATCGAAACTGCCCCCCAACAAGGCGACGCAGCGACGGCTCACACCCAGTCCTTCGGCACCAGGAAGTCGGCATACAGCTGCGCTTCCGCCGTGCCCGGTTCCGGCTTCCAGTCGTAGCGCCATTTGACGACGGGCGGCATCGACATCAGGATCGATTCGGTGCGCCCGCCCGACTGCAGCCCGAACAGCGTACCGCGGTCGAACACCAGGTTGAATTCGACATAGCGCCCGCGCCGGTACGCCTGGAAGTCGCGCTCGCGTTCGCCGTACGGCATGTCCTTGCGGCGCTGTAGCAAGGGCAGGTAGGCGTCGAGGAAATGGTCGCCCACGCTTTTTGTCATGGCAAAGCTCTGGTCGAAGCCAAGCTCGTTGAAATCGTCGAAGAAGATGCCGCCCACGCCGCGCGCTTCCTTGCGATGCTTCAGGTAGAAATAATCGTCGCACCATTTCTTGAAGCGCGGGTGCAATCCGGCGCCGAACGGCGCCAGCGCGTCGCGGCAGACCTGGTGAAAGTGTCTGGCGTCTTCCTCGAACCCGTAATACGGCGTCAAATCCATGCCGCCGCCGAACCACCAGACCGGTTCCTTGCCTTCTTCGGTCGCGGTGAAAAAGCGCACGTTCATGTGGGAGGTCGGCGCGTACGGATTGCGCGGATGGAGCACCAGCGACACGCCCATCGCTTCCCAGTTGCGCCCGGCGATGTCCGGACGGTTGGCGGCGGCGGACGGTGGCAGGCTGCTGCCGGACACATGCGAAAAGCCGACGCCGCCGCGTTCGAGCACGTTGCCTTCCTCCAGGATGCGCGAGATGCCGCCGCCGGTAATCGGCCCGGCGCCTGGCGCGCGCTCCCACCGGTCGGTCAGGAAGGACTTGCCGTCGAGTTCTTCGAGGGCGGCGACGATGCGCGACTGCAGGTCGAGCAGGTAGGTTTTGACGATGGCGGGGGAGGGCATGCTCACGGTTTGACTCCGACAGAGGGGGAATTCCCCTCTCCCGCGGGCGGGAGAAGGGCGGGGGGAGGATGTTTGCAAGGGAAACGGCCTTGGCCGACACCCTCACCCTAACCCTCTCCCGCCTGCGGGAGAGGGGATATCTTTCTACGACTTGACATGAAGGCCGGCAGATCGGGCGGCCTGCTCACTGCGTATGCCGCTTCAGCGCCCGCCAGCCGATATCGCGGCGGAACTGCGCGCCGTCGAAGTGAATCCGGTCCACGACGTCGTACGCATTCTTTTGCGCGATGCGCACGCTGTCGCCCAAGCCCACCACGCACAGCACGCGGCCGCCCGCGGTGACCAGCTTGTCGCCGTTCAGCGCGGTGCCGGCATGGAAGGTCACGCAGTCAGACGTTTCGGCCGGAATGCCGGTGATGACATCGCCCTTGCGCGGCGCGTCCGGATAGCCGGCGGCGGCCATCACCACGCCGAGCGCGGTGCGGCGGTCCCATTCCAGTTCCACCTGGTCCAGCGTGCCGTTGACCGCATGTTCCATCACGCCGACCAGATCGGTCTTCAGGCGCGCCATGATCGGCTGCGTCTCCGGGTCGCCCATGCGGCAGTTGAATTCCAGCGTCTTCGGATTGCCCTTGGCATCGATCATCAGGCCGGCATACAAAAAGCCGGTAAACGGCATGCCGTCCTTCATCATGCCGAGCACGGTGGGGTTGATGATCTCGCGCAGCACGCGCGCATGCAGCGAGGGCGTGACGATCGGCGCCGGCGAATAGGCGCCCATGCCGCCGGTGTTCGGACCTTCGTCGTTGTCCTTCAGCCGCTTGTGGTCCTGGCTGGTCGCCAGCGGCAAGACATGCTTGCCGTCGACCATGACGATGAAGCTGGCTTCCTCGCCGGCCAGGAATTCCTCGATCACCACGCGCGCGCCGGCATTGCCGAGCTTGTTATCCGACAGCATCATCTCGACCGCCGCATGCGCTTCATCGACCGTCATCGCCACCACCACGCCCTTGCCGGCGGCCAGGCCGTCGGCCTTGATCACGATCGGCGCGCCTTTCTGGTTGATGTACTTGCGTGCGGCTTGGACGTCGGTGAAGGTCTGGTAATCGGCGGTCGGGATGCGGTGGCGCTTCATGAACGCCTTGGCGAAATCCTTCGAGCTTTCCAGCTGCGCGGCTTCCTTGGTCGGGCCGAAGATTTTCAGGCCGTGCTCGCGGAACACGTTGACGATGCCGGCTGCCAGCGGCGCTTCCGGGCCGACCACGGTCAGCGCGATGTGTTCCTTGATCGCGAACTGCGCCAGCCACGCCGGGTCGGTGATGTCGATATTCTCCAGGCGCGGATCGAGCGCCGTGCCGCCGTTGCCCGGCGCAACATAAACCTTTTGAATCCGCTCGGATTGTGCAAGTTTCCAAGCCAGGGCATGTTCGCGGCCGCCTGAGCCGACTACCAGAATTTTCATGGATATCAAACTACTCGATGGATGCAGGGCGGCGCCAGCGCGCAGCCCCGCTGTAACACTGTAATTTACTTGTGAAACGGGTAAAGCGAAAGATAAAAACGATCAGTCCTGGATGACCGCGTTGGTATAGACCTCTTGAACGTCGTCAAGGTTTTCCAGCGCATCCAGCAGCTTCTGCATCTTGACGGCGTCGTCGCCGGTAAATACGGTTTCGGTCGACGGCTTCATCGTGATTTCCGCCACTTCGGCCTTGAAGCCGGCCTTTTCCAGCGCTTCCTTGACCGCCGAGAAGTCGTGCGGGGCGGTGATCACTTCGATGCCGCCTTCCTCGTCGGTGACGACGTCTTCCGCGCCGGCTTCGAGCGCCGCTTCCATCAGCTTGTCTTCATCGGTGCCGGGCGCGAAGTACAACTGGCCGCAGTGCTTGAACAGGAAGGCCACCGAACCTTCGGTGCCCATGTTGCCGCCGTATTTGGAGAATGCATGGCGCACTTCTGCGACGGTACGCACGCGGTTGTCGGTCATGCAATCGACGATGATCGCCGCGCCGTTGATGCCGTAACCTTCGTAGCGGATTTCTTCGTAGTTCGCGCCTTCCAGGCCGCCGGTGCCGCGCTGGATCGCGCGCTGCACGTTATCCTTCGGCATGTTGGCATCGGCCGCCTTGTCCACCGCCAGGCGCAGGCGCGGGTTGCTGGCGATGTCGCCGCCGCCCAGGCGCGCCGCCACCGTGATTTCCTTGATCAGGCGTGTCCAGATCTTGCCGCGCTTGGCGTCGGTCGCGGCTTTCTTATGCTTGATGTTGGCCCATTTACTGTGTCCAGCCATGGCAAATCTTTCTTGGAAAAAGAAGGAGGGGAGGGCGGGGAAGCGCTCATCCCGGCGCAACGATTTGCGCCAAAATAAGTGACTGCCCGGCCAAAAAGCAATCTACAATTTTAGCATACCGGCCTCCCCCAAAAATTGCCAGGAAGCTTATACAACAATGCCAAACCCACTACTGATTGCAAAAAACCACGACCAGGAACTGGTCCTGCTGCCCAGCCTCGCCAACCGCCACGGCTGCATCACCGGCGCCACCGGCACCGGCAAGACCGTCACGCTGCAGGTGCTGGCGCAGGCGTTGTCGGACATCGGCGTGCCGGTGTTCATGGCCGACATCAAGGGCGATCTTTCCGGATTGGCAAAGCCGGGCGCCGCCACGCCGAAAATCCGCGAACGGCTCGCGCTGCTCGGCCTTGACGCGCCCGCCTGGTCGGCCTGCCCGGTCACCTTCTGGGACGTGTTCGGCGAGCAGGGGCATCCGGTGCGCGCGACGATTTCCGATCTCGGACCGCTGCTGCTGTCGCGCATGCTGAACCTGAACGAAATCCAGCAAGGCGTGCTGCAACTGGTGTTCAAGGTGGCGGACGACCACGGCCTGCTGCTCTTGGACCTGAAGGACTTGCGCGCGATGCTGCAGCATGTGGCCGAGCATGCGGCCGAACTGCAGACCGAGTACGGCAACATTTCCGCCGCCAGCATCGGCGCCATCCAGCGCGGCCTGGTGACGATCGAGGAGCAGGGCGGCGACCGCTTCTTCGGCGAGCCGATGCTCAATATCGACGATTTCATGCAAACCGACGCCAGCGGCAAAGGCGTGGTCAACATCCTCGCCGCCGACAAGCTGCTCAACTCGCCGCGCCTGTACGCGATCTTCCTGCTGTGGATGCTGTCGGAGCTGTTCGAACACCTGCCGGAAGTGGGCGACCTCGACAAGCCGAAGCTGGTGTTCTTCTTCGACGAGGCGCATTTGCTGTTCGACGAGGCGCCCAAGGCCTTGCTGCAGAAGATCGAGCAGGTGGTGCGGCTGATCCGCTCGAAGGGCGTCGGCGTGTACTTCGTCACGCAAAATCCGCTCGACATTCCCGACACCGTGCTCGGCCAGCTCGGCAACCGGGTGCAGCATGCGCTGCGCGCGTATACCCCGCGCGACCAGAAGGCGGTGCAGGCGGCGGCGCAGACGTTCCGGCCGAATCCCCGGCTCGACACCGCGCAGGCCATCACCGAACTCGGCGTCGGCGAGGCGCTGATTTCCTTCCTGGACGAAAAGGGGCGGCCCAACATGGTCGAGCGCGCCTATATCGTGCCGCCGGCCTCGCAGATCGGCCCGCTGTCGCCGGCGGAGCGCAGCGAAATCATCGCCAATTCCATCGTTGCCGGCGTGTATGAAAAAGTGGTGGACCGCGAGTCCGCCTATGAAAAGCTGAAGGGGCGTGTCGCCAGCCAGAACCCGACGCGGGAAGAAGTGCAAAAAGGTACGCAGCAGAACGCGCCGCAGGAAAGCGGGCCGTCGTTCGGCGCTACCGTGCGCGACATGATGGGCGGCTTGTTCGGCGGCAGCGGCATCGGCCGGCGCAAGGACACGGTGGTGGAAGCGATGGTCAAGTCGGCCGCGCGCACGATCGGCTCGCAGGTCGGGCGCGAGATCATCCGCGGCGTGCTCGGTTCACTGCTGAAAAAGTAAGGCGAGCGGGCGTCCTGTCAGAAAATCATTCGCGGCGTAAAATCGCCGCATGACTTCGACCACTTCCGCCCACGCGCATCCCGGTTTTTCCCGTCAAGCTTACCTGTCGGGATTGGCGATCGCGGTTGCCGGCGCCATCCTGTTTTCCGCCAAGGCGATCGTCGCCAAGCTGATCTACCGCTACCATGTCGATGCGGTCACGCTGATCGCGTTCCGCATGCTGTTTTCGCTGCCGTTCTTCGCGGCGGTCGCGCTGTGGAAGGCGCGCACCGAACCGGCGCTGGACAAGTCGGATCTCGGTCGCGTGATCCTGCTGGGCTTGCTCGGCTACTACCTGTCGAGCTTCCTGGACTTTCTTGGATTGCAATATATCTCCGCCGGCCTGGAACGGCTGATCCTGTTTTTGACGCCGTCCTTCGTGCTGCTGATTTCGTTTGCGTTCCTGAAGAAAAAAATTACCATGCTTGAGTGGGCGGCGCTCGGTGTGGCCTATCTCGGCACGGTGCTGGTGTTCATGCACGACGTGCGCTTCGGCGGATCGAATGTCCTGCTCGGCGGCACATTCGTGCTCGGCAGCGCGATCGCGTATGCGATCTACCTGCTGCTGTCAGGCGCGCTGGTGCGGCGCGTCGGCGCCATGCGCCTGGTCGCGTATGCGATGTGCGCATCGAGCGCGGCATGCATCCTGCAATTTTTCCTGTTGCGGCCGGCTTCGATGCTGGCGCAGCCGCTGCCGGTCTACGGCCTGTCGCTACTGAATGCGGTGCTGTGCACCGTGTTCCCGGTGTTCCTGACCATGGTCGCGGTCGCGCGCATCGGCGCGGCGGCCGCCTCGCAGGCGGGCATGATCGGGCCGGTATCGACCCTGTTCCTCGGCGCGGCCATCCTGGGCGAGCCGGTGACGGGAATTCAGCTGGCCGGCACGGCGCTGGTGCTGGCCGGGATTTATCTGGTTTCAAGAAAAAAAGCATAGGGGGACAACATGGATTTCGGGATACGCGGCAAACAGGCGCTGGTATGCGGCGCCAGCAAGGGATTGGGGCGCGGTTGCGCCGAAGCGCTGGCCGGCGAGGGCGTCAATGTGACGCTGGTCGCGCGCGGCGCCGACGCGCTGGAGCAAACCGCCGCCGAGATCCGCGCCAGGACCGGCGTGGCGGTGACCGCGGTCGCCTGCGACATCACCACCGCCGAAGGCCGCGCGCTGGCGCTGGCCGCCTGCCCCGATCCCGACATCCTGGTCACCAATGCCGGCGGCCCGCCGCCGGGCGATTTCCGCAACTGGACGCGCGACGACTGGATCGCCGCGCTGGACGCCAACATGCTGACCCCGATCGAGCTGATCAAGGCCACGGTCGACGGCATGATGGCGCGCCGCTTCGGCCGCATCGTCAACATCACCTCCAGCGCGGTGAAGGCGCCGATCGATATACTCGGATTGTCGAACGGCGCGCGTTCCGGACTGACCGGCTTTGTCGCCGGACTGGCGCGCAAGACGGTCGCCCACAATGTCACGATCAACAACCTGTTGCCGGGCCAGTTCGACACCGACCGCCTGAAAAAGACGCTGGGCGCCTCGGCCACGGCCGCCGGCAAGACCCTGGAGGAAGTGTTCGACGCGCGGCGCCGGCAGATCCCGGCGCAGCGTTTCGGCACGCCGGCCGAGTTCGGCGCTATCTGCGCCTTCCTGTGCAGCGTGCATGCGGGCTACATGACCGGGCAGAACGTGCTGCTGGACGGCGGCAATTATCCGGGAACGTTCTAAAACTTATCGAAACGGAGCCACGGTGAAAAAGCGCATCGCCCTGATCGCCCACGATCAGAAGAAAGACGACATGGTGGAACTCGCGTCCCAGTACGCGGACCTGTTGCGCCAGTGCCTGCTGGTGGCCACCGGCACCACCGGCAAGCGCCTGGCCGACGAGGTCGGGCTGGTGGTGGAGCGCAAGCTGTCCGGCCCCTACGGCGGCGACCTGCAGATCGGCGCCGAACTGGTCGACGGCAAGATCGATTGCGTGATCTTCCTGCGCGATCCGATGACCGCGCATCCGCATGAGCCGGACGTCAACGCGCTGGTGCGCGCCTGCGACGTGCACAACGTGCCGTGCGCGACCAATGTCGAGTCGGCCAAGCTGCTGCTGGCGCAAATGGTTCCTCATCACCATCATCATTCATAAAGGAAAAACAATGACGAAGGCTATCCGCATGGCCGCCACCGGCGGTCCCGAAGTCATGGAATATGTCGATGTCGAGGTCGGCGAGCCCGGCCCCGGCGAAGCGCGCGTGCGCCAGGCGGCGTGCGGCCTGAACTACATCGACGTGTACTTCCGCACCGGCGCCTATCCGCAGCCGCTGCCGGCCGGGCTCGGCATGGAGGGCGCCGGCACGGTGGAAGCGGTCGGCCCGGGCGTGACGCACGTGCAGCCGGGCGACCGCGTCGCCTATGCCGGACGCCCGCCGGGCGCGTATGCGCAAGCGCGCGTGATGCCGGCGGCGCCGCTGGTGAAACTGCCGGACCAGATCGACTTCGAGACCGCCGCCGCGATGATGCTGCAGGGGCTGACCGTGCAATACCTGTTCCGCCGCACCTTCCCGCTGAAGGGCGGCGAAACCATCCTGTTCCATGCGGCCGCCGGCGGCGTCGGCCTGATCGCCTGCCAGTGGGCGAAGGCATTGGGCGTGACCATGATCGGCACCGTCGGCTCCGACGAAAAGGCGGAACTGGCGAAGGCGCATGGCTGCGCCTACACGATCAACTACAACAAGGAAAACTTCGTCGAGCGCGTGAAGGAAATCACCGGAGGCAAGGGCGTGCCGGTGGTGTACGACTCGATCGGCAAGGACACCTTCATCGGTTCGCTCGACTGCCTCGCGCCCCTGGGCATGATGGTCAGCTTCGGCGCCGCCTCCGGCCCGGTGCCGCCGTTTTCGCTCAATGAGCTGGCGTCGCGCGGCTCGCTGTTCATCACCCGGCCGTCGCTGTTCAACTACACCGCCAGGCGCGAAGACCTGGATGCGATGGCGGCCGATTTGTTCGAGATGGTCATCAGCGGCAAGATCAAGATCGACATCAACCAGCGCTATGCGTTGCAGGACGTCGCGCAGGCGCACCGCGATCTGGAAGCGCGCAAGACCACCGGCTCGACCATCCTGATTCCGTGAGCGGGCGATGGACGGACCGGATGACAACCCGATGAACCACCCGGCCGAGCAGCCGGCGGGGAGCGACGACAGCCCGAAGTTCGGGCGGCTGCTGCTCGTGCTGCTGGGCGTGGTACTGGTGATCGTGGCGATCACGTTGATTTCCGAGGCGCTTTATACGTGACGCGCTTTTATCCCCCGCTCTGCGCCCTACGGAATGGCTTGCAAGCCATTCCGGCTACGGCAGCGCGAAGCGGTGCTTCGCGAAACCCTGCCTGCGCCACGCCAGCGGGAGAGGGGCGCCCGGCGAGGGGCGCCCGGCGCAGGGGGTATCACTGCATCTTCAACTCCACCCGGTGCGGCACGCCGCTCTTGCCGGGGAAGTCGGCGAACGCGCTTTTCACCATGTAAGGCATCACCGCCGCCAGCGACCCATTCCGCCCCTCGCTGACCACCGTCGTCTCGTACAGCTTCTTGCCGTCCGCCGCCTGCGCGATCACGATGCGCAACCGGCGCGTGTACAACTGGTAATTCTCCTCGCGCTGCTCGACGATCGGCGGCCCGTACCAGAACGGATCGTAGAACGGGCTGTAATAGCCGCGCCAGGCGGGCCCGTACCAGTACGGATTGACGATCGGCGCCGGATAGGGATTGAGCACCACCGGGTACACCTCGTGCACGTCGCGCACCTTGACGCCGTAATCGAACATCACCTTCAGCCTGGGCGCCTGCGCGGTGCTGGCTTCCTTGAAGCCGAGGCGGTTCAGTTCGTTGCGCACCAGGTTTTCGTAGTTGCGGTACTCCAGGTTGTTGTCCTGGTCCCGGGTGCGCTCGAACACATAGGTCTTGTCCTGCAAGTGCGCCGGCCATTCATGAAAGGCCGTCACTTCGCTCTTGATCGTGGATGTGGCGCAGCCCGCCAGCAGCAGACTTGCCGCAGCCAGGCAAGCCGCGATCAGCCAACGTTTCATACCTTCTCTCCGGCAAAAAATTCCACATTTCAGCATAAGCCAGCCCCGCAAGAATTGCGTAAGTATTTGTAAATGCGGCGCAATGCATGCGGGTTGATGCTGTTCCGTCGTCACGAAGCGCGCGGCGTCGGACTCCGTGACCACGAGCAGCGCAAACACCCGTTCCATCGGAGTACGCCCGCCTGGCGCAGGTTGGTAAAATGGCGGTTTGCGCCACATTATCCTCCGATTTACGGACCCCGCTATGCGTACCGATACTCCCCCGACCATTTATCGCAAGGACTACACGCCGCCCAGCTTCTGGGTCGATACGGTTGAAATGGGTTTCGACCTCGCCCCGGAGGCGACCCACGTCGCCACCCGCCTGACCATGACGCGCAATCCCGCCGGCAAGGGCAAGAGCCTGCTGCTGTACGGCGAGGCGCTGCGCCTGGTGCAGTTGCGCATGAACGGCAAGGCGCTGACCAAGCGCGCCTACACGCTCGGCCAGGGCACCCTGGAAATCCATAATCCGCCCGACAAGGTCGTGCTCGAAATCGAGACCGTCACCCATCCGAACCTGAATACCTCGCTGATGGGCTTGTATGTGTCCGACGGTAATTTCTTCACCCAATGCGAGGCGGAAGGCTTCCGCAAGATCACCTACTTCCCGGACCGTCCGGACGTGATGGCGAAGTACAAGGTGATGCTGCGCGCCGACAAGGAAAAGTACCCGGTCCTGCTCTCCAACGGCAACCTGGTCGAGCAGGGCGACCTCGGCGACGGCCGCCATTACGCGGTATGGGAAGACCCGTTCAAGAAGCCGTCCTACCTGTTCGCGCTGGTCGCCGGCAAGCTGGTGTGCCAGGAAGAGACGTACACCCTCCACTCCGGCCGCGAAGTGCTGCTGCAGGTCTGGGTGGAAGAGGGCAACCTCGACAAGACCCAGCATGCGATGGATTCGCTCAAGAAGAGCATCCGCTGGGACGAGGACCGCTTCGGCCTGGAACTGGACCTGGACCGCTTCATGATCGTCGCCGTCGGCGACTTCAACATGGGCGCGATGGAAAACAAGGGCCTGAACATCTTCAACACCAAGTATGTGCTGGCCAATCCGCGCATTGCCACCGACACCGATTACGCGAACATCGAATCGGTGGTCGGCCATGAATACTTCCACAACTGGACCGGCAACCGCGTTACCTGCCGCGACTGGTTCCAGCTGTCCTTGAAGGAAGGCCTGACCGTGTTCCGCGACCAGGAGTTTTCCGCCGACATGATCGGCACCGACAGCGGCCGCGCGGTCAAGCGCATCGAGGATGTGCGCGTGCTGCGCCAGGCGCAGTTCCCGGAAGACGCCGGCCCGATGGCGCATCCGGTGCGGCCCGACTCCTATGTCGAGATCAACAACTTCTACACCGTCACCGTCTACGAAAAAGGCGCGGAAGTGGTGCGCATGTACCAGACCCTGTTCGGCCGCGAGGGCTTCCGCAAGGGCATGGATTTGTACTTCCAGCGCCATGACGGGCATGCGGTCGAATGCGACGATTTCCGCCGCGCGATGGCCGACGCCAACGGGCGCGACCTGGCGCAGTTCGAGCTGTGGTATTGCCAGTCCGGCACGCCGCACGTGAAGGTGGACACGCACTACGACGAGGTCGCCAAGACCTACGCCATCACCCTGACCCAATCCTGCCCGCCGACGCCGGGACAGCCCAGGAAGCTGCCGTTCCACATCCCGGTCGCGGTCGGCCTGCTGGACGGAGCCGGGCGCGACATGCCGCTGCACCTGGGCGGCGTCGAGATCGACGGCCTGGCGCCGACCACCATGGTGCTGGAGCTGACCGAGGAGCGCCAGACCTTCGAATTCCGCCACGTGCCGGAGCACCCGGTGCCGTCGATCCTGCGCGGCTTTTCCGCGCCGGTGATTCTCGAAATCGACTATTCCGACGCCGAACTGGCCTTCCTGATGGCGCACGACAGCGATCCGTTCAACCGCTGGGAAGCCGGACAGCGCCTCGCGATGCGGCGCCTCCTGGCGCTGACCGACGCGGTGCAGAAGGACAATCCGCTGTCGGACCGGGAATTGCAGGAATCCGCGTTGAGCGAGGCCTTGCGCAAGACCCTGGCCGACCACTCGCTCGATCCGGCATTCCGCGAACTGGCGCTGACATTGCCGTCCGAGACGGTGGTGGCCGAACAGATGGACGTGGTCGAGCCGCACGCAATCCATGCGGTGCGCCAGTTCATGCGCCGCTCGCTGGCGGCGGCCATGCGCGTCGAATGGGAGGTGGCTTACCAGTCCAACCGCACGCCCGGCGCCTACAGCCCGGACGCGGCATCGGCCGGCAAGCGCGGACTGAAAAACCTGGCGTTGTCCTACCTGATGGAGCTGGACGAGCCGCAGTTCCACCGGCTCGCGCAAACCCAGTACGACCAGGCGAACAACATGACCGACCGCCTCGCGGCCTTGTCCGCGCTGGTCAACAGCAGCGCCGCCGGCAAGGACGAGGCGCTCGCGCATTTCTACGCCGAGTTCGAACAGGAAGCGCTGGTGATCGACAAGTGGTTCGCGCTGCAGGCCACCGCGCGCACCACCGACGTGGCCAAGGTGCGCGAACTGATGCGGCACCCGGCCTTCACGCTGAAAAACCCGAACCGCGCGCGCAGCCTGATCTTCAGCTTCTGCAACGGCAACCCGGCGCAGTTCCATGCGGCCGACGGCAGCGGCTACGCATTCTGGGCAGACCAGGTGATCGCGCTCAACGCGATCAACCCGCAGGTCGCTGCCCGTCTGGCGCGCAGCCTCGACCGCTGGCGCAAGTACGCGCCGGCGCTGCAGGACAAGATGCATGCCGCCTTGAAGCGCGTGGCCGCCACCAAGTCGCTGTCGAAAGACGTGCTGGAAGTCGTCACCAAATCCCTCGCCAATTAATCACTCTCGGAAAAGCCTATGAAACGGATCAGCCTCACGCAGTACCTTGTTGAAGAACAACGCACCAATAACAGCATCCCGGCCGAGCTGCGCCTGTTGATCGAAGTGGTCGCCCGCGCCTGCAAGACCATCAGCCATGCGGTCGGCAAGGGCGCGTTGGGCGAGGTGCTCGGCAGCGCCGGCAGCGAAAACGTGCAGGGCGAAGTGCAGAAGAAGCTCGACATCCTGTCGAATGAAATGCTGCTCGAAGCCAACGAGTGGGGCGGCCACCTGGCCGCGATGGCGTCCGAGGAAATGGAAGGCATCCACCCGATCCCGCACCGCTATCCGAAGGGCGAATACCTGCTGCTGTTCGATCCGCTCGACGGCTCGTCCAACATCGACGTCAACGTCTCGATCGGCACCATCTTCTCGGTGCTCAAGGCGCCCGAAGGCATGACCAACCCGACCGAAAAGGACTTCCTGCAGTGCGGCAGCAAGCAGGTCGCCGCCGGCTACGCGGTCTATGGCCCGCAGACCGTGCTGGTGCTCACCACCGGCAACGGCGTCAACTGCTTCACGCTCGACCGCGAGATGGGCTCCTGGGTGCTGACCCAGCGCGACATGAAGATCCCGGCCGAGACCAAGGAATTCGCGATCAACGCCTCCAACGCGCGCCACTGGTATCCGCCGGTGAAACGCTACATCGACGAACTGCTGGCCGGCGAAACCGGCCCGCGCGGCAAGAACTTCAACATGCGCTGGATCGCGTCGATGGTGGCCGACGTGCACCGCATCCTCAACCGCGGCGGCATCTTCATGTACCCGGCCGATGCGCGCGAGCCGGACAAGCCCGGCAAGCTGCGCCTGATGTACGAAGCCAACCCGATGGCCTTCATCGTCGAGCAGGCCGGCGGCGCCGCCACCAACGGCAAGCAGCGCATCCTCGACATCCAGCCGCACAAGCTGCACGAGCGGGTCGCGGTGTTCCTGGGTTCGCGCAGCGAAGTGGAGCGGGTGACCAGCTATCACAACGGGTAAGCGGGTGGCCGGATGCGATGGAATGCGCTATCGGCCGGATTCCATCAACATTCACGCAGAAAATCCGGCGTGAATTGCGAGCTTCCTAGTGACACGTCTTACTTTTTTGATAGAATACGCGCTTTCGCTGATGTAGCTCGATTACTCAGCGTGCCGGTGTAGCTCAGTCGGTAGAGCAATTCATTCGTAATGAAAAGGTCGGCGGTTCGATTCCGTCCACCGGCACCAGATTACCGGCAGCTGTCAAAGGCTGCCGACCATTTGCAAGACGCCTCGGTTTCCCGGGGCGTTTTTGTTTTTGCGAATTGATTTCGCCTCTATCTGTTAGAAAAGTCGGGCACTTCCGGCTTTCCAATTCCTTCAGAAAACCCAAGGCTGCATCTTGATTGGGCCAGATCGATTTCAATTTCTCGGCCGGGCGCTATTTGCGCTTTTTTTATTAGGGCAAGGTACGCGCGCGTTCCATTTCAAACAGGCATGACAAGCAATTCATTTATAGAAATATGTAATGAAATCTTTACAAAAAGTGCTTAAAAATCATGATGTTAAATCGCGGCCACTGCAGAAATCGTTTATTAAACACGGACAACAGTGATAAACTCGCAGCTCGTTGATGCACGTCAATATGGGTTATCTCTAGTCAAGACCGGTATGGTCGTTGGTGAAGCTTTTGCTGTGTGACTAGCCCTACAGACGTCCATCAACTGGGTGAGCCGGCCCTCGTGCCGTTTCGACGTCTTTGCCGCTTTTCAGATTCCCTGACACCTGCTTGGGTATCGGCCTTCCGGTATTCAGGTAAATCTGACGGCTTGATTAGGGTTGTCGGGTTTGTTTTCAGCACTCCGCAAATCGTTCGTGTATACCTGCTATGGCTGCCTGGCCTTCGGCGGGATGCAGGCTTTCGGTGCCACGCCAACCGTGCAGGGGCAGTCCGGGTACATCAACATGCCCAGCGCCTCGGTCGAGGCCGACGGCACCTTCAGCATGGGATATGGATACGACAGCCCGTACGGCGCGTTCTGGGCGTCCGCCACGATGCTTCCTTTCCTGCAGATGACCGGGCGGTATGTATCGATCACCGGCATCAGCGGGTTCAATGATCCGACTCGCGCGGCAACCTACGGACGCTACAAGGACAAGGTGGTCGACGCCAAACTGCGGCTGTGGGAAGAGGGCGATTGGTTGCCGTCCGTCGCCTTCGGCATGACCGACCTGCTGGGCACCGAACTCTTCAAAGGCAAGTATCTCGTCGCGACCAAGACATTCGGCGCGCGCAAGAATATCGAGGCAAGCGTCGGCTACGGACGCAAGCGACCCGACGGCCTGTTTGCCGGCGTGCGCTGGACGCCGGAGAACCTGCCGAACTGGTCGCTTGTCGCCGAGTACGACGCGAACGACTATCCGAAGGACTTCCAGGCGCGGAACACATTCGCCGGCCAGCGCAGCAAGGGCCCTGCGGTTGGCGTCGAATACCGCTGGGGCTGGCTCGGCGTGCAGGCCGCGCGCCACCAGGACCATTCCAGCCTCAACGCCTTCGTCAGCATTCCATTCGCCGATCGCGAATTCGTCCCGAAGATCTACGAGCCACCCTACCATCAGCAGAGCAATGCGCTGCCGCGCCCGACCATCGACCAGTGGCGCACCGACCCGCGTCATGCGGCGGCGCTGGTCGAAGCCCTGTCCAGGCAGGACTACAAGAATATCCGCGTGCAGCTAAGAGGCCATACCCTGACGCTCACGCTCACCAACAACCGCATTTCCAATCTCGGCCGCGCCATCGGTCGCGCAACGCGCACCGCGCTGGCGTTCGCGCCCACGGATATCCGCGGCATCCACGTCACCTATACCAAGCTGGAACAGCCGGTCGCCACCTACGAATTCTTCGACCTGCAAAAGCTGACCGACTACCTGACCGGCCGCATCCCGCGCGAGGAATTCGTCCAGGCAGTCCTGGTACGCTATCCCAATCAGGACGACGTCGTGCAAGACGACCAGGAAGGCATGCTCGCCGGCGTCAAGGACGACGCCGGGCTGGGCGTGCAGATCGGCCAGGACGGCAACATCATCCAGGTCGCCTCCGAAGACCGTGAAGCCAACCGCCTCAAGATCCTGCCCAAGCTCGGTTTCTACTTCAACGACCCCAGCGGCGCGCTGCGATACGAGCTGGCCGCCTCCGGCAGCTACGACAAGCGCCTGGGCCAGGGACTGTATCTGAACAGCGCGCTTGCGCTGAAGGTCAGTGAAAACGTCAGTGCCGTCACGCAGCCGTCCAACAGCGTGCTGCCGCATGTCAGGACCGACGTCGCCGACTACAAGCGCGCCAGCCGCGTCAAGCTGTACCGGCTGCTGCTCAACAAGTACATGATGCCCGGCGAGCGCTGGTATGCGCGCGTTTCCGGCGGCATCTACGAAGAGATGTACCGCGGCGTCGGCGGCCAGATCCTGTATCTGCCGAAGGATAGCCGCTGGGCGGCCGACCTGTCGGTGGACGCGCTGCAGCAGCGCGACTTCAAGGGCTGGTTCGGCAAGCGCGATTACAGCACCGTCACCGCACTCGGCGCGCTGCATTACCGCCTGCCGTACAACACGACCGCCACCGCGCGCGCCGGGCGCTTCCTCGCAAAGGACCTCGGCGTGCGCGGCGAGCTCAAGCGCCGCTTCCGCTCCGGCATCGAGATCGGCGCCTGGTACACGCTCACCAACGGCAAGGACATCACCTCGCCGGGCACGCCGTCCGCGCCGTATCACGACAAGGGCGTGTTCCTGTCCATCCCGCTGGGCAGCATGCTGCCCAGCGACTCGCAGGCCATGGCAGGTTTCTCCATTTCGCCTTGGACGCGCGACGTCGGCCAGATGGTGGCGTCGCCGGGCGATCTCTACGAGCTGGTGGAAAACCCGCGCCGCGACATGATCACTTTCGACGGGCTGGGCAATTTTGCCGAGCGCGCGGATGAGCAGAATCATCCGGCGGTCAATCCGCCGGAACAAACGATCCCCAATCCCTTGCCTGCGGTGCGCATGCGCCTGCAGGAATCGACGTCGGCGCTGCCCGCCGGTTCCGACTTCATCAAGGGCGCCGTGCTGGCAGCCGGCGCGCTGGCGATCGCATCGCTGAGCGACAAGGCAGTCGATCATTTCGCGAAGAACCACGCCGGATCGCGCATCAGCCGCGGCCTCGATACCTTCGGCAAGGCCGTGCCGCTGGCTGCGCTGGGCGCGGCAGGCATGGCTGTCGCTTTGGGTGACGGGCGCATGCAAAACACCGGCCTCATTTCGCTGCAGTCGGCCGCGCTGGCGGCGGGCGGCAGTATCGGCACCAAATACATCATCAATCGCGCCCGGCCGGAAGAGGAGCGCGGCCCGTGGGCGCGCAGCGCCAACCGCTCCGACTCGTCCTTCCCGTCCAACCATGCCAGCGTGGCATTCGCCGCAGTGACGCCTTTCGCAAAAGAGTACGACGCCCCGTGGCTGTACGCCGTGGCGGCAGCAGGCTCGATGGGACGCATCGCGGCCAGGAAGCACTGGTTCTCCGATGCGGTAGCCGGCGGCATCCTGGGCTACGCGACCGGAAACTGGCTGTGGAATGCGCAGCACGACCGCAGCAAGTCCATCGTGTCATTCAATACCGCGCCGGGTGAAATCGGCGTTACCTGGCAAAAGACATACTGATTTTTATGACCTTTATCGAATCAACCGGAATCCATCAACTAAAAACTCGCATGAAAAAGCATTCTCCGTCGGTCAAGTCGTTCATCAGAAAAACCGTAGTCTCGTCATGTGTGCTGTCGGTGCTCACAGCGTCGCCCGGATGGGCGCAGAGCATGGATAGTCAGAGTGGCGCCATCTTGTTTCAGCAGAACGGGGCGCAGAATGTGAATGGGCAA
>OFCW01000101.1_pt1 | contig 34967 bp, 19 predicted proteins | sample 1520951 | NCBI WGS metagenome assembly OFCW01 (sample SAMEA4349680, study PRJEB24078) | microbial mat metagenome | biome: Terrestrial Biome; feature: Habitat; material: Microbial Mat | place: India | collected 2012-06-12 | depth 10 m | reverse complement strand
TCGGCGCGTGCGTCAGGCGCACCGCGGAGTCGGTCTTGTTGATGTGCTGGCCGCCGGCGCCGGAGGCGCGGAAGGTGTCCACCCGCACGTCGGCCGGATTGATTTCGATGTCGATCGACTCGTCCACTTCCGGATAGACGAACACGCTGCAGAACGAGGTGTGGCGGCCGCCGGCGGAGTCGAACGGCGACTTGCGCACCAGGCGGTGCACGCCGCTTTCGGTGCGCAGAAAGCCGTACGCATATTCGCCCTCGACCTTGACGGTCGCGGTCTTGATGCCGGCGACTTCGCCCTCGGAGATTTCCATGACTTCCGCCTTGAAGCCCTTGCGCTCGCAATAGCGCAGGTACTGGCGCAGCAGCATCGAGGCCCAGTCCTGCGCTTCGGTGCCGCCGGCGCCGGCCTGGATGTCGATGAAGCAGTTGTTCGGGTCCATCGGATTGGAGAACATCCGGCGGAACTCCAGGTCTTCGACCAGCTTCTTCAGTTCCTGCGCATCGGATTCGATCGCCAGCAGGGTGTCTTCATCCTGCTCCTCGCGCGCCATCGCGAACAGGTCGTTGGCGTCGCGCAGGTCGTTGTCGATCCTGGTGAGGGTGTGGACGACGGCTTCCAGCGATTTCTTTTCCTTGCCGAGGTCCTGGGCGCGCTTCGGGTCGTTCCAGACGTTGGGGTCTTCCAGCTCGCCGTTGACTTGTTCGAGTTTCTCCGACTTCACATCGAAGTCAAAGATACCTCCGTAAATCGGCTGCGCGGGCAGACAGGTCCGCGAGCAGGGCTGACAGGGCATTGAGGCGTTCTGCTTCCATGATGAACTCTTCTGCAATCAAACCTGCCATTATACCGTAGCATGCGCCGTGCGCATGGGCAAGGACGGGGGGATGCCGCGCTCAGGCGGCCTGCGCATGCTCGACCATCAGCTGCACCCTGGTCACGCCGTTGTATTCGTTGGCATCCAGCCGGTAGGCGATCAGCGCCCGCTCGGGCAGGCTGTCGGCATGGCCAAACCAGATCGCGTCGTAGCGGCGGCCATCCTTTTCCAGCATCAATTTCAGGTGTTTTTCCTTCAAGATACGCTGGTTCAGCACGCGGAACTCGTCGCAGAACACCGGCGGCGCGAAGCCCTGGCCCCAGACCTGGGTGTCGAGCAGTTCGATGAATTGCGTTGAGAAATAGGCGTCTTCCAGCGGCCCGTCGGTTTCGATCACGCGTTCCAGCTGGTTTTGCGTCAGCCATGCGCGGCCGACCGCCTCGAAGGCGGCGCAGAATGCCTCGAAGGCGTCGGCGCGGATGGTGAGGCCGGCCGCCATCGCGTGGCCGCCGAACTTGGTGATGACGCCCGGCGCATGCTTGGACACCAGGTCGAGCGCGTCGCGCAGGTGAAAGCCGGCGATCGAGCGGCCCGAGCCCTTGATCAGGCCTTCGCCGCCCGGCGCGAAGGTGATGGTCGGCCGGTAGAACTTGTCCTTCAGGCGCGAGGCGACGATGCCGATCACGCCCTGATGCCAGGACGGATCGAACACGCTGATGGTGGTTTTGTCCTGCGGGTTGAAGGTGTCGAGCAGCAACAGCGCGGTATCCTGCATTTCCGCTTCGATGTCGCGCCGTTCGCGGTTGATCGCGTCGAGCTGCTGCGCGATGGCCCAGGCGCGGCCTTCGTCGTCGGTGGTCAGGCATTCGATGCCGAGCGACATGTCGGTCAGGCGGCCTGCGGCGTTCAGGCGCGGGCCGAGCGCGAAGCCGAGATCGAAGGGCGTGGCGCGCCGCGCTTCGCGGCCGGCGGCACGAAAGAGGGCGGCGATGCCCGGCTGCATGCGGCCGGCGCGCATGCGCTTCAGGCCTTGCGCGACCAGGATGCGGTTGTTGGCGTCGAGCTTGACGACATCGGCCACGGTGCCCAGCGCCACCAGGTCGAGCAGGGCATCGAGCTTGGGCTGCGTTTGCGCATCGAACACGCCGCGCTGGCGCATCTCGGCGCGCAGCGCCAGCAATACATAGAACATGACGCCGACGCCGGCCAGGTTCTTGCTCGGAAAACCGCAGGACGGCTGGTTCGGATTGACGATCACGCGCGCCTCGGGCAGCGCGTCGCCGGGCAGGTGGTGGTCGGTGATGACGACCTCGATGCCGCGCCGGTTGGCTTCCGCCACGCCGTCGATGCTGGCGATGCCGTTATCGACGGTGACGATGATGTCGGGCGATTTTTCCCGGACCGTCAGTTCGACGATCTCGGGCGTGAGGCCGTAGCCGTATTCGAAGCGGTTGGGCACGATGTAATCGACTTGCGCGCCGAGCGCGCGCAGGCCGCGCAGGGCGACCGCGCAGGCGGTGGCGCCGTCGCAATCGTAGTCGGCGACGATCACCAGTTTCTTTCTTGCCGCAATGGCATCGGCCAGGAAGGCGGCTGCCGCGTCGACGTGCAACAGGCCGGAAGGCGTGATCAGCGCATTCAGCTCGCTGGACAGCTCGCGCACGTCGGTCAGGCCGCGCGCCGCATACAGGCGGGCCAGCACCGGATGCACGCCTTGCTGGCGCAGCATTTCGGCGGTGCGGAAGGAATAGGAGCGGGTGGTGATGCGGGTCATGAATAAAGCGGGGCCAAGGACGGTTTCACCCAGAATTTTCTCAAGGAAAGGCGACTGGCGGCAAATCGCACCAGCCCCGCGTCATGCGTTGCAATCAATGAAATCCGGTCGAGCGCGCCGTTCCCGAGCGCCTGCAGCAGGGGGGCAAACCATTTTTCTTCGAGCGCCTGCATGCCGTCCAGCCAGCGCGACCAGTCGTTCGCCAGGGCGGGTTCGAGCAGCGTATCGAGCAGCGCCAAGCCATGCTGCGGCCGGGTGGCGATGACGGCGGAGGCGGTATCGGCCTGCGCGGGTGAGGATGGGGCGGCAAGGGCGAAGGATTGCATCCAGCCGGACAGATTGAAGAGATCAGTGTAGCTGCTTGCCGGGACGGCATCCGCGGGCGCGCCGCCCCACAGCCAGAGCGAATTGACAGGCTTTAAGCGCCGGGCTTCGCGTGCCTCGTTGATTGCATGGCCATGCCAGTGCATCTGCACTTCGTTTTGCACCTTGCGCCAGTCGCGCGCGGCCGGACCGTGCGGCATCCAGATGTCGATGTTGTGGCCGGCGGCGGCATCCGGCGACGCGGTGTCCAGCTCGCTCCAGGCGTCGGCGCGGACGAACCAGGTGCCGGCGTTGCCATAACATAAATGCTTGCCGTAGTCCGCGAACAGCGGGGCGGCGATATCGAACAGGGCGCGCGACTCCTGTTCCGGCAGCATCAGCTGCCGGGGATCGGTGAGGACCAGATGATCGCGCGCAATGTGGATATGGACCGGTTGCACGACAAACCAGGTGCCGTCGCCGGGATCGAGCCCGAAGGCGCGCATCCAAGCCGGGCCGATCGGCGGGCTGCTGTTTCTGCCGCTTCTTTTGTCGTGGAAGGCCTGCATGAGCCAGCGCTCGTGCGGCAGGGCGCGATGGAAGCCGCTTTCCGGTTCCGCCGGCGTCGCGCGTTCGGCGCCGGCGCGCGCCACGAGGCTGGCGAGGGCTGGAGTGTGTAAGGCTTGGCAAAGATCGGCGGACAGTTCCGCTGGAGGAAGGCCGAACGGGAGCAGGATATCGAGACGACTCATGCCGCGCATTGTATGGCATCCCCCGCGCGGCTTCCAAACCTGTTACACCAATCCGAGTATCCGTCCGATCTCGGCGATGTACGGGCTGTCCCGCAGCACCTCGCTCTCCACGCGCGCGGTCATGTCCTGGAAGGTATTGTGCACCGAATGGAGTTTTTCCCTGACCTGGCCTTCCTGCTCGTCGGGCGACGCCAGCACTTGCTTGAGCGTGGCGATTTCTTCTTTCAGCTTCGGTACATGGGGCGCGTCGGCCGGCGCGTGCGCCAGTTCCTGCTCCAGCGCGGAGACCAGGTGCCGGACGCGGTCCAGGCTGAATTCGGCAGGGCCGGGGGCGGCGGCAGGGGATGCGGCATGGCGATTGTCGGAAGAAGTCATGGCGGCGGTTCTCTCTATGAAGTAATTAAGTTGATTTTACACAGGCGGGCAATTGGGGCAACGCTTATATTGAGTTGATTAGGCGCTTCAGGCGTTGCGCCGCAGCCTACTTTCATTCATGAGTCCGGAGCCATCCCATTGAATGCCCGCATCCTCATCGTCTGTTCGGAAGCAGTTCCCCTCGTTAAAACCGGCGGCCTCGCCGATGTCATTACCTCTCTGGCACGTGCCTTGCGAAGGCGGGGGCTCGATGCGACAGTGATGATGCCGGGCTATCCGGCCGCGCTGGACCAGGCCAGGAATTTGGAAGAGGCGGGCGTGCTCGCGGATTTGCCGGGCGGTCCGGGGCGGCTGCTGAGCGGGACGATGCCGGAGCACGACGTACCGGTGCTGCTGTTGTGCACGCCGGGCTTTGCGCGGCGCACCGGTAATCCCTATGTGGACGAGTGCGGACAGGAATTCGCCGACAATGCGCAATGTTTCGGCACGCTGGCGCATGCGGTGGTGGCTGTGTGCGGCGGCGCGACGGCGCTGGCGCCGCCGCATGTCGTGCACGCCAACGACTGGCATGCCGGCCTGGTCCCGGCCTTGCTGCGCCTGAAGCGGATCGGGGAGATCGGCACGCTTTTCACGATCCACAATCTGGCATTCCAGGGAAATTTCCCGCTCGATTGCGCGGCCGGCCTCGGCATTCCGCCAGCGATGCTCGGCCCGGACGGGCTCGAATTCTGGGGCAGGTTGAGCTTCCTGAAAGCCGGCATCCGTTACGCGGACTGCATCTCGACGGTGAGCCATTCCTATGCGGCGGAAATCCTGACGCCGCGTTTCGGCCACGGCATGGATGGCCTGCTGAACGAGCGCAAGCGCGATCTTCTTGCCATCCGTAACGGCGTCGATACCGATACCTGGAATCCGGCCGGCGACGCCCTCATCGCGCGACCGTTCTCCCCGACCGACATGCGCGGCAAGAGCGTCTGCAAGCGCGAGTTGCAAGCCTTGTTCAATCTGCCGCCCGACCCGTTCGCGCCCATTCTTGCCGTCGGCAGCCGGATCACGCACCAGAAAATGGCCGACGTGGCGCAAGCCTCGCTGCCGACGGTGCTGCAACGCTATCCGCGTGCGCAGCTGATCGTGCTGGGATGCGGCGATCATGCCTATGAACAAGGCTTTGCCCGGCTCGCCCAGGATTTTCCCGGGCGCGTTGCGGCGCACATCGGCTACGACGAAAAGCGGGCCCATGCCTTGCATGCCGGCGCCGACATGCTGCTGCACGGCAGCCGCTTCGAACCGTTCGGGCTGACGCCGCTGTACTCGATGCGTTATGGAACCATTCCCATCGCCTCGCGTGTCGGCGGCATCATCGACACGATCGCCGATGCCCGGTTGTCCGGGCCGCCGCCGCAAGGGGCAAGCGGCATCTTGTTCGATGGCGAGGATGCCGACAGCATGACAACGGCGGTCAGCCGGGCATTTGCCCTGTATGAAAATCCGGGCGAGTGGCATGCGATGCAGCGCAATGCGATGTCGGCCGACTTTTCATGGTCACAACCTGCGGAGCAATATGCCGCCGCCTATCGCGGCATCGCGGCGCAAGCGGTCAAGGAATTGTTCGCGGTTCGGCCGGAAGCGCCCGAAGTGGACATTCCCGCATATAAAACGGCCTGATGCGCATTTCCGGCGCGGCCATGCCGATCCGGACCCGGATATCGCGGGCCTGCGCAAACACGTTACGGAGAAAACCGACGCATGTTTTTTGAAATTCCGGACCGCTTGAGTCCCGGGCGTCCCTTTCCACTGGGCGCCACCTATGACGGCCAGGGAGTCAACTTCGCCGTGTTTTCCGCCAATGCAGAGAAAATCGAGTTATGCATCTTCGATGCGGCCGGGCGCCATGAAGTCGCGCGGCTGCCGTTGCCCGACTGTACGGACGAGGTATGGAACGGCTATCTGCCGGAGGCCGCGCCGGGCTTGCTGTACGGTTTTCGCGCCTACGGCCCCTACGATCCGCCGCGCGGGCACCGCTTCAATCATCACAAGCTGCTGCTCGACCCGTATGCGCGCCTGTTGTCCGGGCCCTTGCGCTGGTCCGATGCGCTGTTCGGTTACCGGCTCGGTTCCCCGCGCGCCGACCTCAGCTTCGACCGGCGCGACAGCGCGCCGGCCGTGCCGAAGTCGGTCGTGGTGGAAGACGTGTTCAACTGGGGCGACGACCGGCGCCCTTTCGTGCCATGGTCGAACACCGTCATTTACGAGGTGCATGTGCGCGGCATTTCCATCCTGCGCGAGGATTTGCGCGCGGACTTGCGCGGCACCTTCGCCGCGCTGGCCAATCCGCGCTTCATCGACCATCTGCATCGCCTGGGCGTGACGACGATCGAGCTCATGCCTGTCAATGCCTTCATGCAGGACCGCTTCCTGCTGGAGAAGGGCTTGCGCAATTACTGGGGCTACAGCCCGTTGTCCTTTTTCGCGCCGGAACCGGCCTACCTGTCGCAGGGCGGCCTGCACGACATGCGCATGGCGGTGCGCCGCCTGCATGCGGCCGGCATCGAGGTCATCCTGGACGTGGTCTACAACCATACCAGCAGCGGCAACGAGCTGGGCCCGACCATCTGTTTCCGCGGCCTCGACAATGCCAGCTATTTCCGCCTGGTGCCGGGCAACGAGCGTTATTACATCAACGAAACCGGATGCGGCAATACGCTCAATATTTCGCATCCGCGCGTGCTCCAGCTTGTCATGGATTCCATGCGTTATTGGGCGGAATCGTTCCATATCGATGGCTTCCGTTTCGATCTCGGCGCCACGCTGGGGCGGGAAGGCACCGGCTTCGATCCGGGCTCGGGTTTTTTCGATGCCATCCTGCAGGATCCGCTGCTGTCGCGCCTGAAGCTGATTTCGGAACCCTGGGACATCGGGCCGGGCGGCTATCAGCTGGGCAATCATCCGCCCAGATTCGCGGAATGGAATGACAAGTTCCGCGACGGCGTCAGGCGCTTCTGGCGCGGCGACGCCGGACAGCGCGCCGATTTCGCGGCCCGCCTGTCCGGCTCGGCCGATCTGTTCAGCCGGCGCCACCGCAAGCCCTGGGCATCGATCAACTATGTCGCTTCGCACGACGGTTTTACCTTGCAGGATGTGGTGAGTTACGCGCACAAGCACAACGAAGCGAACGGGGAAGACAACAACGACGGCCATTCCGAGAACTACAGCGCGAACTGGGGCGCGGAGGGCCCGACCGACGATCCCGCCATTCTGCTGCGCCGCGACCGCGTGCGGCGCGCGATGCTTGCCACGACGATGCTGTCGCAGGGAACGCCGATGCTCCTGGCGGGCGACGAATTCGGCCGCACCCAGCGGGGAAACAACAATGCGTACTGCCAGGACAATGATATTTCATGGGTCGATTGGGCGCTGGCGCAGACGCCGGCCGGTCGCTCGCTGGTTGCCTATGTGGCCCGGCTGGGCATTGTGCGGCACAGCTTTTGCGCAACGCAATCGGGGCGTTTCCTGTATGGGGAAGAACTGGTGCCGGGCGTGCGGGACATCGTGTGGTTTGACGAGCGCGGCGAAGAGCTGACGCCGGAAGCCTGGCAAAACCCGGAAGCGCGCGCCCTGGCGGTGCAACGCGCCGGTGTCGACAAGGGCGGGCGCATCGGCATCGTGCTGATGTTCATGAACGCCTGGCATGAGCCGATTGCCTTCAGCTTCCCGGAGCCTCAACGCCGCTGGTATCTGCTCGCGGACAGCGCCGACGCGGAGTGCAAGGTACGCAAAATGGAGAACGCGCCGGTCGAGGTGCAGGGCAACAGCGTGATGGTGTTTGCCAATTATGTGCCGAAGGAATTGCGGCTGGTGGATATGGAGGAATGAGGTTTTTCTGCTGGCCTGCGCGCGGCATGATCAAGTCGGAACTACTGCAGCTACTGACAGTTCAATAAATGGTTGACCATTTATTGCTGGCCGCCCCCTTCTCCCGCCTGCGGGAGAAGGGGGGAGGGCGCCACGAGCGCTCGGCTGTCAATCATTTTCCGAAACGTCAATAATGATGGGTTTCCCCCAATGCATTTTCGCTTGCCGGTTCTGGACGTGGCAAACGCCAACAGGCAATGCGCCGCGTTACCCACGGCAAGCCCGCGTGGGCTATTTGGCTTCAGCCTTCGCGTTATAGCGCCTGTTCCATTCCTTCAGAATCCGCTCCCGATTTTTTGCGGCCCAGTTGAAATCATTCTTCTTCAGCAGCAGCGCTTCGTGATTCTCCGGAATGCCTTCCATTTTCTTTCCCAGCCCAGGATAGGCAACGATTGCATAGAAATTGGTAAGGATCTGGTTGGCTTCCTTGCTGGCTAACCAGTCGAGCAATTTTTTTGCAGCGTCGGGGTTCTTGGCGTCTTTCATCAGGGCATTGGCTTCGATATCCCATCCCAATCCCTCGCTCGGAAAGATTGCTTCAATCGGTTTTCCGCTACGGATTTCAAGGGAGGCGCGAAACTCGAAAGAAATGCCGATTGGTATCTCGCCCGCACCCGCTTGCTTACACGGTTTTGAGCCAGAATGGGTGTAGTACGCAATGTTTTCATGCAAGGCGTCCATATATTTCCAGCCCTCTTTCTCTCCCCACATCTGCAACCAGGCACTGACATCAAGATAGCCGGTTCCGCTGGAACCCGGGTGCGGCATGATGATTTTGCCCTTATAGATCGGATTGAGCAGATCCTTCCAGCTCGCCGGTTTCGGCAAATTGAATTTCTTGGCTTCGGCAGTGTTGAAACAAATCGCCGAGCCCCATACGTCGCTGCCGAACCAGCTCGGCGGTTTGGCGCTGTCGCTATACGCCGGTTTCAATTGTTTGAATCCTTTCGGCTCGTACGGCATCAACATATGTTCTTCATTCAACAACGCCAGGCTGGTTGCAGCCAGACCAATAACGACGTCGGCTTGCGGATTCGCCTTTTCCTCCAACAGTTTATCCGTAATCACACCGGTCGATTCGCGTACCCACTTTATCTCGATGTCTGGATGCGCCTTTTCGAAGCCGGTCTTGTAGAACTTCATAACCTCCGGCTCGATCGCCGTATACACCGTTAAGGTTGTCTTTGTTTGTGCACCCGCTGAACTAGCCGCGAGCATCGCCAAGAATGCGGCGGAATGAAAGCCCAGGAATTTGTTGAATGTACTTCTTGCCACAACCGTCTCCTCTAAGACCAATATGAACAGCACATTTATCTTACCTAACGGCAACTCATATTGGAAGAAGCGAGACTGACGGTTAATTCACCTCGATGCCATTCTTTCTTCGGACCGGATTGGCATGTTGCTATCCAGATGTATTGTCTTATCGCTGTAATCCCGCGAGCAATCCGCTCAGCAGTAATAGGGACCATCCCGGCCCGCACCGGATTGAGCTCGATATAGCGATAGCAGGCAAGAACGTACTGCTCCGATCGGCCCCGTCTTGAGCGTCATGCCGCTGGCTTGCAATACGCGCCCGGCCTCGGTAAACAGCCGCTCGCCCAGCTGGTGTTGCTTCAGCAAGTGGCGAAAGCGCGGCAGGCTCGTCGCATCCGGCACCGGCTCGCGTCTCAGATCGATGCCGGCAAAGCGGCTCCGCTCCTGCGGATTCCCCGCCGAAGCGATGGTGTGCGGATGCGCCTCTTCGCTCTTGCTCGATGTGGAGAAGGTGAACTGGCCGGCGTTGTGCCCGCCCAACGTCATCAGGCTTTAAGCGTTCACACCTGCAGCAGGCAGAAACCGCTCACGCCCAGCGTCACGTTTTTCCCGTCGGCGCTGGCATGCTGGCCCAACAGGAGGTCGCCGTAACCGAAGTCCGCCACCTTCTTCGGCGCGGTATCCATATTGAACAGGCAGACGATCCGGCTGCCCTCGTGAGTGCGGGAGAACGCCAGCACGCCTTCGGGCGCATCGAGCAGCTCGATGCTTCCCTTGTGTAATTCCGGGCGCGCCTTGCGCAGCGCGATCATCTCGCGCGTGAAGCGCAGCGTGGAGTCGGCGTCGCTTTCCTGGCGCTCCACATTCATGCCGATATGGACCGGGTCGACCGGCAGCCACGGCTCGGCACTGCTAAAGCCGCCATGCAAGCCGCCGTTCCACGGCATCGGCGTGCGGCAGCCGTCGCGGCCCTTGAATTTCGGCCAGAACGAAATGCCGAACGGGTCCTGCAGGCGCTCGAACGGCACCTCCGATTGCGGCAGGCCGAGCTCTTCGCCCTGGTACATGCAGATGTCGCCGCGCATGCAAAGCATCAGCGCCAGGTGTTCCCTGGCGGTGTCGTCGCGCTCGCGGCCGAGCTGCCAGCGCGTGGCCACGCGCGGCTTGTCGTGGTTGCTCATCGCATAGCAGGCCGCGCTCGGGCCCTGGATATGCTCTTCCAAGGTGGCGATGACGCCGCGCACGTAATCCGCGCCGTAATTCGGCCGCATCAGCGCGAAGCTGTAGGCGGAATGCAGGCGCCCCGGCGCCGTGTACTGGCCCATCAGCTTCAGCGGATCGGTGCCGCCGACTTCGGCCAGGCTGAATGCGCCATAAGCATCGAGCAGCTTGCGGATCTTTTCCAGGAACGGCAGCATCTCCGGCCGCCCCTGGTCGTACACGTGGATTTGATAGCCGTAGGGATGCAGCGCATCGGCAGGGTTCTCGCGCGGCGGGTTATTGCGCAGCAACTCGTCCTGAAAGATGTGGTTGCAGGCATCGAAGCGGAAGCCCGACACGCCCATGTCGAGCCAAAAATCCATTTCCGCCAGCACCGCCTTCTGCACTTCCGGGTTGTGCATGTTGAGGTCGGGCTGGCTGGACAGGAAGGAGTGGAAGTAATACTGCCGGCGTTCCGCATCCCAGCGCCAGGCCGGGCCGCCGAACACCGACACCCAGTTGTTGGGCGGGCTGCCGTCCGGCTTCGGATCGGCCCACAGGTACCAGTCGGCCTTGTTGTTTTCCCTGGCGCGGCTCTGCTTGAACCACGCGTGCTCTTCCGAGGTGTGCGAGATCACCATGTCCACGATCACGCCCAGTTCCAGCGCCTTGGCGCGTTTCATCAGGCGCTTGAAGTCCTCCATGGTCCCGAAGATGGGATCGACCGCGCGGTAATCGGACACGTCGTAGCCGAAGTCCTTCATCGGCGACTTGAAAAAGGGGCTGATCCAGATCGCGTCGACGCCGAGGCGCTTGATATAGTCCAGCTTCTGCTCGATGCCGGCCAGGTCGCCGATGCCGTCGTTGTTCGAATCGCAGAAGCTGCGCGGATATACCTGATAAATAATCATCGAATTTCTCACCAATCCATGGGCGGCGCGGCCATGCATTCGTGGCCGGGCCCGGACAACGCTGCGCGTTATCCATGCGTCCTGCTCGCCATCCGGGGAGGCGCGCGGCGAGACAACAATATCTGTTGCTTACTGGAATTCTGCAATGTCGTAGAGGCAAGAACGGCGCATTTTGTTCCCTCTACGCAACCATCGCGGGCGTTGGTGGGCGGATATCTGGCGAGCTTGGCAAGCTTTGCGACACAAGCTTGCGTCTTCTGAATGTCTTTTTGCGAACAAACCGTGCACTCGGCTGCTCTATTGGAAATGATTGCCGACTTCATCCGGCAGCGCCGATGAATAACAAGAGACTAACAAGTGACCGGGTCACGACATGACGAAATCGAAACCTTTCCTTCCCCGGATTTATTACCTGGACCCGGAACTGGCCCAACCCGCAGCGGAACTGGAAGGACAGCTGGAGCGATGTGCGGCGCTGGGCTTCGATCATGTGCTGGTGCCGCCGCAGGCATCGGATGACGCATTGCGGCGCCTGGCGCGCGCCTGTGACCGGAAGAAGCTGCAGCTGCTGGCCGACCTCGACCTGCGCCGCGTCGGCGCCGATGCGGCGGCGCTGGCACGTCATCCCGACTGGTTTCACGGCGCCGATCCGGACGACGACCTGCCCGATCCGCGCCGTCTGCCGCGCCGTGCCGCGGCGCGCAGCGTGCGCTACGAGCGGCAGGAGGTGCTGGAACAGGTGACGGAATATTGGCGCGCCCGCCTGCAGGCACAGATCGCCGCCGGCGTTGCCGGGTTCCGCTGCATTCATGTCGCGGAAGCGCCGCCCGCGCTGTGGAAAGGCCTGATCGACGCGCTCAGGGCGGGGCCGGAGGCTGCGCGCTTCCTGGCATGGACGCCGGGCTGCGCGCCGGCCCAGATCGACGCGCTCGCCGGCTGCGGCTTCGACGCCACCTTTTCCTCGGGCGCGTGGTGGGACTTCCGCGCGCGCTGGCTGGCGGACGAACAGTTCCGGCTGGCGCGCGTGGCGCCGCCGATCGCCTTTCCCGACAGCCCGGACGAGCCGGTGATCGGACGTGTCACCGGCAACGAGGATGCGGCGGTGCGGCGCCAGATCTACCTGCGCGCGCTGGGGCTGGCCGGCGCGGCCGGCAACGGGATACTGGTGCCGATGGGATTCGAATACGGCATGTCGGGGCTGAGGGCGGGCATCTATGGCGCGCGGCCGGACTGGAGCGAGGTGCGGCAGGGTGCGCCTTTCGACCTGAGCGACGACATCGGGCAGATCAATGGCTTCATCGCGTCGATGGGCGCGGCCTTCCATGCGCGGCCGCTGCGCATTCTGAGCGGCGCCGAGGCCGGCGCCGCCATCCTGTTGCGCGAAGCGTCGCGTGCCGCCGCGCCGGGCAGCGCGGCCAAGGCCCTGTTAATCGTCGCCAATGCCGACGTGATGCATTCCTGCATGGTGCAGGAAAGCCTGCTGCTGGAGCGCGCCGACGGCTTCATCCGCTACGAGCGGCTGTGGCCGATGGATGCCGGCCGGGGCGAGGGCGAGGCGCGGAAAATGCAGGAAAGGCCGCTCGAACTTGCCGCCGGCGGCTTGCAGATATTCGTCGCGCAACGGCTGGCGCCCATCCTGTCGCCGCCGGCGCGCGGCAAGCAGGTGGCGGTCGCCGCCGCCAAGGCGCCGCGCATCGCGATCGAGGCGGTGGCGCCGGCCGCCGACGGCGGCAAGTACCCGGTCAAGCGCACGGTCGGCGAGTCAGTCAGCATCGAAGCCGACGTGTTTGTCGACGGCCACGACAAGCTCGCGGTCGCCGCCTTGTGGCGCACGGCGGACGAGGCCGGCTGGCATGAAATCCGGATGCATCCGCTCGGCAATGACCGCTGGGCCGCCTCCCTGCCGCTCACCCGTATCGGGCGCTACCTGTTCGTCATCGAGGCCTGGCGCGACGTGTTTTCGACCTATCGCGACGAACTGGAAAAGAAAACCGCGGCCGGCCTGAACGTGTCGGTCGAACTGGAAGAAGGGCGGCTGCTGGTGGAGGCGGCGGCGCGCCATGCGCAGGACAAGGGGCTGGCCGACGTGGCGCAGGCGCTGAGCGCGATGGCCGGCTCGCTCAAGGCGCCGCCGCGCGGCAAGGCCGAAGAGGAACGGGAAGGCGGCAAGGAAGCCGCCGCGGCCGGGGATGCCGAGCGCGTCGCCGTGCTGCTGTCGGAGCCGATGCTTGAGGCGATGCGGCTGGCCGACGCCCGCCCGTTTGTAACGCGCAGCGAGGTGATGCGCATCGAATCGGAACGCACGGCGGCGCGCTACTCCAGCTGGTACGAGCTGTTCCCGCGCTCGCAGAGCGGCGATCCGGCGCGGCACGGCACCTTTGCCGACGTGGAAAAGCGCCTGCCGGCGATCCAGGCGATGGGCTTCGACACGCTGTATTTCCCGCCCATCCATCCGATCGGCAGCAAGCACCGCAAGGGCCGCAACAACAGCCTGACGGCCGCGCCGGGCGACCCCGGCAGCCCGTATGCGATCGGTTCGGCCGAAGGCGGGCACGACGCGGTCCATCCGCAGCTGGGCACGCTGGACGACTTCCGCCACCTGCGCGACGAGGCGGCGAAGTACGGGCTGGAACTGGCGCTCGATTTCGCGATCCAGTGCTCGCCCGACCATCCGTGGCTCAAGCAGCATCCGGAATGGTTCGCCTGGCGGCCCGACGGCACCATCCGCTACGCCGAGAATCCGCCGAAGAAATACCAGGACATCGTCAACGTCGATTTCTATGCCGAAGGCGCGGTGCCCGACCTGTGGATCGCGTTGCGCGATGTGGTGCTGTTCTGGGTGAAGGAGGGCATCCGCGTGTTCCGCGTCGACAATCCGCACACCAAGACGCTGCCGTTCTGGGAGTGGATGATCGCCGACGTGCGCGGCCGCCATCCGGACACCATCTTCCTGTCGGAAGCCTTCACCCGGCCCAAGATGATGTACCGGCTGGCCAAGATCGGCTTCTCGCAGTCCTACACCTATTTCACCTGGCGCCACAGCAAGCAGGAATTCATCGACTATCTGACCGAGCTGACGACCACGCCGGTGCGCGAGTATTTCCGGCCGCATTTCTTCGTCAACACGCCGGACATCAATCCCTATTTCCTGCAGCGCTCGGGCCGTCCGGGTTTCCTGATCCGCGCCGCGCTGGCGACAACGCTGTCGGGCCTGTGGGGCATGTACAGCGGCTTCGAGCTGTGCGAGGGCACGCCGATACCGGGCAAGGAAGAGTATCTCGACTCGGAGAAATACGAGATCCGCGCCTGGGACTGGAACCGGCCCGGCAACATCATCGCCGAGATCACCCAGCTCAACCGCATCCGCGCCGAGAATCCGGCGCTGCAGACCCACCTGAATGTCCGCTTCCTGCCTGCGTCCAACGACAACATTCTTTTCTTTATCAAGGCCACCGCGCCGGCCGGCGGCTGCGACCGCTTCGGCGACAACGTGGTGCTGGTCGCGATCAATCTCGATCCGTTCGCCGCGCACGACGCCACGCTGGAACTGCCCTTGTGGGAATTCGGCCGGCCCGATGACGGCACGCTCGAAGCGGACGATCTGGTCAACGGCACGCATGTTGCTTGGCGCGGGAAGCGCCAGCACCTGAGACTCGATCCATTCATTTGCCCCTACGCGATCTGGCGGGTCAGACACAAGTGAGATGAACATGGACATGGATTCGGAACGCCGCAAGGCCACTCGCCGCAACTCGTTATCGTCGCCTGCAATGCCGGCTATTCCTTTCAGCGACGATCCGCTCTGGTACAAGGACGCCGTCATCTACCAGCTGCACGTCAAGTCCTTTTTCGACAGCAATAACGACGGCATCGGCGATTTCGCCGGCCTGATCGAGAAACTGGATTACATCGCCGACCTCGGCGTCAACACCATCTGGCTGCTGCCGTTCTATCCGTCGCCGCGGCGCGACGACGGCTACGACATTTCGGAATACACCGGCGTGCATCCGGATTACGGCACGCTGGAGGATGCCAAGGAATTCATCGACCAGGCGCATGCGCGCGGCCTGCGCGTGATCACGGAGCTGGTGGTCAACCACACCTCCGACCAGCACCCCTGGTTCCAGCGCGCGCGCCATGCGCCGCCCGGATCGAGCGAGCGCAATTTTTACGTGTGGTCGGACAACGACCAGGCTTACGCCGGCACCCGCATCATCTTCTGCGACACCGAGAAATCGAACTGGACCTGGGATCCGGTGGCCAACGCGTTTTACTGGCACCGCTTCTACTCGCACCAGCCCGACCTGAATTTCGACAACCCGGAAGTGCTGGAGGCGGTGCTCGGCATCATGGGCTTCTGGCTCGACCTCGGGGTGGACGGGCTGCGGCTGGATGCGGTGCCCTACCTGGTCGAGCGCGAGGGCACCAGCAACGAAAACCTGCCGGAGACGCATGCGATCCTGAAACGCATCCGCGCCGAGGTCGATCGCAAGTATCCGGGCCGCATGCTGCTGGCGGAAGCCAACATGTGGCCGGAAGACGTGCGGCCGTATTTCGACGAGGAATGCCACATGGCCTTCCACTTTCCGCTCATGCCGCGCATGTACATGGCGCTGGCGCAGGAAGACCGCTTCCCGATCGCCGACATCCTGCGCCAGACGCCGGAAATCCCGGACCACTGCCAGTGGGCGATCTTCCTGCGCAACCATGACGAGCTGACGCTGGAAATGGTGACCGACAAGGAACGGGATTATCTGTGGAACTTCTATGCGTCGGAAAAACGCGCCCGCATCAATCTCGGCATCCGCCGCCGCCTGGCGCCGCTGCTGGAACGCGACCGCCGCCGCACCGAACTGCTCAACAGCTTTTTGCTGTCGATGCCGGGCACGCCGGTGATCTATTACGGCGACGAGATCGGCATGGGCGACAACATCCATCTCGGCGACCGCGACGGCGTGCGCACGCCGATGCAGTGGACGCCGGACCGCAATGGCGGCTTCTCGCGCGCCGACCCGGCCAAGCTGGTGCTGCCGGCCATTATGGACCCGGTGTACGGCTACGAGGCGGTCAATGTGGAAGCGCAGCTGGCGGATCCGTATTCGCAGCTGAACTGGATGCGCCGCATGCTGGCGGTGCGCAAGCAGCATTGCGCCTTCGGGCGCGGCACGCTGACCGTCCTGTATCCGAACAACCGCCGCATCCTGGCCTACCTGCGCGAATACCGCGCCGACGAGGAATTGGTGGAAACCATCCTGTGCGTGGCCAATGTCTCGCGCTCGGCGCAGGCGGTCGAGCTCGACCTGTCCGGCTATGCCGGCCGCATTCCGCTGGAAATGCTGGGCGGCTCGGCCTTCCCGCCGATCGGCAAGCTGCCCTACCTGCTGACGCTGCCGCCGTACGGCTTCTACTGGTTCCTGCTGGCGACCGAGGCGCGCATGCCGGCCTGGCATTCGCCCGCGCCCGAGCCGCTGCCGGAACTGGCCACGCTGGTGCTGCGGCACGGCGTGACGGAAGTGCTGGAAGCGCAGCGGCGCGCCATCCTGGAAAACGAGGCGCTGCCGGCCTACCTGCCGAAACGCCGCTGGTACGCCGCCAAGCAGGAAAAGCTGCGTTCGGCGCGCATTGCGCTGGCCACAATGCTGCCGGCCCCGCATGCGCGCCCGCAGGCGGCGCCGTCCATGCTGGCCGAGATCGAAACCGTCACCGCCGGCGGCACCGACCGCTACCTGCTGCCGCTCGGCTTCATCCGCGAGGACGACATCGTCACCGCCTTGCCGCACCAGCTGGCGCTGGCGCGCGTGCGGCGCGGGCGCCATGTCGGCCTGCTCACCGATGCCTTCGTGCTCGACTCGTTCGCCTATGTGATCGTCGAGCTGATGCGCGGCGGCGCGACGCTGGCTGCGGAAGACGGCCAGATCCGTTTCATTCCGACCGCGGCGCTGGACGAGGTGGATGTCGGGCCGGAGCCGGCCGTGCGCCGGATGGCGGGCGAGCAGTCGAACAGCTCGCTGGTGCTGCAGGACGCCATGGTACTGAAGATCATCCGCCGCCTGCTGCCCGGCATTCATCCGGAAGCGGAGATGGGCCGCTATCTGACCGCGCTCGGCTACGCCAACGCGCCCAAGATGCTGGGCGAGGTCGCCCGCATCGGCGCCGACGGCACGCGCCACACCATGATCCTGCTGCAGCAGTTCATCCACAGCCAGGGCGATGCCTGGCAATGGGTGCTCGATACGCTGGCGCGCTGGATCCAGCAGACCTCCGTCTCGGAGCCGGCCGCCGCCGAAGCGACCAGCGAGATTCTCACGCCCGAGGATGAATTGCTGCAGCTGTCGGCCATGCTCGGCAAGCGGCTCGGCGAAATGCACGCGGCGCTGGCGACACCGACCGCCGACCCCGACTTCGCGCCGCAGCCGGCCGGCGCCGACGATGTGCGGCAGTGGGCCGAATGCGCCAGGCGCCAGCTCGAAGCCGCGTTCGGCGCCTTGCGCGGCTATACCGAATGGAGCAGCGACGCGGAAGCGCACCGGGTGGCGCGCCTGTTGGGCCGGCAGGATCGCCTGCTGACGCAGATCGACCGCCTGGCGCAGGCCGGCATCGGCAGCCTGCGCACGCGCATCCACGGCGACTTCCACCTCGGCCAGGTGCTGGTCGCCCAGCGCGACGTCTATATCGTCGACTTCGAAGGCGAGCCCGCCAAGCCGCTGGAGCAGCGGCGCGGCAAGACCAGCCCGATGCGCGACGTGGCCGGCATGCTGCGCTCCTTCGACTACGCGGCGGCATTCGCCGGCAAGGCCGGGCCGGCCGACCTCGACGAGGCGGCGGAACTGCGCAAGCAGCAGATCATCCGCAACTTCGCGCCGTCCTGCCAGACCGCCTTCCTCGACGCCTACCGCGAGGCCGCCTATGGCGGGCCGCTTGCGCTGTTGCCGGAGACGGAGCGCGCACTGCTGCAGCTGTTCGCGCTGGAAAAGGCCGCCTACGAAGTCTGCTACGAGGCGGCCAACCGGCCGGCCTGGATCCCGGTGCCGATGAACGGGCTGGCGAAGATCGCGGATGAGCTGCTGTAGCGCCGCGCCCTCTCCCGCAGGCGGGAGAGGGGACTCTTTCTTCAAACGGAGCGAGTTTCAACAGGAGAGAACCCGCATGACCGAACTCACCGACGAATTGAGCGGCCTCGACCAGCGGACCATCGACGCCGTCCTGCAGGGGCGGCTGACGGATCCGTTCGCGCTGTTCGGGCCGCACCGCGTGGGCGACCGCATCGTCGTCCGCAGCTTCCAGCCGGGCGCGCTGGCGGTCGATGTGGTGGCGCGCGTGCCGGGCGACGATGCCGGCGGCGAATTGCTGGAGTCGCTGTACAACGTCAACCAGAGCGGCCTGTTCGTGAGCGGCGCGCCGCTCGTCGCGCCGGAGCAGGACTACCTGCTGCGCATCACCTGGCCGACCGCCACCGGCGGCGAGCAGGTGCAGTACACCGAGGACCCGTACCGCTTCGGCCTGCTGCTGGGCGAGCTCGACATCCACCTGCTGCGCGAGGGTACCCACCGCGAGCTGGGCCGCTGCCTGGGCGCCAACCCGATGACGATCGACGGCGTGGCCGGCACCCGCTTCGCCGTCTGGGCGCCCAACGCGCGCCGGGTCTCGGTGGTGGGCGACTTCAACCTGTGGGACGGGCGGCGCCATCCGATGCGGCTGCGCTACGAGGCGGGCGTGTGGGAGCTGTTCATCCCGCGCCTGAAAAGCGGCGCGCGCTACCAGTACGAGATCGTCGGCGTGGACGGCAACGTGCTGCCGCTGAAGGCCGATCCGGTCGCGCGCGCCACCGAGCCGCCGCCGTCCACGGTGTCGCTGGTGCCGTCCGACGTGCCGTTGCGCTGGACCGACCGGGAGTGGATGGCAAGCCGCGCGGCCCGCCACGATATCGCCGCGCCGCTGTCCGTGTACGAGGTGCATGCCGGTTCCTGGCTGCGCATCCTGGAGGAGGACAACCGCAGCCTGAACTGGCACGAGCTGGGCGACCGCCTGATTCCCTACGTGCTGGGCATGGGCTTCACCCATATCGAGTTCCTGCCGATCATGGAGCATCCGTTCGGCGGCTCCTGGGGCTACCAGCCGCTCGGCCTGTTCGCGCCTTCCGCGCGCTTCGGCTCGCCGGCCGGCTTCGCCTCCTTCGTCGACCGCTGCCATGCGGCCGGGCTGGGCGTGATCCTCGACTGGGTGCCGGCGCATTTCCCGACCGACGCGCACGGCCTGGTGCGCTTCGACGGCACCGCGCTGTACGAGCACCAGGACCCGCGCGAGGGCTACCATCAGGACTGGAACACGCTGATCTACAACCTCGGGCGCAACGAAGTGTGCGGCTACCTGATCGCCAGCGCGCTGGAATGGCTGGAGCGCTACCACGTCGACGGCCTGCGGGTCGACGCGGTGGCTTCCATGCTGTACCGCGACTACAGCCGCAAGCACGGCGAATGGGTGCCGAACGTCTACGGCGGCCGGGAAAACCTGGAAGCGGTGGCCTTCCTGCGCAACCTGAACCAGGTGGTCGCCGAGCGCTGCCCGGGCGCGCTGATGATCGCCGAGGAATCGACCGCCTGGCCCGGCGTGTCCGCCCCCGTGTCCGAGGGCGGGCTCGGCTTTTCCCACAAGTGGAACATGGGCTGGATGCACGACACCCTGCGCTACATGGCCTACGACCCGCTGTTCCGCCAGTACCACCACCACGACATGACCTTCGGCCTGATCTACGCGTTTTCGGAGAGGTTCATCCTGCCGATCTCGCATGACGAGGTGGTGCACGGCAAGGGCTCGCTGCTCAACAAGATGCCGGGCGCCGACATGTGGCAGAAGCTGGCCAACCTGCGCGCCTACCTCGGCTTCATGTGGACCCATCCCGGCAAGAAGCTCCTGTTCATGGGCTGCGAGATCGCGCAGATGAGCGAATGGAACCATGACGCCTCGCCCGAGTGGGGCCTGCTCGACGATGCGGCGCACCGCGGCGTGCAGCGCCTGGTGCGCGACCTCAACCGGCTGTACGCGGCCGAGCCGGCGCTGCACCGCAAGGACTGCAGCCCGGACGGCTTCGCCTGGGTGATCGGCGACGACAACCACAACAGCGTGTTCGCCTTTTTGCGCCGCGGCGAGGCCGGCGATGCGCCGATCCTGGTGCTGCTGAACATGACGCCGGTGCCGCGCGAGGGCTACCGGGTCGGCGTGCCGGCGGCCGGACGGTGGCGCGAGCTTCTCAATACCGATGCCGCGGCCTACGGCGGCAGCGGCATGAGCGGCGGAACAAGCGGCGGCGAAGTCCTCGCCAGCGAGGCCCATCCGGCGCACGGCATGGAGCATTCGCTGACGCTGCGGCTGCCGCCGCTGTCGGCGCTGATCCTGAAACCGGCGCATTGAGAATGGCGGCCCTGCATCTGCCCCTGGCATCCATCCAGCCCGGTTCGCCCGTTCCCCTGGGCGCCACCTATGACGGCAACGGCACCAACTTCGCGGTGTTTTCCGCGCACGCGGCGAAGATCGAGGTGTGCTTCTTCGATGCCAGCGGGCGGCACGAGCTGGCGCGCTGCCCGCTGCCGGAATGCACCAACGAAGTGTGGCACGGCTATCTGCCGGGCGTGCACGCCGGCACGCTGTACGGCTATCGCGCCTACGGGCCGTACCAGCCGGAGCAGGGACACCGCTTCAATCCGAACAAGCTGCTGCTCGACCCCTATGCAAAGCGCCTGCACGGCCAGGTGCGCTGGACCGACACCCTGTACGGCTACCGCATCCATTCGCCGCGCGCCGACCTGTCCTTCGACCACCGCGACAGCGCCCCGTCCATGCCCAAGGCGGTGGTCACCGACGCCACCTACAACTGGCACGATGACCGGCACCCGTGCGTGCCGTGGGAAAAGACCGTGATCTACGAGGCCCATGTGCGCGGCCTGACCCTGCGCGCGCAGCGCGTGCCGGCCGGCGAGCGCGGCAGCTTCGCCGGACTGGCCAACCCGTGGACCGTCGACTACCTGGCCAGGCTCGGCATCACCGCCGTCGAGCTGCTGCCGGTGCATGCCATCCTGCAGGACAGGCGCCTGCTGGCGAACGGGTTGATGAATTACTGGGGCTACAACACGCTGTCCTTCTTCTGCCCCGAGCCGCGCTACCTGTCGAGCGGCTCGCCCGACGAGATGCGCGACGCGGTGCGCCGGCTGCACGCGGCCGGCATCGAAGTCATCCTCGACGTGGTGTACAACCACACCTGCGAGGAAAGCGAGCTCGGCCCCACCATTTCGCTGCGCGGGCTGGACAACGCCAGCTACTACCGGCTGCAGGACGGCAACCGCCGGCATCACGTCAACGACACCGGCTGCGGCAATACCCTCAACATGGCGCATCCGCGCGTGATCCAGCTGGTGATGGATTCGCTGCGCTACTGGGTGCAGGAATTCCATGTCGACGGCTTCCGTTTCGACCTCGGCGCCACGCTCGGGCGCGAGCACCACGGCTTCGACCCCGGCTCGGGCTTCTTCGATGCGCTGCTGCAGGATCCGGTGCTGGCGCGCGCCAAGCTGATTTCCGAACCGTGGGACCTGGGGCCGGGCGGCTACCAGGTCGGCAACCATCCGCCGGGGCTGGCCGAGTGGAACGACCGCTTCCGCGACGACGTGCGCGGCTTCTGGCGCGGCGACCCCGGCATGCGCGGCGCGATCGCGAGCCGCCTGCTGGGCTCGGCCGACCTGTTCAATCATCATCGCCGCCGCGCCTGGGCCTCGATCAATTTCGTCACCGCCCACGACGGCTTCACGTTGCAGGACCTGGTCAGCTACAGCCACAAGCACAACGAGGCCAACCTGGAGGAAAACCGCGACGGCAGCAACGAGAACCGCAGCTGCAACTGGGGCGTGGAAGGGCCGTCCGACAACCCGAAGGTGCTTGCCACGCGCGAGAAGGTCAAGCGCGCGATGCTGATGACGCTGCTGCTTTCCAACGGCACGCCGATGCTCCTGGGCGGCGACGAATTCGGCCGCACGCAGCAAGGCAACAACAATCCGTATTGCCAGGACAGCGAGATTTCCTGGTTCGACTGGAGCCTGCCCGACACCGACGCCGGGCGCGCGCTGCTCGACTTCGCGCGCCGCTGCATTGCGCTGCGGCGCGAGCTGCCGACGCTGTGCAGCTCGCGTTTCCTGAGAACGCATGTGAAGACGTTGAACAGCATCCCGGACATCAGCTGGTTCGACGAGACCGGCAACGAGATGACGCCGGAACGGTGGAACTTTGCCGAGGGCCGGCTGCTCGCATTGCGGCGGGCCGCGAACAATCCGCAAAGCGGCGCGGTGTCGGCATCGCTGCTGCTGCTGAATGCCTTTTCCGAAGACCGCGAATTCGTGCTGCCGAAACCGGAGATGCCGTGGCGGGTCGCGCTCGACGCGGCCGAACAATCGCCCGGCCGCGCCCGCGCGCCGCAGCACAACAAGATCAAGGTTTCCGCGCACAGCGCACTATTACTGGTGGCCGACAATGTCAGCATTTAATCCATCCTTCGGCGCGCAACCGGTCGCGCCCAACCGTACCCGCTTTCGCCTGTGGGCGCCGGACAAGGAAGAGGTCAGCGTCGAGATCGAAGGCATGCCGGCGCTGCCGATGGCGCGCCTGGCCGACGGCTGGTTCGAGGCAGAGGCCGGCTGCGGCGCCGGCGCGCGCTACCGCTACCGGGTCGAGGCCGGACTGGCGGTGCCCGACCCGGCCTCGCGCCTGCAGGCCGGCGACGTGCACGACGCCAGCGTCGTGTGCGATCCCGATTCCTATCGGTGGCAGAACGCCGGCTGGAACGGCCGGCCCTGGCATGAAGCCGTGCTGTACGAGCTGCACGTCGGCGCGCTCGGCGGCGGGGAAGGATTCCGGGGCGTCGCGCGGCAGCTGCCGGCGCTGGCGGAACTGGGCATCACCGCCATCGAGCTGATGCCGGTGGCCGATTTTCCGGGGCCGCGCAACTGGGGCTACGACGGCGTGCTGCCGTATGCGCCGGATGCCGCCTACGGCACGCCCGACGAGCTCAAGGCCCTGATCGACGCCGCCCACGGCCTGGGCATGATGGTCTTGCTGGACGTGGTGTACAACCATTTCGGCCCGGACGGCAACTACCTCGGCGCCTATGCGTCGTCCTTCTTCCGCGACGACATCCACACGCCCTGGGGCCAGGCGATCGACTTCCGCCGGCGCCAGGTGCGCGATTTCTTCACGGAGAACGCGCTGTACTGGCTGCACGAGTTCCGCTTCGACGGCCTGCGCCTGGACGCGGTGCATGCGATCAGCGAGAAGGACTGGCTGGTCGAATTGGCGCAGCGGGTGCGCGCTTCCGTGCCGGCGCAGCGCCATGTGCACCTGGTGCTGGAAAACGACGACAACAGCGCGCGCCTGCTGCAGCGCGAGCCGGCGCGCCTGTTCGACGCCCAGTGGAACGACGACGTGCACCATGTGCTGCACGCGATGCTGACCGGCGACCGCGAGGGCTATTACGCCGGCTATATCAGCCAGCCGGCCGAGAAGCTGGCGCGCGGCCTGGCCGAAGGCTTCATCTACCAGGGCGAGGCGCCGCTCCATCCGGGGCATCCGCCGCGCGGCGAGCCGAGCGCGCACCTGCCGCCGACATCCTTCGTGTTCTTCCTGCAGAACCACGACCAGATCGGCAACCGCGCGTTCGGCGAGCGCCTGACCGCGCTGGCCGATCCGCAGGCGCTGCGCGCCGCGACGGCGCTCCTGCTGCTGTCGCCGCAGATCCCGCTCCTGTTCATGGGCGAGGAATACGGCGCGAGCCAGCCCTTCCTGTATTTCACCAGCCATCTGACGCCCGAACTGGCGGACGCCGTGCGCAACGGGCGGCGCCAGGAATTCGCGCGCTTTTCCGCGTTTTCCGATCCGGCGCGCCGCGAGCGGATTCCGGACCCGAACGCGGAGCAGACCTTTCTCGCTTCCATCCCCCGGCCGGACGACCAAACCGCGATGGCCTGGCGCGAGTGGACCAGGAGCCTGCTCGCGATCCGGCACACGCACATCGTCCCGCGCCTGCAGGATGCGCGCGCCATCGGCGCCGAAGTCATCGGCCCGGCGGCGGTCAGGGCGCGCTGGCGCATGGCCGACGGCAGGGTGCTGATGGCGGCGATCAATCTCGGCGCGGCGCCGGCGCCGATCAGCTACAGCCGCCTGGCCGACGGGCAGGGCGGCACGATCCTGTTTGCAACCGGAGGCGTGGAGAACGCGGTGCCCAGCGATGCGTTGCCGTCGCGCGCCTTCATCGCGGTATTGGGGGCTGCGGCATGAACGATGCAGATGTATTGAACCTGGCGCGGGCGGCCGGACTGGCGCATGAGTGGACCAATGCCTTCGGACAGCCGATGCGGGTGGCGCCGGACGCCTTGCGCGCCATTCTCGATGCGCTCGGCTTTCCCTGCGCCAGCGACGAACAGTGCCGCGACAGCATGGCGCGCCTGGCCGCGCTGCATGACGCCGACCGGCTGCCGGCGCTGGTGACGGGCACGGTCGGCGAGCCGATCCGCCTCGCGCCGATGCCGCATGTCGCGGGCATGCCCTTCCGCATCGAACTGGAAGACGGCGGCCATCTCGACGGGCGCTTCCCGGACGATGTGGCGGGTGGCGTTGCGCTGCCTGCCATCGACCGCCACGGCTATCACCGCCTGCTGGTGGCGGATGAAACCGCCACGCTGGCGGTGGCGCCGCCGCGCTGCTTCGGCGTGGCCGATGCGCTGGCGGCGCGCTGCGGCGGCCCGCCTTCCGATCCGCGCCTGTGGGGGCTGGGCGTGCAGCTGTATTCGCTGCGGCGGCCCGGCGACGGCGGCATCGGCGATTTCAGCGGCCTGGCGGCGCTGGTGCGCGCGGCGGCCGCGCATGGCGCGTCGGCGCTGGCGATCAGCCCGGTGCATGCGATGTTCAGCGCCGATGTGCGGCGTTACAGCCCCTACGGGCCGTCCAGCCGGCTGTTCCTCAACGTGCTGCACATCGACCCGGCGGCGGTGCTCGGCGCCGGAGCGATGGCGGCGGCGCTGGCCTCGCTTGGCGCAGATGCCGCCGCCCGCTATGCCGCGCTGGAGCGGCATGCGCTGATCGACTGGCCCGCGGCCGCCGCGCTGCGCCTGGCGCTGCTGCGCCGCCTGTACGAACAGTTCCGCGCCGGCGGCGCCGACGCCGAGTTCGAGCAGTTCCGCCGGCAGGCCGGCGGCGCGCTGCAGGATCACGCACGCTTCGAAGCCTTGCATGCCTGGCGGATGGCGCACGGCGAAAGCGGCGACTGGCGCACCTGGCCCGACGGCCTGCGCGATCCGCGCAGCGCCGAGGTGGAGGCGTTCGCGCGCCAGCATGCGGACGAAGTCGCCTTCCACGAATTCCTGCAGTGGCATGCCGCGCGCGGCCTGTCCGGCGCGCAGAAGGCGGCGCGCGAAGCCGGCATGCCGATCGGCCTGATCGCGGATCTCGCGGTCGGCGCCGACAACGACGGCAGCCAGGCCTGGAGCCGGCAGGCGGAAATCATCAACGGCCTGTCGGTGGGCGCGCCGCCGGACGTGCTCAATACGCGCGGCCAGAGCTGGGGGCTGGGCGCGTTTTCGCCGCATGCGATGCAGGCGCAGGGCTTCGGCGCCTACATCGAGATGCTGCGCGCCACCTTCGCCCATGCCGGCGGCGCGCGCATCGACCATGTTCTGGGGCTGACCAGGCTGTGGCTGGTGCCCAACGGCGTGTCGCCGGAGCATGGCGCCTACCTGCAGTATCCGTTGCCGGATCTGCTGCGGCTGATCGCGCTGGAATCGTGGCGCCATCGCGCGATCGTGATCGGCGAGGATCTGGGCACCGTGCCGGAAGGCTTCGACCTGCAGCTGGCGCAGGCCGGCCTGCTCGGCATCCGGGTGCTGATGTTCCAGCGCCACGGTGCCCGCTTCCTCCGGCCCGACGAGTGGCCGCGGCATGCGATCGCCACCACCACCACCCACGACCTGCCGACCATCGCCGGCTGGTGGCAGGAGCGCGACATCGACTGGCGCGCGAAGCTCGACCTGCTCGCGCCCGGCCAGAGCGAGGGCGATGCGCGCAACGAGCGGGCGCGCGAGCGCCATGAACTGTGGCAGGCCCTGAGCGGGGCCGGCTGCGCGCACGGCGCCATGCCGGCGCGCGAGGATGGCGCGGCCCTGCTCGACCCGTCAACCGCCTTCGTCGCCGCCACGCCGGCGCCGCTGGCGATCTTGCCGGTGGAGGATGCGCTCGCCCTGCCGGAATCGCCCAACCTGCCGGGCACGGTGGACACCCATCCCAACTGGCGGCGCCGCCTGCCGCAGGCTGTCGATCAAGTGCTGGACGAAGCGGCGGTGGCGCGCCGCCTGGCAATCCTCAACCGCACCCGCTCCTTCAAGGAAGCCTGATGTCCATCCCCTCGTCCACCGCCCGCCTGCAGCTGCACAAGGAGTTCAATTTCGACCAGGCCGCCGAAACGGTGCCGTATTACGCGTCGCTCGGCGTCAGCCACATCTATGCGTCGCCGATCCTGACCGCGCGCAGCGGCTCCATGCACGGCTACGACATCGTCGATCCCACCCACATCAATCCGGAACTCGGCGGCGAGGAGGGGCTGCGCCGGCTGGTCGAACGCATCCGCGCCGCCGGCATGGGCCTGATCCTCGACATCGTGCCCAACCACATGGGCGTGGGCAGCGAGAATCCGTGGTGGCAGCATGTGCTGGAATGGGGGCAGGGCAGCCCGTATGCGCACTGGTTCGACATCGACTGGCAGCCGGCCGACGAGTCCCTGCACGGCAAGGTGATGGCGCCCTTCCTCGGCCAGCCGTACGGCGATGTGCTGCGCGCGGGCGAGATCCGGCTGCAGTTCAACGCCGGGCGCGGCAAGTTCCACGTCTCCTACTACACGCACTGCTTTCCGGTCGCGCCGGCCGATTACGCCGGCATTTTGCGCGCCGCCGGTTCGCCGCGCCTGAACGCGGCGATCGCCACCTTCGAGGAAGGGCGGGACGAACACGGCGCGGTCACCCAGCAGAATGCCGACATCGGCTTCGGACTGCTGCGCGAACTGGCGCGCACGCCCGAAGGGCAGGCCGCCATCGAGGCCGCGCTGGCCCATTATTCGGCGCAGACGCCGCAGGGTTTCGAGAACCTGCATGCGCTGCTGGAGCGCCAGCATTACCGCCTCGCCTGGTGGCGCTGCGCCGCCGACGGCATCAACTGGCGGCGCTTCTTCGAGGTCACCGACCTGGCCGGCGTGCGGGTGGAGCAGGAGGAGGTGTTCGAAGCCACCCATGCGCTGCTCTTCCGGCTGTATACCGAAGGGCTGATCGACGGCGTGCGCATCGACCACGTGGACGGCCTGGCCGATCCCGGCGCCTACTGCCGCAAGCTGCGGCGCCGGCTGCAGGCGCTCTCCGCGCAGCGCCCGCCGGAGCTGCCGCTGGCGCCGGCCTACATCATCGTCGAGAAAATCCTGGCGCACGACGAGCAGCTGCGGCGCAACTGGAACATCGACGGCACCAGCGGCTACGATTTCATGGACCGCGTCGGCGCCTTGCTGCACGATCCGGCCGGCGAAGCGCCGCTGAGCGCGCTGTGGGCCGACCTGAGCGGGCGCGATCTCGACTTCCAGGACGAGGTGCGGCTGGCCAGGCGCCAGCTGCTCGCGGCCAATCTCGCCGGCGAATTCGAGGCGGCCTCGCGCGCCTTGCATGCGCTGGCGCGCACCGACCTGCGCACGCGCGACTTTTCGCTGGGCGCGATCCGCCGGGTGTTCGCCGAGCTGCTGGTGCACTTTCCGGTGTACCGCACGTATGCCGATACCCATGGCGGCGACCAGATCGACCGCGCGGTGCTCGACCGCACGCTGGAGCGGGCGCGCCACAGCGTGGACCGCACCGAGGTGGCGCTGCTGGAAGTGGTGGCGCGCTGGCTCGCCGGCGACGAGCCGCGCGACGCCACCAGCCGGCGCGTGCGCCATCTGCACCAGCGGGCGATCACCCGCTTCCAGCAACTGACCCCGCCGCTGGCGGCCAAGTCGGTGGAAGACACCGCGTTCTACCGCTACGGGCGCCTGTTGTCGCGCAACGAGGTCGGCTCCGATCCCTGCCGGTTTTCCATCGGCGTGCAGGATTTCCATCGTGCGAACCTGGCGCGCATGGAATACTTTCCGCACTCGCTGCTGGCGACCGCGACGCACGACCACAAGCGCGGCGAGGACGTGCGCGCGCGGCTCGCGGTGCTCAGCGAACTGGCGGGAGAGTGGGGCCGCATGGTGCACGAATGGATGCGGCTGAATGCCCCGGCGCGCAGCCAAGTGCCGGACGAGAACGGCGGCGCGGCGTCGGTCGCGCCCCAGCCTGCCGACGAGCTGATGCTGTACCAGATGCTGGCCGGCGCCTGGCCGATCGGACTGGAGGCGACGGACCGCGATGGCATCCGCGGGTTTGCCGAGCGCATCGAGCGCTGGCAGACCAAGGCGCTGCGCGAGGCGAAGCAGGTGAGCGACTGGGTCATGCCGAACGAGGCGTACGAAGCCGCCTGCCGCCGCTTCCTGTTCGCGATCCTCGATGCGAAGCCGGAAAACCGCTTCCTGGACAGCCTTGCGCAATGGGTCGCGCGCCTGACGCCGGCCGGCGTGGTCAACAGCCTGGCGCAGGCGGTGCTGCGCATGACCTCGCCCGGCGTGCCCGACCTGTACCAGGGAACCGAATTCTGGGATTTCAGCCTGGTCGACCCGGACAACCGGCGCCCCGTCGATTACGCCGCCCGCATGCGCGCGCTGCAGGACGAGGACAGTCCCGTCGCCGGCGCCGCAGACTGGCGATCGGGCCGCATCAAGCAGCGCATCATCCGCCGCACGCTGCGGCTGCGCCTGCGCGAGCAAGAGCTGTTTTCACGCGGCCACTACCAGCCGCTCGACATCGCCGGCCAGCAGGGCGCCCACGCAGTCGCCTTCGCGCGCCGCCTGAAAGACCGCGCGGCGATCGTCCTGGCCACCCATTTGCCGGCCCGCTTGCTGGGCGACGATGGCCAGCCCGTCGTGCCCGCCGCCGCCTGGCAGGACACCGCGGCGCTGGTGCCGGACGTCCCGAATTCGGCCTGGCAGGATATCTATACCGGCCGCACCGTGCGCGTCGCTTCCGGCAGGCTGCCGCTTGCGGAAGCGCTGGCGGTGCTGCCGGTGGCGGTCCTGGTGGAGGCGTAACTTGTACTGATTTGTACCGGTCCTGTTCCTCGTCCTGGTTATGTGGCAAACTGCGGGCTGCATCAAGGAGTTGCAATTAAGTCTACAAAACAGTGGCTTATGCGCAACCTCTTCCAGGAGTTATCTTTTGAGCATCATAAAAAATCTCCCATTCGAGTGGCTGGTCGGCATGCGCTATACGCGCGCCGGAAAGCGCAGCAGCCGCAACAGTTTCATTTCCTTCATCTCCCTCATCTCGATGGCCGGCATCGCGCTCGGCGTGGCGGCGCTGATCGTGGTGCTGTCGGTGATGAACGGCTTCCAGAAGGAAGTGCGCGACCGCATGCTGTCGGTGCTGTCGCACATCGAGGTGTACGACGCCACCGGCAGCATGCCCGACTGGCGCGCCACCGCGCGCGAAGCCTTTCAGGACAAGGAGGTGGTCGGCGCGGCGCCCTACGTGGCGGCGCAGGCGATGCTCACGCACGACGACACCGTGCGCGGCGTGATGGTGCGCGGCATCCTCACCGAGGAAGAGCCGAAGGTGTCCGACGTCGCGCAGCAGATCAAGTCCGGCAGCTTCAGCAGCCTGAAACCCGGCGAGTTCAACATCATCCTCGGCAAGGAACTGGCCCGCAGCCTGCATGTCGAGGTCGGCGACAAGGTCACGATGATCGCGCCGCAGGGCCAGATCACGCCGGCCGGCGTCCTGCCGCGCCTGAAGCAGTTCACGGTCGGCGCCATCTTCGAGGCGGGCCACAACGAATACGATTCCAGCCTGGCCTTCATCCAGATCGACGACGCGACGCGCATGTTCAAGCTGAACGGGCCGTCCGGCCTGCGCCTGCGCATCCAGGACATGCAGCGCGCGCCGCAGGTGGCGCTGGATTTGTCGCGCATGTTGTCGGGCGACCTGCTGATCCTCGACTGGTCGAAACAGAACCGCACCTGGTTCGCCGCGGTGCAGACCGAAAAGCGCATGATGTTCATCATCCTCACGCTGATCGTGGCGGTGGCCGCCTTCAACCTGGTGTCGACGCTGGTGATGACCGTCACCGACAAGCAGTCGGACATCGCGATCCTGCGCACGCTCGGCGCCTCGCCCGCATCGATCATGAAGATCTTCATGATCCAGGGCGCGCTGGTCGGCCTGCTCGGCACCGCCATCGGCGTCGGCCTGGGCGTCGCGGTGGCGCTCAACATCGACGTGATCGTGCCCTTCATCGAGCATCTGCTGGGTGTGCAGTTCCTGCCCAAGGACATCTACCTGATCACCGCCTTGCCGTCCGATCTGCGCTGGCCGGATGTCTGGACCATCGGCGGCGTGGCCGTGATCCTGTCCTTCCTGGCCACGCTGTATCCGAGCTGGCGCGCCGCCGGCGTGCGCCCGGCCGAAGCGCTGCGCTACGAATGATGACGAACCGAGCGGAACAACCGAAATGAACCAAACCGTACTGTCTTGCCGCGGCCTGGCGAAAACCTTCACCCAGGGGAAGTACGCGGTCGAGGTATTGAAAGGCATCGACTTTTCCGTGTCGCGCGGCGAGCGCGTGGCCATCGTCGGCGCGTCCGGTTCCGGCAAGTCGACCTTGCTGCACCTCCTGGGCGGGCTGGACACGCCGAGCGCCGGCAGCGTGACCCTGCTCGGCCAGGACTTCGCCAGCCTGAACGAAAAGGCGCGCGGCGAACTGCGCAACAAGTCGCTCGGCTTCGTGTACCAGTTCCATCACCTGCTGCCGGAATTCTCGGCGCTCGACAACGTCGGCATGCCGCTCATGATCCGCCGCACTAGCCGCGAACAATCGCACGAGGCGGCGCAGGCCATCCTGGCGCGCGTCGGCCTGGCGGCGCGCGTGGCCCATGTGCCGGGCGAGCTGTCCGGCGGCGAGCGCCAGCGCGTCGCATTGGCGCGCGCGCTGGTGACCCAGCCGGCCTGCGTGCTGGCCGACGAGCCGACCGGCAACCTCGACCGCGCCACCGCGCACCAGGTCTTCGACCTGATGCTGGAGCTGTCGCGCACGCTCGGCACCGCCTTCGTGATCGTCACGCACGACATCGAGCTGGCGCGGCACTGCGACCGCGTGCTGCGGCTGTCGGATGACGGCCTGCATCCGTATGTGGATTGACACCCACTGCCATCTCGACGCGAGCGAATTCGCCGGCCAGACAGGCGAGATCGCGGGCAGGGCGGCGCAGCAGGGCGTGTCGCGCATCGTGATACCGGCCATCGAACGCGGCAATTTCGATATTGTTCGCGCCATGGCGCAGCAGTACGCAAACTGCGCCTATGCGCTGGGCATTCATCCGATTTTCGTTCCTCAAGCAGCAGAGGCCGACCTGGACGCATTGCGCGCGGCGGTCGCGGCCGCCATGGATGATCCGCGTTTTGTCGCGGTCGGCGAAATCGGCCTCGATTTCTTCGTGCCCGGCCTGCGCGACGGCGCGCTGCGCGAAAAGCAGGAATTCTTCTACAGCGAGCAGCTCAAGATCGCGCGCGACTTCGGCCTGCCGGCGCTGCTGCACGTTCGGCGCGCGCAGGACACCGTCCTGAAATACCTGCGCCGCATCGCGCTCCCGGGCGGGATCGCGCACGCCTTCAACGGCAGCTTCCAGCAGGCGGAGGAATTCATCAGGCTCGGCTTCAAGCTCGGTTTCGGCGGCGCCATGACCTTCACCCGCGCACAGCAGATCCGGCGCCTGGCCGCCGAACTTCCGGAACAGGCGCTGGTGCTGGAAACCGACGCGCCGGACATCCCGCCGGCCTGGATGCACCGCAGCCGCAACAGCCCCGAGCAGCTGCCGCGCATCGGGCAGGAGCTCGCCGCGCTGCGCGGCGCGGCTCCCGAGCAAATCGCCCGCATCACCTCCGACAACGCGCACGCCGTACTGCCGCGCCTGGCGCAGCTGCACTGATTCCATGCGCAGCGCCATTCTCGGTTTCGTGCTGGGCGTCGCCTTGCTGCAGAACCAGGCGGCGCTGCCGGAACGCTACCTGTTCGCATTGCTAATCGCCGCCGCCCTGGCGCTGCTGCTGGTCGTCCGCCGCACGCGGCGCTCCGCGCTCAAGGTGCCGCTGCTCGGCGCCTGCGGCGCGCTGCTCGGCTTTTCCTGGGCGGCGCTGTTCGCCTCCCATTACCTTGCGCACGAACTGCCGCGGGAATGGGAGGGGCGCGACATCGCCGTGGTCGGCACCGTCGACAGCCTGCCGTACCAGGTCGCGCAGGGAGTGCGGTTCAATTTCGCGGTGGAGCGCGTACTCGCGCCGGAGCAGGCCGCAGCAGCGTTGCCGCCGCGGCTGGCACTGTCCTGGTACGCGGGGGCGCGCCAGAAAGAGCCGCATCCGGCGGCGCAGGTGCGGCCGGGGGAACGCTGGCAGCTGACCGTTCGCCTGCGCCGCCCGCACGGCAATGCCAATCCCTACGGCTTCGACTACGAGGCCTGGCTGCTGGAGCAGAATCTGCGCGCCACCGGCACGGTGCGTCCAAACGGCAGCTGGGAGAACCGGCGCCTGGACGAATTCGTTCCCTCGTTCGGCAGCGTCGTGGAGCGCAGCCGCGGCTGGCTGCGCGACCGCATTCTGGCCGCGCTGCCGGACCGGGAATACGCCGGCGTCATCGTCGCCCTGGTCATCGGCGAGCAGCGCGCCATCAGTCAGTCCGACTGGAAAGTGTTCAACCGCACGGGCATATCACACCTCGTCTCGATCTCCGGCCTGCATGTCACCATGATCGCCGGGATGGTCGCCGCCCTGGTGTTCGCGCTGTGGCGGCGCTCGTTTTTCACGCGCGCGCAGCTGCCGCTGCGGCTGCCGGCGCAGAAGGCCGCGGCGGCGGCCGGCGCGCTGGCCGCCCTGCTGTACGTGCTGCTGGCCGGCTTCGGCGTGCCGGCGCAGCGCACGTTCTACATGCTGTCGGTGGTGGCCGCCGCGCTCTGGTGCGGGCGCCTTTCCGGCGTCTCGCACGTATTGTGCGCGGCCCTGGGCGTGGTGCTCCTGCTCGACCCCTGGGCCGTGCTGTGGCCGGGCTTCTGGCTGTCGTTCGGCGCGGTGGGGACGATCCTGTTTGTCTCGGTCGGCCGCGCGCAGCCGCACGCCGGCGGAGCGGCCGGCCCGGAAAAATGGCGGGCCATGCTGAAATCCGCCGCCCGGACGCAGTATGCGGTGACGATCGGCCTAGTGCCGCTGACCGTCCTGCTGTTCGGCCAGATTTCCCTGGTCAGCCCGCTGGCCAATGCGGTGGCGATTCCGCTCGTCAGTTTTTTCGTGACGCCGGCTGCGCTGGCGGGAAGCGTGCTGCCCGCGCCGCTGGGCAACTGGATGCTCGGCCTGGCCCATTGGCTGGTGGCGCAGCTTGCGCACTTGCTGGGCTGGCTGAGCAGCCTTCCGGCCGCCGTCTGGAGCGCGCCGGCTCCGCCCTGGTGGGCCTTCCTGGCGGCGCTGGCCGGCATCCTGTGGCTGCTGGCGCCGGCCGGCTGGCCGCTGCGCTGGCTGGGGCTGACCGGCCTGCTGCCGGTCGCGCTGCATGCGCCGGCGCATCCCCGCGCGGGGGAAATGTGGGTGACCGCCTTCGACGTCGGGCAGGGCACGGCCGTGCTGATCGAAACGCAGCATCGCCGCCTGCTGTACGACACCGGACCGGCCTACGGCCCGGACGCGGATGGCGGCAGCCGCGTCATCCTGCCCTACCTGAAGGCGCGCGGCATCGCCGCGCTCGACGGCCTGATCGTGTCGCACAGCGATACCGATCATTCCGGCGGAGCCATCTCGGTGCTCGACGAAATCGCGGTCGGCTGGATGTCGTCTTCGCTGCCCGAAGGCCATCCGGTGCGCCTGAAGGCCGGGAATCACCGGCGCTGCGAGGCGGGCCAGTCATGGTCCTGGGATGGCGTGCAATTCGAGATGCTGCACCCGGCCGGCGTCAGCTATGAGAGCGCGAAGTGGAAGCCGAATGCGCGCAGCTGCACCCTCAAGATCACGCTCGGCGATCAGGCAATGCTGCTGCCGGGCGATATCGAGGCGGTGCAGGAAGCGGAGCTGGTCGAAAGCCATGCGGAACGGCTGCATGCGAGCGTGCTGCTCGCGCCGCACCACGGCAGCGGAACCTCGTCGACCCCGGCTTTCCTGCAGGCGGTCGATCCGCAGCTGGCGCTGTTCCAGGTCGGCTACCGCAACCGCTATCGCCATCCCAAGCCGGAGATATACGAGCGCTACGGCGAAATGGGGATCAGGCGCGTGCGCAGCGACGACGCCGGAGCGGTGACCTTGCGTATCGCCGGCGGCATCGAAGTCACCGAATATCGGCGCGCGCACGCGCGCTACTGGTACGGCCGGTAGCGCTTTGTGCGCCGATTGCATGCCTTTGCGGCGAAATCAACGCAGGCGCCGTGCTGCCCGCACCCAATCCAATTACAATCTAGCAGGCTGTTGAAAAACGTCGCGAGCGGGCCGAGATTGCAGCCGAGGAGCGCA
>OFCW01000100.1_pt1 | contig 35200 bp, 34 predicted proteins | sample 1520951 | NCBI WGS metagenome assembly OFCW01 (sample SAMEA4349680, study PRJEB24078) | microbial mat metagenome | biome: Terrestrial Biome; feature: Habitat; material: Microbial Mat | place: India | collected 2012-06-12 | depth 10 m | reverse complement strand
CAAAGTGGCGCCATTACGCCGAAAATCGGTGGCGCCATTACGGCGAAAAGTGACAGATGGGACCTTAATCGAAGGCAGTCCGCTGCATGCCGCGTTGCACGGCATCGTGGCTTGTGCCGGGGCAGCAGCCAGCAACCAGAGCTGTGCCGATGGTGCTGCAGGGGCGGCGGCGAGCAGCCTGCTGACTGGATTGTTCAGCGACACCAATCCGAATGAAACGGATGCCGAACGCGAGGCCAAGCGCAATCTCATTACCAGTATTGTCACGGGCATCGCAGCAACGACTGATATTGGAGCAGCCACGGCCACCAATGCGGCCTCCGCAGCAGTGGATAACAACTGGCTGGCCACGCAGCAGGTCGTGCAAATGAAAAAGGAACTGAGTCAGGCCAAGTCTCTGTTGGATGAAGCCAAGGTGCTTGCGAAATGGGGCTACATCTCGAACAAGCAGGATGCGCTCACTACAATCGGCATAGGCAAGGGCTTAGCGGAATCCGGCTGGAATGATGTCAAGGGCTTGGCGGAGTTCCTGTCCGATCCAGTCAAAGGATTGCAAGGGCTCAAGGAAATCATTTCTAGTCCAGAAGCACGACAACAGTTGGGAGACAGTGTTTTCCGGGAACTAGATGCCAAGATTGACCGCATGAAAATCGCTTTGGATCAAGGCGGAGACCAGAATGCGGAGCAACTCGGTAAAGATCTGGGGGCGCTCATCTGGCAGGTGGGAAGTGTCGCCACCGGTGTGGGCGGCGCGGCCAAGGGCGGGGTGGCGCTAGCCAAAGCAGGGGTAAGTGTCGGGACGAAGGGTTTGGAGGCGTTTTCAGGACTAGCAAAGTTTGATAGCTTACTTTCCACGGGTAACCTGATTGGTGTCGATGGTAAACCGTTGATGGATTTCCGTAGCTTGACCAACGCACAAAAGAGTGTCATTGGTGATCTGATGGGTAGTCAGAAAATAGAGGAACTGATTCCTGGCGCGCAAAAGATCGGGCGCTCGCCTGGTATCGGTCAAACGGGGATTGACGATCTCTACAAGGTGAACAGACCAGGTGTTGACTACGTTGTGGTTGAGTACAAATTTGGCTCCTCAACGCTCGGCAAGACTGCTGATGGCTTGCAAATGAGTGATGAGTGGTTGACTGGGGCAACAACAGGAAAAAATAGAGTTCTCGAATCTCTAGGGGGAAACAGTATAGAGGCTGAAAATTTCAAAGATGCGCTCGACGTTGGGAAAGTCGAGAAGTGGCTTGTGCATACTGATCCATTTGGTAATGTGACAGTAGGTATATTGGACAAAAATGGCAAACTGATTCCTGTCCCGCAACAAGCCTCAAAACTACTTGGTAGCGCGAAATGATACGTGATTCACTCGGTAATACTGAATATTGGAATAAATGGATTAGTTATCAATTTGGAAGAATATCTGATGTTCTCAATAGACTAAAAGAGCCGTCAGGAAATCCTGCTTATCGCCCACAGTATGTTTATGAGTTGTCTGGAAAATATTACGAACAAATGTTCCGCCTGTATTCTCGCGGCGACTCTGTTCATACGCTGGCCCAATATTTCCATCCATTGCTAGATGCTTGGGAAGAAGCTGAGCGCCTTGGAAAGGACGTATGGACCCCGGAACAACAATACACCCGTCATGCTTGGGCCGTTAATCTTGACCACTACATTGTTTGCTTTTGGTTAATCGGGCTTGCCCTGTCTCTGGAAATTCCTCATGACCAATGGCAGCGCTTGCTGGTATTGATTGGCAATGAAGGTGAAGATGAACTGCTGGACCGCGTTATTGCTTCCCGCCAGACGGGACGTAAGATCGGTACGAAACTATGTCACCCCAAACCGTACCAGCGCTTGCTTGATGCAGTAAATGCCCCTAAGGACAAACAAACGGCACTGCTATTTTCCTTTGTTGAAAATTGGTACAAGGAATTGAATCGCTCACCCAAAAAGGGTTTATCTGAGCAAACCACGATGTATCAGCGCCCATACTGGTACACGTATGGGGATCAGAATTTTGAAGGCGGGGCGTACTTTGGTCGCTGGTGCGTGGAAGCGGTAGCCGCCGTCAAGGCTTTTGGGCTGGATGACACGCTTTGTCTTGGTCATCCTCACTACCCAGGTGATTTGCTCAGGCCGACTGGCCCAAGTATTCATCCAAATAGGGATGCCGAATCACGGGCGCCAACTCAAGTTGATGCGGTAGCTGCAAAACCAGGACTGCTATCAAGGCTATTTGGACGAAAGTAACTTACGTGTGAGCGCCGAAGACGAGTTCAGGTCGCTGATGAACAACGGGGTGGCCGCCGCGCCGCAATTCAAGCTGACACCAGGCATCGCGTTAAGCAAGGAGAAAATGGCGGTGCTCACCAGCGACATCGGCTGGATGGACGATAGAAGGCCATCTGCCGGTCAAGCACTTGCTCCAGGACTTGAAATCAGTCGTTCGATCTGCATCAAATGTGTAGTTCAAATATGTTGCAAGCTAGCCGATACTGTAATCCTGATGTGCAGGTCGATGCCAGAAATGAACAAATGACAGGTTTATGCCAGCATTTCAATGAAACCCGCATGAAATAAAGGGACTTGGTTTATTCGAATCCCCCCCTCTCCGCCAGATGCATCACTAAGCCCTTGAAAATCAAGGGCTTTTTTATTTTCTGCTTATCTGCCCCTGTTTTTACCTCTAACTTAACACGCCTGTTGGACAAGGTTCGCTATACGTATTTCGCTAACTTTCGGATGGTATAGCGGCTATTATTGTTTCTGTCGATGGCCGGGCGAGTTGTGTTACCTCCGGCCGGTAAGGTCGCCAGTATCTGTCCTCGTGGCGGCGCTGCCATCCCAAAACAGTATCTACTGCACCAAGACTGCACCAAGGGAAAACAGCAGGCTCGTCTCCATTGCGCTTGCTGGGCCCGCCGCTCGTTCCGGCAGAAATTCTCCAATGCCCGACGCTCGAAGCTGATTTAAGGCGTCGCAACAAAACGCCATCGGCCTGCGCTTGTATATTTGTATCCCAAATTCTACAATTGGGGCATGAAGACCATTCTTACAACTGAACTCTTCGACGCTTGGCTCTTGGAACTGCGGGATCAACAGGCAGCGGCACGGGTCAAAATGCGGATTGCCCGGGCGGAGTCGGGCAACTTCGGCGACTGCGAGCCAGTTGGGGAAGGGGTTTCGGAGATGCGGATTCATTACGGGCCGGGCTATCGCGTGTATTTCACGCAGCGCGGCATGGAAGTGGTCATTCTGCTGGCGGGTGGCGATAAATCCACCCAGAGCAAGGATATTAAGGCCGCGTTGAAGCTGGCACGGGAACTCTAGGAGATAACAATGGCACTCAAACTGCGCAAATGGGACACAGCGGAATATCTCAGAACTGAAGAGGAAATGGCGCTCTACCTGGAAGCCTGCTTCGAGGAGGCCGGAGATGACGCGGCTTTTATCGCCAAAGCACTGGGCGACATCGCCCGTGCCAAAGGCATGACGCAACTGGCCAAGCAAACCGGCATGGGACGCGAGAGCCTGTACAAGGCGCTTTCCGGGGAAGGCAACCCGAGCTTCGCCACCATTCTCAAGGTCATGCACGCGCTGGGCCTGCAGCTGCATGCCGCACCGCGCCGCGCGCCGGCGTAATTCCTGCTGCTTTGCATGCAACACAACCTTGGCGAATTGGCTGCGGTTTTCCGGGCGACGCTGGAAAGTATTGACCGTTCGCACCTTCCGGTTACGTTCCACAGCTTTCCATATGACGCGTGCGGTGACGCGGCACTACTGCTCGCCAAATGCCTGGAACAGCACGGTCATGGGCGGTTCAACTACATGCTCGGATGGCGTGACGGCTGGTCTCATGCCTGGCTGCAGCGCGGGCCGCTTGTGGTGGACATCACTGCGGACCAGTTCGACGAGGTGGGCGAGCCGGTGATTGTCAGCGAAGACTCCCGATGGCATGCTGCCCTCGACGGGGTGGTGGAGAATGTCGGAAATGAGATTAATTAATTCTGTTTGACTGTATAGTTTTACTTCCTCCCCTCTCCGCCAGAATCACTAAACCCGTTGATTTTCAACGGGTTTTTTATATCAGTCACGCGACTGGTGTCCCGTTTTTTCCGGGGCTCCATCGTGAAACTGCTTTCGCATCTCGCCAAATTTACTTCCGCTTCTCTTGTCCGGTCGGCTTCGCCTTCAAGGAAGAGCAGTCTCGCCGCAACCCCGAATCCGCAGAAAGCCTGGGCCAAGGCGGTTCATTTTCCGTTGACGATGTCGCCCCGCCAACAAATGAACTGGTCAGGCGCGCTGGACGCCGATCGCTTGCACGCCGAACATACGCTTGAACGTACGCGAGAAGTGGGCGGAGTCGGCAAAGCCGGCCGCATGGGATGCTTCAGTCAGGCTGCAGCCGGCCGCATACAATGCGACGGCGGTTTCCAGGCGCAGCCATAGCACATAGGGCCGGAAACGGATTCCCGTTTCCTGCAGGAAGAGATGGCGGAAACGCTCGGGGGACAGGTGGACGGCGTCGGCGACCTCGGCCATCATCACTGCTTCGCCGAGCCGTTCGCGCACGAGGTCGATCGCGCGTTCGATTCTTTTGTCGAGCGGCCGGGCCGATGAGGCTTGGACAGACGCGAGTTTCGCGGTTACGGCGCGCGCACGGGCGGCGATTTCTTCGTCCGCTGCGCCTCGTGCGTAAACGGCGGCAAGCCGGGCAGATTCCTCGGCGAAAACCGCCGTATCCAGCGGAACGACGCCGTCCGGAAAGCGTTCTTGCAGCCGTCTCCCTTCCAGGGATTCGGGCTCGGCGAAGATCAGCGCAACGAGCTGACCGGGGGCTTTAAAGGCATGTGGTTGATGCGCGGCGACGATGGCCGCCGCATGCGCGGTCCAGTTCCCCGTAGGGGGGCGGAAGTTCACGGTGCCGCCTGCAAGGGCGAGCGTGATTTGGATCGCATGGTGCTCATGGAATCCGGTCTCCTCGCTCACTTGGCCGATCCAGACGCTGCCGCCACGCCAGAATATGATCCGGCCGGTCCCGAACGGCTTGGTGCTTCCTCCACGTCCTTTATCTCCCATCGCGTGGGTCCTCCATTTTCTGCAGCCGGTTGGATGTTCTCGTTCAGCCATTTATGTTGCAACTGTTAGCCGTTTCATTCAAGTCGCGCTGCGATCGCGCTTCTACACTGGCGTCTCACTTCCCATTGAAAGGAGAAATACCATGGTTCGTAAATCACTTTTGAGCATGCTTTTCGTGACGGCATTGGGTCTTTCCGCATGCATGTCGCCTCCCACCGGGCTCGACGTCGCCCTGGCGCGCCCTACCGCGCAAAAGCACTACCAGGCCGAGATCAAGCCAGTGCAGGAGCCAATCGTTATCAACAAGCTGCATGCGTGGGAGATCAGGCTGACGCAACCGTCCGGCCAGCCCGTCACCGGCGCCAGGATCGCTGTCGACGGCGGTATGCCCCAGCATCACCATGGCTTTCCAACGCAACCGCGCGTGACGAAGGAGCTTGGCGACGGTCGCTACCTGATTGAGGGCATGAAGTTCAGCATGCCCGGCTGGTGGGAAATCAAGTTGACGATTGAAGGCGAGCAGGGCACCGACAACGTCACCTTCAACGTCGTTCTGCCGATTAAGGCATAGAACGGGCGATCCTCGCATGCGCCTGCCCCACCCGCACCATTATCGCATCTGCCATGAGACCGACTATGAGATTCGTCCTTACTACGATATGCCTGAGTGCCGCCCTGCTTACCGGAATCGTTCTGGCTACCACGTTTCCCGGAGACGGCTGGAGCAAGGAGGAGCGGGCCACACTCGCCACGCTGCACCTCAATCAGTTGTCCTCGGCACCTGCTGACCCATCCAACCGGGTGGAGGGCATGCCGCAGGCAATCGCACTCGGGAAGCGGCTCTTTTTCGATACCAGGCTGAGCAGCAACGGCAAGGTGTCGTGCGCCAGTTGCCATGATCCGAAACAGCAGTTCCAAGACGGGAAACCGGTTGGGCAGGGCGTCGGTACGGGTATTCGACGGACCATGCAGGTGGTTGGCGCCGGCCACAGCCCCTTTCTCTTCTGGGATGGCAGGAAGGATAGTCTTTGGGCGCAGGCGGTCGGTCCGCTCGAAGATGCAGCCGAACATGGGGGAAACCGCCTGGCGTATGCCCGGTTGATGCAGCAGGAATACCGAAGCGACTACGAAGCCGTGTTTGGCGCTCTGCCGGACCTCAAGCGCCTGCCCTCCGACGCCAGTCCGGTCGGCACGCCGGCCCAGCAGGCGGCATGGCGGGCATTGGACAAGACTGCCCAAGAAGATGTGTCCCGAGTGCTCGCAAACATCGGCAAGGCAATCGCCGCCTACGAAAAGACGCTGCACTTCGGCGAGTCCCGGCTGGATCGGTATATCGAAGGCGTGCTGGCGAATGACAGGAAGGCGGAGCAACTGCTGACGCCATCCGAGAAGAATGGCTTGCGCCTCTTCATCGGGACGGCCCGCTGCGTGACGTGCCATAACGGACCGCTACTGACGGATCAACACTTTCACAACACCGGGATCGCCCCGCACGGGCCCATGCCGCAAGTTCTCGGACGCCGTGCCGGTGTGGCGAAGGTAGTGGCCGACGAGTTCAACTGCCTCGGGCGCTTTAGCGATGCCGCGCCCGAACAGTGCGGCGAACTGCGTTTTCTTGCGACAGATGGTCACACCCTCGACGGCGCCTTCAAGACGCCGAGCCTGCGCAACGTCGCCGCGCGCCCACCGTATATGCATGCGGGACAAATCGCCACATTGACCGATGTGGTGCGTCATTACCGTGCCGCGCCCGCCGCAACGATTGGCAAGTCCGAACTGGAACCGGTCAAGCTGAGCGAGCAGGAGGTGCAGGACATTGCCGCCTTCCTCGGAACGCTGTCCGGGCCGATCGTTGAGCGTGCCGGCCCCGTGAAATCAAGCCGCTAATCCGATCGCAACATGCTTCCGCCGCCCCGCTGGCAAGATGCGACGGGCGGCTTTCGATTTGCGCATCGCAATCCACTCTTAAAGGAACAACATGACCCGGCCGAATAAATCTGAACTTGATGTCCTCATCGTTGGAGCCGGTCAGGCCGGGCTGGCGACAGCGTACGCATTGCGTCAAAGCGGGCATGCCGTGACACTGATCGACCATCATGCGCGCGTGGGCGACAGTTGGCGGAACCGATACGATTCGCTGGTCCTGTTCACGCCGCGCCGCTACAGCTGCCTACCCGGCCTTGCCCTTGAGGGAGACCCGGATGGTTTTCCAACAAAGGATGAAATCGCCGATTATCTCGATCAGTACTGCGCCAGGCATGCCTTCCCAGTCATGTTGGGCAGTCGCGTTGTTGCGCTATCCCGCCGTGCGGGCGCATTTGCGGCCGCCACCAGCGACGGCCGGCTGTTGCGGGCACGCGCTGTCGTGGTGGCGACCGGCCCCTTTCAGGAGCCGGTTATTCCAGCCGCCGCGTCTTTTCTTCCTGATGCGGTGGAACAGTGGACGGCCGACTCCTACCGGAATCCGTCCGCGTTCGCCGGGAAGCGCGTCCTTGTCGTGGGAGATGGCGCCAGCGGCCGGCAAATTGCGCGGGAGCTGGCCGGCACCGCGATGGTGACTTTGGCGACAGGCAAACCGCGGCGCGTGATGCCGGACCGCATCCTTGGCAAGAGTGTTTTCTGGTGGCTTGAAAAGCTGCGCCTGACCCGTATGCCCGACAGCACCTGGATCGGCAGACGGTTCAAGGAGGCCGATGCATTTCCGGGCAAGCACCTGGAATTGGCAGCGCTGCGGCAGCACGGTGTCTCGGTCGCCGGCAGGCTTGGCGCGTTTGCAGGGAACGCGGCATGCTTTGCGGACGGTTCCTCCGCGCGTGTGGACGCGGTGATCTGGGCGGTCGGTTATCGGGAAAACGCCAGCTGGATCGCCATTCCCGAGGCAAAGGGGCGCGACGGCGAGATGATTTCGCATCGCGGCCATAGTCCGGTGCCGGGCCTGTACTTCGTTGGCCGCAGCTGGCAGACCTCCCGCGGCTCCGCTCTGCTGCTTGGCGTGGCAAGGGATGCGCATCGGGTGGCTGCGGCGGTACAGCGGCACCTTCGCCATGCAGGCAGCGTGAGCGGCGCGTCCGCAGCCGAAATTAAATAACGCCTTTCTCCTGCAACTCCCGGATCTCGCCGCCGGACAGCCCGCCCAGGCTGGAGAGAATTTCCTCCGTGTGCTGGCCAAGCAATGGCGGCGCGCTGCGATAGGTAATCGGGGTATCCGAGAACTTGATGGGATTGGCCACCGACGGGACCGTGCCCGCTTGCGGATGGGGCAGTTCGATCTGCATCCCGCGATGCTTGACCTGCGGGTGCTCGAACGCTTGCGCGAGGTTGTTGATCGGCCCCGACGGCACGCCGGCTGCTTCCAAGGGCGCGACCCACTCCTGCGTCGTGCGCTGCAGGAGCACCTCCTGCAGGATGGGGACGAGGACTTCGCGGTTCCGGATCCGGTTGGCATTGGTGGCGAAGCGTTCATCGGCGGCCAGTTGCGGGCAGCCGGCGATTTCGCAGAATTTCGCGAATTGCCGGTCATTCCCCACGGCCAGGATCAGATGCCCGTCCTTGGAGCGGAACACCTGGTAGGGGACGATATTGGCGTGGGCATTTCCCTGGCGTTTGGGGATATTGCCGGAAACCAGGTAGTTCAAGCCCATGTTGGCCATGGTGGCCACCTGCACGTCGAGCAAGGCCATGTCGATGTATTGCCCCTGGCCCGACTTGTGGCGGTGTTCCAGCGCCGCGAGGATGGCCACCGTCGAGTACACGCCCGTCATCAGGTCGGAAAATGCGACGCCCACCTTTTGCGGGCCGCCGCCCGGCAGGTCGTCCCGTTCGCCGGTGATGCTCATCAGCCCGCCCATGCCCTGGATGATGAAATCGTAGCCGGCCAGGTGCGAGGAGGGGCCGGTTTGGCCGAAGCCGGTGATCGAGCAGTAGACCAGGCGCGGATTGAGTTCCTTGAGGTCCGCATACGACAGGCCGTAGCGCGCCATGTCGCCGACCTTGTAGTTTTCGATGAAGACGTCGCTTTGGGCGGCGAGCGTGCGGATGACGGCTTGCCCCTCCGGCGTCGAGATGTCGAGCGTGACGGACTTCTTGCCGCGGTTGGCGGACAGGTAGTAGGCGGCTTCCCGGGTGTCGTTGCCGTCCCGGTCTTTCAGGTAGGGCGGCCCCCAGGCGCGGGTGTCGTCGCCGCTGCCGGGGCGTTCGATCTTGATGACGTCGGCGCCGAGGTCTGCCAGCATCTGGCAGGCCCATGGCCCGGCCAGCACGCGGGTGAGATCAAGGACGCGAATATGTGACAGTGCTGCGGACATGCGTAATTTCCCCTTCTTGTTTAAACGCGCTCGATTACTACGGCCAGTCCCTGGCCGACGCCGATGCACAGGCTGAGCACGGCGTAGCGCCCGTTGCGCCGCTGCAGTTCGCGCGCGGCGCTGAGCGCAATGCGTGCGCCGGAAGCGCCGAGCGGATGGCCGACGGCGATGGCGCCGCCGTTCGGATTGACGCGCGCGTCGTCGAACGCCACGCCCATCAGCTTGAGGCAGCCCAGCACCTGTGCCGCGAACGCTTCATTGATTTCGATGATATCCATGTCCGCCAGCGTCAGCCCGGCGCGTGCCAGCGCCTTCGGGATCGCGTAGGCGGGGCCGATGCCCATCACGCGCGGCTCGACGCCGACGGCGGCGCCTGCCAGGATCCGCGCGATCGGCCTGGCGCCAACTTTCTCGCCGACGGCGCGGCTGCCGACGAACAGCGCGGCCGCGCCGTCGTTGACGCCGGACGCATTGCCGGCGGTGGTGACGCCGCCCTCATAGAGGGGCTTGAGGCGGGACAGCGATTCCTGCGTGGTGTCGGGGCGCGGATGTTCGTCTTCGGCGACCAGGCGCGGCGGCGTTTTCTTCCCGGTCGGGACTTCCACCGGCATGATCTCGCCCTGGAAGAAGCCGTCGGCCTGCGCCGCCGCGAACCTCGCTTGCGACGCCGCCGCAAAGCGGTCGCTGTCCTCGCGCGTCAATCCCAGTTCGCGGGCGACGTTGTCGGCGGTTTCCGCCATCGTGTCGCCGCCGTATTCCTTGGTGATTTTCGGATTCGGAAAGCGCGCGCCGATGGCCGAGTCGAACACCTTGAAATCGCGCCCGAACGCCGACTCCGACTTCGCGACCACGAACGGCGCGCGGCTCATGCTTTCCACGCCGCCGGCCACATACAGCTCGCCTTCGCCGCTGGTGATGGCGCGGGCCGCATCGAGCACGGCCGCCAGCCCGCTGGAGCAGAGGCGATTGACGGTCTGCCCCGGAATCACCGGCGGCAGCCCGGCCAGCAGCGCCGCATGGCGCGCGATGTTGCGGCTGTCCTCGCCCGCCTGGCAGGCGCAGCCGAGGAGGACGTCCTCGATCTGATCGGCGGCAAACGGAGAATCCGCGAGCAACTGTTTGATGACGGCGGCCGCGAGGTCGTCGGGGCGTACCGGGGCGAGCGCGCCGGCATGGCGTCCGAACGGGGTGCGCAGACCGGCGTAGATATAGGCGTCGAGCATGATGTTCCTGGATGACGAATGAATGGAGGCGGATCAGTTTTCCGGCGTCAGCAGCGACACGCCGAGCAGGGCGCGGCGCTTGAGCCACGGGCTGGGGCGGTAGCGCGGGTCGCGGTAGAAATCGAACAGGCCGTCGAGAATGCGCAGGATGGTGCCGGCGCCGAGCGCATCGCCCATGGCCAGCGGCCCCTTGGGGTAGCCGAGGCCGAGCGTGACCGCGCGCTCGATATCCTGCGGGCTGGCGATGGCCTGCTGCGCGATGTCGGCGGCGATGTTGACGATGGTGGCGACCGCGCGCTGGCACACGAAACCGGGGCTGTCGTGGATGACAGAGACCGGCGTGCTGTCGGCGGCGAACAGCGCGTGCGCGGCATCGCGCCAGGACGGCGCCGTGAGCGGGGTGGTCATCAGCGTGCGGCGGCCGGCAAGGAACAACGGGTCGAGCGCCACGGTGCGCAGCGGGTCGAGTCCGGCGGCAACGGCGGCGGTGGTCGCGTCCTGGCCGACCGGGAGGACCAGGCACAAGGAGTCCGCACCCGGACGCGCGCCGTCGTCGCGCACGGCGCCCAACTGCTGCAGCAGTTCGGCAACTGCCGGAAAGGCCGCTGCGTCCGCCGGACTCATCCACACCGGAACGGGCGTCAGGGGCGGCACGCCGGGCGCCGCCGGCTCCTGCTTCTGGCCGTCTTCATAGCGGTAAAAGCCGCGCTGCGTCTTGCGGCCGAGCAGGCCGGCCGCCAGCCGCTGCCGCGCGATCGGCGACGGGCGGAAGCGCGGCTCCTGATAATACTGGTCGTAGATCGATTCCATCACCGGCTGCGAGACATCCAGCCCGGTCAGGTCCAGCAGTTCGAACGGGCCCATGCGAAAGCCGGCGGCCTGGCGCAGGATGCGGTCGAGTTCCGCGTGCGGCGCGATGTTCTCGCCAAGGACGCGCAGCGCCTCGGTCAGATAGCCGCGTCCGGCGTGATTGACGATGAAGCCGGGCGTGTCGCTGGCGCGCACCGGCGTATGGCCCATCTGCCGCGCCAGCGCGGTCAGCTGCTCGGCGACGCCGTCATCGGTCAACGGGCCGGCGATGATTTCGACGATCTTCATCAGCGGCACCGGACTGAAGAAATGGAAGCCGGCGACGCGGCCCGGATGCTCACAGGCGGCGGCGATGGCGGTCACCGACAGCGACGAGGTGTTGGTCGCCAGGATGCAGTCGTTGCCGACCACGGCTTCCAGCTGGCGGAACAGCTCCTGCTTGACCGCCAGCTTTTCGACGATCGCCTCGACGACAGCCGCGCATGGCGCGAGATCGGCCAGCGACGCCGCCACCTGCAGGCGTGCGCAGGCGGCTGCGACATCGGCAGCGCTGAGCTTGCCCTTGTCGGCGAGCTTTTGCAGCGTCGCGGCGATCGCGCCGCGTGCCTCTTCGGCGCCGCCGGGGCGGCTGTCGTGCAGGATCACGGACAGGCCGCCCTGGGCCGCGATCTGCGCGATGCCGCGCCCCATCAGGCCGCAGCCGACAATGCCGAGCGGCCCCATACTGCGGGAAGTTGAAGTCATGGTTTAACGTCCTGTGTAAGTCGGTTTGCGTTTCTCGAAGAAGGCGCGCATGCCTTCCTTCTGGTCTGCGCTAGCAAACAGCAAGTGAAAGGCTTTGCGTTCCAGCATCAGTGCCGCATCGAGCGATGCATCCTGGCCTGCCAGCAGCACTTCCTTGATCTGGGTGGCGGCCAGCGGCGGCATGGCGGCGATCATTTGCGCCAGTTCCAGCGCGCGCGCCTGCACCTGGTCGTCGTCCACCACTTCGCTTGCCAGGCCGGCGGCGAACGCTTCCTCGCCGGTGAGCGGCAAGCCGGTCAGCAGCATCTTCATGGCCTGGAATTTCCCGACCGCGCGCGTCAGGCGCTGCGTTCCGCCGGCCCCAGGCATGATGCCCACCTTGATTTCCGGCTGGGCGAACGACGCGTTACGTCCGGCGACGATGATGTCGGCGTGCATGGCCAGCTCGCAGCCGCCGCCCCATGCATAGCCGTTGACGGCCGCGATCACCGGTTTCGGGCACGCGGCGATCGCCTGCCACAGGCGATGGACGTTTCGCAGATGCATGTCGATCGCCGAGCTCTCGGCGATGTCGCGCAGGTCCGCGCCCGCGGCAAACACCTTGTCGCCGCCGGTCAGGATGATGCAGCGGACCTCGGGGTCGGCGCCGAGGGCGGCAAAGTGTTCGGCCAGTTGCTGGCGCACGCTCTGGTTCAAGGCGTTTCTGACCTCGGGACGATGTATCGACAGCTGGGCCACAGCCGTGGCGGGGCGGGAAAGGATGACTTCGTTCATGATGAAGTGGTTCGCTATGCGAACCATTGGTTCGTTTTTGTGAAAATGGCAGAATAATCAAAGTCCCTGGCCTTGTAAAGCGCATGCCGGATTGGATCGCTTGTTTCCTGGGAATTTCCTTGGGGGGCGTGGCGCCGCCGGCTCTCGGCACGGTCTGTTTTCCGGGTAACTTCCTGTTTTGGTTCGCATTGCGAACCAATGTTTTAAAAAACTTGACACAGGCGGAAACTGCATGACAGGATTGGAGCACTTATAAAAAACCGGGTATCGCGCAACCCGGACCAAACAGGAGACGCAAGCATGAATACAGGTTACGAAAGCAACGACATCGAGCGCTTCGATGAGGAGGAGCAGGGCAAGGACCGCCAGTTCGTTACGGCGCTGGCGCGCGGCCTGGAGCTGCTGCGCTGCTTCCAGCCGAAGGAGCGCTACCTTGGCATCACCGAGCTGGCGCGCCGCACCGGCATTCCGAAACCGACCGTATCGCGTCTGGCAGGCACCCTCACCAAGCTGGGCTACCTGGATTTCTCGCAGGAGCTGGGCAAGTACCGCCTCGGTTCCGGCGTGCTGTCGCTCGGCTACGCGATGCTGTCGAACCTCGACGTGCGGCAGGTCGCCAGGCCGCTGATGCAGGAGCTGGCCGAGCATTCGCAGGCGTCGGTCTCGATCGGCGTGCGCGACCGGCTCAGCATGGTGTACGTGGAGACCATCCGCAGCAGCTCGCCGATCATCCTGCAGCGCGGCATCGGCTCGCGCCTGCCGATCGCCACCACCGCGATGGGCCGCGCCTATCTGGCCGGGTTGCCCGACGAAGAACGGAATTTTCTGATGGACCAGATCCGTCTGCGCAGCGAGCAGGAATGGCCGCGCGTGAAGGCCGGCATCGAGCAGGCGCTGCGCGACTACGCGGACCATGGCTTTTGCATCTCGATGACGGACTGGGACAAGGGCACCTGCGGCGTCGGCGTGCCGTTCAGCGCGCCGGACGGCAGCATGATGGCCTTCAATTGCGGCGGTCCGGCATTCATCCTCACCCGCGAGCTGCTCGAAAACGATATCGGGCCGCGGCTGGTGAATCTCGTCAAACGTGTCAGCGGCTCGATGGGCCGCGGATAGCAGGAAACATCAAGGAAACAGCATGATTCGCGATCAAGAAACCCTCAACGTGCTACTCGATACGCTGTCCCGCTTCGTGCGGGAACGGCTGGTGCCGGCCGAAAACGAAGTCGCCGAAACCGATCGGATCCCGGCCGACATCGTGGCCGAGATGCGCGAGATCGGCCTGTTCGGCCTGTGCATCCCGGAGGAGTACGGCGGCCTCGGGTTGACCATGGAAGAGGAAGTGCTGGTCGCGTTCGAAATCGCCAAGGCCTCGCCCGCGTTCCGCTCGCTCATCGGCACCAACAACGGCATCGGCTCCCAAGGCCTGATCGTGGACGGCACCGAGGCGCAAAAGCGCCATTACCTTCCCAGGCTGGCGTCGGGCGAACTGATCGCCTCGTTCGCGCTGACCGAGCCCGGCTCCGGTTCCGACGCCGCCTCGCTGCGCACCTCGGCGCGGCGCGACGGCGACTTCTACGTCCTCAACGGCACCAAGCGCTTCATCACGAATGCGCCGGAAGCCGGCATCTTCACCGTGATGGCCCGCACCAACCTGGACATCAAGGGCGCCGGCGGCATCTCCGCCTTCATCGTCGAGAAGGACACGCCTGGCGTCCACCTCGGCAAGATCGACAAGAAGATGGGGCAGAAGGGCGCGCATACCAGCGACGTGATCTTCGACAATTGCCGGATCCCGGCTGCCAATCTGATCGGCGGCAAGGAAGGCGTCGGCTTCAAGACCGCGATGAAGGTGCTGGACAAGGGGCGGCTGCATATCGCGGCCATCTGCGTCGGCGCGGCCGAGCGCATGCTCGACGATGCGCTGCGCTATGCCGTCGAGCGCCAGCAGTTCGGCAAGCCGATCGCGGAGTTCCAGCTGATCCAGGCCATGCTGGCCGACAGCAAGGCGGAAATCTACGCGGCCCGCTCGATGGTCCTCGATGCCGCGCGCCGCCGCGACAACAAGGAAGACATTTCGACCGAAGCCTCGTGCTGCAAGCTGTTCGCTTCCGAGATGTGCGGCCGGGTGGCCGACCGCGCGGTGCAGATCCACGGCGGCGCCGGCTATGTCTCGGAATACGCGATCGAGCGCTTCTACCGCGATGTGCGCCTGTTCCGCATCTACGAAGGAACGACGCAGATCCAGCAACTGGTTATCGCCCGCAACATGATCCGCGGCGCTCAATAAGTTTTTTCACTTGTCGGGCGCAACGGATTTGCCGTTCCCCGCCCGCGCTTTCTAGGAGACGTCATGCAACTGAGTGCCAGTGGGGTCGCAGTCGCCCCGGCCACGAACAACAGAATTTGGATCGCGGTATTTGTTTTTGCCTTTCTCGGGCTGATGGTGGACGGGGCCGACCTCATGTTCCTGTCCTACAGCCTGTCCAGCCTGAAAAAAGAGTTCAGCCTCACCAATGTCGAGGCCGGCGCGCTCGGCAGTATCACGCTCGCCGGCATGGCGCTCGGCGGCATCGCCGGCGGCTGGGCGGCGGACCGCTTCGGCCGCGTGCGCACGGTGGTGTGGACGATCATCCTGTTCTCGGTCGGCACGGCCGCGCTCGGCCTGACGCACAATTTCCAGCAGTTCGCGGCCTTCCGCTTCATTTCCTCGCTGGGGCTGGGCGCCGTCTACGTGGTGTGCAATACGCTGATGGCGGAATACGTGCCGACCGAGCGTCGCACCACCGTGCTGGGCACGCTGCAGGCCGGCTGGTCGGTCGGCTATGTGGTGGCGACGCTGCTGGCCGGCTGGATTCTGCCGGCCTATGGCTGGCGCTGGCTGTTCTATATCGCCATCGCCCCGGTCGTCATCGCGGTTCTCATGCAGCGCATCGTTCCCGAGCCGGCCGCCTGGCTGGCCGTGCGCAGCAAGCGTGCCGCCGGAATCGCGGTCGAGGAGAAGAACAGCGCCATGAAGCAGATCTTCGCCAATCCGGCACAGCGCCGCATGTTCCTGTTGTGGTCGCTCACCGCGGGCTTCCTGCAGTTCGGCTACTACGGCGTGAACAACTGGATGCCGACCTACCTGGAAAAAGAGCTGCACATGAATTTCAAGGCGATGACCGGCTACATGGTCGGTACCTATGTCGCGATGATTCTCGGTAAAGTGGTCGCCGGCTGGCTCGCCGACAGGTTCGGCCGCCGCGCGGTATTCGCCTTCGGCGCGCTGGGCACGGCCGTATTCCTGCCTGCCATCGTGCTCTACAATTCGCCCGACAACATCGTCTATCTGCTCACCTTCTTCGGCTTCCTGTACGGCATTCCGTATGGCGTCAACGCCACCTACATGACCGAGAGCTTCGCCACCGCGATCCGCGGATCGGCCGTGGGCGGCGCCTACAACGTCGGCCGCATCGGCGCGGCGATCGCGCCGGCGTGTATCGGCTATCTGGCGACCGGCGGTTCGATCGGCCTGGGCTTTCTGGTGATGGGCGCCGCATATTTCCTGTGCGGCATCGTCCCGGCGCTGTTCATCAAGGAAAAGCTGTACGACCCGCAGCAATAACACGTCTTGCCCATGCTGCCCGGTGAATCGCCGGGCAGCGGTTCTGGCCCGGGCGTCCTCCGCCTTGGCGTATCTTCCCCGACACGTAGTTCTTCACCGCGCTTGACCATGTCCATTTCGCTTTACGCTTCCGACTTCCAGCCAACTGAAATGTATTTTCTGCTGCGCGACTCGATCGTGCCGCGTCCTATCGCCTGGGTCTCGACGATTTCCAGCGAAGGCGTATCCAACATCGCGCCGTTCAGCTTCTTTAACGTCGTGTCGCCGTATCCGCCGGTGCTGGGCTTCAGCTGCGGGCCGCGCGGCGACAATCACAATTCCGGCCAATGGATTCCCAAGGATACCTATGTCAATATTCTCGCCAACCGCGAATTTGTCGTGAACATCGTGCCGGAGATGCTGATGGACGAGATGGTCAAGACCGCGGCCGACCTGGCGCCGGGCGACAGCGAATTCCATCATGCGCGGCTTGCCGAGGCGCCTAGCGATGCGGTCAAGCCGCCGCGCGTGGCGGCGGCGCCGATCGCCTATGAGTGCACGTTGTACGATATCGTCGATGCCGGATCGAACAAGTGGATCATGGGCAGCGTGCAACGGATACATATCGCGGAATCGGTATATGTCGGCCGCAAGGGAGCGCAGAACCACCGTATCGATCTGCTGGCGCAATCCGGAACCCGTCCGGTCGGCCGCCTGGGCCGCGCAAACTATGTGCGTCTGACCGACGTGGAAGCGCGCCTGCGGCCGGACGGACCGAATTCCTGATCATCGTTACCCGTGCGTTATCCGTGCGCGCCGCCGGCGGCCGCCGGGAACCGAGCGCGGATCCGGTATCGCCCCGGTCAACGGTTGCGAGAGCAGACAAGGAGAATGAATTGGCGAAAGAGCGATCCGGGGGCTGGTACTTCGGCTGGAACATTGTTGGCGCCGCCACGGTCCTGACCCTGCTCACCGTTGGCATGCGGCTCGGCATCGGCCCGTTCTTCCTGCCGATGGCGCGCGATCTGGGATTCAGCCGCAGCCTGCTGGCCGGCATCGTCGCCATCGGCATGCTCTGCTATGGCCTGGGCATGCCGCTGGCCGGATACCTGGTCGGGCGCTACGGCACGCGCCCGGTGCTGCTGCTCGGCGCCGCCCTGGTCCTGGCAGCGACCGTCTGGACCGTCACGGCGCGCACGCCGTTCGCGTTTCTGCTTGCCTTCGGCGTGCTGATGTCGGTCGGCCTCGCCCTGACCAGCCCGGTCGCGCTGACCCCGGTCATCAGCCGCTGGTTCACGCGCCAGCGCGGCATGGCGCTATTCTTCCTGTCCACCGGCTCGATGGCCGGCATGGCGGTCCTGACGCCGGTATTGACGGTTGCGATCCGGTCGTTCGGCTGGCAAACGACGCTGCTCGGTTTTGCCGCGGCCTTCACCGCCGTCGTCGTTCCGGCCGCGCTGTTCGTCATCCGCGACAATGCGCCGCCGCATACGGATTTGCTCCCCGAGCAGATTGCCGCCGCCGGCGCGGCAAACGCCATGCCACCGCAGCGCCTCGCATTTCGCGACGCGGTGGCCACCTCGCCGTTCTGGAAAATCTGCCTCGGCCTGTTCGCCTGCGGCTTCAGCATGAACCTGCTGGGCACGCATGGCGTGCCGATGCTGATGGATCACGGTTTCGATGCGATGACCAGTTCGCTCGGCGTCGGCGTCATCGGGCTCGTCGCCATTTTCGGTACGCTGGCGCTCGGGCGTATCTCCGACCGGCTGCCCCGCAGGAACATCCTTGCGGCGATCTACGGCATTCGCGGTCTCGGCTTCTTTGCGCTGCTGCTGGTCGGCACGCACTGGGAACTGTACGCGGCAGCCGCGATCGGCGGCTTGGTCTGGGCCGGCAGCATTGCCACCTCGTCCGCCATCCTCGCCGATGTCTACGGCGTGCGCCTGGTCGGCATCCTCTACGGTTGGGCCTACCTCGGGCACCAGATCGGCGCGATGATCAGCTCCTGGCTGGGCGGCTGGGGCTATGAAACCTACGGCACCCACTGGATTGCCTTCGGCAGCGCCGGCATGCTTTTGCTGCTGGCATCAGCAATCTCGCTGCGCCTGCCGCAGAAGGGAATGCCTGCATTGCGCCCAATCTGAGATGAGTGTTGCTGGTGAGGGGAAGTGTCTTGGGGAAGCCGTTGATTTGCAACGGTTTTTGGATGGTGGAGCGGAGGAGGATCGAACTCCCGACCTTCGCATTGCGAACGGTAAATAAGTTATAGGTTTTCTTTATTAATCAGTTACTTGCAGCACTTGCCGTGTTTCATCCTCAGGCTCGCCCAAGGGCATCAAACGATATTCTTTTGAGCGCATGCCACGGTTTCGACACAACGTATCACCTCTCCTTGGAGCACAACCGCATGTTGTGCGCGCCATGCTTTCGGCGGGCTACGGAGTTGCCGGACAAAAGACCGTCCGGCAAGGGCTACCGCCCCGGCTCCTACCGCCGAACTTCGCCGACATGTCGGCGAAGACCGCTTTATGGCGCTTTTGCACTTCGGATATGCGCTGCAATTTCGGCTTCGCAATCCGTCATGATCAACGAGCTTACTAACGGTCGAAAGCTGCAACTAACTACAAAGTTGCCGCTTTCAATTTCCGGAAATAGATGCCCAACGTTGGAGTTAGGCTTCACGGCCCCTCTCTCAATCCTGATCCTTTTCACCACGCAGGACGACGAGACTTGGAACCGGCGCACCACTCGGAAGCGGATCTGCGGGGCCGAGATCAGCCAGCAGATCACGGGTTGCCGGCGCATTTGAGTCTGATTCCGCTAAGTGCGTTGCGATCACTCGGCGAACCCACTCCAGCTGTGGGGCAAATTCGCGTCGTCCCCCACCTGCGGAAACTTCCAATATTGGGGTCCCAATTTCCAGGCGAAACAGAGAGGCTGCAAACTCGCGAGATGAAGGACAGTATGTCACTTCGCGCCACCGGGCAAGTTTCCTTTTTGCAGGTCCCGGGATCGTCTTTAGTTTTCCTAGACGAGCGTTTGGACCTGTGGGCGTCGTGTAAATGTCAAGACTGTCGGCGCTTGCATAAAACAAATCCACCAAGCCCGTATGACTTCGGAAGAATATCCCGAACGTTCCAACCGACCTCAGGACAGCGCTTGACAGAAGATCGGGCGGTGGCACAAACACCGTGGTCGGATTCAGGATTGGCCGCCGACGCAACAAGTCCCATTGCTCGAAATTGCCACGAAACGACTGAGGTTCAATCTTGCCTCCGAAGGAGGGCAAGCATGTCGCATGGGAATCACGTGAAAGCTTTGCCTGGAGCAGCGTCATCCGAACAGCGAAGCCACCGTTGAGGGCATAGGTGACAAATAGCACGTCACAGAGTTCGCATCGAGCACGCGGGCGCATCCAAGAATGCGTGGTATCGAAGTAGACCTGTTTCTTGAATCCGTGAAACTCTTCAAGATAGAACTGAGGCTTAAGCGAAGAGAAGGCGCGCATCATCGCCTGGAACTGGTCCACTTCTGTGAAAGGCGCGGCGGCCGTTTCCTTTTTGAACGCGCCTTGGAATGCGACTGAAAATGTGACGGCTGATGAACTCATCTCTTGCACGAAGCTTAACTAAGTCCTAATGGCGATACATGCTTTTACGCCACTGCTTTAGGTTGAGCTCAGTTACCTTGCAGAAGTTTCTTGCGCGCCTCGTTAAATTCTTCTTCTGTAATATGTCCATCTTCTTTCAGTTTGGCCCACTTCAGTAGCTCATCGGCCACAGAGAACGAGCGCAATTTCTCACCTCCGATAATGCTAACTTCTCTTGTGTCCTTGCCCGTAGTTAATTGCCTTGCTTTGCTCGAGAAAATGCCATTGTGTTCAACCCACTCTCTGTGTCTTCGTAGCGGCTCTAAGAACAGCTTTTTACATACGACAAAATAAAATACGGCGGCTGAAGTCAGCATCAAGCTGAAAACGAACTCATCACCTCTTCGATCCCAGCGATCATTTGCACCGAGCGTTGTTGCAAAATACAGGGCAAATAACGAACTGACGGCGATCATGAGCATTACGTAACCACGGAAATTTCTAACTGCCGTTTCGATATGAGAGAAATCGGAGCTCCTTTTCATCATTACGACACCGAATATAAGGAAGATGGTCGGGATGATGCCAACTAAGAAAATGATCGTCGGTAGTAGGAGCAAGACGAAAATCATTACTTTGCTTTGCTCGCCGCTCGTCAACGGTGTATTTGTCATGTTGAAGCCTATCCGGATGTGGTTTTAGATTTTTGGTTGTTGCATCAAGAGAGTGAACACGTTCACGCCAACGATAAAAATGGCCCATCCAATAAAGATTCTCCTTCAAGTGCTGGGAGTCCTCTTGGATTTAAAGATCGAAATGATTGCAACGTGGACTGCTGGAAGCAGCACACTGCCTCCCACTGCTTGGGCGATGAAAGCACGGAGAACGTCAGGGTAGCCAGTAATAATTGGCAGCTTTCCGATGCCATATTTCATATGCACTGCTGTAATGAAACTTATTACAAACGAGATTAGCGATAAGGTAATCGCCAATTGGAGGGACGTTTCTTTTTCTTCCATATGTCTACCGCGTTCTCTTTTTTATCGGTTATTCGACGCCGCTATATTACCAAAAGTCAACAACGACTCATGCCATTTGTACATCGGGCTTATGCGCCAAGTTGCGGTCATTGGGGAAGGGGCTACTGTTCAGCCGTCTGCTTTAGTGAAGCTTCTGGGGCTGCCGATCGATGGCTTTTCGCCCTGAATCACTCGTCAAGGGATTTTTTCTGGGTCTCCGTCCGCTTTATACATTGAAGACACCCAAGAAATTTGAGTGTCAGAGGGAGACGGGTCTGGCTCGTTTGCAGCGATACTCATAGCGACCGAGACTGAGGTCAGAAGCCATCAATCATCCTGTGGCTCGCTGTTGAATTGCGCATCGAGATCACGTCCGCTGTGCAACACGCGCACAACGGCGATGCCATCCGGAACTGGCTCGTAGAAAATGACATATCGCCCCACCGGAAAACTCCGCAAGCCTGCGGCGAGTTCCTCCCGGACACGACCAAGTCCGGGCTGACGAGCTAGTAGCTGAAATTTTTCGTCAAGGCGATCAACGAACGCATCGGCCTGCGGCTCGCTGTCCTCGGCAATGTAGCCCCAGATATCCGTGATGTCGTCCTGGGCGCGCGGACGAAGAAGAACGATTGGCATCTATGATTTGGCGCGCGTCTTGGCGGATTGCTTCGCACGCCCCTGCCGCTTCATTTCCGCCGCGTCCCAAGCAGTGGCAGGACCGCTGGCCAATCCTTCCCGAATGTCTTGACGCAACTGATCAAGCTTCACCTCGCGCAACCGGTCCTTTTCCTCCATCATCCGCAGCGCTTCCCGCACCACTTCGCTGGCCGACGTATAAAGGCCGGAATTCACTTTTTGCCGCACCATTTCTTCAAGCTGCGGTGTGAGATTGATGTTGATACCCATTGGAAACCTCTTGAATCAGTCTTCACCCATCATACGAAAAATATCAAGAAATATCAAAGATTGACATTTATTGCGCACCCGTCGCTAGGAATGCACGTTCCGCGAATCGCGAGCACGTGACAAAATCCGCGCCAAGCCGCGTCCGGATTGGGCTTTCCTCCCTTGCGTTGCATTTATTGCAAGCGGCAGCGGTTTCGCCTACTCTGTAGTGGCATGTTGCACATCCCATCGCGGGATTCCAAGGGTCATGCCCTTGGCGGCGCAGCCGTTATCTGCCCTGGAGTTAGAAGTTTGCGGCCTTGTGCCGTGAGGAGTTGGGCCAAGAACGCGTTGCCGTTGCCATTTGGGCGGCAGCGTACGAAGAAAAGCACGCCCCTGGAAGGCGTGCTGATGAGGCCATTGGCAACAACGACCTCATAGAGGGACGGCGCGGCGTCGCTGCAAGGCGATGCCGGCTTTCTTGCGAAAGCAAGCTGCCGTCGTCAATGCGGCCGGTGCCATATCGGTCGCATTACGAGAGTGCGTGCGGTCACCGTTGAGGTGCCTGCGCGCAGGAACCAGACTGCGTTTCCGAGACTGTTCGTGCCGGGCCTTGTGCCGGGACGAACGACCAGCAAACCGTCGATGCCTCCGTTGGATGCGGCTGCACTGCCTCCACGCGCATCGACGCGTTTCCGTATTGTGCGACTCGTGCCCCGAGCATGGACCACACGTCTTCGATATCCCTACCGTCACCAGCGCGCTGCATCCGAGTTCGCTCACGTTTGCCAAGACCTGCGCGATGCGCATGTCGATGATAGCGCAGCGTATGCATGCTGCGGCAGATGCGGCGACCGTCACTGCACAGTGACGGTCGCTTCTGCCACCGCTGGCTGCCTTTGCAACCCTCGTCTGACGCGGGTTGCGCCGCCCCATCCGCCATGGATGGGCACGGGACAGGGATACGTGACGGCGGCCAGACCGCTATTCACCGAGTGCGGCAAGCGCCAGACGCTTGCCGCCGTTTGTCCACGTCACGGACTTCCGAAACGTGCGCGAGGCGCACTCCTTGGGGCCCTGGGTTAATGGCCCTTCACGTCTTGCAGTTCCAACAGGAACGGAGCGTGACGCCGATGGCGCGTGCAGCGCCGGCGAGCGGTACTCCCTCTGCACAAACAGGACTGGTGTGTCCTGCGCTCCCTTTCATTCCCACGTCGCTACGGCTCGTGGAAGGAGCAGAAACACTTAGCCAAACCAATCACACCACCGTACCACCGTCGTACCCGAATTTGCCGTGCATTGATTGTTTTCTCTCTTGTGAATGGAGCGTGAATGATGAATGACCAACATCCGAATGGAAATGTCTGGGCCGCTGTGCTCAATGGGTTAGCTGCTTCTCCGCATTCCGCTGTGGCGCGCCCAGCACAGAAGAAATGCAAGTGCCTGCGCCTGCATCAACTGGAAGATGACATCCGCGAGATTTGCCGGCGCAATCCGCAAGGCCCGCAGGCCACGCAAGCAGACCGTCAACGCACCTTGCTGTTATGTGCTCGGCAGTGGTTCCGGCTTGGCGTGCGCCGCAAGCGGGCCGTCAATCTCAATGCCGACAACATCCGCATGCTGGTGGATGCCTGGCATGCCGAACAGATTTCTGCGGCGACCATCCGCAACCGGCTGCTCTACCTGCGCTGGCTGGCCCGGAAGATCGGCAAGCCGCACATCGTGGCGTCGTCGAACCGCGCGTATGGCGCCGGCAGGAGCGAGAAATGAGGCAGCTCAATTGGGAATTGAAGCAGCTGTGCCTGCGCCATCCGGATGGGTCGTTCGCAACGCAACAGGATCGGGGGCGCACCTTCTCGATGCTTGCCGACCAGCTCTATGAGATGGGCTATGAACGCCTGAGTTTGGCGGGATTCAAGCCCAAGCATGTCGACGCGCTTGCCGCACGCTGGCAAGGCGAGGGGCTGTCGACCGGAACGCTGAAGAACCGCATGTCGCATATGCGCTGGCTGGCGGAAAAGATCGGCAAGCAAAACATCATTGCCCGCAGCAACGATGCCTACGGCATCGCCGACCGTGCCTATGTGACGAACATCTCGAAGGCGCGCGCGCTGACGAACGAGCAGTTGAGTCGCGTCACCGATCCCCATTGCGCGATGTCGCTGCAGCTTCAGGCGGCGTTCGGCCTGCGACGCGAGGAAAGCCTGAAGATTCAACCAGATTATGCGGACCGCGGCGATGTGCTGTTGCTGAAGGCGAGCTGGTGCAAAGGCGGGCGGCCACGAGAAATTCCGATTCGTACCGACGAACAGCGGCAACTGCTCGATGCCGCCAAAGCGCTGGCCAATGGTGGCAGCCTGATTCCGCCCGATCAGTCCTACAAGGCGCATCTGCGCCAGTTCCGCGCGCAATGCGAGCAAGCCGGCATCCACAAGGTGCATGGGCATCGGCACCACTACGCGCAGCAGCGTTACCGCGAATTGACCGGGTGGAAGTGCCCGGCCTGTGGTGGGCCAACGTCAAAGCAATTGAACACCGAACAGAAACGGATCGATAAGGAAGCCCGTTTGACGATCTCGGCGGAGCTGGGACATGGGCGCGGGTCAATTACATCGGTGTACCTGGGGCGATGATGCAGACGCTCGACCTGGTACAAGCCGCCGCCTTCCTCAAGATGCATCCGGAGGAAGTGCGCCGCCGCGCGAAGCTCGGCCTGCTGCCCGGCGCAAAGCCGGGAAAAGCCTGGATATTCATTGAGGACGATCTTGTTGCCTATGTGCGTGCGCGCTATGCTGGTTCTTGGCAAGCGTTGCAGGTGACACCGAGAAAGGAGCAGGAACCATGTCACTCTACAAACGCGGAAGTATGTGGTGGATTGATTTCACCACGCCGAAAGGAGAGCGAGTTAGATGCTCTGCTGAAACTGAAGACAAGAAACAAGCGCAGGAACTCCATGACAAGCTGAAGGCGGAATCATGGCGGATCGCGAAGCTGGGCGAGAAGCCAAAGCGCACATGGGACGAGGCAGCCTATCGATGGTTGACGGAGACGGATTGCAAGAAGACGCATCATGAGGATGTGTTCAAAATTGGCTGGCTCCAGCAATTTTTCAGAGGCAAATATCTCCATGAGTTGACGCGCGATGTGATCATGGCTGTGGGCGAATTGAAGCGCAAGGAAACGAGTGCGTCCACGGCCAATCGTCTGCTTGCAGTGATTCGGGCGATCTTGCGCAGAGCGGCGCTGGAGTGGGAGTGGATCGACAAACCGCCAGTCATCAAGCTGTATCGCCTCCCGAAAAGGCGCGTGCGCTATCTGACACCGCCGGAGGCGCACGCACTTCTCCGTGAATTGCCGGAACATTTGGCAGACATGGCGAAGTTTTCGCTGGCAACAGGGCTGAGAAAGGCAAACGTCACCAAGCTCGAATGGTCGCAAGTGGATCTGACGCGGCGCGTAGCGTGGATCCACGCGGATCAGGCGAAGGCGGGAAAGCCGATTCACGTCACCTTGAATGCCACGGCCATGGAAGTGCTGACCAAGCAGCTCGGTAAACATCGGAAGTCGGTGTTCACCTACAAGGGCAAGCCAGTCACCCAGGTCAATACCAAGGCGTGGTACAAGGCGTTAGGGCGGGCCGGGATCGAGGATTTTCGCTGGCACGATTTGCGGCATACCTGGGCGAGCTGGCTGACGCAGCAGGGCGTGCCGTTGAATGTGATTCAGGAAATGGGCGCGTGGGAGTCTTCGGAAATGGTGCGGCGGTATGCGCACCTCGCACCGGAGCAGTTTGCGAAACATGCCCAAGTCGTGGATGATCTGCTCAATGCCACACCTTCGGCACAGACGGAATGAGAAAAGGGGCTTGCAGTACCACTAACCCCTTGATTTATCGTGGTGGAGCGGAGGAGGATCGAACTCCCGACCTTCGCATTGCGAACGCGACGCTCTCCCAGCTGAGCTACCGCCCCATGAACGACGATTGTATTGGCTAGTGCGGTCCGATGCAAGTGGTTAAGATCAAGGTAAGACCTGTCTTCAAAAAGCTGCTTTAACCCTTTGAATCTGTTGACGCAAATTCGGTTGCGCCACTATAGTTGCGGGATGCTTTCCGAATTTCACCAACTCTCCGAAAAAGTCAGCCAGCTGGCCGAACTGACGCAGTCGCTGCGTCGTGAAAACGCCGATCTGCGACTGACGCTGGCTGCGCTCACCGCCGAGAATGCCGATCTGTCCAGGCGCATTCAGGAGGCATATCAGCGCGTGGCGGCGCTGCTGGAAAAGATCCCGGCGGCGCATGAAAGCGAGGAGGCTGCATGATCCAGCTCGACGTGACGATCATGGGCCAGGCCTACAAGCTTGCCTGCCGCGAGGGCGAAGAATCCGCATTGCGCGAGGCGGTCGCCTATCTCGACGAGAAGATGTGCGCGATCCGCGATGCCGGCAAAATCAAGGGCAACGACCGTATTGCGGTGATGGCGGCGCTCGGCATCGCGGCCGAACTGTTGGCGACCAAGTCGGCGGAAGGGCCGTTCGCCGACATGACGCTGGCCGAAGTCAAGCAAAAAATTGCAGCAATGCATGCTGTCATCGATGTCGCGCTCGCGCCGCAGGAAAACCTTTTCTGAGCCAAAAGTTTTTGTCGAAAAGCGCTCAAAGCCTTTGACATATGGACTGATTCAGGTACACTAAAAACCTCCTGCCGTGTTCGCGATTGCCATATATTCCTTGAACCAATATGTGAGCATAGGTCGCGGAATTTTGTTCGATGGGCGAGTGTCGTCGCTAGTCCGATGACCCCGAAATTGAACTAACTGTGACCACCTTGAACCGCGAGGTTCGGGATGCCGGCAAAGACGGCACAGGCGGGACTGGTTCACGGGCGGCTGCATTCATGCAGCCGCTTTTTTATGCGCGTTTCATTTATCGTTGCGGTCTTCGACTCATTTGAAAATCATGCAGTACTGGCTGATGAAATCCGAACTGGATGAAGCAAGCATCGACGATGCGCTCGCCGCGCCCGGTCAGACGCTTGCATGGGTCGGTGTGCGCAACTACCAGGCGCGCAATTTCATGCGCGATGCCATGCGCATCGGCGACGGCGTGCTGTTCTATCACTCCAGCTGCGCGCAACCCGGCATTGCGGGACTGGCGGAAGTGGTCAGCACGCCTTATCCGGATGAGACGCAGTTCGATCCCAAGAGCAAGTATTTCGATCCCAAGGCCACGCGCGAAAACCCGCGCTGGATGCTGGTCGACGTGCGCGCCACGAAGAAAACGCGCCTGCTGACGCTGCCGGAATTGCGCGCCATTCCCGAGCTGGCGGAAATGCAGATCCTGCGGCGCGGCAACCGCCTCTCCATCACACCTGTCACGCCCGCCGAATGGCGGTGTATCATCCGTCTCATCGGTTGATTTTAGGAAATACTTCGCATGGATCTCTCACTCGTCGCGGGGCTGCTCGCGCTGGGCGCGGCCGTCGGTTTTGCCGCGGGCCTGCTTGGCATCGGCGGCGGCATGCTGCTGGTGCCGTTCATGACGATGATTTTCACGGCGAAGCAATTCCCGCAGCAGCATATCGTGCATATGGCGATCGCGACCTCGCTGGCAACCATCATGTTCACCTCGATTTCCTCGGTGCGCGCGCATCATGCGCGGCGCGCGGTGCTGTGGCGGGTGGTGAAGCTGCTGGCGCCGGGCATCCTGATCGGGTCGTGGATCGGCCCCTGGATCGGCGCGCAGATGAATTCGGCGGCGTTATCTCTGGCGTTCGCGCTGTTTGTCGCGTTTTCCGGCACGCAGATGCTGCTCGATAAAAAGCCGGCCGCCTCGCGCGATCTGCCGCAGGCGCCGGGCATGTTCGCGGCGGGCGGCGTGATCGGCGTGCTGGCAGGGCTGGTCGGCGCCGGCGGCGGTTTCGTGTCGGTGCCGTTCATGACCTGGTGTAACGTCAAGATCCACAACGCGGTGGCGACCAGCGCGGCGCTCGGTTTTCCGATCGCGCTGATGGGGACGCTGTCCAATATCTACTTCGGCATGAAGGTGCCGGAGCTGCCGGCCGGCTCGCTCGGCTTCATTTACCTGCCGGCGCTGCTGGTGATCTCGCTGGCCAGCGTGAGCACCGCGCCGCTGGGCGCGAAGACCGCGCACAGCCTGCCGGTGCAGAGCCTGAAAAAAGTGTTCGCGGTCGTGCTGTATTCGCTGGCAGCGTACATGCTGTACAAGGCGATCGGCGGATAAGCGCGCAGCGCGGAATCAACCTCCCGCAAACCGCTCGCGCAACAGGTTCTTCTGCACCTTGCCCATCGCATTGCGCGGCAGCTCCGGCACGAAGTGCACGCGCTTGGGCACCTTGTAATTGGCGATGCGATCCTTGAGATACGCGATCACGTCCGCTTCCGAAACGGCCGAACCGGGCTGCGCCACCACGACCGCCGTCACCGCCTCGCCGAAGTCCGGATGCGGCACGCCGACCACCGCCGACTCCGCCACGCCGTCGATGTCGTCGATCGCGGTTTCGATCTCCTTCGGATAGACGTTGTAGCCGCCGGTGATGATCAGATCCTTGCTGCGCCCGACGATGGACAGATAGCCCCTGGCATCGAACTTGCCCACGTCGCCGGTCTTGAAGTAGCCGTCCGGCGTGAATTCTTCCGCGGTCTTTTCCGGCATGTTCCAGTAACCCTTGAACACGTTCGGCCCCTTGACCTGGATGTCGCCGATTTCCTCCGGTGCGCACGGCGCGCCGTCGCTTTTCACCACGCGCACCGACACGTCCGGCAGCGGCAGGCCGACCGTGCCGCCGATGCGTTCGCCGTCGTACGGATTGGAGGTCAGCATCGTGGTTTCGCTCATGCCGTACCGTTCGAGTATGGTGTGGCCGGTGCGTTGCGCGAATGCGCTGAAGGTGTCGGTCAGCAGCGGCGCCGAGCCGGAGATGAACAGCCGCATGTTGGCGCAGGTGTCGCGCTTGAACGCGGGATCGGCCAGCAGCCGCACGTAATAGGTGGGCACGCCCATGAACACGGTGGCGCGCGGCAGCCGGCGGATCACTTCGGCGCTGTCGAACTTCGGCAGGAAGATCATCTTGCTGCCGTTGAGCAGGGCGCCGTGCGACGCGACGAACAGGCCGTGCACATGGAACAGCGGCAGCGCATGCAGCAGCACGTCGCCCGCCTGCCAGCGCCAGTAGTCATGCAGGACTTCGGCGTTCGACGCCAGGTTGCGGTGCGTGAGCATGGCGCCCTTGCTGCGGCCGGTGGTGCCGGAGGTGTACAGGATCGCGGCGAGATCGTCGGGATCCCTGTCCACCGTCTCGAAGCTGTTGGACTGGTGCGTGGCGCGCACCAGCAGGGAGCCGCTGCGATCGTCGCCCAGTGTAAACACGTGGCTGGCGCCGCCGGCGAAGGCGATCTGCGACACCCAGCCGAAATTCTGCGGCGCGCACACCACCACCGCAGGCTGCGCGTCGTTGATGAAATAGGACATTTCCGCGGCCCTGTAGGCCGTGTTCAGCGGCAGGTAGACGAAGCCGGCGCGGATGGTGGCGAGATAGAGCATCAGCGCTTCCGGCGATTTCTCGACCTGCGCCGCGATGCGCGCGCCCGCCGGCAGGTTCAGTTTGGTCAGCAGGTTGGCGATCTTGGCGGTGGCGCGCTCCAGGTCGTTCCACGAATAGTAAAGTCCGTCGTGCGTCTCGATGCAGCACGCGCTCCGGTCCTCGGGGAAGCGCGCTGCGAACAGGGAGTAGAGATTCATTGTTATTTGCCGGAGAAAACCGGTTTGCGTTTGCCGAGAAAAGTCTGCACCCCTTCGCGATAGTCCTGCGAGGCGAGGAAGCTGAACGCCTCCTGCAGTTCCTGTTCGGTCAGGGGCTGCGGCAGCGGCGCCAGGCGCCGCACCAGCTGCTTGTTCATGCGCGCGGCCAGCGGCGCACCCTGGGCGATGCGCTGCGCGGTCCGGTGCGCTTCCGCCGGCACGTCGTCGACCACGCGGTTGACCAGGCCCTTGTCCTTCGCCTCGGCGGCATCGAACACGCGGCCTTCGAGCAGGATTTCCAGCGTGACCGCCTTGCCGGCCAGTTGCAGCAGGTATTGCAGCTCGCCCGGCGCCAGCGGGAAGCCCAGCCGGTTGATCGGGATGCCGAAGCGCGCCGTCGGCGCCGCGATCCGGATGTCGCAGGCGCTGGCGATCTCCAGGCCGCCGCCGACGCACACGCCCTCGATGGCGGCGATGGTCGGATGCCGGCACTGCGAGATCGCGCGCAGCGCCTGCGCAATGGTCTCGGTGTGATAGCGCATGCCCTGCGCCATCGTGTTGCGCACGGTGGCGAATTCCTCGACGTCGGCGCCGGCGGCGAAGTTGTGCGCGTCGCCGCGCACGATCACGCAGCGCAGCGACTCGTCGTCGGACAGCGTATTGAAGGTGCGCGCCAGGGCCTCCCACATCGCGACGTTGATCGCGTTCAGCTTGGCCGGATTGGACAGGGTGACGGTGGCGACGACGTCTTTCTTTTCCAGTCGGATTTCAGCCATGGCGAGCCTACCTGGATGTTGCGGAAGGACGGTGCATCTTGTAGGTGACGATCAGTGCGATGGCGCCGAAGGCGATCATCGGCAGCGACAGCATCTGTCCGGCGGAAATCGTGATTCCGGCGAACGTCACTTCATAGTCGGGCGTGCGGAAATACTCGGTGAAGAAGCGCGCCATCCCGTACAACATCACGAACATCGCGCCGACCGCGAGCGGCGGGCGCGGCTTGCGCGCATAGAACCACAGGATGATGAACAACAGCACGCCGTCGACCAGCGCCTGGTAGATCGGCGACGGATGGCGCGGCAGGCTGTCGACGTTGGGCCAGATCATCGCCCACGGCAGCGACGGATCGGCCACGCGCCCCGGCAGCTCGGCATTGATGAAATTGCCGATCCGCCCCGCCGCGTACCCGAGCGGAACCATCGGCGCGATGAAGTCGTACACGTCGACCAGGCGCCGGCCGGCCTTGCGCGCCCACAGCCACATCGCCAGCAGCACGCCGAGGAAGCCGCCATGGAAGGACATGCCGCCTTTCCAGACCGCGAAGATCTCCAGCGGATTGGAAAAGTAATAGAGCGGGTTGTAGAACAGCACCTCGCCCATCCGGCCGCCGATCACCACGCCCAGCACGCCGTAGAACAGCATGTCGTCCAGATCCTCCGCCTTCCATCCGGCCGCCGCCATGTGCGGCTGCCGCGCGCGCACGCGGCCGAGCAGCAGGAACTGGATGAAGGCGACCAGGTACATCAGGCCGTACCAGTGCACCTTGACCGGGCCGAGCGAAAAGGCGATCGGATTGGGGAGGGGATGGACTAACATCTATTTTTTCTTTCGCAAGAGTTCGAGGAAGCTGCGCAATACCGGAGACATATTGTCGCGACGCCAGGCCAGGCCGGTTTCCACCTGCGGTGTATTGTCCGCCAGCGGTTTGTAGGCGACACCCGGACGTTTCAGGTTCGACACCGATTGTGGCACAAGTGCGATGCCCATACCTGCCGACACCAGGCCGACGATAGTTTGCATCTGGATCGCTTCCTGGCCGATGCGGGGCGTCAAGCCGGCATCGCGGAAGCAGGACAGTATCGCGTCATGGAAGGCGGGAGCGATACGGCGCGGAAAAATAATCAGCGGCATGTCGGCGACCGATTTCAGCGCAATGCCGCCCTTGGCCCGTAAGGCTTTCATGCCGTGCGGCGCGGCCAGCACCAGCGGCTCCGACAACACCGTCAGATAGTCCAGTTCGGCGCGCGCCTTGTCGTGCAGCGGCGGGATCAGCAGGCCGGCATCGATCCGGCCTTGCAACAGGTCGTCGAGCTGCACATCGGTGGTGGCTTCGCGCAACTCGATCTGCACTTTCGGGTAGCGCTCGCGGAATTCGCGCAACAGCGGCGGCAGGATGCTGTAGTCGGCGGTCGACACGAAGGACAGCGACATGAGGCCCGATTCGCCCGATGCGGCGCGGCGCGCCAGATCGGGCAGGGCGCCGGCCTGCTGCAGGATGCGGCGCGCTTCCGGCAGCAGCGCGCTTCCGGCCGGCGTCAGCGCCACGCTGCGCTTGGTGCGGATGAACAACGGCGTGCCGAGCGAGGCTTCCAGCGCCTGGATCGTCTGCGACAGCGGCGGCTGGGTCATGTGCAGGCGCGCGGCGGCGCGGCCGAAGTGGCTTTCCTCGGCCACGGCGACGAAATAGCGTAATTGCCGCAGTTCAATATTCATATGCAAATCGACTTAATCGGGAATGAATCATATATTTGACACGCGGCTGTGGGCAAGGCACTCTAAGCGTTTTCGCGCCGCTCTAACAGGCTGTTGAAAAACTACTGTGCGGGCCGATTTTGCAGCCTGCTAGGTGCGATTCCCCATACCGTAACGCTGCTGAATAATCAGTTCGGAGACCGACCATGCCGCAATACCGTTCCTACACCACCACCCACGGCCGCAACATGGCCGGCGCGCGCGCGCTCTGGCGCGCCACCGGCATGAAGGATGCCGATTTCAACAAGCCGATCATCGCGGTGGTCAACTCCTTCACCCAGTTCGTGCCGGGCCACGTGCACCTGAAGGATCTCGGCCAGCTGGTGGCGCGCGAGATCGAGGCGGCCGGCGGCGTGGCCAAGGAATTCAACACCATCGCGGTCGACGACGGCATCGCGATGGGCCATGGCGGCATGCTGTATTCGCTGCCGTCGCGCGAACTGATCGCCGACTCGGTCGAATACATGGTCAACGCGCATTGCGCCGACGCGATGGTATGCATCTCCAACTGCGACAAGATCACGCCCGGCATGCTGATGGCCGCGATGCGGCTGAACATCCCGGCGGTGTTCGTGTCGGGCGGCCCGATGGAAGCGGGCAAGGTGATCGAGGCGCTGCACGGCAAGCAGGAAGGCACGCAAAAGATCATCAAGGTCGACCTGATCGACGCGATGATCCAGGCCGGCGACCCCAACGTGTCCGACGAACAGGTGGCCAACATCGAACGCTCCGCCTGCCCGACCTGCGGCTCCTGCTCCGGCATGTTTACCGCCAACTCGATGAACTGTCTGACCGAGGCGCTCGGCCTTTCCCTGCCGGGCAATGGCACCATCGTCGCCACCCATGCCGACCGCAAGGCATTGTTCCTGCGCGCCGGCCGCCTGATCGTGGAGCTCGCCAAGCGCTATTACGAGCAGGATGACGCGTCGGTCCTGCCGCGCTCGATCGCGACCAAGGCCGCGTTCGAGAACGCGATGGCGCTCGACGTGTCGATGGGCGGCTCGACCAACACCGTGCTGCACCTGCTGGCAGCGGCACAGGAAGCGGGCGTGCCGTTCACCATGGCCGACATCGACCGCATTTCGCGCAAGGTGCCCTGCCTGTGCAAGGTGGCGCCGGCGACCCAGGATTACCACATCGAAGACGTGCACCGCGCCGGCGGCATCGTCGGCATCCTCGGCGAGCTGGAGCGCGCCGGCCTGCTCGATACCAGTGTGGCTACCGTGCACAGCAAGACGCTGGGCGACGCCATCGCCGCCAACGACATCATGCGCACCGACGACCCGGAGGTGCGCAAGCGTTTCCTGGCCGCGCCGGGCGGGGTGCCGACCCAGGTCGCGTTTTCGCAGGACAAGCGCTTCGACAAGCTCGACACCGACCGCGCGCACGGCTGCATCCGCGACAAGGAGCATGCGTACTCGAAGGACGGCGGCCTGGCTGTCCTGTACGGCAATCTGGCGGAGAAGGGCTGCATCGTGAAGACGGCCGGCGTGGATGAAAGCATCCTCAAGTTCACCGGCACCGCGCGCGTGTTCGAAAGCCAGGACGAGGCGGTGGACGCGATCCTGGGCGACGTGGTGAAGGCGGGCGACGTCGTGATCGTGCGCTACGAAGGACCGAAGGGCGGGCCGGGTATGCAGGAAATGCTGTATCCGACCTCGTACATCAAGTCCAAGGGCCTGGGCAAGAGCTGCGCGCTGTTTACCGACGGCCGCTTCTCGGGCGGCTCCTCCGGCCTGGTGATCGGCCATGCATCGCCGGAAGCGGCGGAGGGCGGAGCGATCGGTCTGGTGGAAGACGGCGACACGATCGAGATCGACATTCCGCAGCGCCGCATCCACCTGAAGGTGAGCGACGAGGAACTGGCGAAACGCCGCGCGGCGATGGAGGCGAAGGGCGACAAGGCATGGAAGCCGGCCAACCGGCAGCGCGTGGTGTCGCAGGCATTGCAGGCCTATGCGGCGCTGGCGACTTCCGCCGACCGCGGCGCGGTGCGCGACCTGTCGCAACTGAAGCGGTAAGCGACGGCGGCAAAAGAAAAGGGCAGTCCGGAAGGGACTGCCCTTTTAGTTTCGGCCGCAGCTCAGGCGGCTTGACGTGCTTCGCAAGTCAGCCTTGCCTGAATTCCGTTTCATTTCTCGAAGGTTTTCCTGACCCGCTCCTGCCGGGCTTTCTCCAGCTGCTCATGCGCCTTGCGCTTGTCGAGGCCGAGCGCGCGCTCGACGAATTCGAACCAGACGAAGGCGATGCCGAACAGGCCGACGATCCACCACCATGACAGATCGGCAAAAGGTCCGACTTCGAAATAGCGCAGTGCGGATAGTGCAACAATGACAAGTATGAGCGGCATATCGGCTTGGTTTCTGTCGGGATTCTGCGAAAGATTGTACCTTCCAATCGACATGGTCAACCAGTCGTGCTAGCGTAACGTTTCTATAAAAAAAATGCGTATCGTGGCGCAAGCCATATTTATGGAGAAAGTAATGAAACGTTCTTTGTTGGTAGTCCTGGCTGCAGGTGCACTCGTTTCCAATGCCGCAATGGCGAACGCCGACCTGGCGAAGTCCAAGAACTGCATGGCTTGCCATGCGGTCGCGAACAAGGTGGTCGGTCCTGCATTTAAGGATGTCGCCGCGAAATACGCCGGCCAAAAGGATGCGGAAGACAAGCTGGTTCAAAAAGTGCTGAAGGGCGGCAGCGGCACCTGGGGCCCGGTCCCGATGCCGGCCAATCCCCAGGTCAGCGAGGCCGAAGCGCGCACCCTCGTGAAGTGGGTGCTGAGCCAGAAGTAATTCCCGGCTCTCGCATCGGAAAAAGCGCCTGCGGGCGCTTTTTCTTGTGCGCCCAGCATGGGCGCACTCTTGGAGGTGCAAGTCCTCCCGCAAGCTGAC
>OFCW01000099.1_pt1 | contig 35252 bp, 37 predicted proteins | sample 1520951 | NCBI WGS metagenome assembly OFCW01 (sample SAMEA4349680, study PRJEB24078) | microbial mat metagenome | biome: Terrestrial Biome; feature: Habitat; material: Microbial Mat | place: India | collected 2012-06-12 | depth 10 m | reverse complement strand
TTCATGGCTCCATTCTCTCAAATGTCGGAGCCTCCTCGATTTCCGGGGCGGTTCAATTTTGGGAGTCTCTGCTCAGTCGGTAGCGAACTGGGAGTCTGGCAAGACCCGGCCTCGGAACTTGCAACTAAGTGCTATTGCAGCTTTGTGGAAAATGGGCAAGCGAGAGGTCGCGGAAAGACTGTCGAGTCAATGATTCATTCTGGAGCATTTCCTGCTCTAAATATCTGATTCGCCTCTTGAAGCCTGCCTTTCAACGATCGTAGCAGCATTGGCTTCTCTTCGCGAGATGCAACTGATATCGCTTGTCGTGTTTCCCAGATCTTTTTATGACGGGCATTGGGAAGCCGGATCGAATTTCCCGCAATTACGGTGCCCGTCACGGTTTTGAGTGCTTTTGCCGGAAACGTCTTAGTCTTTTCCTTCTTCGTCTTCAGGCCGTGCTGCCGTACCGATTGTCGAACTTCATTGATCAGTCGCTTCGTGACAGCAGGTCCAGACAACGTTACGTCATCAACATATACTGTCATCCGACTGCCAGAACGTTTCGCTACCTCAGAAATTTTTTCGAACATTGGTAACGCTGCAAAGAATGCGACACGACCACTCAATGGACTCCCGGTCGGCAAATGCTTTTGTTGATAGCAACAAATATCAGCCAAAATATCTGCGATATCAGGGGCACACTTGAAGGTGTTAGAGAACATTCGCCAAACCATCTGGCGGGTGGTGCTGGGATAGAACTTCGAAATATCGGTTTTCGCAAGCGGAACGTTGCCTAAATGCTGCTTAGCATTGTCCGCATAGGAGCGCCCCTTCTGAGAAAACACATAATCAGGCACTTCGATTTTGGAGATCAAGGTAGCGATTCGCTTGTGCACTTGTGCGAGCCACTTGATCGGCTGCTGTATCTCTCGGCCACGATCGTTTTCCCACACACGATAATTGTCAGCAGATAGCAGACGATTAAGTTGGGATAATTCGATATGGAGGATACTTTCAAGCCTCCCTTTGCCGGTGATCTTGTATAGTGGCGATTGATGAAGTGAATATTTTTTATGAGCCATGGAACATGGCTTCGCGCTCATCCAGCCATTCCAATAAACGCAGGATCTTATCTGCCGCACTTACTCGAATCTTTTCACTTGTCTTTTCAGGGGCGTCCATCTTCTCTGAAAAAAGCAAAATAGACGACACCGGCATTTTGAAAAGCTCCGCGTATTTCTCGAGTAAATCAATACCCGGTGTTTTACCACCGGTTTCGATTTCACTGAGATATGAATTTGAAATTCCGAGGCGCTTCGCCAACTCAACTTGCGTGAGCTGATGATAAGTCCGAAGTAATTTCAAAGCCCTGTTTAACATTGCTGGTGCCTTTGGGTGCTAAAAATAAGAGGGGTGCTGAATCACTCAAAAAAATCAATGGCACGAATAATCAGGCTAATCGCATTCAAAACAAATGAAGCCATTCTGAATGTTGCCGGACGCCTCAGCCATGCTTTGGCCTTGTTCTTCAGCCCCCGCCGTATGGAGGTTTTTTTGTCACGCATGGTGAACTCCCTGATTACACCACCGGCACCCGTTGCCAGTGGCCGTCGTCCGTAATCAAGCAGAGCTAACGGCGGGTTTTCCCCTCTTACCATAATGCATGTCCGGGGGTCGTCCCCGGACATGCTTGTGCCATGCGACATTGCCATGCGGTCTGCGTACTCCATGTACCGAGGGCATGTGCGAAACACAAATTAGAGCCTTTCGGCTCCACAGGTCACTTTCGCAACCCACAAAGTACGACGGTTGTACTCTGTTAGCCTCGATAGAAATTGTATAAAAGTATTTTTTAATATGCAATAAATATTTCGCTTACAGCGAAATATTTCCGCAGTTTCTGGAGCAGCACAAAGCTACATTAGATCGGTGCAAATCTGTTTCAGACGAACCGGATTGTCTTCAACGTATTGTGCGGTCATGGCTATTGACGCATGCCCCATTAAAGTAGAAACGGCCTTGATGTCCGTTCCTTTCTCAATGAGTCTGGTCGCGAACGTCCTTCGCCCCGAATGGCTTGACGCGCCTTGCATCAATGCCCATGCATAAAGCCGATGAAAGAGTTGTTGAAGTGTGTTTGGCGAAAAATGGCCGCCCTTTTGTGAACGAAAAAGCGCCGCTTCGTAATTGAAGAGAATTCCGTCCTCTTCAATTCGCTCATCGAGATAATCGCGAATTGCTCGACGTACTTGAGGACTCGTGAGATATACGACCCGCTGCTTGCCGCCTTTCGTCATGCGGCGGGTCAAAGTGATTTCGTCGAGTAATTGGCCGTTGAGGCCGAGGACATGCTTGATTTGAAGTGCCGCCATTTCCTTTGCCCGAAGGCCAAGTCCAAAACTAATGTAGAACATGGCGACGTTTCGCTTCACGTGCCGCAGCCTACGCACTACGTTCAAGACTCTTTTGAATTCCTGTTCGGTCAGGACCTTGGCTTTGCCCCGGCTCACCCTCTACCCCGATAATGTTTTAAATGTGTTGCCATATTGCAATATTAAAACATTATATCTTTGCCAACATGTCTCGTACACTGAGAAAGTGGCTCCAGGTAACGGAATGTTTATTAATTGCATTTAGTAAACATTTCCGCCCTACGGGAATGAAACCCCGTCCGGTTGATGCTCTATCGTCCTAGACGCCACCAGGGACATTCTGGACAAGCGGCCTGAATATCCACATCGGCAAGGGCTTGGTCATGCCAAGGGCAATAGACGCCGGGGAACAACTCATCTCATTTTTCATATATGTGTTGAAATTGGGTGTTGTTCCGCGGTGCTGGCACCCATGCGGTTGCTTGCCGATATCGCTGACGCCGCTGTCGTTGACCTGCGCCATGGCTCTCAAAGCGTTCAGTATTCGGCATAAACTCGACATTCGATAAAATTGCCAGTACTACAAGTCATTCCTTCCACCAAAATCATGAAATTACGTCTTTCTAGAGTGCTGCCCACCGCAACCTTCATGGCTTTTTGCATCACCGCCCACACCTATGCCGCTGATGACTTGGACAGACAGCAAAAGGCGTTAAACATAATTTCGGACTTCGCCGATAAATTATGCAAGGACGTCCCGCTAAAGCATGAAGCATCGAAAATAGAACTCACGACGACAGCGAAAGCGGAACTCAAAGGGGTCGCTAGAAAGGTCGCCGGTCTCGGCTTTGATGGCGCAGCCAAATACACCGACTCGAAAGAAAGCGGATTCTTAGAGCAAGATTTGGCAAACGTGGTTGCAGGCAACAGAGATTGCCGCCTCCAAGTATGGAATGACTTGAAAGGGAAGCTAATTAGCAGACCATTGCCTTCCACCCCCTCCACCAAACAGAAGAGCACAACTAAACCCTTACCCCCTCCGTCCTCCATTATTGAGGACCGCATAAAAGAAATTCTTCAAGCAGAAAAAGAAGCGGCATCAATAGATTTGAGGCCAAAGCTGATGACCGCAGTAGAGACCGAAGAAACTCTGCAAAAGATGAACAAAGAATCGGTTGTCTATGACACCACAATAAATCTTCCTGTTTTACATCGCTACATCCGAGAGTACGGCAAAACCAAAACCAAGGATGAACTTGGAAAAAAGATTAATGCCTACGCAAACAAAAATAAGGAACTAACTGGATATCTTGGTAGTTTGATGGGGCGGTTCAATGGGGAGGAAAGATTAAACGACGTAAATTACGTGAACGAGATTTATGAAAGAACCGTACAACTCTTAAATGAGCGTTCTTCTGCACGGTCGGATTTGCTTACCTTTATAGCCAATCTGAAGAATTCGGATTTCATCGGTTATGACTAATTTTGCAGCCCAAACAGAACGCATTGCGAAAAACGCTCTCAGATTTCTTCGCTAAAATCAACAGCACGCAAAGGGTAGTATTATTGTGGGTAAAAGACAGAAAGTTGCAAGACACAGGCCGACTCCCACTACGCAGCATCCAGAACGAAAGTTGTGGGCGGAAATGTTGCGGAAGATCGCGATGGCTGTTGTAGCCTCTACAGGCGGTGTTCTATTGCTGACATATACAGACGCTCTCGCCAGCTTCTTCAAACCCACCTTATCCTCTGTTTGGGCATGGACGCAAGACCAAGTGTCACCCATGTCTGATGACAAGCTAATTGGAGTCGATCTGAGATTCTACATTCCACCCAATGTTGATAAGGGCAGATCTTTCGAAGCTGTGAGTGCGACCTTTTGGCCGAAGCGCTGCAAGCGTCCCGAGGGAGCCTCCATCACAAGGACGTTCGATGGTGGGGAGCGCGATTCTTATACCAATGCCATCATAAGCATTTCGTGTCGGGCTTCGGGCAGAACCATGGTCTCGCTAACGTCTCAAAACGGAACCACTCTAACAGTGTATGACGGCATCTTTAAAGACGGCGAAAAGATTACCTTCCCCGGCATTCCAGGGAGTTATTATGCTGGGACACTGACGTTACATCTGCTCGATACCAAAATGCCTGACGGTCCTAGGCGACCGATCAACAAATGTCAGATTACAAACACCTGCGAGATCGAATTTGGCAAATCCTTTCAAGCGCGAGAGCGGCACCAGTAGTTCTCAAGAACCGTAGGTTCCCTGTCTTCCATCGGGGAACAACATCTCGTTTTAATTCTATAGTGTTGAAATTGGGTGTTGTTCCCCTGATGCGGGTGCCCTGTGCAGTCTCCCTTACGCATCAATTTCGATCGTGGTCTTCCATTTCGATGCCTTGATATCCAGGCATCTCATACATGAGCGTCGCCTTCTTCAGTCGAAAACGGACATTGCTTTTCCGGAATAAGGGGAACAGCTCACGAATTTCAACACCATAGAGAGAAAATAATGAGTTGTTCCCCGAGTGCGGTTCAATACTGTCCTCCAATGCTCAACGACACGATTTCATTTTGCAGAATATCGACGCCGAGAGTTTGTATTTTTTTGCCCGACCTGCTCAGAAAAGAACAATTCACCACATGAAGAAGGTTATGGAGATGCAAGAAATTGATGACGATAACTGGGACGAAGATGAATACATGCGGCAGCGAATGGAGTGGCTACATGCTGCCGACAAGAAGGCAAGATTTATTGAGTATTCAGACGCAAGGGAGAATGGCGACGTAGCACTATGTGAGGCCCTTGAAGAAAAGAACCCATACCTGTTCAACATATATGAAGAACTCGGTCCCTGCTTGTACTCGGAGTATGAGCGTTACCAAGACCTAGTTATGCATTGGTTCATTTGTCTACATAAAAATAGCAAATATAAAAAATACTGCGAAGCAAAAGACGCCAATGATATAAAAATCATTACTGATCTTGAAAAGAAAGAACCGTTTTTAGCTTCCCTTTATGCAGATTGGGGCGATATATATGCTTGGGATGGTCATGCGCGAGAATGGGGAAAGAATAATCATCACTTGTTCTTCCCAGAGCTGATTGAAATAGTCCAACCAGGCCAGCCTGTTCCTTCTAGCGTACTTGCGACGACTTTACCGGAAGGCTTTGTAAAACATGAATTTGTCGATGGTTTATTTTTTCTCTCTCGCGAATTAGCAGAGAATGTAGGAAGGCGGCCAAAGTATCAGATCGAAAAATTCAGGGGTGAAACCTTTGCAATGATGGCCCAGCGCATGTCGCTTGCACACTTTGTTTATGACCTTGTAATGGAACAGGATATTAGTTTCAGGGATATGACGGAGATGTACTTCTACGATTCCGAAATATTCAAGGGAATGGGCACTAGGCTTAGCGATAAGCAAAGTGACAGCCCAAAGTCTGCTGACGATATCAAGAGCAAGCGCACAACTATCGAAAACATGGTGAACCTTTATCAGCAATGCATTGACAATGCGATTAAAGGCGTTTTCCCTGTGAAGTACGAGCGTCCCAAGTCCACAAAGGGAAGGTCGCAGGTTCAGTAGAAGCCATTCGACATTTCGGCACTCTCGTCAAAAGCCCTCAGCGAAGATCGCTGAGGGCTTTTTCTTTTCCGTAGCCTGCTAACGCACGCTCTTCCGTCCCGGCACTTACAAATACTGCCAAAACTTCTGCAAGCAAAAAGTTTGGTTGCAGATTCTCGGCTGCGACGTCCATCCGCACAATGGCAAACATCTGATGACGGCGCCAAGTCAAAAAAACACGCGCCGCTGATCGTCAGTGACAAACGTTCAATTCACAAAAAGGAGTAACCCATGAAACTCAATGCCAATATGAACTTCGAAGATATCTCTCTCGATCAAAACGAATTTAACATGCCGCCCGGTAAGCTGGATATAAATCATCTTGGCAAGCATGGGCTGATCGAAAAATCGAACTGCTATAGTAGTCTTCAAATAAGTTTTCCTCAGTTTAAAGATCAAGGTTCAGTCCAATTGGGAACGCGCTCGTGGGAAGAGGTTATTCATATTCTTCTCGCCGGAACGACTGATGCAGATATAGACCTTGGCTCGTTCACCGGCTTTAGCGGGTGGCATTTCAAGCCCGAACTTTCCGGTGTACGGAACAAGACCGATGTCTCTGCAATCGCCAAGTTGAATCCAACGTCGATATCCATGCTGGTAGTCGACTTTTATGGAAGTGGCCCCACAAGCTATTTCAACGATCTACAGTACGTCTGCTATCAGTTCACCGACCCGCATCAACCGGAAGTTGACAAATACCGCATGGTGTTACCGATGCTGACGAAGATGCCGTTGAATGAATACGCAAGATTGCAGCCGACCATTCGAGAATGGCTAGATCGCCATAGCGACGGCAAGTCCGACCCTGCCAGCTATGAAATCGGTCGTATTTGCAGCTTTCCACGAGTCCGCGCCGACCGGCGAGACGGGGCCAAGACCTTCTACAACCCCGGTGGCCACATTCTGCACTGGCCGGAATTCGAGGACATGAGGCGCACCGGCGACGATATGACGCTTCTCTAACCGTCAGATTTCACAATACCACGCCCGCCAGGGACCAATACTCAACCTACATCACTAAAGAGAGAGTGATGGTGTTGGTCCCACCTCGGCTCCACAGCAAACATTGCCCACCCCATTGGGCCAATCTCAAAGAGGAAAATGATTATGACTTCTATCGATACGACAATTGACTACACCCAGAATCAACCAAAGCGCGATGCCTTCGCACAGAAATTTATGAAGGCAGTAAAGCAGAACGGCATCCTCCACTCAATGACCTACGACAGAGACAGGTTCAACATCGTTGTGGACACGCCTTCCGGGCGTTTGACGCAGAATCTCGGCAATGCTTACAAGGAATATCAGACGGTATATGGCAAAGCACGGGATCGCGTACTGAAGAACTACGTCCTTGGCCTCAAGAAGGCTCTGAGCATTAATGATTGGCGTAGTACACCGTTCGCGGAGATTCGCAAGCGCCTGCGTCCATTGATTCGCTCAAAAATTCTAACCGAAAATGAGCGATACGATTTCAAGGGCGACGACCCCAGCCAATTCAAGCCAACCCCTCGGCAGCTGTTTAGCAGTGATGCAAATGTTTTGCTTGGCTGCGATATGGGTCGGACGATCAAACAGGTAGAGCAAGCGATGTTAGACCACTGGGGCCTTACATTCGCCGAAGCATTGGGCATCGCTATGAAGAATTTGGCCGCCGTTTCTCGCCCGATCTTCAAGGAAGTTACGTCTGGAGTTTTCGCTGGCGCATGGAATGACTATCACGACTCCGCACGGCTACTAATGCCTGAGTTATTTGCTGAGTGCCGTGGCATTGCCGATCCAGTGATTATGATTCCGACCGCCGAAAGAATATATGTCACAGACAAGTCTAACAAAAAGGGGCTGCTGGACATGCTGCGCGGCGTGGGAAATATGGTATCTGCCTCATTAAAGATTATCTCAACCCAGATGTACCACTTCGTTGATGGGAGGCCAACACAGTATGAACCGGAAGACAGCCAAGTCTTACTCAGTCTGAATATGATTCGGAAGCCTCAACTTCAAGCATATGCGGAACAGCAAAAGAAGATCGTTGAAGACTACCTCATCAGAACTGATAACTGGGCCTACATCATGTCGCTCCAGATTTTTGAAAACAAGGAAGACGGTGGAACAGCAAGCGTCAGCATTTGGTCGGACGACCAAGAAACCATTTTCCCAGAAGCCGACCTCATTGCGGTCTCGAAAATTGTAGAGAAAACGAATGAGGGATACATCGTGCGCAATGACCCTGTCCTTCCATGGCACGAAGTTATCGAGAAGTATGGTCATCGACTGCAAAAACTTGAGGGGTTCCCCAATCTCTACCGGGTGGCGCCATTCTCAGGAGAGAGTCCTGCACTAGCCGAAGCTGCCTAGCCCTTCCCGTGCACAGGAACAACTCACAACCTACATCACTATAGAGAGTAGTGAATGAGTTGTTCCCTCCGAACGGAGGGCAATAAATACCACTGAACGCAAGGAGCAATCTACTCAGCATCACCGCTTCGCGTTGTTACCTTCCGCATCATTTGATGCTGTGGGTTGCGTCTTGCTTCAGTCGTCTTGGTAACACGACTCAAACAGCGAAGCGGAATCCATACGAGAGATTCCGCGCATATAACAATAAGGAATCTCATGCAGCGAAAATTCAAAGTCGCCGTCAATCGGCGCATTATCAACAAGATCGACAGGGACGACAAAGTACAGGCTCGTATTCTGACCCAAGAGTTTGAAAACCTTGAGCTAACACCTACCGAACTGGCAGATTTCATTAATGACGGACACCCATTCTGCGCCCACCACGAAGGCGGTAGGAAAGAGGCGAACTTTCGCTGCTCGGACGTTCTGGCCGTTGATATCGACGGCGGGATGCAATTCAGCGATACGCTGCAAGACCCATACGTTCAGCAGTACGCGTCCATCGTGTACACGACGCCATCGCATACAGCCGATGACAATCGTTTCCGGATCGTGTGTCCAGCGACAATTAGAAATTCCGGTGGCGACAATTAGATTTGCCGGTTGAGAGAGCCGGGTCGGAAGCGGCCTGGCTCTTGTTTATCATGCAGCCCCCGATAGGGGGCTGCATGAAGAGAGACGGAGAAATCAGATTGTTGTTGGAAGAACGACGCAAGGGAGCGAGCCAGAAGCTGGCGGCAGCCAGGGTGGGGATGAGCGAGCGAACCGCGCGCAAATATGAACAGGCTGGCAAGCTGCCGAGCCAGATGAAGAAGCCGCGTACGCATCGCACCCGGGTGAATCCATTTGAGGCGGATTGGCCGTGGGTCGAAGCGCAATTGCAGCGGGATCCGGCATTGCAGACCAAGACCTTGTTTGCCCTGCTTTGCCAGGCGTATCCGGGGCGCTATCAGGAGAGCCAGTTACGCACACTGCAGCGCCATGTACAGGCATGGCGCGTACGGCATGGGCCGGAACAGGAGATCATGTTCCAGCAGGAGCATGTGCCGGGAAGGATGGCGCAATCCGACTTTACCGTCATGAATGCGCTCGGGGTGACGATTGCCGGCGCGCCGTTTCCGCATCTGGTCTATCACCTGGTGCTGACGTACTCGAATGTGGAAGCGATCCGCCTCTGTTTCTCCGAGAGCTTTGAAGCTCTGGCCGAAGGACTGGAGGCATGCCTGTGGCAGATCGGCGGCGTGCCGCAGTGGCACCGGACCGACAACCTGTCGGCGGCGGTGCGCGACCTGGACCGGGACGGCATGCACGAGTTCACGCAAAACTACCGAGCCTTGCTGGACCACTACGGCATGCAGCCATCGGCCAATACTGCTGGCTGCGCCAATCAGAATGGCGATGTCGAGCAGTCGCACTTCCGTTTCAAGACAGCGGTGGACCAGGCGCTGCGCGTGCGCGGCAGCCGAGACTTCAGCGATCGGGCCGCGTATGAGCGGTTTCTCGTCGATCTGGTGCGCAGCCGCAATCTGACGCGCACCCAGCGCTTTGAAGCGGAGCGTGCCGCGCTGCGCCCGTTGCCGGCTGCGCCCCTGGACTTTACGCGCGAACTGACGGTCAGGGTGTCGCGCTTTAGCCTGATCCGGGTGCTCAACAACCATTATTCGGTGCCGTCCCGCCTGATCGGCGCGCGCCTGAAGGTACGTGTGCGTTCGGAAACGCTGGAACTGCACCATGGCCCGGCGCATGTGCTGACCTTGCCCAGGCTGGTCGGCCGCAACCAGCGCCGGATCGACTACCGTCACCTGATCTGGTCGCTGGTGCGCAAGCCCGGCGCCTTTGCCAGCTATTGCTATCGGGAAGAGCTGTTCCCGACGACCGACTTCCGTCGCGCCTATGATGCGCTGCTGGAAAGTCGACCGGCGCGCGCCGACAAGGAATATCTGCGACTGCTGCATCTGGCGGCCAGCACCTCCGAAACGGAAGTCGAGCTCGCCGTCGGCCTGCTGCTTGACCAGCAGCGATTGCCGACGTTCGACGCGGTGCGGGAACTGGTCGGGAATGTGCCGCCCGGCCCGATGCCGGCCATTGGCAAGGCGAGCATCGATCTGTCCGGTTACGACCGCCTGATTCCGTCGAGGAGTCATCATGCTTAGCCCGCGCGAGGAATTGCTGGCGTTGCTGCGCACCCTGAATCTGTCGGCCATGGGGGAAGCGGTCGAGGCAACGGCATTGCGCGCGGCAAAGGAAGGCTTGACGCACGAAGCCTTCCTGCTGGAGCTGGCGCGCATCGAACAGGCGGCCAAGATCGGACGGCGCATCGAACGCCTGCGCAAGCAGTCGGAACTCTTGCCGGGCAAGACCTTCGGCACCCTGGATCTGAATCGCTTTGATCCGGCTACCCGGATGCAGATGGAACGCTTGCAAGGCGGCGCCTTCCTCAGGGACGCGATCAATGTCGTTGCCATCGGCCGGCCCGGCGCCGGCAAAAGCCACTTCGCCTGCGCCTTGGGGCATGCCCTGGTCGAGCTTGGCTGCCCGGTGCTGTTCTCGCCGACGGCGGCCCTTGTTCAACGTCTGCTGGCGGCCAAGCGGGACTTGCGCCTGCCGCAGGAGTTGGCCAGGCTGGATCGCTTCGAATGCCTCATCCTCGATGACATCGGCTACGTGCAGCATGACCGCGATGAAATGGAAGTGTTGTTTACGCTGCTGGCCGAGCGCTACGAGCGCAAGAGCGTCGTGATCACGACCAACCTGGTGTTCTCGGAATGGGATCGCATCTTTAAAGATCCCATGACGACCATGGCGGCAATTGACCGTGTCGTTCACCACAGCGTCGTGCTTGACCTCATGGGCGTGGAAAGCTATCGCGCCAAGGCCGCAGCGACAAAGAAGTCGGGAGCCGCAAAAACGGCGGCACCTGCATAGGGCGGCAATTTTAATTGTCGTTAACCGGCAAATCTAATTGACGTCAGACAATCGTGTTCCAACTGGACCGGACCATCACCGATCCCTCGGAAATGAGAGCGGCATATCAGGGAGTCATTCGCCGCTTCGGCGGCGACGGTTCCTGCAAAGATGCATGTCGCCTCTTCTTCGGCAGCAAGGGCAGCAATCCGATCATTCTTGGGAATATCCTTCCCAGCACTGAACTGGACAAGTTGCTGGTGATGGGGCATGAAGTTCGTATAAGCGATTCAGACGGCGACCCGGACGAAAAGACGGCGCGGGTTCCCGTGACAAATCGCTCTCTGATTTCACTGGAAAGCAATCAACAGGTTCGACTGAAGGAGGGCAGCATGGCAGCTTTGCAAGACCTGAACGGTCGCACTCCTATTCATTGCCCTGTCCATATGGATCGGCATCCAAGCGCGATGGTGGTCGTGAACAAGGGCGGCAAGCGTGGTGTTTATTGCAGCACCTGCGTATCGACCTTCTGGCCCGGAACTTCGGACCGTGTCCAACAACCGCATTATGACTTCAACGCAGTCGCGCATGCAGTACGCCAACTGGCGCACGATGAATTCCCGCACCACCATGATGACCTTTACAACATCGACGATGCAGGCAACCTGATCGAACCGACACCAGAAGAGATCGCAGAATGGCTGCGCTTAATTTCCACACGGACCCACATAGCGTTGTACGACAAATTCCTACCCGAGATTCCGCTTCAGCCCGGCTTGACGCTTATTGGCAGCCGTAAGGGTTCTGGCAAGACCAAACAACTGGAACGGATCAGCTATGAATGTCAAACGCGTGGCCTATCTGTTTTGCTGATCGGGCATCGACAAGCATTGATTCACAGTATGGCCTGCCGCCTTGGTCTAACCTGCTATCTCCACTCTGATGACGGAAAGCTAAAAAACAATCTCCCCAACGACCGCTATGCAATATGCGTGGACAGCATGGGAAAGCTGCTGAAACCCCATGTTCACCGTTATGATGTCGTCATTGTCGATGAGGCCGAACAGGTGCTACGTCACATAACGGCAGCCGACACCCTTAAGAATAAGCGCCGTCATTGCTACCAACTGCTTTGCCATTACCTCAGACAAGCTCAGTCAGTCCTCCTCTGCGACGCAGATCTTGGTGCCATCACTATTGAGGCAATGTATCAAGTCGTTGATAGCAATACACCCTGTCGCTTTTACCTGAACGATTATCGACCGTCTCTCAAGCACTACGACCTGTACGCAGACGACAAGCATTTAATTGCTGACATGCTGGCAGCTATCGGGAACGGCGGGCGGCACTATGTAGCTACCAATTCGAGGCGCAAGGCGAAGGCGTTACATGCCGCAGTCACCACCGCCTACCCTGACAAGAAAGTCGTCCTGGTTACTGCCGAACATGCCGCCGATGCAGCCACACAGCGCTTCATTGACAACATCAAGGCGGAATTTCTGGCCGTGGACGTGGTGATCGCTTCACCGACATTGGGCACCGGCATTGACATCACCTTTGACAACGAGGGGCATGAGATCGATACCGTGTTCGGCTTCTTCGTGTCGCGTGTCAACACTCACTTCGATATCGATCAGCAGTTGGCGCGTGTACGGCATCCCAAGGCAGTCAAAGTCTGGGTGACGCCAGAACGATTCAATTTTGAAACTGACCCGTCTGCCATCGAGGCCGAACTAATCATGTGCCGCAACCTGAACGACATGATCATTGGCTATGAACGGGATCATTTCCCCATCCTCGATCAGTCCTTTCTGAAGGTATATTCTCAGGTCGTAGCAATACAGCGAGCATCCAAGAATGCTTTGCGCCATCATTTTGTGCAGTTGCGTGAGCAAAATGGCTGGAAAGCGAATCTGATTGAGCGATCTGCCGACTCAGCAAAGGAAGGCGCTGCACAGATGAAAGACGCAGAAGCTCTGATCGAAGCCAATCGGGTCAACGCCATCTGCAATGCCGTGCCCATTAGTGAAGAAGAGTACCGCAAGCTCGTGGACATGCAGAAGACCAAGCTCATCATGCCTGCCGATGAATGTTCGATGCGACATTATGAACTGGCGTCGTTCTATCGCACTCTTGTAGATACCAGCTTGATCGAACTTGATGACAACGGCAAGTTCCGTGAACGCATCCGTCTGGCAGAAGCATACTTCGCCCCGCTGACTTTAGCCATCAACCGTAGCCGTCGCTTTGATGATTCCAGCGTCCTTGCTCCAGATGCAGCCCAATTGCCTCTGAAGCGTGAACTGCTACGCGAACTTCTGGCTTCGGCTGGGTTAGCAGATGACAGCACCCCCATCAAATGCGGCGTTTCTTTCAAGCATGCGGACCTGAAACGATTCGTTGTGACGTATAAGCAGAATGCCCGGTGCATTGAAGAACTGTTTGGCCTGACAGTGCGCGATGACCTTGAAAGAAATGCAGTCCAAAGCTTAACCCCTGTTCTGCGTCTGATCGGTCTTTCGCGCAAGAAAACAGCCAATTACAAAATCAATGGCAAGCGAGTGCGTGAATATGAAGTCGATGCCGATTCCGTGAAATTAGTCACCGATATCATCCAGCGTCGCGCCTCTTTTTCTTGATGTGCTAGACCCACGGGAACAACTGATTATTCATCTCTCTATAGTGTTGAGAGGCACCAGTTGTTCCCCATTAATCTTCAGGCTACCAGTCTGCTTGATTCAAAAAATATAACCCCGGTAGAAAGCGGCAGGGGGCTTCCGATATAGGACCAGAACAGGAACTATCCATGCTGCAAATTGAAGTCCTAGGAGCAGTCCTGATCGGTCCTGATGGCCGGTCGAATAAATATCCCTGAATACTGGTGCCTGTTGGACTGAACGAAAGGAAAAGGAATGGACGATCTCGAACACTTGCCACCTAATGTAGTGGCACTCGTTATACGAATCAGGAAAAAATTCGGAACGCCGCCAATGGGTTGGCGATACCCAACGTACAAAGAGGCGATGGAAGAAGACCGTGAACTGGAAGCCAGACGCGAAATCTCGACATGGTTCCGCAAGCTGGAAGCCGATTATTGGAAGATCAACGGCACTTCGATCGGTACGCTTTCGGAAAATTAATATTCACTTGGGAACAGTAGTGTTGTAATGCTGCGGTCGGCCTCGGTGATGATCCACACTTTTTCGCCAGCAATCCGGTATGACGAAAGAATTCGCATACCGCTCGACACGGCCCACTGATTTGCTGCGGCATCTTCCGGCGGTACGTCTCCCCAGTCTCCCCGCACATGCCTGCCCAGGTAAAGGCTGGCGTCAATGCCTTCCCGTTGAAGGTGCATGAAGACGCCGCGTGTCGCGACTATCTGCCCAAGTGGGAACAGTGGCGGTTTTTGCATCAATTGAATGAGAACCGTAATAATGGGTTTTGGTTCTTCGTCGGTCAAGCCCATGGCGGGAGTTCTCCTGTGGCAGCGATCTGCATTTTTTGAGGGCGGAAATAAAGAGAGCCAGGGTTGGATGCCCTGGCTCTCGGTGATGTTATGTGTTCAGTTCGCCAATAAATGGGCGTGCAAATTGAGTCGGTCATGCTCCAAATCGTCTTCTTCGTCGTTTCATATTGATATCTAACTGCCTCGCTTCATGTACTTCGTGTGGTCATGCGGACTGATTTTGCCTACTCCGCTATTTGCGCAGCAAGAAATCAGGGATGTCGAATTCTTCACCTGGATCTCTTGGTGGCTGCGGTTGCTTCGTGGCTGACCGCCAAATGCCTACAAGCCATGACATGTCACCCGATGTGACATTCTTGGATTGAGCTACCGTATCTTTGTGAATGGATTGTGGCGTTCGGCGCTGTTCATATTGCGACGAACTAATCGCAATGCAGTATTTCAACGAATCATATAGCTTGATATCTGCGTCGGTTCGGCAGAGGTATACATTCCTCTTACACTGATCGCAGTATCGAACGCCCTCAACGTAAGATTTGCGTAGCTCGTCCCATTTCTTTGGGCACACAAATTCAAAATCGCTCTCCGTGCAGTTATCAATGAGTGAATCCATTATTGTGAAGTTCAGACGATACTTGTTTTCCATCAATTAATAAATTCGCCATGCAACATCATTTAGCTACGGCGGCCACGCAACTTCTGATCAATGCCATAAATTGAAATGGCGTTCAAACCTGGGAAAGAAAACGTAATAGGCATCGAACACCAAGTAGATGCGGTGATAACAAAGCTGGCTCTCAGAAAACTTTCCGCCGTTATCTTGATTCAAGATGTCCGCAGTCCGTTTTGGCGTTATCTGAACGCCGCATAGCCAGACTCCGTAAATGTCGAGTCTAAAAACATATCGACCGGCTGTCTGCAGCCACACCCTGCGAGCTTCGAACAATACACGTTCCACTTCGGTCAAGGCCATGATGTGCTCCTTCCTATTCAATCGATGGAGCGCAAATTAATATCGTTCCTTCACTGCGTGATTTCTTGGTTCGAGATTGCCGCTTGCATCAACACGAGTATTCTCATCCGGGATGTAATCGAGATAGACTTCGCGGCGCATCCCGTGGAAGTCATATGAAACCTTGTACCGGACCGCGAAGAGACGATCTTCAATGCATTTAACAGTTGGCGGAAAAAGCGAATAGGACCGATTACAGCTTGTATGTAGATCGACATAAACATAATCCCAATCGACCTTGCCCACTGTTTCTTGTGCATATGCGGTGAACGACGAGCAAAGAAAAATAACAGGCAATAACAATTGAATTTTCAATTGAGCGATTTCCTCATTTGAAGCACCGGGGTCCAGTAGTTGACGAGCTATCACATGAAAAGCCGTCCGAGTTGATTGGCATTGCCGATGCGGCGACCATCCTTGTCATGGGTCGAATTCGACCACGCGCAGTAGCGACCCAGGAATTTTCCGGATGCATCATAGGCAGCAATGTCACCGTTAGTTCGTGCTTCGGTGAATCCGATTTTGCGGCCATACCTGTCGAATAGTGGAGTGCTTGTCATCATTCCCCTCCTCGTTTGCATATGAGCTATTCTATCCAGCCTGTAGGAACCGGGAGCGGAAATTGAACAGCTATCTCGCTAGTTAATGCAACAGCCATATTCCCCTACCTTGTCGGTTAGTCGGAATCTATTGGAGGCTGCATTGCGTCTGTGAACGCGGTCGATAAGAAACGCTTCACGAATTCGCCAATCCCCGGTGCACTGGATTCCCGCTTTCCGGCAATGTTCAGGACTTGAATCGAATGCCTGTTTAGGAATGAAATGAGTAATGCCGGAGACGATTCGCGGCAGACGTGAAGATAAGGCTTGTTCAACTTTATCGCGAATTCATCCGTTCTTTTCGATCCGCCGTCCAGCTTTCCATCCAATGTGAAAATGAGCGTCGCATCGCTATCGCGGACGCTCCATTCTGTCCGCTGTCGGTACGATCTACTCGGTGTTTCGGACAGCCGATATTCGTCAGGAATTACGCCGTCTTCGGCCTTACGCCCTTTCGGGCACCATCCACCATGAGGCAGACAATTGACTATAGCCCAATCAAAGGCGGCCCGGTCTGCGCCAGTTTGTCCGCCCGAGATAATCTTGAATTTTGATCGAATGGGAGGCGTGCGATTCACTCATCCGCTCGCGTTGCCAATTTCTCAAATTCTTTCTTTGTCACTTTCTTTATTTCGCCAGTGGATTCCGCTTGCAAAACAACCTTGATTGGATCTCCTGCGAACCCGCGGCCTATGTAAATTTCTGGCTCGCTCCCAAGTCGAAATCGTCTACCCAGAAAATTCGGGCGAATCCCCGTCAATTCCCCTAAAATCCGCTTGATCATATACTCCCTTATCGCCCTAGTGTCTTTCGCAGCAATTGCCTGCATGCTTGATTCGCGCCATCAGCAAAAGCATCCACTCCACGGTCATGAATGAAACTCCGATATTTCTCCTGCTCGCGCGTTAAAGTATTGTGAAACACCTTTAATGTCAGTTCGGCCGTTGAACGATATTTAGGAGCGATGTCGTTTGGCATTGAGAGGACATTATCGGCAAATGCTTGTGCACTGACGAATTCTCCATTTTTCAATTCACTGGCAAATGCGATTGCACCAATCGCATTTGCAGCACAGACCGTACGAATTTGTTCCTCTGGCATATCTACCGCCCATTGCCTTATCAATTCCTCTGGCGTTTGCTGCTTGCCGCTTAGAGGACCTGAAAAGTGGCTTTCTTTTACCGTTAAGGGAATGGATTCTTGGCCAATTTTTTGCCTATTTGAGGAAATAAGCAAAAGAACGAACGCCATCCAAGCAAACGCGACGATTTTTGTCTTTTGGCTGTATCCCGCTCTTAGAGTGAGCCAACTAAAAACATATGGCGCGAAAAAAATTCCGATGCTAACTGGAAAACTCACTTTGCGCTGCGATATCATTTCGCTCATCTTCTGCATGATTGCAGATAACGGTGCTGCTTCATTGGACGCAACCAGCCTGCCTCGCTTGCGCGAATACATTGCCTGCCATTTGATTTAATTGGTTTTCCTCGAAACCTGATTCGCTCCAATTTTTAATCACAAACTTGAATTGTTCGCATTGATATCCATTGGCGTTGATCGCCATGTAATAGCGTTGCCATAATGGCTTGGGTCTATTCGCCTCCTGGCGTCTAGCTTCCGCCTCTTTAATTTCCATATCTCTTCGCCAAGCTTGCATTTCTTCTTCGTCTGCCTTCGGATCAGGTTTTATGTACTGAGCTTGACAAGCCTCATTCATTGCCATATTAAAATCCGGCGCTCCTTTATCATGAAGCTGTTGAAGATATTTTTCACGCTCGCTAATGGCCGTGGTAAGGCTATTTACCCACATCACTTTTGCCTTCGCGATATTTGCTTGGGAAATATTGGCTCGACTCACCAGTTCTTCTGCCATTGTTTTTGGATCAACGTCGCCGCCACGCTCCAATTTTTCGAGAGCAGTAGTTACGGATATCCCTGAAAGCCTACAGATATCTTTCAGTTCTGTTCTTGGGATATCTGATTCCGATGATTGGTCAGGTTTTGACACATCTTTTTTCTTATCTATACCTTCCTGATTTCCAAGCGCAATTTGAAGCCCTTTACCTGCCCCTGATTTTGAAGCGTCTTTATTTACCAACTCCTGTTGTATTGCCCAATTTAATAGCCAAATCGGCGCAACAACCACGAAGAAATATCCAGCCAGCTTTTTTCGATTTGCATCCTGTTTCCATTGGAGAATCCATTTCGGATTAATGAGCCCTATTACGAATAGAATCATTAATACCAAAATAATTCCACCGAGAACTTTGACGAAAATTTCGGCCGTCCCGGCTACCGATTGGCCCCCCCCTATTTTCTCTTCCGACGTAAATATATCGCTATGCTTCCTTTCCGATTGCTCTATCGCGTCAGTGGAAGATGATTTCGAAGAGGCTGTGGCGTGTGGTTCTAATGGAGCGGAATCACTTTCAGTTTTGAACTGAGTTGAAGCCATCTCCGAAGCAGACGGTGAAGCCTCTGCCGGTGTCGCAATGGTTTCGGATGTCGGTGTTGTAGTGGTTGCGGAACCGAGCGCCGCAATTCTTTCCAAATATGCTTGCTTCAAGCAGGAAGCGTCCTGGCATTTGTTCCTGACCTTCAGCCATGCTCTCTGCTCGGATTTGACCGAGTCCGCATTTGCCGATTCCGACAATGATTTCTTGTAGGACTGCATCAACTGGCTATCGAGGCTGGAGAGTTCGGCATCCGAGCAAATTGCATTCTCGATACGATTTGACGCTTTCGCGCAATCAAAACTGGCTGCGTCTGCGAATGAGCAAATGATGAAAAACGACAGACAGGTGAATATCCGCTTCAATTGTGGCCTCTTACTAATGATTATGGTTTCGCCGGTGGCAATTGTGATTTCCACCGGCGCTTTCGCTATGTCAGTTAGCTCCAACAATCGCGAGTTGTTCGCAATCGCTTGAGTTTTTGCACGCGATCCGAGTCACGACTACATTGCAACCCGAACACCGTAGAATGCATTCAAGCTTTCGATATAGCTGCCGTTTGGCACCATCCACGAGAACCAAGGCGATGGGAAATTCAAATATTTGCCCGGATACCAGCCGGTATGTGAATAAATCAATGCGCCGGAGCCTGAGGCAAGATCGACTTTCTGAATTGCTACGCCACCATAAAATGGTTCGGAGAGAACGCGAAGAATGTATGCGGTATTGTTCTTTATGATTACGTCCATGACGTTTTCATATCCCTGTGCAACAGGAAGAGTCGTTTTGGTGCCATTGGCGTAATCGCCAGTTGCGCCGCCTGCAATTATTACCGTGCTTGTTCCGCCACCTTGCCCGCCGGTAGAAGTCGTATATGGTTCGGTTCCGCCAGCAAAGAGGTTGAACTGCTTGGTGGTGGGATCCTGTATCAGTTCGACGGTCCAGAATGATGTCGCATATTCAAATTCTGGACGATCTACGCGACCGTAATCTGCAGTAAAGCCGCCCTTTCCATCGCCCATCAAAAAGTAAATCGGCGTCTTTCCACCTTGACCGCGCATGTCAGCCACAACAATGTCAACGTTTCCATCGCCGTTCACGTCGGCGGCTGAAGCGCTATGCGCATAGCCACTGAACGGTAGCTGCACATTCTTGTACGTTCCGTCAGCTTGGCTAAGTAGGGCACGATAATTCTCGCCAGGGTAAGGGGCAGCGTCATATCCGGTGCATGATGCAAAGACATCAGGGACGCCGTCGTTATTAAAATCCGCGACAACGAGTTTCCGAGGAAGAACACAACCAGAAGTATCAGTCAGTATGGCTGATGTTTTTTCCACCCAGTTGCCACTGCTATCCTTCTTGAAGAAGTGAACTTTTCCCGGAACAGTGGGAGGCCCCGAGGCATCAAGTGGATCATTCTCAGTAAAGGCGACCAATGAAAGCGAGCCGTCTTGAAAAAAATCCCCAAATGCATAACCGTTCTGAATGCCTTCGAAATTTGTGGGATCAACTACCGGGAGATTCTGAGCTGATATGCCAATATTTTTTGCATTGAGGTAGGACGAATTTTGAACTGGAATGGGCACGGTCAATGTCGCTGTTTGAGTTGATGTGCCGCCTGCACCAGTGCATGTCAATGTGTAAGTATTTGAGCCCGAAGTCGTTGGGGTTTGCATTGACGTTCCCGATGTCGATTGCGATCCCGTCCAAGCGCCGGAAGCAACACAACTGCTTGCGTTCGTCGTGGTCCATGTGAGATTAGCTGACTGGCCAAGACGAACCTTCGACTGATCCAATGACAGTGAAACCGTAGGACTAGGGGCCGAATTCCCTCCACCGCCACATCCGGCAATCGCGATTGCTACCGCAAACGACACAACCAAATTCTTCATCTCCACCTCAAAACGTTAAATTTTGAATAACTAATTTACAAGGCACTAAAATTGCCTAATTGCAACAATTAAGGCTACCGATTGAATTGACTGTCGGCTATACCCTAAATAGGGCATTTCGCATGCATAAATGCTGGAATAGTTGCATTTATGCAACTATAATATCACGTTTTTGTAGAATATATTCCGTGGATTGTCAGTCTACATGGGCCCATTCTGTGTGCCCATGGCAACCAATGCGAATAAAACCTTGATCACGATCGGAAACAACCTCCGGCGTATTCGCACGGAGTCCGGGTTGTCTCAGGAGCAGTTGGCGTTGGACGCGGACATTGACCGTACCTATGTCTCGCAAATTGAACGAGGGATCGCAAATCCCTCGATCCTGATGCTGAAGAAAATTTCAGATTGTTTGAAGGTCGGCCTGTCGGACCTTACGGCGGGCGTTTAGAAATTTCTACGCCGCGAGCGCAGGAGCGCTTGGACAAGACAAAGAAAGATCGAGGCGAATTGCGGTGCCAGTCGACAAATGTTCAATATCGAATGACGCGCCAATTTTTTCTGCGCGCGCTCTCATATTTTTCAAACCGCGCCCAGATTGCTTGCCAGTGTTAACAAAGCCAATTCCGTCATCGATAACTTGAACGCGAAGTGCGTCGCTTGAAAAACTGAGAGTGACTTCGACATTCTTGGCCTGTGCGTGCTTGAGCACATTTGTTAGTGCCTCTTGCAGAATCCGTAAAATCTGTAGTCCTGCATGCGGGGCAATTTCAAATGTATCCGGCATATTGCAGCTACGCCAGTTCAAATTCAACCCCATCGATCTGAATCTTGATTCCATCCGAAAGCGGAAATTTCCAAGAGCCGGTAACAAATCAGAGTCTTCTGGCGATAACGAATCGATCGCCAAACGCATGTCATCCAGGCATTCTTGTAGCAATGCGACCATGTCATTCTGCGTGGCTGCCCCACGCTGCACCATAACCAATGTCGATAGCAATTGCGACCCTACGCCATCGTGCATGTCTTGCATGATCCGTTGCCGTTCCTCGGTAGCCGCGTGATGCCGTTCCAATTTACGCAGTTGTTCATAACTGGCGGCTAATTCTTTCTCTCTGTCAGCCACGCGTAGAGCCAATTGTTCATGGATCGAATCGGCCTGCTTTAATGAGGTAATGAATCGCTCTAACAAAACGCAAGCCATCACCAACAAAAATGCCGGAATGCCCAAATGCAGAAGATAGTATTCCTGCAAGTGAAACATTCCGAGTTGGACCGCATAATCGTGAAGCGACAGCGCCAAGGCGAACACAATCGCCAGCACCATAGCAATACATGATCGCGTTCGTTGTCGGGCAGTGAAAATCACCAACCGAATCACTGCATATACGGTAAATGGCAGAAATCCGAGCATCCAGTACGAGTCCAGAGCCCTTCTGATCGGCGCTCCGATTAGCAGAAAAAGAACGCACCCGCCAAGCCAATACACAATCAGGAGCTGATTTAAACGAGGCCTTTTCGATTCGCTGTATTTCAACAGGAAGGTTGTAATGGAAACGATGAACCCTGAAGTCGTAAAGTAATAGAGAAAACGCCACGGCACCCAATACTCCATCGGCACTTCAGGAATGCGAAATATAAACGTGCGTAGCCCCCAAAACAGAACGCATACGCCAAAAATTCCGTAAAGAGCCTCTTGCCTCCGTCTTAGCCAAAACACGAGAATGAATGCGCCGGAAAGTAGGCAGATGACGGTCGCGATCTCGGTGCTCGTGTTTTCCCAGAACAAATGACGGTCGTATGACTCACGTAGCGGTTTTTCCGGGCCAATTTCGAATTCGCCAAAGCTGGTCAATGGCTCCCGAATTGCGAATCGCACCGCAATTTCATTCGCCCCATCATGAAGCGACAATGCTGGAACAAAAAATAAATGCGGACGAAACCAGCGTACTTGATATAACTGATCCGCACCTCGAATCTCGCCAATCTGGACACCATTCAAATAAATGGTTCCTCCACTGCGAAGCTTCGGAAAGTACAGCCAAAGCGGCTGCCTAGTATTAGCCGGAGTGAAAGTCGCCTTGTACCAATACCCGACTAAATCCCGGTCAATAGGTTTCGGCGCCCTGTGGGGGAGCGATGTTGTTTGCCAGCCTGCGTTATCAGGAGGAATACTGCTTGCGTCCGAAATGATGAATTCCGCTTGTTGAATTTCGACGACTTTTTGTCGGTTTTCAGCTAACGCAATTACAGAATACAGGCCGAGCAAAATTTGCAACGCAAAAGCAAAGGCCAGCGCGACACGGTTACAGTTGAATAATGCCCATCTTGGTGGCTTCATACACCGCCTCTCCGCGCGAATGCACCGCTAACTTATGATAGATTTTTTTTACATGCCGAGCCACAGTATGGGCAGAAATGAAGTGCAATTCTCCGATTTCTTTAAAACTTAAGCCTTTGGCAAGGACACGCAGGATTTGAACTTCACGATCCGTTAGTTCTGTGCTCGCATCAGACGAAGCGTCTTCCGAAGGTAGGGCTTCCATTTTTTTTACAGCCTCAGACTTATTCTGCTGAAATCTTTGCAGAATTTTCCTGGCGATGACTGGGCTGATCGGCGATCCTCCATTGCGTAACTCACGTATGCAATCGGCAATCTCGGTAGGCGAGCTGTCTTTCAAAATGTATCCGGTTGCACCAGCTTCAATGCTTGCAATGACATGGGAGTCATCGCCGAAAACGGTGATAACCATGACGTCGCAATCAGGATGAGTTTTCAATGCATGCTTGATGACCTCAATCCCGCTCATGTCGGGTAAGCCGAGGTCAACCAAATAAACATCAGCTCGATTGCTATCAATAAGAGCGAAGCCTTCTGATCCATTGGCAGCGAAGCCTGTCAGTTCAAATTCCGTATCAGACTGAATGATTTCGCAAAACCGAGTTAAAAATTCTGGATTGTCTTCAATGATTGCGACAGTTGTTGTTGCCATGCTTTACTCAGATATCGATGGCGTGCGACCAAGGTGTCGCCACCCGAAAATTGTTCATTTTTTACGTGGTAAGTCAGCTCGAATATGTTCTTTTAATGTTTGCCAAGCACGTAGTTTATCGGCGTATGCCAATGTGTAGGCCGGGCTGCTTGATGGCAGCTTGATAATTTGATAGCGATTAGCATTATCCTTAAGCGCCTTTAATCCCAGACGTACTGCAGTTCCGCCATTAAAGGCGATGGCCGTCAGCTGCGGAAGTTTGTTAATTAGACCAACGAGGTCGTTGTGGGCATGATCGCGAATCTTGCTATCGAGGCTGCCTTCCCGGTGAGCTTCAGCAACCACATCCCAAAGACCGATGCCATGCCGAAGTAGTGCCTGCAATCGATCCGGGTATTGCAAAGCATCCAATCGCTCCCCGATTACCTCGGAAATCAAAGTCCAAAATCTATTTTGGGGATTCGCGTAATACTGGCTCTGCGCCAGAGATAACTCACCTGGCAGACTTCCGAGTATCAAAAGCCGCACGTTTTCGTCAATTACAGGCTCGAAACTGCGCTTTCGGTTCATGCTTCTTGCTCTGCGTTGGAAGCATTTTGAATTTTAGCGAGGTGTTTAACTGCCTTTATCTTGTCTCGAATTGCAGGCTGATTTCTTGTTTCAAGCATTTTTCCATTCACGACCGAACGCTTGATACCGTTATGAAGGTGCGCAACGAAGAAACGCGCCGCTCTATCCGGTTTCATCGGCATCTTACTCAGATATGACGCAACTCGTTCAGGATCAGCCCCCTCATCCTTGAGATCCGCCGCGATCTGTTCAAGTTGTTCAGACGTATTGATCAATCCACCGGGGTAAAGATCAATGCGACGAAATACCTTCTGAACCTCGGTCAAGAGGCGAAAGCGCAGTCGGAGTTTGTCATCTAGATCCGTGTCTTTTGACTCAAGCTGACCGAGCAATTTCGCGATGTTCTCAACGAACGATTGATCATTGTGGCTCACATTTTTGTATGTCGCGATTTCTGTCTGCAACTCCAAACGTCGCTTCTTTAATTCGTTGACTTCAGATTCCGCATTGCGTAGCCGCTCCACAAGAAAGAGCACATCCCCACCTGTTTCAAGTGCCGACGCAAGGTTATTCATTCGTCGCTCAAGATCTTCCAGCTTGCCTGTACAAGCCGTAAGCTCGCTTTGCTTCGCGGTCAAGCCATCGGCCTTCGGTGATTCTCCTAGCACCTTCGCTATATTCAGCTCTTTCGTGAAAGATAATAACTCCTGCTCCAGATTACGCACGTTGTATGACACGCCAATGCAGCCGCCGCCTTGAAGCGATTTGGCACAATAAAGGAAGCCAGTGTTATATCCCGGTTTTCGTCTGATATGCACTGGTCCGCCGCAATATCCACATCTCGCCGTGCCTTGGAAAATGTTGTAGCACTGCCCCTTTCGCCCAGCATTGACTGTCTTTGCGTCGCGGCGGCGTGAAGCCCTTAATGCCTGCACTTCATAGAACAGCTCTTTGTCGATGATTGGTGGGTAGTAATCTTCGACGAATGTATTGGTTGTCGTGCGGCCATTGTTATCTTGATCGAGCTGGAGAACACCAATTACGGCGATGTTCTGAAGATTGAAGCCGACCGTACTGTTTTGCCAGTATTTTGCATGTTGGGCGGTCGGAATTTCCCGTTCGTTCAGGTATTTCGCTATCGAGACGTTTCCAAGTCCATCTTTGGCCAATTGAAACATTAGTCGAACGGTATCTGCCTTATCTTCATTGATTTCGTACTTCGAACTGTCCGCTGATGGCTTCAACCACCATGGGCACCGGCCAGACATGACCTCTTTGTTCGATTTGACGCGCTCCTTCTTCTGTTTCCATGCCTCGGTAATCCGCCTCGATTTGACGGCCGATTCTTCATGCGCTCGGGACATGGATACCAGCGCCATAATCAAAGGCGTCCAATCGTTCTTCAGCCTTTCCTTGTTATAGAGCGCTAAATCAGTAAGTGTCACAATGGTGATGCCGCGATTGATGATTGCTTGAAAAATCTGCAATGCATCTGGCACCGGCAAGCGGGAAAGGCGATCCAGCGATTCAACAAGAAGGTAGGAATTTGGCGCGACTCGCCCTTCATCGATCGCGGCGATGAATTTGCCCAACGCACCACGTTCGACATTGGTTCCGGTGAACGCTGAAACGCCCAAATCGTGTACGTTGAGCGTTTCGTCAAGGGTTAGATTGTGCTCCGCAGCATAGCGGCGTGACGCCTCTAGCTGGCGCCGCAGGGAATCGCCGTGAAGTTGGACCGGGGAGGAAAAGCGAACGTAGGAATAGGCAACTGGCACAGGTTTACAGAGGGAAAGAACGACTAGCAGATTATACCCATCCGAGTGTCAAATTGACCAAAACTTATAGTAGATATAAAACTAATAACGATCAAATCTATTGCTGAACTGAAAGCCCCATATTTATGGGAATCATTCAGCCTTCATTTGTGACAATATTGCCTTTTGGATACTTTCCAGGTATTCGTAATTGCAAGTTGCCTAACAGTGCTACGGCAACGCACAAAACAACAATCAGACGACATGGTTTCTGTAAATAAACTCAAACCGACGAAGCGCGAACTTGTCGCAGATATCCTTGCCTCTCTGGGCCTCCCCGCTCCCTCTTCGTTATATGACTGGTGCTACGGAAAAGCTGATGGCACGTGTGTAATGTTCCAATGGTTCGACAAGCTTCAAGAGTCGGAAATTGGCATTTGTTTTCTCGAAGATTCAGAAGCTTGGGCGAGCGACAATCAGGGCATTGCTGAAACGGTTCAAATTAATCGTGCAACTGCCGTTCACAATTTGGTGCTAAATGCATATATCAAGAAGCGTCCAATCCATGTGGCAATTGTTGATGGAACGATCAAAGAAACTCCACTCAAAGATATTGAGCGTAAAGGTCGGATAAAAGAAACGGGTCAAGCAAAATTTCGTGTTCTGGATAACGAACTTTGGTGGCCGCATCATAGGGATCCACTTACTGGTCAAATAGTGGTCGTTCGTGGCGTACCGCAACCGGAAGACTTTGATCCTCTGGCCGACTACTCATCCGGTCAGCCTAAGCAATCAGAGAAAATTAACTCACCTGACGACGCCCCCTCTTCACCGCAAAAGAAATTTGTAAGTGCAACTGCAATTTTCGATCGCGATCCGGAAGTCGTACGTCAAGCAAAAGAACGAGCGAAGGATGGCCGATGTGAATACTGCAAAGAGCTAGGATTTTCTACAGGAGAAGGAAAATATTATCTCGAAGCTCATCATGTCATTCCGTTGAGCCTCGGCGGACCCGACAGAATATGGAATATTGCAGTCCTTTGTGCGAACGACCATAAACGCGCGCATTTCGGAATCGATCGCAATGCACTTCGTGATCACCTCATTCACTTTCTCGAAAGTCTTTATCCCACCGCAAGCGAGGAATTGCGTGATTTGGCTATGAAAATGGATAAAAACACGAATGCTTATGAAACCCTCGAAGCTGATGCTCAAAGCTAAGCGCCCTTTGCCGCGCACAATCAACAATTATGCGTCATTGAAATGAACGAATACGTGACCGCAATCGCCGCAGTGATTTCCGGGCTTTTCGCTATCGCGGCAGCGTTCATTGCTTGGCGACTCAAAAATGCGAGCGATGCCACCCTTCGGAAACTAGCCCTTGACAAAGAACGGCACGAAGAGTTGAAGGCTCTCTTTACGTCCACTTTTCAACTGTTCGAAAATTCCATGAGGGAAGTCACCTCCAGAGAGGAATTTAGCCTTTCACAGAAGTTCAGCGAAAACAATGCAAAAATTCATCTTCTAGCGCCGGAAAGAATTGTCAAACAATACTCAGAAGCGGCGGAATTACTGGAAGCATGGTCTTCTCTATACGCTAAGGCTAGCCCCCGTAGAATGACGATGGGGGATGGGGTCGTAACTATTTTACAAGCGCCCGACCCGGCAGCCCAATATAAAGAACCCGCAAAAGAGGCCTACCGAAATCTACAAGACAAGCTACAAGAGCTTGTAGCTTTAATGCGAACTGAACTTAACGGTCCCGCATAACCATTCCATCCTCCTAAAGCACGACACAGAAAAATAGAAATTCATGCCATTACCACTATTCCTCGCATTTGCGTTGCAAAACCCGAATCTAACGGCAGATGCGATCAACAAATACAACACACCAGGGCAAGTCGATGCCACGCAACTGCAAAGCAGTGTGGCTGACTTTGCCATGCAAGCAATCAACTGCTATCACCACTCAGCTCGATTTCGTGGAGTCGACATTCTTGGCGGGCCATGGCGTGAACAAGAAAAGTTTGGTGCTGAAGGCTCTGTTGTACTTCGCGTTCATCTAGGTGGCGTTTCCGGTTCCGGCTATCAAATGATTATCGCTGCAATGGCGAAAGGCGAAAACTACAGAGCTTTCGTTATCAATGAAAACACGCTCGTTCCCTACAATAAAAATTGTTCATTAGAGCGCTGGACCTCAGCTCAGAGTTCTGAATGAGCAATAGTTTCGAACATTGGTGCCATACTGGCCGCGTTCGAGGTGTCAAACTGAGCAAAATTTAAAAAGCACAGTTTGTTTATTACATTCCGTGAATTTATCGCCTTTCTTCCAGTGAGCGCACTAAACGCGAAGCCTTATTCTGAAATTATTTAAACCGCCCACTCTGTCACACATTGCTACGAAATCGTGATTATCAAAGAACTTGATCCGTTCGACTCCGAAGACAAATTTGCGAAGGCTGGCCGTGCAGCAGAAGAACAAATGGCGTTCTATCTCAAACGGTTCTTCGCCAATGATCCAGATTTCCTTGTCCTGAACAGCATTCGATTGGAATCAGACGGCGATGCAGCGCAGGTCGATCACTTGATCATTCATTCCCACGGTTTAGCAATCGTCGAAAGTAAGAGCGTTCACGGCAAGATTCAAATCAAGGATGATGGACAGTGGATTCGCTGGTTTAACGGTAACCAGTCAAAAGGCATGGCATCGCCGATCACTCAGGCCCGTCTTCAGCAGCGATTCTTCCGTGATGTACTAGGGAAGGCTTCGAATAACCAAGATCTGTTCAATAAGATCAATTTCGACATCTTTATTGCCATTTCGGATTCCGGTGTCATCCTTTGGCCTCAATCAGGCGTCGTTGAAGGCGTATGCAAGGCTGATCAAATTGCAGATCGCGTTATTCAACGGCGTGATGAACTCTCGAAGGCTTCGCCAACGGCATTGCTTTCGCAGGGCAACAGGGAAAAGATTGCCACATTTCTGAAAGCAAAGCATTCCCCCCTCGTCAAACAAGTGCCCATCCTTGATGCGGAGGATGACATTCAACCAACCGCAAGCGAACAGGCTCCAAGTGAAACAGCGCCCTCCCAGACAGCGTTGCAATGTTCCCATTGCCATTCGCAGAACATGGAAGTTCGATACGCGTACAACTATTTCGGTTATTGCCGGGACTGCGAGAAAAACACCCCGATTAAACCGGCCTGCCCAGCATGTGGATCTGCGGCGAAATTGCGGAAGGCAAAGCAGGAGTTTTACGTGGACTGCGGCGCATGCGGACAGTCGACACTTTTCCACGTAAACAAGTAAATTTGGGTGTCAAACTGACCAAAACTTAAACCGTTTCTGGCACCTGATGACGGCACTGACCGGCGACGACCTGCTGCGTCTGCACTATCCGGAACGTCTCCGCACGCTGCTGGCGCACGGCATCGGGCTGTGGGACGTCGTCGCGGAGGCGCAACGGCAAGGCAGCCTGGACAGCCAGATCCGCCATCACGCGCATAACGATCTCCCCGGCCTGCTCGCCACCCTGCCTCGCCTCGCCGCCATCGCGTTTAACGGCGGGACCGCGGCACGGATCGGGTTGCAAGCGCTGCAAGCCCATGCCAGCCGTTATAGCATCATCAGGCTGCCGTCGAGCAGCCCCGCCTATACCCTGGCCTATGCCGAGAAATTGCGCGCATGGCTCGGCCTGCGGCAATACATCGCCAGAAACCGATGAGTAATGAGCATAGCCCGTGCCGGACCTGCTTGCTTCATCCATGCAGCAACTGGACATCACCGGATCATATTTCTATACTGCAACAAAAACAGTGCGCGACGGTTACTTATTTGCCAATACCACAAGCCGCTGGACGCCTTTGTGGTGGCGTGAATAGCGCACAGCGCGATGCTTCGCCGATCGAGCAGCAGGCTCGTGAGTGCGAACTAACCGGAAAAGCCAAGAATGAAAACAACGTTGGAAAGCGCAAGCTTGCGCTGGCGGATGCTGTTGATTGTTCTGTTCGCAACCCTGCCCTCGGCATCGCTTCTGATCCTGGACAACTTCCGCGAGCATCGCGACGCCTACCAGAAAGAGACCGAACGGCTGCTGCAACTGGCCGACGCGATAGCCCGCAACGAGGAAAAGCTGATCGGCTCCGCCGATAACCTGCTGGTCTCGGTCGCCCATTTCACACAGCAGAAAGCGCTTTCCGTCAATGAGTGCGACTCCTACCTGCGTTCGCTGCACGCCAAACTTCCGCATTACGCCAACATCGTCCTCACCGCCCCCTCCGGCGAAATCAGATGCGGCTCGCGCAATTACCTGGGGACGAATCTCGGGGAGCGCGACTATTTCAAGCTGGCGCGCCAGCGCGACGGCCTGGTCGCCAGCGATTATCTCGTCAGCAAGACCACCGGAAAGCCGGTGATCGTTTTCGCGCGCGCCATCCGGCAAGGCGATACCGTGCACGGCATCGCCATCGCCAGCCTCGGCTTGGACAGCTTCACCGCCGGCATCCGGGAAATTCCGCGTCCGCAAGGAACCACCGTCGTCATCACCGACCGCAACGGAACGATGCTGGCCAGGGAGCCGGCGCTCAGCGGCCTGGCCGACACCCGGCTGCCGATCAAGCCGGTGCTAAAACTGATCCAGGCCGGGCGCAGCGGCCATGCCGAGGCGGACGGCGTCGACGGCGTGCCCCGCCAGTATGAGGTCGCGCCGGTGAGAATCGGCGGCGACACGCCGTATTTCGTGGTGCTCGGTTCCGACAAGGAAGCGGTGACGGCGAAATTGCGGACCTCGCTCCTGGTCAACCTGGGCCTGCTCGGCACAATCCTGATTGCCTCGGTCCTGGGCACCTGGCGGCTGGGCGAGCGGCTGCTGCTGGCCCCGCTGCGCGCGCTGACCGCGGCGATCAAGAAGGTGGCCGCCGGCGAGACCGGGACGCAGACGGGCTTGAACTACAAGGCCGGCGAAATCGGCGAACTGGCCCGTCATTTCGACGAAATGTCCGCCGCCCTGCAGAAGCGGGCCGAGGAGGCGCAGGCATCGCGCCGGCGCATCGAGCATCTGGCGCACTACGACCATGTCACCGGGCTGCCCAACCGTATTCTGTTGATGGACAGGCTGGCGCAGCAAATCGATTCCGCCCGCAACCACGGGCGCGGCTGCGCTGTGCTGTTCATCGACCTGGACCGCTTCAAGGCGCTCAACGACACGCTGGGGCGAACCGTCGGCGACAAAATCCTGTTCGATACCGGACGCCGGATCGCGGCGCTGCTGCCGGACGGCGATACGGCAGCCAGGCTGAGCGCCGATGAATTCGTGTGCGTGCTGGCCGACGCAAGCCCCCGGCAACTCGGCGAAATCGCAGCCCGCATTCTCGCCGCCTTCGCCCAGCCGTTCATGGTGGACGGGCGCCCGATCAGCGTCGCGGCCAGCGCCGGCCTCAGCCTGTATCCGGACGATGCGCAGGACGCGCCGACGCTGCTGCAGTACGCCGATGCCGCCTTGCGGCGGGCCAAGACGGGACGGCAGAAAATCGAATTCTTCAACCGGGAACTGGATGCGAAGGCGATCCGCGGCTGGGAACTGGAAGGCGAATTGCGCACGGCGCTGGCCGGCGGTCAGCTGCAGCTGTTCTACCAGCCCAAGGTCTGCCTCAAGAGCGGCCGCATCGTCGGCGCGGAAGCCCTGATCCGCTGGCGCCATCCGGAGAAAGGCATGATCTCGCCGGCCGATTTCATCCCGCTGGCCGAGCGCAGCCGCCTGATCGTCCCGATCGGCGCCTGGGTGATCGCGCAAGCGTGCCGCCAAGGCGCGCAATGGCTGGCCCAAGGGCTGCCCCCGATTAATATCGCGGTCAATATCTCGGCCGAACAATTCCTGCACGGGGAGGTCGGCGCGACCGTCCAGGCGGCGCTGCGGGAGAGCGGCTTCCCGGCGCAGTCGCTGGAACTCGAAATCACCGAGGGCGTGCTGCTGCGCGACGTCGGCGACGAGCTGGAACGGCTGAGGAAACTGCAGCTGAAACTGTCGATCGACGACTTCGGCACCGGCTACTCCTCGCTGGCCTACCTGCAGCAACTGAAAGTCGACAAGCTGAAGGTGGACCAGTCGTTCGTGCGCGACATCACCACCAGCGCAAGCGACAAGGCGATTGCCGCCGCCATCGTAAACCTGGCGCAAGGCCTGGGACTGACGGTGGTGGCGGAGGGAATCGAAACCCGGGAGGCGGAAGCGGTGCTCAAGGAAATGGGCTGCGACCAGGGACAAGGCTATCTGTACTCCAGGCCGGTGCCGCCGCAGGATTTCGAGGCGCTGCTGAGGGCGGCTTCCTAAGTTGTTGCCGGTTCGGCATCTGCCGTTGTTTGTGGAAAAGTCGGCGGTATGGGAGCATTTCATTCGGTAAAATCCCATCCTGCCGATCCACCGATCCGGCCTCGACAAAATCCACGCCGCACACGTTCATGCTCATCAAACGCAAATCCATCGAAGCACAAGCCAACCGCAAGGCCGGCCCCGGCAAGCCCGAGGCCGCGCCCAAGCCGCCGCGCAAGCCGAAGTACGCGCCGGTGACGCTGTCCGAGGAAAGCGGCGTGCGCTATTTACATTTCGGCACCGAATGGATCCAGGGCGCGATGCGCATCCGCAAGCCCGACTGGATCGAGCTGGAATATGCGCAACAGATGATGAGCTGGATGCTGTTCATCGACCAACCGCGCCATGTCGTGCAGCTCGGCCTCGGCACCGGCGCGCTGACCAAGTTCTGCTACCGCCATTTCACCGAGACCCGCGTGACGGCGGTCGAACTGAATCCTTCGGTGATTGCCATCTGCCGCAGCATGTTCAAGCTGCCGCAGGAAGACGACCGCCTGTCGGTGCTTGAAATGGATGCAATGGATTTCGTCACAGACAGCGCGCGCCACGGCAGCGTCGATGCGCTGCAGGTCGACCTGTACGATGCGACCGCGCGCGGGCCGGTGCTCGACACGCCGGAATTCTATGCGGCCTGCGCCGCCTGCCTGTCCGAGCAGGGCATCATGACGGTCAACCTGTTCGGCGACCATCCGAGCTATGCGAAGAACCTGAAGGCGATGCGCCATGCCTTCCCGCAGGTGCTGTGCCTGCCGGAAGTCCACCAGGGCAATGTGATCGCCATCGCCTTCAAGACCCCGTGCCGGCTCGATTTCCAGTTCCTGTACGAACGCGCCGCCGAAATCGCCGAAACCACCAGGCTGCCCGCCAAGTCCTGGGTCAACGGCCTGAAAGCCTGGCATCTCGGAGAATGACACCATGAGAAAAGCCGCGTTCAAACCGCTCGACCTGCAGCAGATCTTCACCTGGCTGATGGCCGACGGCGTGATCGAAAAGGCCAATGTCAAGGCGGCTTACAACCAGGCGCAGGCGCTCCTGAAGAACGCCGGCATCGCCACCCACCCGCTGACCGCCGTGGCGCAATGCAAGCTGCAGTCGGCGCTGGCGCCGCACAAGCCGCTCACGCTCGACTGGCTGTCGGAATGGGTGGCCGGCAAGGCGAACATGCCCTTCTTCCGCATCGACCCGCTCAAGGTCGACTTCACCCGCGTGGCCGACGTGATGTCGGCCACCTATGCGGCGCGCTTCAACATCCTGCCGGTCGAGCTGACGCCGAGCGAGGTCGTGGTGGCGACCGCCGAGCCCTTCATCACCGAATGGGAAGCGGAAATCGCCAAGATCACGCGCCGCAGCGTGAAGCCGGTGATGGCCAACCCGCTCGACATCGCGCAGTACACCTCGCAGTTCTTCACGCTGGCCAAGTCGATCAAGGGCGCCAACAAGTCGGGCAACCACGACCTGTCGCTGCGCAACAACTTCGAGCAGCTGGTCGAACTGGGCAAGAGCGACAAGCAGCTCGACGCCAACGACCAGCACATCATCAACATCGTCGACTGGCTGTGGCAATACGCCTTCGAGCAGCGCGCCTCCGACATCCACCTGGAACCGAAGCGCGAGCTCGGCCTGATCCGCTTCCGCATCGACGGCATCCTGCACCAGGTGTACCAGGTGCCGGCCACGGTGATGATCGCGATGACGGCGCGCATCAAGCTCCTGGGCCGCATGGACGTGATCGAGCGGCGCCGCCCGCAGGACGGCCGCATCAAGACCCGCACCGCCGGCGGCCAGGAAATCGAATTGCGCCTGTCGACGCTGCCGACCGCCTTCGGCGAAAAGCTGGTGATGCGCATCTTCGACCCGGAAGTGGTGGTCAAGACCCTGCCGGAACTCGGCTTTCCGCCGGAGGACGCGCAGCGCTGGGACGACCTGACCAGGCGCCCGCACGGCATCATCCTGGTCACCGGCCCCACCGGCTCGGGCAAGACCACCACGCTCTACACCACCCTGAAGGCGCTCGCCACGCCGGAGGTGAACGTGTGCACGGTGGAAGATCCAATCGAAATGGTGGAAGCCTCGTTCAACCAGATGCAGGTCCAGCACGGCATCGACCTGTCGTTCGCCGACGGCGTGCGCGCGCTGATGCGGCAGGACCCGGACATCATCATGGTGGGCGAGATCCGCGACCTGGAAACCGCCGAGATGGCGATCCAGGCCGCCTTGACCGGCCACCTCGTGTTTTCCACCTTGCACACCAACGACGCGCCGTCGGCGGTGATGCGCCTGCTCGAACTCGGCGTGCCCTACTACCTGCTGGAAGCCACGCTGATCGGCATCATGGCGCAGCGCCTGGTGCGCACGCTGTGCCCGGACTGCAAGAAGCCCGACGGCGAACTGAGCGATGACGTGTGGGAGAGCCTGACCGAAGGCTGGCAAATCCCGAAACCGGCTACCGTGTACCGCCCGGTCGGCTGCCCGGAATGCCGCCACACCGGCTATCGCGGCCGCACCGGCCTGTACGAGCTGCTGACCGTGTCGCAGGCGTTTTCCAGGCTGATCAAGCAGGAATCCGACATCCACGCGCTGAAACAGCAAAGCATCGCGGACGGCATGAAGCCGCTGCATGTGGCCGGGGCGCTGAAAGTGGCGGAAGGCGTGACGACGGCGGATGAAGTGTTGAAGGTGACGTCGGCGCTGACCTGACGCGCTTGTTTCTCTGTTGAACCGTAATCAGTCGCGATTTTTTTTACGGCGCTCCCTTACCAGGCATGCGCAAAGTTGCTATAATCACGGGCTCGTTGGGTCGTTAGCTCAGTTGGTAGAGCAGCGGACTCTTAATCCGTAGGTCGAGTGTTCGAG
>OFCW01000098.1_pt1 | contig 35478 bp, 42 predicted proteins | sample 1520951 | NCBI WGS metagenome assembly OFCW01 (sample SAMEA4349680, study PRJEB24078) | microbial mat metagenome | biome: Terrestrial Biome; feature: Habitat; material: Microbial Mat | place: India | collected 2012-06-12 | depth 10 m | reverse complement strand
TCGCCATCATGTCGGCGGTGGCCTGCGCCAGCGACGGGTTCTGGCGCGTGAGCGACAGCAGGCGCGCGAATGCCGCCACTTCGCCCGGATTGACCTTCCCTCCCTGCGCGAGATTGGTCAGGTTGAAACGCGACTGCGCATCGACGATGCCGCCCGACAGCGCCGCATCCGGCACGTCGCCGCGCGCCTCCTTGTTCTCCACGTATTCGTCGAGCCGCGTTTCGGCCAGCGGCACCGCCCACGGCTCGCCCAGATGGTCGACACGCGAATGCCGCGCGTCCTCGCGCAGGATCAGCCGGCTCCAGTCGAGCGCGCCGCGCAGGATCCACTGCTTCTGCAACTGCAGGCGCTGATTCTCGATGGCGCGCACCTGCACCTGCTGCTGCCAGAACAGGCTGGCGACGATGGTGATGGCCAAAGTCGTCAGCAGCAATGCGGTGATGACCGCCACGCCCTTCTGGCGCGCCTGTCGGAGCGCCCTCATACCGCCCCCAGCAAAAAGATCTTGGTCATGCCGGTGCCGTGCCCGTTGAGCTGCAAGGCGACTTGCAGGCCGACCGGCGATACGACGGCGCCGGGCGTCGTCGCGCTAGGTGCGACAGTAGTGACGCCGGAGCCGGATGGGTTGCGAAACAGCGACTGCACGTTCATTGCCGCGACGTCGGACTGCAGCAGCACGCCCGGCTCGGCGCGCGTGTCGTCGAGCGCCGCCTGCCACATCGCCTCCAGTTCCGTCAGGTCGCGCGTGGCGGGCGATTCATGCCGGCTCAGCTTGCCGCCGCGCAGGCGATAGGAAACGACCTGCATGCGCGACGGCTGGTTTTCCGCGAACACGATGCGCACCAGGGTCACGCCGCCGGGCGCGGCCGTCAGGTTGGTATGCCCCGCGATATCGGACGGCTGGACGATATGCGCGCAGTCGCTCTGCATCTGCGCGAACGCCAGCTGGATGCCGCGCGTCTGTTCCAGGTCCTGGGTCAGCGCCGCGCGTGCGCGCACGATGGTGTCGAGTCCGCGCCAGCCGAGCACGGCGACGATCGCCAGCACGGTGATGGCCACCAGCAGTTCGATCAGGGTAAAGCCGCGATGCTTACCCATTGGACACCACCTGCGACAGCTTGATGATGCGGCGCTCGGGATTCTGCGCCTCGAACACGCTGACCTCGACCCGCCGGAAAAACGGGTTCGGCGTGGTCAGCACTTCCTCTTCGCACACCAGTTGCAATTCATCCTGCGGACACTCGAAGGAGCGCTTGCCGATCGGCGGGAATTCGCGCGCCAGGCGTATCTGGGCCAGCCGGTTCTCGGCCGACCAGGTCGCCATCATCGATGCGCGCAGCGCGCTGCTGTTCTGCGTCAGGCTGCCCACGGCGCGCAGGCTCGCGCCCAGGGCGGTGCCGACCACGACCAGCGCCACCAGCACTTCCAGCAGGGTAAAGCCCCGGCAAAGGCGGTTGAGTCGGCTGGTACGCATGTCACTCCACCGTGAAGTGGCCGATGCCGTCGGCGCGGATGGACGCGCTGGCGCCGCCGGCGGTCATGGTCAGCACGAACGGCTTGTCGACCGGCTCGCGGCCGAACACGATGCGCAGCGGATTGCCGTTGCCGGCCGCGGCGGGCGTGATGGAGAGCGCCACCGGCGCGCGCTTGAACTCCCGTTCCCGCAGCAATTCATCCTGCGGTAGTGGCGACCAGGTGTTGTCGTCGCGGATCAGGAAGCGGTAGCGGTCCGGCTCGGCCTCGAACGCGACCGGGCGATTGCGCACGATCGCCTCGTCGCGCGCCAGCTGCATCAGCAGGGCGATGCGTTGGGCGTCGCCCTGCAGCGCCTGCTGCTGGTTCGGGATGGCGGTCAGGGAGACCACGCCGAGCATGATGCCGGCGATCACCAGCACCACCAGCAGTTCAAGCAGCGTGAAGCCGCGCGCCGGCATGCGGCGCGCGGCGCGCGGCGCGCTACGATGCATGGGAATGCTTACAGTTCCCACGACCCGATATCGGCATCGACACCGGTGCCGCCGGGCTGGCCGTCGGCGCCGTACGAAAATACATCGACCTCGCCCTTGACGCCCGGCGACAGGTATTGATACGGATTGCCCCAGGGATCCTTCGGCAGCTTTTCGATATAACCGCCGCTCTTCCAGCCGCTGGCAGCCGGTCCGGTGGTCGGTTTGGCAATCAGCGCCTGCAGCCCCTGCTCTGTCGTCGGATAGCGCTGGTTATCGAGCTTGTACAGCTTGAGCGCCTGCATCAGCGTGGCAATGTCCTGCTTGGCGGCGGTAATGCGCGCATCGTCGGTACGCCCCATCAGCTTCGGGACGACCAGTGCGGCCAGAATCCCCATGATCACCACGACCACCATGATTTCGATCAGGGTGAAGCCGCGGCTGACGCGGCGGGAAAGCGCATGGCGGGGGCGAAGAACCAGGTTTTTACGCATAAAAATTACTTCTTTTGAAAGGATGAACAAAACACAAGTATAAATCGCAATATGTGACAGTAATGTAAATACATGTCAGAGATGCATTTACACGGCCAGGAAACACTTCCGGAAAGCCATCTTGATAGGTGGCGATGTGAGGTGATTTTTGTCATTCATGCCATGAAATGACAAAAAGGGTCAGGACAAAAGACAAAAGCTGTTCGGTTTTCCTGCGCGACCAGCAATGAGACCTGAAAACGCCAAGCCGGCGGCTGGCACGTTGATTGCGATATGGAATGTATGACTGTGTGTAGCGCAAATAGTTTGCCCTTCCTCGAAATGAATCACATGATTTGTTGCGTTGCAGCGGTTGGGTGCCGTGGCGGACCATGCGCTTCTTTTCAAATCGGAATGTCCCGCGCCCGTAAACCCACTTGCCAGTCATGCATGGAACAAACTTGACACTGATGCAGTCTCGATAAAGGTATTGCTGCCAATACTGCCAAGGAGACTACTCATGTTGCACCATGCCACTTCCGGTGAGTTGATCGATGTGCGCCCGCTCGGGGACAAGTTGCCGCAATCGCCGTCGACCGCATTTTTCAGGACGGACGATCTGGAAGTGATGCGCTTGGTGTTGCCGGCCAACAAATCCGTGCCTGAGCATCATGTGGCCGGCCCGGTTACCCTGTTATGCCTGGAAGGGGCGGTGGAACTGCAGGCGCACGACAAGCAGCAAGTCCTGCAGGCGGGCCAAATGGTCTATCTTGCAAGCAACGTTCCTCACGCGCTGCGGGCGCTGGAGAATTCCTCGCTGCTGATGACGATGGTGCGCAAGCCCGAACAGGATCACGCCGAACAGCATCACTGAATACGGCGACGGCGCTACTGCGGCAAACGGCGCAGGCCTTGCAAAAAAAAGTAGGTGAAGCAGGTGAAAAGCGTTACCGCGCAATACGCCGAGCGCGCCGAACGCGTCAAGTCGTCCCCAGATTGGAATCAGTTTCGCTCATCGCGCGGGTCGCGCGCCAGCAGGCGCTCCACCATGTCGCGCGGGGAGTCGCCGTCGAACAGTACTGCCGCCACCGCGTTTGCGATCGGCATATCAACCTGGTGCTGCGCCGCCAGCGCGCGCACGGCCTGCGCACAGCGCACCCCCTCGGCAACGTGTCCAAGTTCGGCAACGATGGTGTCGAGCTTCTTGCCCTGCGCCAGGCCCAGGCCGACTTGGCGGTTGCGCGACAGATCGCCGGTGCAAGTCAGGATCAGGTCGCCCATGCCGGCCAGTCCCATGAAGGTTTCGCTGCGGCCGCCGAGCGCAATGCCAAGGCGGTTGATTTCCGCCAGGCCGCGCGTGATGAGCGCCGCCCGCGCGTTGAGGCCGAGCCCGAGGCCGTCGAGGATGCCGGTGGCGATGGCCAGGATGTTCTTGACCGCGCCGCCGACTTCCACGCCGACCAGGTCATCGGTCGAATAAACGCGGATCGCACGGCCATGCACCGCGCCGACCACCAGCTCGCGCAGCGCCTGCTCCTCCGACGCGATGGTCAGCGCGCAAGGCAGGCCGCGCGCCACTTCCTGCGCAAAGGACGGTCCCGACAAGGCGCCGACGGCAATGCCGGTGCCCAGCACCTCGCGCACCACCTGGTGCGGCAGCAGGCGCGTCTGTTCTTCGAAACCCTTGCACAGCCAGACCAGGTTCGGGATCGGATGCGGCTGCAGCCGCTGCGCCAGCGGGCGCAGGCCGGCAACCGACGATGCCACGATCAGCAGCGCCTGCGGATTGCCGGACACGTGCGCGACGGCGGCGTCGAAATCGGACGTCACCTGCAGGCTGTCGGGCAGCGCGAATCCCGGCAGGTACGCGGCGTTCTCGCGCGTGGCGGCGGCGGCGCGCATCGCCTCCTGCTCGCGCCCCCACAGCAAGACCTGATGCCGGCTTGCCAACGCAATGGCAAGCGCCGTGCCCCAGGCGCCCGCGCCGAGTATGGCGATCTTTACCGGATTGGCTGTTCTTGATGCTTGCATCGTTCCCATATCCCTGTCGGCCCCTTGTCATCGGGCTTTTATTCCATCGGGTTTTTATTCGCCCCAGACGTCGGCTGCCTTGACGTAGCCGCTTTGGCCGTCGCGATGCCGGACCTTGACCCAGCTGCCGGCGACCGGTTCGATCCGATCCAGCAGCACGCCCTTGTCGGCCGTGAAGACCAGCGGCGCATTGTCGTCGGCCGATGCGCGGATCTTGGCATTGGCCGCCTTGACCACCACGGTGCGCTTGGATGTCAGGCGCCGGGCTTCGATCCAGGACAAGTCGCCGGCGGCATCACGCACCTTGTTCCACTCGCCATATGTCAGCACCACCTCGACCGGCATGCCGCGCGGTGCGATATACAGCTTGCGCCCCTTGGCCGACGGCGCATCGTACAGGATCGCCGGAGCCGCGCCCACCGACTTGTACTCGATGGGCGAAGCGGCGTGCGCGGCCGCACACGCCGCCATGACGCAAACCATGGCCAAACTTGCATATTTCATGAATCGACTCCCCCGGCATGTTCCGGCCCGTGCGGGTCGTCGCCCGAGGGTGGGCGCCGGTCCGGAATGCCGCTCAGCGATTGATTGATCAGTGCTTGGCGGGCGTGCCGTCCGACATCACGATGCCGGAGCCGCCGCTCTTCTGCTGCTGCTCGGCCAGCGCCTGCAGGCGCTGCTGGTAGAACGCCTCGAAATTGATCTCGGACAGGTGCACCGGCGGGAAACCGGCGCGCGTGATGATGTCGGCGATGTTGGCGCGCAGGTAGGGATACACGATGTTCGGGCAGCCGATGCCGAGCAGCGGGTCCAGCTGTTCGGGCGGGATGTTGGCGGCCTCGAAAATGCCGGCCTGCTTGCCTTCGACCAGGAAGGCCACCTTGTCCTTGATCCTGGCGGTGACGGTAATGGTCACGGTCGATTCGAAGATGGTCTGGGCCAGCGCCTCGACGCCGACGTCGACCTGCACTTCGATGTTCGGTGCTTCCTGCTCCAGAAACACGGCCGGGGAATTCGGCTGTTCGAGCGACAGGTCTTTCAGGTAGATGCGCTGGATCTGGAACACGGGTTGTTGATTTTGGTCAGCCATGGAATGCTTTCTTTGAGAGTAAGAAGGAAAAGGGACGGCAAGCGCCGTCCCAGGTTGCAGGAGTGCTAAGTCTACGCGCCTTGCAGCAGCGGGTCCAGCTTGCCGGCACGATCCAGCGCAGAGAGGTCGTCGAACCCGCCGACATGGGTGTCGCCGATGTAAATCTGCGGCACGGTGCGGCGGCCGGTCTTTTGCATCATCTCGGCGCGCTGCTCCGGCTGCAGGTCGACCCGGATTTTCTCGATGTGTTCGACGCCCTTGGATTTCAGCAGGCGCTCGGCCATGATGCAATACGGGCAAACGGCTGTGCTGTACATCAGAACGCGTGCGGTCATCTCGCTACTCCATTACTTTACTAGCGGCAAGCTTTGCGCCTGCCAGGCTGCGATACCGCCGTCCAGCGTGGCGGCCTCGTTGAATCCGGCTTTCTTCAGTTGCGACACCGCCCTGGCCGCGCTCACACCGCGCTGGCAAACCACGATCACGCTCTTGGACTTGAACTTGTCGAGTTCGCCGATGCGGCCGCCCAGTTCCTTGAGCGGGATGTTGCGCGCATCGCGCAGATGACCGGCGGCGAACTCGCCCGGCTCGCGGATATCGACCACAACAGCCTTGCCCTGATTGATCAGTTGCGTGGCCTGCAAGGGCGATACCCGGGCGCCGCGGCGCTGCAGATTCGGCCATGCCAGCGCACCGCCCGACACCAGCGCCAGCGCGATCAGCCAAATGTTATCAATGAGAAATTTCACGTTGCCTCAATAGTGTTAAACAATCGCGACATTATAAAATAGAAGCCAAACCGGCTCCCGGCTCCCCATTTCATTCACTTTTCATAACCCAAAATGTACAAAATCGTATTCATGCGCCACGGCGAATCCACGTGGAACCTGGAAAACCGCTTCACCGGCTGGACCGATGTCGACCTGACCGAAAAAGGCATCAATGAGGCGCGCCAGGCCGGCAAGATCCTGAAGGAAGCCGGCTTCACTTTCGATCTGGCGTACACCTCGGTGCTGAAGCGCGCCATCCGCACCCTGTGGCTGACGCTGGACGAGATGGACCTGATGTGGATCCCGGTCGAGCACGACTGGCGCCTGAACGAACGCCACTATGGCGCGCTGCAGGGCTTGAACAAGGCAGAAACCGCCGCCAAGTACGGCGACGAGCAGGTGCTGATCTGGCGCCGCAGCTACGACACGCCGCCCATGCCGCTGGAGCCGAACGATCCGCGCACCTCCTACAACGACCCGCGCTATGCCAGCCTGAAGAAGGAACAGATCCCGCTGACCGAGTGCCTGAAGGATACTGTGGCGCGCGTGATGCCGGCCTGGGACGAATCGATCGCACCGGCCATCCGCGCCGGCAAGCAGATTCTCATTTCGGCGCACGGCAACAGCCTGCGCGCGCTGATCAAGAGCCTGGACGGCATCAGCGATCAGGATATCGTCGGCCTGAACATCCCGAACGGCCAGCCGCTGGTCTATGAACTGGATGCCGACCTCAAGCCGATCAAGAGCTATTACCTGGGCGACCAGGAAGCGATCGCGGCGGCGATGAAGGCCGTCGCCAGCCAGGGCAAATCGAAGTAATCAAGCAAGGTTTTTCAATGATCCACCGGACCGGGCCGCAAGGAATCTCGATTGTCTAGGCACCACATGCGCATCAGCTGGAGATTCCTTGCCGCGCTCGGCATCACGGCAGCCGTGGCGGGCAACTGCCTGCCCGCCCACGCCGCCAAGGTCACCGACCGCACCCGCCAGAAGCGCGCCGCCGAAGCCGAACGGGCCGAGCTGCAGCAAAAACTCGACGCCCTCAAGCACGAGATCACCCGCACCGAGTCCGCCAAGAGCGATGCCGCCGATGCGCTGGCGCACTCCGAAGCGGCGATCTCGGCAGCGAACCGCGCGCTGCGCGAGCTGGCGGACGAGCAGCGCGAGATCGAGTCGAAGATCGCCCGGCTCTCGCAGGAACAGGACCAGCTGGCGAAGTCGATCGCCATGCAGCAGAAGCAGCTGGCCAGGCTGTTGCGGGAACATTATGTGGCGGGCAGCGAAGACCGCATCAAGCTCCTGCTGTCGGGCGACAATCCGAACCGCATCAACCGCGACCTGCAGTACATGGGCTATGTGTCGAAGGCCCAGGCGAAGCTGATCGAATCGCTGCGCGCCAACATGGCGGCCATCGAGAACAACAAGGCGGCCACCCAGGAAGCGAAGGATGAGCTCGACGAGGTGGCGCAGGAACAGCGCGAGCAGAAAGCCCAGCTGGAACAGGAAAAGGCGCGGCGCGCGGCGCTACTGGCCCAGTTGTCCACCCGGCTGGCGGCGCAGCGCAAGCAGGCTGGCCATATCGAACGCGACGAGCAGCGCCTGGCCGGCCTGGTCAGTCGCCTGACGGCGTTAATCGAAGAACAGCGCAAGGCCGAAGCCGCCCAGCTCGAAAAGCGGCGCCAGGAACAGCTGGCGCGCGCCAGCGCCAGAAACAGTGCCGCGGCGGCATCCAGAATGAGCTCCGTCAAGGCGAAGGGGCATAATCCTGATGCAATAGACGATGATGAGCCGCCGCCAAAATTGTTGGGACGAAATGAACTCACGCCGGAAGCCGGCGTCCAAGACGGCGTATTTGCCCGCACTTTCGCCTCCCTGCGCGGGCAACTGCGCCTGCCGGTCAAGGGCGATCTGCTGGCGAAGTACGGCAGCAAGCGCGGCGACGGCCCGAGCTGGAAGGGATTGTTCATCCGCACGGCCGAAGGCGCCGATGTCAAGGCGGTGGCAGGCGGCCGGGTGGTGTTTGCCGACTGGCTGCGCGGCTTTGGCAATCTGATCATCATCGACCATGGCAGCGAATACCTGACCATCTATGGCAACAACCAGGCGGTGCTCAAGCATGCCGGCGATCTGGTCAAAACCGGCGAGATCATCGCCAGCGCCGGCAACAGCGGCGGCAGCGAACAATCGGGTTTATACTTCGAAATGCGGCATCAGGGCCGCGCATTTGATCCTCTTGAATGGATTTCTAGGTGACACATGAGCAGTAAACTGAAGAACTTCGGCCTGATCGGACTGGGCGTCATTGCAGGCATCGCGGGCTCGATGCAATTCGAGGCAAGCGCGCAGAAGACGACCACGCCGTTGCCGCTGGAAGAGCTGCGGCAACTGGCCGACGTGTTCGGCCTGATCAAGTCCGACTACGTCGAACAGGTCGAAGACAAGAAGCTGCTGACCGAGGCCATCTCGGGCATGGTCGCCTCGCTCGATCCGCATTCCGCCTACCTCGACAAGAAGGCGTTCAAGGAGCTGCGCGAAGGCACGCAGGGCAAGTTCGTCGGCCTCGGCATCGAAGTCGGGATGGAAGACGGCTATGTGAAGGTGATCTCGCCGATCGAGGATTCGCCCGCGTTCAAGGCCGGCCTGAAAGCCGGCGACCTGATCACCCGCCTGGACAACACCCCGGTCAAGGGCATGACGCTGGACGAGGCGGTCAAGCGCATGCGCGGCGAGCCGAATACCAAGATCACGCTGACCATCGCCCGCAAGGAAGAGGACAAGCCGATCATCGTCACCATTGTGCGCCAGGAAATCCGGGTGCAGAGCGTGAAGGCGAAGGTGGTCGAGCCGGGCTATGCCTGGGTGCGCATCGCGCAATTCCAGGAGCCGACCGTGGAAGACCTGGTGAAGAAGCTCAACGCGATCTACGCCCAGGAGCCGAACCTGAAGGGCCTGGTGCTTGACCTGCGCAACGACCCGGGCGGCGTGCTGCCGGGCGCGATCGGCGTGTCGGCGGCCTTCCTGCCGAAGGACGTGCCGGTGGTGTCGACCAACGGCCAGCTGCCGGATTCCAAGGCGACCTTCTACGCCCGCCGCGAGTTCTACACCTCGTCGCGCGCGTCGCTCTCCGACCCGCTGGCCAAGCTGCCGGAAGCGGTGAAGAAGGTGCCGATGGTGGTGCTGGTCAACACCGGCTCCGCGTCGGCCTCCGAAATCGTGGCCGGCGCGCTGCAGGATTACAAGCGCGCCACCATCATGGGCACGCAGACCTTCGGCAAGGGCTCGGTGCAGACGATCCGCCAGCTGACGGCGGACACCGCGGTCAAGCTGACCACCGCGCGCTATTACACGCCGAACGGGCGCTCGATCCAGGCCAAGGGCATCGTGCCGGACCTGCTGGTTGACGAAACCGCCGACGGCGACGGCCTGAACGGCCTGCGCCTGCGCGAAGCCGACCTGACCCACCACCTGTCGAACGACAAGGACAAAGCCAAGGAGGACGCGCACGCCAAGCTGGTCGACGAGCTGGAAGAGGAACAGCGCCTGGCCGCGCTGGAGAAAAAGCGCAAGCCGCTCGAATTCGGCGGCAAGGACGACTTCCAGCTGGCGCAGGCGCTCAACCAGCTGAAGGGCTTGCCGGTGCAGCTGTCGAAGTCCGCCAAGGTCGAAAGCAAGAAGGAAAACACCATCAACGACAAGAAGCACGAGAACGGAACCGGCGAGAAGAAATAACCGGGATTCACGACAGAAAAGGCCGCCTAGCGGCCTTTTCTGTTTTGAAAGTGGTAAATTAGCTTCCCCCTGCGCGCCATACGAGAATCCTCATGAACGACAATCAGCTCCTGCGCTATTCCCGCCACATCCTGCTCGACGAGATCGGCATCGAAGGGCAGGAAAAACTGCTGGCCGCGCACGCGCTGGTGATCGGCGCCGGCGGCCTCGGATCGCCCGCGGCCTACTACCTTGCCTCGGCCGGCATCGGCAGGATCACGCTGGTCGACAACGACAGCGTCGACCTCACCAACCTGCAGCGCCAGATCCTGCATACCACCGAACGTGTCGGGCGGCCGAAGGCGCAGTCCGGCAAGCAGACGCTGGAGCGCATCAACCCCGACATCGAGATCGTCGCCCTGACCGAGCGCGCCGAAGGCGCTCGCCTGGGCGAACTGGTGCGGCAGGCGAGCGTGGTGCTGGACTGCAGCGACAATTTTGCGACGCGCCATGCGGTCAACCGCGCCTGCGTCGAGCACGGCGTTGCGCTGGTTTCCGGTGCGGCGATCCGTTTCGACGGCCAGATCTCGGTGTTCGATCCGCGCCGCCGGGACACGCCCTGCTACGCCTGCCTGTTCCCGCCGGACCAGGAGTTCGAGGAAGTGCTGTGTTCGACCATGGGGGTGTTCGCGCCGCTGGTGGGCATCATCGGAACGATGCAGGCGGCCGAAGCGCTGAAGGTGGTTGCGGATATCGGCGAAACGCTGGCCGGCCGCCTGCTGTTATTGGACGCCCAGCACATGGAATGGACCAGCATCCGGGTGGCGCGCAACGCCGCCTGCCCGGTGTGCGGAACTAGAGCGGCTTGAATGTCCGTGCAAGGGAGGTCAGGCTGGGCTGAGAAGCGCAGCCGCACAGGAGTACGACGAGCATCGCAGGCCCAAGATGGCCCTCTTTCCCGGACAGGCAAATCGCACTAATCATCCCGCTTGACCAGGCTGTCGTCCATGCAAGGAAAATAATCGGGCTCCCCCGATGATGGGCCGGCTTCGCCGCGCCGCAGGCCGTCGTGCGCGCCGGCCGGGGCATCGAGCATGGCGCGGTAGTTCTTGTATACGTTGAAGTGGTGCAGTTCAATCAGGCTTGCAGGCGTCGCATCCATCTCAGGTACGGCGCCATGCTCCGGCTGCAGTTTGCCATCTGCGGCGGCAAAGTAATCGGAACCATCGGAGCCATCGGAGCCAGGTTCCATTCGTGCCGCCGCGTCGCGGCTACCGCAACCGGCAAGCGGGAACATGGCACATGCGAAGGCCAATGCTCCCATGGCGCGCGTTAAGCGAAGCATTATCATTTGAAGTCTCCCTTCACATGATTATTTGCGAACCCGGCACGCCCCGTTTGGTTTGTATCAACTGCATTACAGCTGCCCGCAGAACCCTTAGCCCAGCTCAATCTTGCCTGTCCAGACAGTAAGAGTAAGGACACTGCGCTCTCCTGTACCATCGCTGATGCGATGCTACAATCGCCCGGCACATACATTTCCGCCAGGCACTCTCGCCTCCTCTCCTCATGTCCGTCGCCGATATCGCGAAGCTGATTTTTCTTTCCGCCATTTGGGGCGGTTCATTCATCTTCCTGCGGGTCGCGGTGCCGGAGGTCGGTCCCTTGCTGACGGCCATGCTGCGCACATCGCTCGGCGGCCTGGCGCTGCTGGCGTTTGCCGCGGCTAGCGGCGTGTCCATGCACTGGCGCAGGAACATCAAGCCATATGCAGTGGTCGGTCTTTTCGCCGGCGTGCTGCCGTTCACCTGCTTTTCGTTCGCCGCGCTGCATCTGCCGGCTGCGTACTCTGCGGTATTGAATGCGACGGCGCCGCTGTTCGGCGCAGCGTTTTCCGCGTTATGGCTGGCCGAGCGGCTGACAGCGCGCAAGATCGCCGGCCTGCTGCTGGGCGTGGCCGGCGTCGCGATTCTGGTTGGCGCCAGCACGCTGGCGCTGACCATGGCGACGCTGATGTCCCTCGCCGCCTGTCTGCTGGCGGCGGCATGCTATGCATTGTCGAGCATCATCGTCAAAAAAACCGGCATGCCGGGAGGCATACATCCGATCGCGATGGCGGCTGGATCGCTTGCGCTGGGCGGCCTGATCATGGTTCCGGCGGTGCCGTTCATGCTGCCGCCGGCGATGCCGTCGATGCTGGCCCTGGGTTGTATCGCCGGCCTGTCGCTGCTGTCCTCCGGTCTGGCGCAGGCGCTGTTCGTTCCCCTGATCGTGAAAGTCGGTCCGACGCGCGCGATGTGCGTGTCGTTCCTGATCCCGTTGTTCAGCATGCTATGGGGAGCGCTCTTCCTGCATGAAGCGGTGCGCGCCTCGACGATGACGGGCGGCGCCGTCGTGCTGCTGGCAATGGCGCTGGTCTTGTCCGGCTCGCATGCCGCGCCCAAAGAGGTGGCCGGCGCAGATGCGTAGTGTGAGTCGGCAGCCGGAAGGTTGTCAGTCAAGGCAGGCATGTGATGTCCGTTTGCGGCCAGTTCGGGGAGTTCCGCTACGCTGGCTGCCCTGTCACACATCAGCGCGCTCCGCGGCGAGCCGGCCGGCTGGGTCAACGGCTGCCTAGCTGCTTGATTCGCTCTCTTGCGTCGCGCGCCTGGGGGAATTTCGCGTCAAGCTCCAAGGCCCGCTTCAGCGCAACGACAGCTTGCGTTTTTTGACCGGCCTCCGCCCGCACTATTCCGAGGTGATACCATGTTTCGGCTGGCGGATTGCTGCCCTTGGCGACCGTTTCCAGCAAGTCGAGCGCGCCCTTATGGTCGCCCTGTGCTCGCTTTACCCAGGCGAAGGTATCCTTGAAATTGGTCACAGCCGGCGCAAGTTCAACTGCCTGCGCAGCTCTGCGCGCGCCTTCCTCCAGGCGCGTTTTGCGTTCAGCGGAAATCCAGGCGAAATTGTTGTAGGCGACCGCGAGTTTGTTATCGAGACGAATTGCTTGCTCATATTCCGCCATGGCCTCCGTCCATTGCTCCGTTTGCTGGTAAAGCATGCCCATCTTCAGTGGAATGCCGGCGACTTTCGGCGCCAGCTTGGCGGCGGCCCGTAGCGAGGCAAACGCGCCATTGGTGTCGCCTCTCGCCGCCTGTGCGTCGCTTAGCGCGATAAGCGGCAGCGGGTTATCGGGCGCCAGCCTGCTTGCTTCAGTCAGGCTTTGGATGGCGTTCGGGTAATCGCGAAGCGCGAGGTAGGCATTCCCCAAACCGAAGTGCGCGCCGGCGTGACCTGCGTTGATATTCGCCGCTTTGCGAAAAAACTGAACGGCCAGTTCCGGTTTGTGCAGCGCATTCAGGTAAAGCTCTCCCAGGTCGAGAGGCGGAACGGCGCTGTTCGGCGCGATGGCTGCAGCCTTCAGCAGATGCTGTTCGGCCTGACCGTACATTCCCTTTGCATAAAGCAGGCGCCCCAACGCCAAGTGGCTGTCGACGTGGTTGGGCGCGACTTCCGATGCTTTACGAATCCAGCGTTCCGCTTCCGCGCCGTTCTTGTTGATGCGCGCCACTTCCGCCAGACCGATCAGCGGGGCGGGCGAGGCCGGTTCTTTTTCGGCAGCTTGCCTGAAAAGCTTTTCCGCCTCGGCCAGCCGTTTGTTATCGAGCGCGATCAGCCCTTGTTCATAGAGCGACGGCTTGTTCTGCCCGGAAGGCGGGGAGGCGGTCCTTTCTGCATAGGACATTGACGGCAAGGCCAGGACTGGACTTACAGCGAAGGCCAGCAATAACAGGCTGAGCGTGAAAGTTGGATTGCGCATAGATGAGATATCGTGAACTAGCGGACAGTGATTGCGGAAAAAGCAAAATGCCCCCTCCCGGAATTTCCGGGAAGGGGGCTTTGCTCAGATCAGCCGATCAAGCCGGTTTCTTCTGGCGGCGACGCAATGCGAGCATACCCATGCCCAAGCCAGCCAATGTCAGCGAACCCGGCTCCGGAACCGAACTCGGCGGCGTCAGGATGCCGCCGCTCGAACCGAAACCGAACATGAAGGTGCTCGGCGTGCCATGAGTCGGATCGGTCGAGGTCTGCCCCAGGGAGTACAGACCGGCGCCAACGCTTGCCAAGGCGGCGAGTGCATCCGCCTCATTCCCGGCTGCGCCGTAATAGGTGACGAAGTTGCGTGTTGCGCCTGCGGCGAGCGCCTCGAATTCGAAGTCAAACACCGCGCCATGATCGGCCGGGCCGCAATCGGTGAAATTGGCATTTGCCGGGCAGCTGATGGTGGCGCCGGACGTCGTCAGCGGATTTGCGGTATCGAAACCATTGTCTCCGGTGCGACGGATATTATTGCCGTTTGCCAGCCCCAATGCTGCGGGCACGCCGTTAATCGTGACGTTTTCGCGAAATGCGGTCGGTTCGATATCCCAGTCCATCACACGGCGATAAACCAGATCGCCAGCCGCAAAATTAGAGCCGGAAATGTTTTTCAACGACACATCGACCTGGTACAGGTTGGCGACCGTGCTCGGATGATAGTAATGCGTCACTTCCAGCGAACTGCCGATACGGACCACGGAGGTTGCGGAATCCGCGGTCGAAGTGAAGCTGACCAGGGCCAGGTTATTGGCGCCGCCGTCGGTTGAAACGTTGGCATAACCACTCACGCTGCTGGAGAGCAGGCCGGCCCCCCAGCCTTCGCACAGGCACCCGGGCGCCGTGGCTTCGGCGCCTGTGGCGTTATAGCGCAAGCCGACGTCGGTCGTGCCGCTCAGGGAAGGCGTGCCGCCAGGTACGTTCAGATGGCCTTCATCGTTGACGCCCAGCGTGACCGTTCCGTTGGTAATGATGGCGCCGGCGTTTGCCGCGCCTGCCAGCAGCAGACCTGCGCCCATAGCCGACAGCTTCGCTGCCAAGGCTTTCAGTTTGATTTCCATGTGTTTGTTCTCTCGTTATTAGAAGTGGATTTAAACAATCGTACGAAGTGGTGTGTAATGCACCGCGCCGGCAAAAGCAAAATAGATGCCATTTGCATAATTACTTGATTTTCAAGAAGAATATTCTTGCGGCGAGCGCCATTCAGGCAATGGCGTAAAAATTCCCGACACGTCGAAGGCAACTGGCAAAGCGTCCTGCCGATGTACGCTGCCGGGAATTCGTAAGGAAGGAGATATCAGCGCTTCTCAGGCTGGATGATTTAAGAGAACCTTTGCCCGCAATGCGCCACGCAACGCATTGCACACGACGATTTCCTGCGCGTTCCGCAGGTCGTCCCGCATCAGGCGCCGCTCGGCGGCATTCCACGCCGGATCGGCAAGCAGCACCGAGCGCATCACGCCAGGCAGCACACCCGCCGCGAGCGGCGGCGTGTACCAGCGGCCGTCGAGCTTGACGAACACATTGCTGCGCCCGCCCTCGGTCAGCTCGCCGTCGGTGTTATGGAACAGCATGTCGAACGCGCCCTGCGCTTCGGCCGCGCGCCATGCGGCATCGTAACGCTCGCGCACCGTGGTCTTGTGGCGCAGGAAGATATCGTCCGCCGCAATCGCCTCCTCCGCGAGCAGCACGCCTACCGGCTCGGTCAAGGGCGCGAGCGGCGCGCTCTGCAGGTCGCAACTCCCGTCCCGCCTCAATGCCAGCCTGATACGGTACGGCGTGCCCGCGGGTAGCGCGTCGCATTGCTTGCGCAATGCGGCGCGGATGCGCGCTTCGCCCCAGGCAAAACCGAAATAATGCGCGGACGCGCGCAAGCGCTGCAGATGCCGGTCCAGATGGCGGCATCCGCCCTCGCGCGTCGCGTACATCGTTTCCAGCAGCTCGAAGTCGTTCGGCAATCCGGTCAGGAACGATGCCTTCAGCCGGCATTCGGCGAACTCGCCTGCCGCGTCGCTGTCGTGCACGATGCCGGCGCCCACGCCCATTTCGCCCTTGCGCACGCCGTCAGGACCGCGCGCCTGCAAACGCAGCGTCCGGATCGGCACCGACAGGCAGAAATCGCCGACCCGATGTGCGCCAGGCGCATCGAACCAGCCGATCGCGCCGGTATAGATACCGCGCGAGTCCGGCTCCAGTTCGCGGATGATCTGCATGGTGCGCCGCTTGGGCGCGCCGGTAATCGATCCGCATGGATAGAGCGCGGCGAAGATCTGCTGCAGCGCCACATCCTCGCGCAGGCGCGCCTCGACGGTGGAGGTCATCTGCAGCACGCTGCTGTACCGGTCGACCTGGAACAGCTGCGGCACCTGCACCGTCCCGAACACGGCGACGCGCCCCAGGTCGTTGCGCAGCAGGTCGACGATCATCAGGTTTTCCGCGCGGTTTTTCGGGTCGGCCGCGAGCGCCGCCGCGCGCGCCCTGTCCTGCTGCGCGTCGCCCGTCGCCGCCGCCGTGCCCTTCATCGGGCGCGCGACGATCCTGCCCTGTTCATGCCGCACAAACAATTCGGGCGACAGCGACAATACCGCGCTGCCGTCCGGCAGCTGGATGCATGCGCCATAGGGGACCGGCTGCCGTTGCCGCAGCCGGCGATATAACGCAAGCGGCGCGCCGAATGCGTCGAAGCGCAAACGATAGGTGTAGTTGATCTGGTAGGTGTCGCCGGCCTCGATGTAGGCATGGATGCGCGCAATCGCTGCGGCGAATTCCTGCTCCGTCACGCTGGCCGACACGCCGGCAATACCGGCCGGCCGGCGGTCGTTCTCCCGCTGGGCCAGCCAGCGCTCCACCTGTTCGGCGGAAAGCCGCTCGCAGCGTTCGAACAGCAGCACCTGCGCCGATGCAGCCGCATCGGCGCGCGGCGCGATGGCGTGCAAGTCCGCTCCCAGCTCATAGGAAAACAGGCCCACCGCATGCAACCCGTTCTGCAGCGCGCGCCGCATTTCTTCCAGCATGGCGCCCAATCCCGCGGCATCGGCGCAGCTCAGCATGCGGGCATAACCGGTGTACAGGCGCGAGCGCGGATCGGCGTCGGTTGCGGTGCAATCGTCCAGCAGCGCGACGCACTCGTCGGCGGGGGGGAAGGAGGAATTCAATTCGGTATCGGGCAGCGGCAATGCGACGGCGCGCGCCAGGCGGCGCGCCGAAACGCGTATTGTAATGCCAAGCTTTGACTCTTTTTTGGCAAGGTGGATCCCCCAAACCAGCAGGGCCGCTCCCGGCATTTGTAGCGGCCCGGACGCTTGGCCGAAAATCCGCCAGGCGGCGATGGCGGCCGCTACCGCTGGATCGGCAGGACAGCGAAGGCCGCCGGACGGATCAGGTCAGAAGCAGCACGATCTGCGCCTGCGCATTCTCCGACGGGCTCTGCCTGAAACCGCTCTTGGCGAAACGGTGCCAGCGCCCCAGCACCAGGCTGACGATCATGTTGGCGCGCGCGGCGACCTCGTCCTCCTGCGCCTCGCCCTGGCTGACCGCGATGCGCAACGCCTGCCTGATCGCCAGTTCGATCCGTTCGACGAACTGGTTCATGCGCAACTGCAGCCGTTCGTCCTCGTTGACCAGCGCGTCGCCGATCAGCACCCGCGTCATGCCGGGATTGCGCTCCGCGAAATTGAGCAGCATGACGGCGATCGCCTGCACCTGCGCCAGGCCGTTCTCCTGCTGCTCGCCGATCTGGTTGATCAGGCCGAACACCGTGGACTCGATGAACTCGATCAGCCCTTCGAACATCTGCGCCTTGCTGGCGAAGTGGCGGTAAAGCGCCGCTTCCGATACCTCCAGCCTGGCGGCCAGCGCCGCGGTGGTGATCTTTTCCCCCTTCGGATTCTCCAGCATCGCCGCCAGTGCCTGCAGAATCTGGAGTTTGCGTTCGCCCGGTTTTGTGGTTGCCATGATGGTCAGATAATGAAATTAGCGCAGCCGATGCAGTCTGTCCGGCAGTTCCATGACCGATTGTACTTTGACATCGACGTAAATTGGCCGCTTTGTAAACCTGGGCAGCGGCCGGCCGCCGGCCAGCTGCCGCAGGTTGGGACTGGTCGCCAGGTACTGCGTCACCCACACGGTGCGCATGCCGACCGCCTTGGCGGCCTTGAGCGTGTCGGCGCTGTCCTCCACCAGTACACAACGGCCGGCGGCGATGCGTTCTTTAGCAAGCAGCTTGCGCAGCAGGTGTTTCGACGGTTTGGGGCGCAGTATGCGGTGCACCCGCATCGCCTCGATCGCGATGTGCCTGGCGAAGTGCCGGTGCAAGCCGAGATGGCGCATCACGTCGTGCGAGTAGCGGCGCGGCGCATTGGTGAGCAGGATCTTGCGTCCCGGGAGCCGTTTCAGCAGCCGGCCCAGGCCGCGCTCGGCGCGGATCATCGCGGCCAGGTCGTCGAAGCGGTGCGCCTCGCGCAGGAAATCCTCCATCTTGACCTGGTGATGCCGCATCATGCCGATCAGCGTGGCGCCGTAGCGCTTCCAGTAGGCCAGGCGCGCGGCGTTGACGGTCTCGGGATCGGCCGGCGTGCCGCCGTCGCCGAGCACCTGCGCCATGTAGGCATTCATGTTCGCATTAATGGCCGGGAAAATCGCATGCGAGGCGTCGTGCAGCGTGTTATCGAGATCGAACAACCAAATCGGCTTGGGCATCTGCGCGGGGAAAACGGACTGCCGGCGCTCTTGCGCCGGCGCGGATACGAGGTGGAAAAGCTGTATTGAGCCCCGCGCATCCCGCGCGGGGAGAATCGCTCAGTGCGAGCGGATCATGGTGCCGAACGCCTGCTCGGTCAGCACTTCCAGCAGCAGCGAGTGCTCGATGCGGCCGTCGATGATGTGCACGGTATTGACGCCCGATTTGGCCGCGTCCAGCGCCGACGAAATCTTCGGCAGCATGCCGCCGGAAATCGTGCCGTCGGCGAACATCTCGTCGATCTCGCGCGCCGACAGGTCGGTCAGCAGGTTGCCCTGCTTGTCCTGCACGCCGGCGATATTGGTCATCATGATCAGTTTTTCGGCGCGCAGGATTTCCGCGATCTTGCCGGCCACCAGGTCGGCGTTGATGTTGTAGGCCTGGCCGTCCTCGCCGAAGCCGATCGGGGAAATGATCGGGATGAAGGCGTCGTCCTGCAGCGCCTTGACCACCGCCGGGTTGATCGCCTCGATCTCGCCGACGAAGCCGATGTCGAGGAACTGGCCCGGATTTTCCTTGTCCGGCATCTTCATCTTGCGCGCCCGGATCAGGCCGCCGTCCTTGCCGGTCAGGCCGACCGCCTGGCCGCCGTAGTGATTAATCAGCATCACGATATCCTGCTGCACTTCGCCGCCCAGCACCCACTCCACCACTTCCATGGTTTCCTCGTCGGTGATGCGCATGCCCTGCACGAAGGTGCCCTGCTTGCCGAGGCGCTTCAAGGCATTGTCGATCTGCGGGCCGCCGCCGTGCACCACCACCGGGTTCATGCCGACCAGCTTGAGCAGGATGACGTCGCGCGCGAAGCTGTGCTTTAAGCGCTCTTCGGTCATCGCATTGCCGCCGTATTTGACGACGATGGTCTTGCCGTGGAACTTGCGGATATAGGGCAGCGCCTCGGCCAGGATTTGCGCCTTGATCTGGGGGGCAACCGCACTCAGATCGGCGGCGGGATCGGTTAAGTCGGTCATGATTGGTCCTGAAAAGCAATTTCCGCGATTTTACAGTGAAAGCGCCTGCAAAGCGCGGCCCGCAATGCGACTATTTCCCGCGTTCCGCCTTGTCTTTCCGCGCTCGATGGACTAGGCTTTTGCGCAAATGACAACTCCTCCGAATGTGCATCGCGAGCTCGAAGCCCTGCGCCCCGCGCTGGTGCGCTTTGCCGTCCTGCAGCTGCGCAACGACAGCCTGGCGGAAGACGTGGTGCAGGATACGCTGATCGCGGTGCTGGAAAAGCCGGAGCGCTTCGCCGGCCAGTCGTCGCTGCGCACCTACGTCACCGGCATCCTCAAGCACAAGATCATCGACGCGCTACGCAGCGGCAAGCGCGAAGTCCGGATCGAAACCGCGGACGGCGAATCCGACGCCGACGTGATCGACGCGCTGTTCAAGCCGGACGGACATACGGTCGACATGCCGCGCCAGTGGGGCGACCCGGATGCGACGCTGGAACAGAAGGATTTTTTCCGGATCCTGGAAATATGCCTGGAAAGGCTGCCGGCCAAGACTGCGCGCATTTTCATGATGCGCGAGTGGCTGGAACTGGAGACCGGGGAAATCTGTCAGGAATTGGGCATTTCCGCGTCTAATGCCTGGGTCATGCTGTATCGCGCCCGGGTGCAGCTGCGCGAATGCCTTGACCTGAAATGGTTCGGCAACCGGCCCAACCAGGAAACCGTTCAATGACGCTGAAGATCACGTGCAAGGAAGTACACCGGCTCACCTCCGAAGGCCTGGACCGCGAATTGTCCGTGGTCGAGCGCGCACGCATACAAGTACACCTGCTGGTATGTCACGCCTGCCGCAATTTCACGCACCAGATGCAATTGCTCCGGCGCGCCATGCGCCAGCTCATGCCCGCGCCCGACGACGATCGGGAAGCCGGCGGCCGCTAACTGCCCGTTGCGACTACGCCGGCGCGCAGCGCCGGATTTCCTGCTTCGGGAACCTGGCCTTGACCCGCTCCAGGAGCGCCTTCTGTTCCGGCTCCAGATCCCGCACCCGGAATGCCACCAGGCTCGCGCTGCGTTCGCCGACACGGGCCGTGCGCACGCCTTTCTGGCTCAGGTTGGCAAGATGCGTGCGGGCCGCTTCCTCGGTCTTGAAGACGCCCAGCGAAATGCCCCAGCGCAGACTGGAATTGTCCTGGATGATGAAGAAGTCCTCGATGCCCAGGCCGCGCAGCTCTTCCGCCTTCTTCTCGGCCGCCTCCCGGTCCGCCTGCGGCGGAATGTAGACGATATGGCTGGTCACCTCGCGCACCGGCCGCTGCTCCACGCGGGTGCCGAACGGCAGCGCCGCCAGCTGCGCGCCGAAGCGCTTGGCATCCTCGGCGCTGAAATTGCCGATTTCGGTACAGGCGATCACGGCCGGCTTTTTCCTGTCCGTCGCCGGAGTGGCGGCAGCCATCGGCTTCACCGGTTCCGGCGCCGCTTCGGCCGCCGGCTTCTCCGCCTCGGCCACGGCCGGCGCTTGCGCAGCGGGCGCCGCTGCCGGCGTTGCTTCGCTGGCTGGGGCTGGCGCAGCTGGTACGGCAGGTGCGGCAGGTGCGGATACCAGCTTGATCTTATCGGCGTTCAACTGGCGGGCGGCGCGCGCCGGCTCATGCCCGCTCGGCAGCCATAATTCGAAATAGCCGCGCTGATAGCCAAACAAGGCCGCGTTGACGAGGATGAGTATCCAGAAAAAAAATCTCAGCATGATGTGTTGTTGTGTCGCGCGGTGCTGATTGCAACGTGATGCAGGCCGATCAGCACGAGATTGTCCACCTTGCGATGCGGCGCCGGCAGATGCGGCGCGATCAGCGCGGCGGCGCCGCCGGAGAGGATGCATTGCACCTGGCGGCCGCTGCGGTGCGTATGCGCCGCCAACGCCCGCTCGATCGCGCCGACCTGGGCGGCAATGCAGCCGCTGGCAATCGCCGCGTCGGTATTGTCGGCAAACGGATCCGAAACATCGAGGTCTTGCGCCACCTGCGGCAGTTGCGCCGTGTTTTTGGCCAGCGAGCTGGCCATCAGGCCCAGGCCCGGCAAGATCATCCCGCCAAGGAAAACACCGTCTGCCGCAATGGCGTCGATGGTGGTCGCGGTGCCGCAGGTGGCGACGATCAAGGGCTGATCCGGAAACAGCGCATGCGCGCCGATGGCCGATGCGAACCGGTCGCATCCGAGCTGAGTCGGGTTGCGATAGTTGTTGCGCACGCCGCCCAGCGTCGCCGCCGAGCAGAACCATTCGAGCGGCACCGGCTGCATCCCGAGCGCACGCAACAGGACTTGTTCCAGCGCGTCGCGCATCGCCTGCCCGGCAACGTTGGAAATCAACACGCGCACGATGTGCTGGCCGCGCCATGCCTCGGCCAGCCCCAGCAGTTGCGCATGCTCGGCCATGCCGCAGGCCGTCCAGTGCCCCAGTTCGCCCGGATCGTGCTCGCCGCTCGGCACCAGCGCCCATTTCACGCGGGTATTGCCCGCGTCAATCAACAGCAACATCCCTCTCACCTTTCCGAAAGCCGCAACGACACATCGCCGGCCATGACGGCGATGCGCCCGGCGCCACCGTCCAGCAAAAAGCGCCCGATCTCGTCGATGCCGACCGCGATTCCTTCATGCACCATCTTGCCGTTGTCGAGGATGACGACCGGCTTCCCGGCATAGGCATGCAAGGCATTCCAGCGCGCCACGAAACCGCCCAGCCCTTCCCGTTCGAACTGTTCCATCGCTTCCGCCAAGCGGTTCAGCAGGGTCGCCATCAGCATGTCGCGGTCGAGTTCCGCCAGCCACGGAATATTGGCCACCGGGCGGTCGATGCGCGCCATCAGTTCGGCGTCGAGCGCCATGTTGATGCCAATGCCGATCACCGCCCAGCTTTGGCCCGATCCGCCGGCGGCGGTTTCGATCAGGATGCCGGCCAGCTTTTTGCCTTCATGCAGCACGTCGTTCGGCCATTTCAGCCCGACCGTCACATTGAACATCGCCAGCGCTTCCGCCAGCGCGACGCCGGCCGCCAGCGGCAAGCCGACCAGCGCGTGCAGCGGCCGGCTGAATGGCCAGGCGAGCGAAAAGGTCAGCGACTTGTCCGGCGCCGACAGCCAGCTGCGCCCGGCCCGCCCGCGTCCGGCGGTTTGTGCATGAGCAACCAGCAGGACGGGAGACGCCAGCGACTCCAGCGCGGCAAGCAGGTCGGCATTGGTGGAACCGGTTTCGTCGACCACCTTCACCGCCACCTGCCGGGCGGCGGGCAGGCACAGGCTGGAGATGCGTTCGGAGGAAAGTTTCATGGCGTGATTGTAGCGGGATGCCTCCTGCTACGTCATTTTTCTTGAAGGCTTCCAAAGGATGACGGCAGGATAATTCTCCCTTAAACTCGCAGCATGTCAAATCAACAAGCTCCCGCCCTCTGCATCGAACCCGGCACGCAGCTAGCGGTACGCGCGGTCGGCAGCTGGCAGGTCAACGCGCTGGCGCAGGCCGGCGTCATGAAAGGCATTCAGGCCACCCTGCGGCGCCTGCCGCAAGGTCCGTCCGTCGCCTGGGATCTGTCTCAGATCGCGTCGCTCGACCATATCGGCGCCCAACTGCTGTGGAACGCCTGGGGCAAGGCGCGGCCGCAACACCTGGTGCTGGCGGACCAGCACCGCGACATTTTCAACCGCATCGAGCGCAGCGGGCCGCTGCGGCTGCCGCCGCCGGCCAGGCAACGCTGGGCGCTGGCCGCCCGCTTGCACGACATCGTGCATAACCTTGCGGGTCACGCCTATCATTTCGTCGGCCTGATCGGCCAGCTGACCCTCGACCTCGGCAGCTTCCTGATGCGGCCCTTGCGCGGACCGTGGAAGGAAATCTCCGCCCATGTCTTCCATATCGGCTACCGCGCGCTCGGCATTACCGCGCTGGTCGCGTTCCTGATCGGCGTCGTGCTGTCCTACCTGTCGGCGCAACAGCTGCACACCTTCGGCGCCGATGTCTACCTGGTCAATATCCTGGGCATGAGCATCATCCGCGAGCTGGGGCCGATGCTGGCCGCCATCCTGGTCGCCGGCCGCTCCGGTTCCGCCATCACGGCCCAGCTGGGCGTCATGCGCGTCACCGAAGAGCTGGACGCGATGCTGGTGATGGGCATGCCGCACGGCTTTCGCCTGATCCTGCCGCGCGTGCTGGCGCTGGCGGTCTCGATGCCGCTCCTGGTGATCTGGACCGACGCGCTTGCGCTGGCCGGCGGCATGACCGCGGCCCGGATGGAACTCGGCTTGTCGCCCAGTTATTTCCTGCAGCGCCTGCCGGCCGTGGTGCCGCTGGTGAACTACTGGATCGGGCTCGGCAAGGGCGTCGCCTTCGGCATGCTGATCGCGCTGGTCGCCTGCCACTTCGGCCTGCGCGTCAAGCCCAATACCGAGAGCCTGGGCCAGGGCACCACGCTGTCGGTGGTCACCGCGATTACCGCCGTGATCCTGGCCGACGCGGTGTTCGCGATCCTGTTCAAGGGCGTGGGGTTCCGCTGATGCAGCCGATTATCCAGATCCGCCAGCTATGGACGCGGTTCGGCCAGTTCGTGGTCCATCAGGATCTCGATCTCGAGGTGCGCAAGGGCGAAATCCTGTCGCTGGTGGGCGGCTCCGGCTCCGGCAAGACCACGCTGCTGCGGCAGATGCTGGGCCTGGAGCAGCCGGCGCGCGGCAGCGTGCAGGTGTTCGGCGAGGACATCCACCGGGCATCGGGCGCGCGCCTGCAGGCGCTGCGCAACCAGTGGGGCATGCTGTTCCAGCACGGCGCGCTGTTTTCCGCGCTCACCGCGTTCGACAATGTGGCGCAGCCGATGCGCGAGCTGCGCAACCTGCCGGAAGACCTGGTCCGCGATGCGGCCCTGCTCAAGCTCGACATGGTCGGCATCAGCCCGCGCGACGCGCTGAAAATGCCGGCCGACCTGTCCGGCGGCATGGTCAAGCGGGTGGCGCTGGCGCGCGCATTGGCGCTGGAACCGCAACTGCTGTTCCTGGACGAGCCGACCGCCGGGCTGGATCCCGACCTGTCGGACAGCTTCGTCGACCTGATCCGCGCGCTGCACCGCGAACTGCACCTGACGGTGGTGATGGTCACGCACGACCTCGACACGCTGTTCGAGCTGTCGACGCGCATCGCGGTCCTGGCGGAAAAGCATGTGATCGCGAACGGCACGCCGGAAGAAGTGATCCGGCTGCCGCATCCGTTCATCCGGGATTTCTTCCTCGGCGAACGCGGGCAGCGCGCGCTGGAAGTGTTACGCAACAGGGAAATGGACATGGAACATGGAAAATAAGTCGCATGCGATCGTCGCCGGCATTTTCACGCTGACCCTGCTGGCGGCCGCGATCCTGATCGGCCTGTGGCTCAACCGCGACCGCGTGCAATGGGTGCCGTACCAGATCGCGACCAAGCTGTCGATCCCCGGCCTCAATCCGCAGGCCAACGTGCGCTATCGCGGGCTGGATGTCGGCAAGGTGGATGAAATCTCCTTCGATCCGCAGGTGCCGGGACAGATCCTGGTGCGCATCAAGGTGCGGCCGGACACCCCCGTCACGCACTCGACCTTCGCCACGCTCGGCTATCAGGGCGTCACCGGCATCGCCTATGTGCAGCTGGACGACGACGGCAGCAACCCGACCAGGCTGCCGAGCAGCCGGGAGAATATGGCGCGCATCGAAATGCGGCCCAGCCTGTTCGACCAGTTGCAGTCGCGCGGCCTGGCGATCCTGCAGCAGGCGCAGGAAGTCACCAGGCGCATCAACGACATGCTGGCCCCGGCCAACCAGCAAGCGATCCTGAATGCCTTCGACAAGGCGGGCAAGGCAGCCGCCGCGATGGAGACCATCCCGCGCCAGCTGCAGCCGACGCTGGCGAAGCTGCCGGCGCTGACCGCCCAGGCGCAACAAACCTTAAGCTCCGTCAACGCCCTCGCGCAAAACGCCAGCACCCTCAGCGTCAGCCTGGATAAGATGGCCCGTACGCTGCAGGCGCCGAACGGCACGCTGGCGCAACTAGGCAATGCGGCCGAACAGGTGGGCAGCATGGCGAGCAAGCTCGAATACGAAACACTGCCGCTGGCCGGCGACATGCGTTCTTCGCTGCGCGCGCTCAATCGCACGCTCGACAACCTGAACGAACGGCCGCAAAGCGTATTGTTCGGCATGCCGCGGGTAGCGCCCGGCCCGGGCGAACCCGGATTCGCCGAGCCGGCCAGATAAGGGAACAACCGATGAAAAAAACAATCCAGATGATGTTGGCGCTGTTTGCAACGGCCGTGTTGCTTGCCGGTTGCGCGCTGCCGCGGTCCGAATCGGCAACACTCTACGATCTCGGCCCGCTGCGGCCGCCGGCCGCCGCCCCCGCCTTGCCGGCAATGAGCGTGGCCGATGTGGCGGCGCCGGGATGGCTCGACCGGCCGTTGATGTTTTATCGGCTGAATTACCAGGACGACCAGCAGCCGCGCGCCTACGCGCACAGCCGCTGGATCATGCCGCCGGCGCAGATGATCGCGCAGCGCGTGAAAGCGCGCATTGCCCAGGCCGGCGGCGCCGTATTGCCGGCCTCCGACGGCGCGCTCAACCTGCCCTTGCTGCGCATCGAGGCCGACGACTTCATCCAGGTGTTCGACGCCCCGGGGCGCAGTGTCGGCCGCGTCGCGCTGCGCGCCTCGCTGTTCAAGGGGCGCGTGCTGGTTGCGCAGAAATCCTTCGTCGGCGAGGCGCCGGCCCCCAGCGCCGATGCCGGCGGCGGCGCGCGTGCGCTGGCGGCGGCAAGCGATGCGGCGATTGCCGAGATGATGCAGTGGCTGGCCTCGCTGAAATAGGAAATTCGGACGTACAGCGCGAATCGACCTTGACCGCACCATGCCTTTGAACACGGACAGCCCGCAAGCCGCGCCCCCTCATCCGCCACATGTATCGACCTTCGCGCGCGTCGGGCTGGCGATGTACGGCTTCCTGATCGTCTACGCCAGCCTGTACCCGTTCTCCGGCTGGCACAATATCGGCCTGCCGTTCTGGGGCTTCCTGCAGCAGCCGCTGCCCCATTACTGGACCGGATTCGACGTCGTCACCAATGTCGTCGGCTATCTGCCGTTCGGCATGCTGATGGTGTTTGCGCTCCATCCCTGCCTGCGCGGCATGGCGGCGGCCCTGCTCGCCGTTGCCTGCGGCGCGTTGCTGTCAGGGACGATGGAAGCGATCCAGACCTTCCTGCCCAACCGGGTGTCCTCCAATCTCGACCTCATCACCAATGTCGCCGGCACCTGCCTCGGCGCGCTGGCCGGCATGCTGCTCAGCCGCACCTTCCTGGAACAAAGCCGGCTGCTGGAATTGCGCCAGCGCTGGTTTTACGAGGATGCGGGACGCGGCCTGATCGTGGTCGGGCTATGGCCGCTGGCGCAGATCTACCCGCAAAGCTATCTGTTCGGGCATGGACAGTTCATGCCCATCCTGTCGGACTGGCTGTCCCAGCTGCTGGACACGCCGGTCGACCTGGTCACCCTGCTGCGGCGCGACATGGAGTTCAGCGTGCAGGAGTACTGGCTGTCCGAGACCATCATCACCGCCTGCGGCCTGGCCGGCGCCTTGCTGACCGCTTCCTGCCTGCTGCGCAAGCAGGCGCCGCGCCCGGTGCTGCTGCTGATCCTGCTGGCCGCGGCGCTGGCGCTCAAGGCGCTGGCCAACGGCCTGTTTTTTGCGCCGGAAAACGCTTTTTCCTGGCTCACCCCGGGCGCCAAGGGCGGCCTGCTGGTCGGCGCGATGATGACCTCCGGCCTGATCTTCGCGCCGCATGGCGTGCAGCGCCGGCTGGCCGTGGTCAGCCTGCTGGCGAGCTTCCTGGCGGTCAACCTGGTGCCGGCCAATCCCTATTTCGTCGCGACGCTGCAGGCATGGATACAAGGGAAATTCCTGAATTTCAACGGCGCCGCGCATTTCCTGTCGCTGTTCTGGCAATTCTTCGCGCTGTGGTTCCTCTGGCATCCGGCGCATCGCCTGAAACGATCGTAACGCGGGTGTATCATCTCGCCTTTGAGCAACGCATACGATCATGAGCGACAAGCCGTACTACCAGCACCACGTCTTTTTCTGCCTGAACCAGCGCGAGGAAGGACGTCCCTGCTGCGCCGACAAGGGAGCGCATGCAGCGCAGGAGCACGCGAAAAAGCGCATCAAGGAACTCCACCTGAACGGCCAGGGCAAGGTCCGCATCAACAAGGCCGGCTGCCTGGACCGCTGCGAGGAAGGCCCGGTGCTGGTGATTTATCCGGAAGGCACCTGGTACACCTATGTCGACACCCATGACATCGACGAGATCATCGACGAACATCTGGTCGGCGGCAAGGTCGTCGAGCGCTTGAAGATTTAACCATGAACGCCCACACCCAACGCTTCTCCCTCACCGGCGCGGCGGGCGCGCTGGAATGCGCGCTCGACCTGCCGCATGACGCCCCGCGCGGCATCGCGCTGGTCGCGCACCCGCACCCGCTGTACGGCGGCACCATGGACAACAAGGTGGCGCAGACGCTGGCGCGCGCCTTCGTCGCCATCGGTTACGCGGCGGTGCGCATGAATTTCCGCGGCGTCGGCAAATCCGAGGGCAAGCACGATGCCGGGCGCGGCGAAACCGACGACATGGAACTTCTGCTAACGCATATGCGCCGGCAGTATCCGGGCCTGCCGGTGGCGCTGTCCGGTTTCTCGTTCGGCACCGTGGTGCAGTCGCAATTGCAGCAGCGCCTGACCGAACAGGGCGCGCCGGCCGAGCGCCTGGTCCTGGTCGGCACCGCCTCCGGCAAATGGGCCGTGCCGAACGTGCCCGCCAATACCATCGTCATCCACGGCGAGCAGGATGAAACGATTCCGTTGTCGGATGTGCTCGACTGGGCGCGCCCGCAAGACCTGCCGGTGATCGTGATTCCGGGCGCCGATCATTTTTTTCACCGCAAGTTGCAACATATAAAGAATTTCGTGGTCGAAATGTGGCACCGCTGATCGGCCGGTTCAAAAACCGTTGCAGTTGGCTTGAATCCAGGGCCGGTTCTTAAACCCGCCGTCGGCAGCGGCGCTATAATTCGCAGCTTGTTTCTTCGTGTCATCCGCCGGACTCCGAGCGGAATTTCATTTGTTACACCCATGAAAAAATTTCTAGCGGCCATTGCCGCCTCCGTCCTCTCGTTGTCCTGCGCCTTCGCGCAATCCGTCCCCGCGCCGACCATCGATGCCAAATCGTGGCTGCTGCTCGACGCCACCAGCGGCCAGATCCTCGCTTCGCACGAGCCCGACATGCGCATCGAGCCGGCTTCGCTGGCCAAGCTGATGACCGCCTACCTGGCCTCGTCCGCGATCAAGGAAAAGCGCCTCGACCCGAACCAGATGGTGAACGTGTCGGTGCGCGCCTGGAAGGTCGACAAGAGCAGCTCGAAAATGTTTATCGATCCGGCCACGCCGGTGAAGGTCAACGACCTGCTGTACGGTCTGATCATCCAGTCCGGCAACGACGCGGCGGTGGCGCTGGCCGAGGCGGTGGCCGGCACCGAAGACGCGTTCGCATCGTTGATGAACCGCGAAGCCGAGCGCATGGGCATGAAATCGACCCACTTCGTCAATGCGCACGGCCTGCCCGATCCCGGCAACTACTCGACCGCGCGCGACCTGGCGACGCTGGCCACGCATGTGATCTACGATCATCCGGAGGATTACAAGATCTACTCGATCAAGGAGTACATGTACAACAACATCAAGCAGCAGAACCGCAACCGCCTGCTGTGGCTGGACCCGACCGTGGACGGCCTGAAAACCGGCCACACCTCCAGCGCCGGCTACTGCCTGATCGCGACCGCGCACCGCCCGAACGGCAACGGCGAGCGCCGCCTGATCTCGGTCGTCATCGGCACGCCGTCCGACCAGGTGCGCACCCAGGAAAGCATGAAGCTGCTGAACTGGGGCTTCCAGAATTTCGACACCGTCAAGCTGTATGCGAAGGGCCAGGCGGTCGACACGCCGCAGGTCTGGAAAGGTTCGCAGAACACGGTGAAGGTCGGCTTCACGCGCGACGTCTACATCACCGTGCCGAAGGGCGTCGCCGACAAGGTGAAGCCGGTGCTGGAGCGCAAGGACCCGCTGATTGCGCCGATCAACCAGAACAGCAGGATCGGCACGCTGAAGGTGGTGGTCGACGGCAAACCGCAGAGCGAACTGCCGGTGGTCGCGCTGGAGCAGGTGAACCAGGCCAGCATCTTCGGCCGCGCCTGGGACTCCATGCGCCTGTGGATGAAGTAAGCGGCGCACAAGTCGGCAGGGTTTGCCGCCCTGCCCCTGCTGAACCATGTTGAAACGGCGGGCATGGCGAAGATCGGAAAGCGTTGACTTTCTCTTCGCCATGACCGCCGTTTCAACATGGTTCAATTTTTTGGGCGCGTGCAATACGGCCATTCCTTTGTATGACAATCGATACGCAAGACCCGCTGGTCTACCTCAACGGCGCATTCACGCCCTTGTCCGAAGCGAAGATTCCGGTACTCGACCGCGGCTTCATCTTCGGCGACGGCGTGTATGAAGTGATCCCGATGTATGCGCGCCGGCTGTTCCGCGCCAAACAGCACATGGCGCGCCTGTTGCGCAGCCTGGCGGCGATCGGCATCGCCAATCCGCACGGCGAGCAGGAGTGGATGGGGCTGATCGAGCGCGTCACGAACGCCTATCCGGCCGACGACCAGCTGATTTACCTGCAAGTGACGCGCGGCGTCGCCCGCCGCGCGCATGCATTCCCGAAAGACGTGCCGCCGACCGTTTTCATCATGACCAATGCCTTCACGCCACCGGCGGCCGAGGCGCGCGAACAAGGCATCGCCTGCATCACGCTGGAAGACCAGCGCTGGCTGCGCTGCGACATCAAATCGATTTCCCTGCTCGGCAACGTACTGGCCGCGCAACGGGCGGTCGAGCAAGGCGCGGCGGAGGCGATCCAGTTCCGCGACGGTTTCCTGACCGAGGGCGCATCGTCGAATGTCTGGATCGTCAAGGATGGCAAGCTGATGGGGCCGCCGAAAGATACATTGATCCTGGAAGGCATCCGCTACGGCCTGATCGAGGAATTGTGCGCTGCGTGCCACATTCCCTTCGAGGCAAGACGTATTGCACGCGACGAAGTGTTCGCGGCGGACGAGGTGCTGCTGTCGTCGGCCGGGCGGGAAGTGCTGCCGGTGGCGACAATAGACGGCAGGCCGGTCGGCATTGGCAAGTCCGGCCCGGTGTTCCGGCGGCTCTACGCGGCCTATCAGGATGCGAAGAGGGCGTAAAAGAGGGCGTAAAATAAAGACATTCCCGATCCGGTTCCGCCGCGACGGAACCGGCGTCCACCGCAATATTCAATCGGCCGCCCGCCAGTGCCGGGCGGCCGCAGCGAGAACATCATGGCTCAGACAACCGACACCCTGATCGAATACCCGAGCGATTTCCCGATCAAGATCATGGGCATCATGCAGGAAGGATTCGCGCAGACGATGGTGGAAGTCGTCACCAGGCACGATCCGACCTTCCATGCCGGCAAGATGGAAATGCGCCCGTCCTCCAAGGGCACCTACCTGTCGCTGACTGTCAGCGTGCGCGCCGTCAGCCGCGAACAGCTCGACAACCTGTACCGCGAGCTGACTTCGCATCCGATGGTGAAAGTGGTGCTGTAGGCGCCGCTATATCGTCGTCCCGAGTTTCGCCACCTCGTCGAACAGCCATCGGCGAAACGCCTGCACCTGCGGCTTTTGCAGCGCCTCCGGCGGACAGACCAGGTAGTAGGAATGCGGGCAGGTGATGGCGACATCGAACAGCCGCACCAGCTCGCCCGACGCCAGTTCCGTCATCGCGATCACATGGCGCGCCAGCGCGATGCCGTGCCCTTCCGCCGCCGCGCGCACCAGCATCGACGAATCCTGAAACACCAGCCCGCCGGTCGGTTCGGGGAAGTCCAGCCCGGCGGCCTCAAACCACGGCGCCCAGGGCTCCCCCTCGCAGCGCAGCAGCATGCCGCGCGCCAGCCTGGCCGGCGATTTCGGCAGCTTGCCGCCATTGAAGCGCGGGCTCGCCACCGGATAGTAGTAATCATCCATCAGCTTCTCGCTGGCCAGACCCGCATAATTGCCTTTGCCGAAGCGGATGCCGACATCCACCGATTCGCGCACGAAATCGGTGAGATGGTTGCTCGACTGTAGCATCACCTCCAGCTCCGGATGCTGCTCGATGAAATGCCCGAGGCGCGGCGACAGCCAGCGCGCCGCGAACGACGGCAACGCGGTGATGGTAAGCCGCTGCTGCTTGCCGCCGTCCCGGAGCGCGGCGGCGGCGTCCGCGATATCGCCCAGCGCGCGCCGCAGCGTCGCCGCAAAGCGCTCGCCTTCCGGCGTGATCGCAATGCGCTTGCCATGCCGGACGAACAGCGCCACGCCCAGATCCTCTTCCAGCGCCCGCACCTGATGGCTGATGGCGCCGTGGGTGACATGAATCTCTTCGGCCGCGCGCGAAAAATTCTCGTGGCGCGCGGCAGCCTCGAATGCGCGCAAGGCGGCAAGATTGGGCAGGCGTCGCAAATCGGCCATGTTTTGTGAATAAGATTGACAAGAGAAGCAAAAATATATCGTTTAGATAACGTCGGCGCAAGCACTAGAATGATTTCGCAAGACAGGGATTTGCCCGTATCCGCAGCCCGCGGCGGCGCCCTGCCAGTCATTCCAGGAGCATACGGCCATGAGAAGTCTCTTCACAAAACAATCGCTCACGATCCAGCCCGGCCAGGTTGTTTCCGGGATTGCCGGACAGGTTCGTACGCTGCGCGTGCTGCAGGGGCGCGTATGGATTACCGTGGAAGGCATTTCGCACGATTACTGGCTGGCGGCCGGCGACACCTTCACCACGATACCCGGCAGGTTGACCGTGATCGAGGCCGACCGGGCCGAAAGCCGCATCGAGTTGGCCGCGGGGGCGGGCTGGCGAAGCGCCTTGAAATTGCTGGCGGCCGGGCTGGCGTCGCGCTTCGCGCCGCGCCGTACCGTGAACGCCGCGCTCAAGCGGCATGGCGCCTGCAACGGCCACTGCTGAAATTGCCGCGCCATGGCACAAGGAGGACCGATGCAAAAAATTATCCGCAGCCGGGAATTCACCGCCGAGCGCGCCTGGGGCGCGCTCGACATCGCCCGCATGCACGGGACCAGCATCCGCCTGCACTGGACCGACCAGCCGTATCAATGGCATGTCAACGATGGCGAGGAAGTGTTTGCCGTGCTGGACGGCACGGTCGACATGCACTACCGCGAAGAAGGAGTTGAAAAGGCCGCCGTACTGCATGCCGGCGACGTGTTTTTTGCCGGCATCGGCTGCGAGCATGTCGCGCACCCGCGCGGGCCGGCCCGCATTCTGGTGATTGAAAAGGAAGGCAGCATTTAAGGCTGTTTGCTGAGGAAGAGAACGGGTTGCCGGGGCAAGGCCGAGCATCATGTGAAACCAATCATTGTTGCGCCATCGCTCCGCATGGGAACGATGGCACGTCAGGCAGTCAGTTCACCGCTGAGATCGCGCAGGAATTCCCTTTTCACGTCGTCCACCGCCAAGCCGCGCGCGAGCAAGTGGTGCAGCTTGGCAAACGCTGCCTCGAAAGTCATGTCCCCCGCGCCGATGACACCCGCTGCCGTCATGCCCGCGCCGGCCGCATAGGCCCCGATCGTCACCCGTCCGTGCGGCGACTGGCTGCAGGCAGCCAGCACCGTGCCGGATGCGGCAGCCTGCGCCAGCATGTCGAGCAGCGCAGGATCGCGGTCCGGTGCGTTGCCGGCGCCGTAACACGCCAGAATCACCGCCTGCGGCTTCAGATCCAGCATCGCCCGCACCGCCTGCAGCGGCAGGCCCGGCACGAAGCGCAGGGGCAGCACCATGCAGTTCCCGTACTCCGGCAGCTCGAAGCGTTCCCGGTCCGCACACGGCAGCAAGGCCGCATGGTTCAATTTCACCTCGATGCACGCTTCGCCCAGCCACGGGTAATTGGGGCTGTCGAATGCCTGCAGCCGCTCGATGCTCACCTTGGTGGCGCGATTGCCGCGCAGCAGACGCTGGTTGAAATAGATCGCGACTTCGCGGATCGCATCCGACGCGGCCAGCTGCAGCGCGGTGATCAGGTTTTGCGGCGCATCGGAACGCGCCGCGCTCAGCGGGATCTGCGAGCCCGTCAGGATCACCGGTTTTCTCAGCCCCTGCAGCATGAAGGACAAGGCCGCCGCGGTATAGGCCATGGTGTCGGTGCCGTGCAGTACGACGAAGCCGTCGTAGTCATGGTAACGCGCCGCGATGTCGCGCCCGACCTGCTGCCAGTCGCGCGGCGTGGCATTGCTGCTGTCGATCGGGGCGGCGTATTCATGCAGGGTATAACGCGGCAGGCGGTCATCCCTGTCGCCCAGCAGCGCGGACAGCGCCGCCGCGAAGTCCGGCATCGGCGCATAACCCTGTTCGGTTTTTATCATGCCGACGGTGCCGCCGGTGTAAATCAGAGCGATGTGCTTGTTTCTCATCGTTGCCCGGTAATGCATTCTTCATTCGATTGATGCGACAGTTGCGCCAGCTTGTGCGCCACCAGGTCGGTGACGTCCACCAGCCGCCGGTTTCCGTCCGCCGGCGCGATCAGCGGCAGTTCGGTGCAGGCGAGCAGGACGGTGTCGGCTTCCAGCGTGGCGAGAATCGACTGGAAGCGGCGGCGCAGGTCAGCGCCGGCCGCGCCGAAGGTCTTGACGTCGTAGATCAGTTGATGCAGTCGTTGCGCCATGGCCGGTTTCGGCAACTCGACCTGCACGTGTTCCGCCAGCCTGCGGTAATGCGACCAGGGGCCGAGATCGGTCACCGGCTTGGCGCCCAGCAACGCCACGCGGACGATGCGATTGGCCCGCAGGTGTTCGATTGCGACATCGGCAAACGAAATCAGTTTCGCCGGCAGCGCCAGTGCGTCGAGCTGCGGCTGGTAATAGTTCAGGGTATTGCAGGCAATCGCATAATAGTCGACATGCGGCGCGATCGCCTCGGCGGTGCGCCTGAGGCTCTGCCATACCGCGCCGTCGTTGGCGGGCAGTTCCATCGACAGGCCCAGCGCCGGTTCGGAACAAATCGTCACATGCGGCGCATCCAGGTCGCCACGAAAGCGTTCGCCATGCAGCTTGCGATTGGCCTGCAGCAGCTTGCGCCACAAGTCGAGGCCGGCTTCCGGCCCGGAACCGGTGATGATGCCGATTTTGCTGCGAAAGCTGGGGTGAGTGTGCATGGTGCCGGTAGTTTGCCAGCGAATCGGCATATCGTCACTGCGGATCGGAGCGACGCTCGCTCCTTCGATGTCGGCGGAGAAAAATTTTCGGCGCGGGCGGCCGTGAAGACGGCCACCCGCCGATGCCGAGGAGGTTACTTGCCGAGGAGATTACTTGGTCACGGCCAGCTGCACGCGCTTGCCGCCCTTGTAGGTGTACAGCGTCAGGGTGCCGTCCTTGATGTCGCCCTTCGGATCGAAGGCGATATTGCCGGTCACGCCCTTGTAGCTGATCTTGTGCAGCTCCGGCAGGTACTTCGCCGGTTCGGCCGAACCGGCCTTCTTCATCGCCTCGACCATCACCATCACGGCGTCATACACGTACGGCGCGTAGATCTGCACGTCGGTGCCGAACTTCTTCTTGTAGGCCGCGCGGAATTCTTCCATGCCCTTCTTCTGCGCTTCCTCCACGCCGCCGGCTTCGGCGCACACCACCTGGCCGTCGGCCATCGCGTCGCCCGCGAGCTTGGCCAGCGCTTCCGAGCAGATGCCGTCGCCGCCCATGAACTTGGCGTTGATGCCCAGCGCCTTCATCTGGCGCA
>OFCW01000097.1_pt1 | contig 35534 bp, 32 predicted proteins | sample 1520951 | NCBI WGS metagenome assembly OFCW01 (sample SAMEA4349680, study PRJEB24078) | microbial mat metagenome | biome: Terrestrial Biome; feature: Habitat; material: Microbial Mat | place: India | collected 2012-06-12 | depth 10 m | reverse complement strand
GAGCACCGCAGGCTGCAAGATCGGCCCGCGCAGTAGTTTTTCAACAGCCTGCTAAACCGTGAGGGGAAGTGGGAAGCGGCCTTGGCAGGCCGCTTAAAGGCGATTCAGGGGTGTTGCCGGGATATCGTGACGGCGGTGCTTCCTGTTCCCTGGACATACAGGTAACTGATGCCGTTGGCGCCGGTCTGTTGAATTTTCAGTGTTTCGCCCGGCTGCAGAAGCCGCGTAGTCACCGTGTCGCCCGGACTCAGTCGCGATACGGTGGCGGCATCCGCGCCATTCGGCTGCTTGACGACCACCAACTGCTCACCGCCCTGCAGCTGCAGGGTAGCCACCAGTTCACCCGAGGCCGTTCGCTGAAAGGCCACCGGCTCGCCCATCGCCAATGAGGTTATCCAATGTTGATCTTCCATCACCGCCGGCAAGCCGGAAAGCCCGAGGTCCACACGGATGTTCTGCACTGCCTTGAGTGCGTCTGCAAGCCGCTCCATTACCGGCTGTGAGCCGGCAGTGATGCGGTCCATATCCCGCACATTGAGCAGGACAGGCTCGGCCGCGGCAGCCGCGCACGAGCACATCAGGACTGGCAGCATGGCCAGCCTGCGATTCAAAGCGAATTTCATTTCCTTTCCTTTTGCTGCCTTAGTTTGCAGCGGACCCTCCCGGTTGCAGCGAACCACGCTCGCCCCGGAAGCGAATCAGATGCACTTACCACGCAGTAGAAGCGCTTTTTGATCTTGTCGAAAGACATGGCGACGGTCACCGGACGGAACCGGCATAACCAGCGGCAGACCCGGATGCCGTTTCGCCGTCCCTCTATCGATTCTCCTCAGATAAGCAACGATAAAAAAACGGGCGTGGCGCCCGTTTTTTTTCAAGGCATTGCCGGCCCTCAGCAGAGGGCCGGATCACATGACTTGCTTAGTTAACCTGGACGATAACAGCGTTGTTTCTGTTATTTGAGTTTGCCACGGTGGCGCCGGAGATCAGGCCAATGGCAGCAACCGGTGCGTTGATGGCTTGGGTCAGCTGCACGATATTAAAGTTCAGCAGGCCGGCAGTGACACCATCCATCTGCGCATTGGTCAGCTGCACCGGCTCGCTAGCGAAAGCCATCGACGACAGGGACAGCAGCGACGCGGTTGCCAGGGAAGTGATCAGCGATTTTTTCATTTTGCATTTCTCCTAAACGTAAGAAGCGTTGAAAAGTAACGAAACGCAAACACGGGTTGTGCCGCGATTCCCTATCACTTTAGCTAGCCCCCCCTCGAAAAATAAGTATGAAATTTAGATCATGTTCCATACGGTTTCTCCGTCTTTGATCCAGTTTTTTAATCGGTCCAGGCATCAAGGTTGCCGGTTTTCCTACCTCCGGGATCGGGGCAACGCCATGTATTCCCGCCTGGGTTTCAGGAGCGCGGGAAGCGGCGCTCAGGCGAGTTCGTGCGCTGCCAAGCGATCGCGCCGGGTATTGCAGTGGAATGGCCGGGCAGTTCTTGCGAGGATGAACGGATTGCGCAGCAGGGATATACGAGGCGGGAGATATGAAACGGATTTTCGGGGACGATGGCGCCCTGCGGTAGCAGTCGACACCTTGCCGAATGGCGCTTCCGATGATCAACGTGTGCTTTGAGCAGACGGCCTGCCATCCGCTCAAAGCACCCATTCATCCTATCGCTGCCAGATGGCCCCGATATTGGTCGGGAAGCTGTAGACGATTGCCGTGTTGTTGTTGCCGATCTGGACCACGGTTACCGGCGCGTAGATGATTTGCACAAGCGTGGCGAAATTCGTATTGCCGAAGGCTTGCTGAAAACCAGGGAGCGCCGCGACTTGCCGGGCATGCCGTCCTCCGGCAGTCACGCTGTCCATGTCATGCGCGCTCAGCAGCATGGGCTCGTTGGGGGCAACCTCGGTGGCGGCGAATGCCATCGACGACAAGGTCAGCAAAGGCACGGCGATGAGACTGGTGACCAGCGATTTTTTCATGTATTTCTCCTTAACCGGCTCGAAAGAGTACGTCAAAGGTATGTTGAGTGAGGGACATGAATTGCTTCATGCCCCTCCATACTTTATCCAGCACTTATTCAAAAGATAAGTACGAAATTTCGATCAGCCAGAGGTGAAATACGCCGTTCCATTCGATTTTTTGAATGTGTCCGACGCCGTCAAACTTCGGTGCCGTATCCGCATGCGCTAACGCAAATATCCGCATGCGTTAACGCAAAGTCAGGAAGTCGCTTTCCTTCGGCGCCAGTTGATTCGGCGGCGGCAAGCCGTCGCGCCGCTGCACCGTAAAGCCGATGCGCCCCAGCGACGGATACTCGATCCAGTGTTCCATGAATTCATCCACCAGCATGGTCCGGTTGCCCCAGGCCGGGTCGGCCAGCAGCGCACGATCGCCATACAGGCCGCGGAACACGACGAAGTGATTGTAGCCATGGGTATGGATCGGCACGATCAGCGGCGCCTTGGCGACCAGGTCCTTGAGCTGCAGCTTGCCGTAGCCGCTGCCAAGGTAGCCGCGCGCGTCGACATGACGTTTCAGGTCCAGCAGCGAAAAGCCTTCGCGGCTTTGTATGATCTGCGGATTCTTGATGTACTCTTCGCGCTTCATGAGCGCGAGCGCCACTTCCTTCTCGGTCACCGGCTCGCCGTGCTGATACTTGAGGAGCGTGGCCAGCGCCGCCGCGCCGCAGCTGAGGTCCCACTGCTGGATCACCACGTTCTCGTGCCGCATTTCGAGCAGCGACTTGACCGCGCGCTCGCCGGCGAAGGCATGCGCGGCCAGCAGCAGATAGAGCATCGCGCCGCACCCGGCAAAGACCAGGTTGAGCGCGCGGCGCCGCCAGAGCGCCAATGCGGCCGCAGGATCTCCGGTAAGGAACTGATGGTTTTTTTTCATTGGATATCTCCGTCTTCGTGTCAGCGGGCTTGAGTGAAAAGTAGTCATTCGTCAGCATGCTCTGCGACCACGCCGCGCAATACGTCGGCGAAACGATTCGCCGCCGGCGTGGCCGACCAGGGGCGCCCGTGTATCAGGTACAGGACGCTCTTGTAGCCGGCCTTGCCGCCCACCGGCAGGCTCGCCAGCACGCCCTGATCCAGCCATTGCTGCACGCGGTGCTGCGGCAGCCATGCAAAGCCGAGCCCTTCGCGCACGGCGGCCACCGCCGTGTCAAAACTGTTGAGCAGCCAGCGGCGCATTTGCGCGGGCGGCCTGGAATCGGGATGCCCGCCGGCGGGGGCGATGCCGATCTGGACATGCTGCGCCAGGTCGGCGGCAGTGACGTCGCGCCCCAGCTTCAATAACGGATGGTCTGGATGCGCAACGGGTACGTGCTCGACTTCGACCAGCGGCTCGCCCAGCAAGCCGAGCGGCACGCGTTCGCTGATGGCGAGGTCGACACTCAGATCGTGCAGCACTTCTTCCGTCTGCGCTACCGGAACCTCGCGCAGCTTGACCTGCGCCGCGCCCTGGCCTTCCAGCGTGAACCGGCGCAGCGCACGCATCAGCAAGGAGGTGGGGAAATTCTGATCGACCACCAGGCGCACTTCGCCGCCGCAGCCCTGGCCGAGATTCTTGGCGAACGTTTCCAGTTCGATGGCTTCTTTCAGTACATGGCGCGAGCGGTCCAACAGCGCGCGGCCCTCGGTGGTCAGGATCGCCTTGCGCCCGTCGAGTTTGAGCAAGGGTACGCCGAGCTGCTCTTGCAGCTTGGAAACCGTATAGCTGATGGTGGACTGGCTGAGATGGAGCGATTTCGCCGCTTCCGCATAGCCGCCGCAATCGATGACGGCATGCAGAATGCGCCACTGTTTGAGGCTGACATAGATGTTCTGCACATCATGCGGCCGGGAATAGGCCCGCGTACGCGCACCGTTCAGGCGCAGCGACTGCTCCAGGAGCTGCTTTCTTGATTGCGTCATTTTTCATCCTTTACAGTTGTGCCAACCTTGGGGCGGTGTAACGGATTACAGAATTTCGAGCATAAAAAACCCCGTCGATTCTCCGGACCCGAACCTAATGCAAAACCTACGCCCATCGCCCAAGCAACTGATTTATTTATACTTTTTTGTGGAAAGATGATGTTTACGTCCGGTGCTGTAACAGGAACGTCGCACAGGGGCTGAACCGGCACGCAATCCTTATCGCATTTGCGCAAACAATTCTCCCAATGCGACAGCTTTCTGGCGCTTTGCACCCGCATACGGCCTCCGATCCTGCGGCATGGGCAAGCCGCCAGAATATGTCGGCAACCGTAACAGAAACGAAACAACCAATCCCGCGCCGTCACCCGGCCCCCGCCTTCCTGTCATGTCCGGCGTGCATGGGGAAATGCGCGGCACGAAAAAAACCCCGCCATGCCTCGGATGCAGCGCATGACGGGGAACCGGAGAAGAATTCGATACAGTGATTCGACACAGTGGCGACCAGCGCCTTGATCCCATTGATCCGGCACCGCAAGCTTGTCGCCGCCAAGGACGCCCGGCCGGTTTCGCGCAGAACCAGGCTGCGCGTGCCGCATTGGCGGTATGTCTCCGGTCTTGGCAAGAGCCATGCCCAAGCGGTTAAGCCATTGATTCGCTTGACATATTGCGCATCCCCCGGAAAGCGGCGGCAGCCCTTCCGTCCTGAGCTGTATCAATCGTTTATCACATGTTGCAATGGGAGAACACTCGGGAAAGGCGGTCCGGATTGCATGCTTGAACAAATGGAAGAATAATCGCAGTCACTATTTCCGTATCAGAAATAATGAGAAAGCCCTAGCATGGACAGACTGCAATCAATGCGCGTTTTCGCGAAAGTCGTGGAACAAGGCAGCTTTGCGCGCGCAGCGCAAATGCTGGATATTTCCAACGCCGTCGCCACGCGTCACGTGGCCGATCTGGAAGAGCATCTCGGCACCCGCCTGCTCAATCGCACCACGCGCCGCCTGTCGCTCACCGAAACCGGACACGCCTATCTGGAGCGCGTGCTGCAGATCCTGCAGGAAGTCGAGGATGCGGAAGCGATCGCATCGGCGCATTCGAAAAAGCCGACCGGGACCCTGCGCATCTATTCGCATATCGGATTCGGACAGCTGCATCTCGCGCAGCTGTTGCCCGCATATGCGAAGCTGTATCCGGAGGTGGTGCTGGATGTGACGCTGTCGGACCGCAGCGTCGATCTGGTCGAGGATGGCTTTGACGTCGGCATCTTCATCGACTTCCAGAAAATCGACGCCAGCATGATCGCGCGCCAGCTCGGCGTCACGGAAGTGGTGCTGTGCGCCTCGCCCGATTACATCAAGCAGCATGGCGCGCCGGTCGAGCTGGAAGACGTGTCGCGCCATATCTGCCTGAATTTTTCCCTTGAGCAGGTGCGGCATCACTGGCCGGTGAAGAAGGCGGATGGCACTACGATCCAGATCCCGATCAACTGCAAGGTGGTCTCCAACAACGGCGACCTGCTGCGCCAGTGCGCGCTGGCGGGCATGGGCATCGTGCTGCGCCCGTCGTTCGCGCTGCGCGACGATCTGGCCGCCGGCCGGCTGGTGCGGCTGCTGCCGGGCCATCACCTGCAAAGCCTGTCGGTGGTCATGGTGTATCCGAGCCGGCGCCTGCTGTCGGCCAAGGTGCGCAGCTTCGTCGATTTCATGGCCCAGCAATTTCCCCGTCCGGACAGCGATCCCTGGCTGGCGCCGGAAGTTTGACGCAACGCGCCATCCCGTTGCGCCGGAACGCGCGCAGGCCGGCGGCGGACATGGTAGTGTATGCAATCATCGTTTGCGCTCACGACCATGTGCCAATTGCTCGGCATGAATTGCAACGTCCCGACGGACATCGTGTTCAGCTTTACCGGCTTTGCCACGCGCGGCGGCCGCACCGATGTCCATGCCGACGGCTGGGGCATCGCCTTCTTCGAGGGCAAGGGCGTGCGCCACTTCGTCGATTACGAAGCCGCCGTCGCCTCGCCGATCGCCGATCTGATCAAGCGCTATCCGATCAAGTCCAGGAACGTCATCGCGCATATCCGCAAGGCGACGCAGGGCCGCGTGGCGCTGGAAAACTGCCATCCGTTCGTGCGCGAGCTGTGGGGGCGTTACTGGGTGTTCGCGCATAACGGCGACCTGAAGGATTTCGCGCCGCCGCTTACCGGCGCTTTCCGCTGCGTCGGCAGCACCGACAGCGAATGGGCGTTCTGCTATCTGCTGCAGGAACTGCGGCGGCGCTTCGGCGATGATCCGCCCGGGCGCGAGGAGCTGAGCGCGGCGCTGCGCGAGCTGTGCGGCGCAATCGCCGCGCACGGCACCTTCAACATGATGCTCTCGGACGGCTCGGCCCTGTTCGCGCACTGCTCGACCGACCTGCACTATATCGTGCGCCAGCATCCGTTTTCCACCGCCAAGCTGTCGGACGAGGACATGAGCGTCGATTTTTCCCAGGTCACCACGCCGAATGACCGCGTGGCGATCATTGTCACCGCACCCTTGACCACGAATGAAACCTGGACCCGCTTCGCGCCGGGCGAGCTGAAGGTGTTCGTGGATGGCATGCCGGTGGCCTAGCTTAATGCAGCGCACCATCGAAAATTTCCACACAGAAATAAAAATGCGCTAAATTACAGACAGGAAGCAACGGAAGTTCTGCATCTGCCGGCCGGCGAGTCGAGTGCGCACCGGCCGTATGCGTTGCAGGAGCTGCGGTGGCACACGCGGTGAGCATCCCCGGTGCTGTCATCCAGCCCGCACCCATACGACCTGTGCGCATTTGGCAAGAACGCGGCAAGCGACAAGCAAGTGTTAATATGCTTGTGCCGGATGGCAACAACCTGCCCACCATTCACGGCAATAACAACAATGTCGACATGACAGCCACTTCCACCACCGGTTCCGCTTCTGCCCGCCCCTTGCGCGTGCGGGAATTTTTCCTTGCACGCCAGCCTATTCTCGATCGCAATCAGTCGCTGGTCGCCTACGAGCTGTTGTTCCGCAATACTGACTTGGGCGCCGCCAACGTCACCAGCGACCTGGCGGCGACCGCCTCGGTGATTGCGCATACGTCGCAACTCGGCATGGAGAAGGTGATCGGCGATTCGCTCGGCTATCTGAACGTCGATACTGCCGTCCTGATGAGCGACATCTTCCAGTTCCTGCCGAAGGAAAAAGTGGTGCTGGAAATCGTCGAAACGACGAAGGCGACGCCCGACATCCTCGACCGCATCCGCGCGCTGGTCGCGCAGGGCTTTCGCTTTGCGCTGGACGATGTGATCACCGATAACGAAGATGTGCAAAAGCTGCTGCCGCTGGTCGACATCATCAAGTTCGACCTGCGCGACATGCCGCTGTCGGCGCTGCTGAAGCTGACGCCGCGCTTCCGGCTGGAGAAGAAACAGCTGCTGGCGGAGAAGGTGGAAAACCGCGAGCAGTTCGACACCTGCCTCGAACTCGGCTTCGACTATTTCCAGGGCTATTATTTCGCCAAGCCGGCCATCCTCTCCGGCAAGAAGCTGTCGCCCTCGCAGCTCGCGATCATGCGCCTGCTGGCGCAGATTACATCGGATGCGCACACCGGCGAAATCGAGCACAGCATCAAGCAGGACGTCTCGCTCTGCTTCAACCTGCTGCGCCTGGTGAACACGCCCGCCATCGGCATGCGGCACCGCATCGACTCGATCAACCAGGCCTTGCTGGTGCTCGGCCGCAGCCAGCTGCGGCGCTGGCTGCAGATCATGCTGTATGCGGAGCCGTGCAAGAAGGGACAGGGCATGACGCCGCTGCTGACGCTGGCGGCAACGCGCGGCAAGCTGCTGGAACTGATGGCGCACCGCATCGCGCCGCACAACCGCAACATGGGCGACACCGCCTTCACCGTCGGCATCATGTCGCTGATGGATACCTTGTTCAGCATGCCGATGCAGGAAATCCTGGAGCAGGTTGCGGTGGTCGACACGGTCAGCGATGCGCTGCTCCGCCGCACAGGCCATTACGGCGACATGCTGCGCCTGGCCGAACAGATGGAACGCATCGATGAGGCGGGACCGATGCTGGAGGAACTGATCGCCAAGCTGGGGCTGTCCGGCGACGACCTGTACGAGTTGCAGATCCACGCGTTCGAGTGGGGCGACCTGGTCGCGCGCAACGCGGCGTAGGCAGATACCGGCCCAAACAAAAATGCCACCGTCACCGGTGGCATTTTGCCTTTACAGGTTCGGCGCCAGCCAGCGCTCCACATCCTCTTTCGTCACGCCGCGCCGCGCCGCCATGTCGGCGACCTGGTCTTCGCCGATCTTGCCGACCACGAAGTACTTCGATGCGGGATGCGCGAAGTAGAAACCGGAGACCGACGCGCCCGGCATCATCGCGAACGATTCCGTCACATGCATGCCGATCTCCTCGCACTGCAGCAGCCTGAACATGTCGGCCTTCACCGTATGTTCCGGACAGGCCGGATAGCCCGGCGCCGGGCGGATGCCGCGATAGGCTTCCCTGATCAGATCGTCGTTGGTGAGCGACTCGTCCGGCGCATAGCCCCACAGCTCCTTGCGCACCCGCTCGTGCAAGTGTTCCGCGAACGCTTCGGCCAGGCGGTCGGCGAGCGATTTCAGCATGATGCTGCTGTAGTCGTCGTGCGCCTCCTCGAAGCGCTTCTCGTGCTTCTCGATGCCGATGCCGGCGGTCACCGCGAACAGGCCGATGTAATCGGCGATGCCGGATGATTTCGGGGCGATGAAATCGGCCAGACATTGATTCGGCTTCCGCACGCCGTCGATCACCGGTTTTGCCGTCTGCTGGCGCGCGCCGTAGTAGGTGAAGGCGACCTGGGTGCGCGACTCGTCGGTATAGATCTCGATGTCGTCGTCGTTGACCGTATTGGCCGGCAGCAGCGCAAGCACGCCGTTGGCGGTCAGCCAGCGGCCTTCGATCAGCTTCTTCAGCATCGCCCGCCCTTCTTCATACACCTTGCTGGCGGCCTCGCCGACCACCTCGTCCGTCAGGATCGCGGGGAAGGCGCCGGCCAAATCCCAGGTCTGGAAGAACGGGCCCCAGTCGATGTAATTGGCGATGGCGGCCAGATCGACATTCTTGAACACGCGGCGGCCGATGAACTTCGGCCTGACCGGCGCGCAGGCACCGGCAAATTCCAGCTTGGCCTTGTTGGCGCGCGCCTCGGCCAGCGAAATCAGCGGCGTCGTCTTCTTGTTCGCGTGCTGCTCGCGGATGCGCTCGTAATCGGACTTGATCTCCTCGATGTACTGCTCGCGCTGCTCCTGCGTCAAGAGCGACTGCGCCACCGACACCGAGCGCGATGCATCGGGCACGTAGACCACCGGGCCGTCGTAGTTCGGCGCGATCTTCACCGCGGTATGCGCGCGGCTGGTGGTGGCGCCGCCGATCAGCAGCGGAATCTTCAGCATGCGGAAATGCGGATCGCGCTGCATTTCCTTCGCCACGTAGGCCATCTCTTCCAGCGACGGCGTGATCAGGCCGGACAGCCCGATGATGTCGGCGTTTTCCGCCTTCGCCTTGGCCAGGATCTCGGAGCACGGCACCATCACGCCCATGTTCACCACTTCGAAGTTGTTGCACTGCAGGACCACCGACACGATGTTCTTGCCGATGTCGTGCACGTCGCCCTTCACGGTGGCGATCACGATCTTGCCCTTCGGCTTGGCGGCCACGCCGGTCTTCGCCTCTTCCTGACGCTTTTCCTCTTCGATGAACGGGATCAGGTGCGCCACCGCCTGCTTCATCACGCGCGCCGACTTCACCACCTGCGGCAGGAACATCTTGCCCTGGCCGAACAGGTCGCCGACGATGTTCATGCCGTCCATCAGCGGGCCTTCGATCACGTTGATCGGGCGCCCGCCCGCCGCCATGGTCTTGAGGCGCGCCTCTTCGGTGTCCTCCACGATCCACTGCGTGATGCCGTGCACCAGCGCGTGCGCGAGGCGCTTCTCGACCGGCTCGTTGCGCCATTCGAGGTTCTGCTCTTCCTTCTTGCCGCCGGCCTTGAGGGTCGCGGCGAACTCGATCATGCGCTCGGTCGCATCCGGCCGGCGGTTGAGCACCACGTCCTCCACGCGCTCGCGCAGCTCGGGTTCGAGCTCGTCGTACACGCCGATCATGCCGGCGTTGACGATGCCCATGGTCAGCCCCGCCTTGATCGCGTGGTACAGGAACACGGTGTGGATCGCCTCGCGCGCCGGATCGTTGCCGCGGAAGGAGAAGGAGACGTTGGACACGCCGCCGCTGACCTTCGCATGCGGCAGGTTCTCGCGGATCCAGCGCGTGGCGTTGATGAAATCGACCGCGTAATTGTTGTGCTCCTCGATGCCGGTGGCGATCGCGAAGATGTTCGGGTCGAAGATGATGTCTTCCGGCGGGAAGCCGACTTTTTCGGTCAAGAGCTTGTAGGCGCGCGCGCAGATCTCGATCTTGCGCTCGAAGGTATCGGCCTGTCCGGTCTCGTCGAACGCCATCACGATCACCGCCGCGCCGTAGCGGCGGCACAGTTTGGCCTGGCGCAGGAATTCCTCCTCGCCTTCCTTCATCGAGATCGAGTTGACCACCGCCTTGCCCTGCACGCACTTCAGGCCGGCCTCGATCACCGACCACTTCGACGAGTCGATCATGATCGGCACGCGCGCAATATCCGGCTCCGAGGCGATCAGATTCAAGAAGCGCGTCATCGCCGCGACCGAGTCGAGCATCGCCTCGTCCATGTTGACGTCGATGATCTGCGCGCCGTTTTCGACCTGCTGGCGCGCGACCGACAAGGCCTCGTCGTACTGCTCGTTGAGAATCATGCGCGCGAACGCCTTCGAGCCGGTCACGTTGGTGCGCTCGCCGACGTTCACGAACAGCGAATTGTCGTCGATGGTGAACGGCTCCAGTCCCGACAGCTTCATCGCGACCGGCACTTGCGGCAGCTTGCGCGGCGCGATCTTCGCAACCACCTCGGCGATCGCCTTGATGTGATCCGGCGTGGTGCCGCAGCAGCCGCCGGCGATGTTCACGAAGCCGCTCTCGGCGAATTCCTTCAACAGCGAAGACGTCACGTCCGGCGTCTCGTCGAAGCCGGTGTCGGACATCGGGTTCGGCAGGCCGGCGTTCGGATAGACGCACACGAAGGTGTCGGCGATCTTCGACAATTCTTCCGCATACGGGCGCATCAGCGCGGCGCCGAGCGCGCAGTTCAGGCCGATGGTCAGCGGCTTCGCATGGCGCACCGAATGCCAGAAGGCGGCCACCGTCTGGCCGGACAGGATGCGGCCGGATGCGTCGGTGACGGTGCCGGAAATCATGATCGGCAGGCGCTTGCCGGATTCCTCGAAGAAGGCATCGATAGCGAACAGCGCCGCCTTGCAGTTGAGCGTATCGAAAATGGTTTCCACCAGCAGCACGTCGGCGCCGCCCTCGACCAGCGCACGGGTCTGCTCCAGATAGGCGGCCACCAGCTGGTCGAAGGTGACGTTGCGCGCGGCCGGGTCGTTCACGTCCGGCGAAATCGACGCGGTCTTCGGCGTCGGCCCGAGGGCACCTGCGACGAAGCGCGGCTTGTCCGGCGTCGAATACTTGTCGCACGCGGCGCGCGCGAGCTTCGCCGCCTGCACGTTCATCTCGTACACCAGATGCGCCATGTGGTAGTCGTCCTGCGCCACGCTGGTCGCGCCGAAGGTATTGGTCTCGATCAGGTCGGCGCCGGCGGCCAGATACTGTTCATGGATTTCGCTGATGATCTGCGGCTGGGTCAGCGTCAGCAGTTCGTTATTCCCCTTGAGGAACAACTCCTTGCCCGGCCCCGGTGCGCCGGCCGCGGCGAAATCGGCGAAACGAGCGCCGCGGTAATCCTCTTCCGTCAGCTTGTAGCGCTGGATCATGGTTCCCATCGCGCCATCGAGGATCAGGATGCGTTGGGACAGCAAGTCGCGCAGGAGCGCTTCGGTCGTGGAAATGGCGTCGCGTTTCATTCGATATCTCTAGAAAACAAAAAACCCGGACAGCAACAAAGCGGGTCCGGGTTCGTGAGCGTTCCGCTTTAGCAGTATTTGTTGGGAGATCCTCTCCCGGCGCCCGCAAGCTGGGTTTGACTTTTCAATCAAATCGGCGCTGTGAAAATTATACGGCAGATCAAGGATTTACGTTAGCAGATGTGGCGCCGGCATTGTATTTTTACAAATTGCCGAACGCGGGCTTTGATGCTGCCGTGTCAGCGCCCCAGAGAGAAGCGCCCGCCTTCCATCGGAAACCCCTTCAGGAACTCGGCAGCGGGCAGGCGCTTGCCACCCGGTTTCTGCAATTCGGTCAGGCGCAATGCGTCTTCGCCGCAGGCGACGATGACGCCCGTTTGTGCGCTGGCGGCCAGGATCTGTCCGGGTTCCCGGCCGCTCGTCCCCGGAACGGCTTCGGCGCGCCACAACTTGACGGCCACGCCATTGAACGAGGCGAAGGCGCCGGGGAACGGGTTGAACGCGCGAATTTTGCGGGCAAGTACGTGCGCCGGCTGCGCAAAGTCGAGCGCCGCTTCTTCCTTCGAAATCTTTGCCGCGTAATTCGCCCCCTCCTCCGGCTGCGGAACGGAGGGCAGTTCGCCGCGCTCCAGCTTTTGCAGCGCCTCGACGATCAATTGGCCGCCCAGCTGCGCCAGCTTGTCGTGCAGGCTGCCGGTCGTGTCATCCGGTGCGATCGGCACCCGCCCGATCAGGCGCATCGGCCCGGTGTCGAGTCCCTCTTCCATCTGCATGATGGTCACGCCGGTTTCCGCGTCGCCGGCCTCGATGGCGCGGTGGATCGGCGCCGCGCCGCGCCAGCGCGGCAGCAGCGACGCATGAATATTGATGCAGCCGTACTTCGGGAGGTCGAGCACGCTGCGCGGCAAAATCAGGCCGTAGGCGGCGACCACCATCACATCGTGCGGCGTTGCATGCAGCAAATCATGCGCCTGGCGCGCAATATCGGGGTATTTGCCATCCAGGCGCAGCGACACCGGCTGGGCAACTGGTATGTTGTGCGCCAGCGCAAACTGCTTGACCGGCGACGCCTGCAACTGCATGCCGCGTCCGGCAGGACGGTCGGGCTGGGTCAGGACGAGGGGAATTTCAAAACCTGCTGCATGCAGGGCCTGGAGTGCGACTGCGGCGAACTCGGGAGTACCGGCGAAGATGATTTTCATGGGGGTGGATTGTACCCCCATCGGCGCGCGGCTAGCGTGGCGTCACCGGGCGCCGGCCACTGCCGCGCGCTTGCGGTCGCGGTTCATTTCACGCTCTTCCTTCAGGAGCTTGGTCTTGATCCGGTTGCGCTTCAGGGGCGACAGGTATTCGACGAACACCTTGCCCTTCAGGTGATCCATTTCGTGCTGGATGCAGACTGCCAGCAAGCCGTCGGCTTCGAGCTCGAACGCCTTGCCGTCGAGGTCGAACGCACGCACCTTCACGCGCGCGGGGCGCTCCACGCCGTCGTAAATGCCGGGCACCGACAGGCAGCCTTCGTCATACACCTGTTTTTCCTCGCTGGCCCAGACGATTTCCGGATTCACAAACACCCGCAGATTGTCGCGCGTATCCGACGTGTCGATCACCACCACCTGTTCATGCACATCGACCTGCGTCGCCGCCAGGCCGACGCCGGGCGCGTCGTACATGGTCTCGGCCATGTCGGCGGCCAGCTTCTTGAGGCGCTCGTCGAATACCGTGACCGGCTTGGCCACTTTATGCAGACGCGGATCGGGATAACGCAGGATATTCAGTAATGACATACGGCTTTTGTGCAACAACGCGACAGAATAAGAGTGTCGTTTCTCTTGCTAGTTCAAAGATTTATGTGCAGAATTTGATTCAATTTGACAAGTTTTCGCTGTCAACTCTTTGCACACTGACAATACGCTGCGGCGCCAAGAACCAGTTGAATAAAGCCGCACGCTCACTGGACAGATCATGAAAAAGTTTAGCACAGCCGCTGTTGTTCTCGCTTTCGCCTCCGCCCACGCTCTGGCGGCCACCAATGACGAAGCGGCGACTTCATCGCGCTGCGCTTTCCTGCCGAATGCGCCGGATCAGCACGTGGTGGTACGCGGCGACACCCTGTGGGATATTTCCGGCAAGTTCCTCAAGCATCCCTGGTGCTGGCCCCAGGTATGGGGCATGAACAAGGAGGAAATCCGCAATCCGCACTGGATCTATCCGGGGCAGATCGTCTATTTCGACCGCAAGGCCGGGCGCCTGAGCCTGGCCAAGCCGGGAAGCGGCGGCGCCGCCAGCGCCGGTCCGGTCCCGACCGTGCGCCTGGAGCCGCAAGTCCGCACCCAGGGCTTGGGCCAGGCGGCCGTGCCGTCGATTCCGTCGAATGTGATCGAGCCGTTCCTGTCGCAACCGCTGATCGTCGAAGAAAAGGAATTGAACGATACGCCGCGCATCATGGCGACCCAGGAAGGGCGTGTCATCCTCGCCAAGAACGACATCGCCTATGTGCGCGGCGACCTGAAAGGCGGCACCTCGTTCCAGGTGTTCCGCCCCGGCACACCGCTGAAAGACCCGGTGACCCATGCGGTGATTGCATATGAGGCCGCCTATCTCGGCACGGTGAAACTGGAGCGGCCGGCGAAGGCTGCCGACGAAGCGCACAGCTTCAGGGTGGTCAGCGTCAAGCAGGAAATGGGAGTGGGCGACCGCCTGCTGCCGGTCCCGCCCACGCCTATCCTCAATTACGTGCCGCATCCGCCGGAACAGCCGGTCGACGCCCGCATCGTGTCGGTCTATGGCGGCGTTTCGCAAGCCGGCCAGAACCAGATCGTCAGCATCAATCGCGGCCGCAAGGACGGCCTCGATCTGGGTACCGTGCTCGACCTGTACCGGCTCGGCCGCACCGTGACCGACAAGACCGACAACAGCGCCTGGTCGATCGGCCCGTTCGGCAAGCAGCAGGTCAAGCTGCCGGACACCCGGTATGGCAGCCTGTTCGTCTTCCGCATCTTCGATAGCATCTCCTACGGCCTGGTGATGGAAGTCACGGACAGCGTGCAGGTCGGCGACATCGCGCAGTCGCCGGTTCAAAGCGCGGGCGAATAAGCCGCGGCATGGCGCACCACGACAGGGCCGACGGGCTCGCGCACTGGCTGCGCCTGGAGCGCGCGCCGGGCGTGGGCAACGGCACGGCACGCAAGCTGCTGGCCGCATTCGGCCTGCCGGAAAACATATTCGCCGCCGGCCATGCAGCGCTGCAAAGCGTGGTGTCCGAGCGCATTGCGAACGCCCTGCTCGCACCGCTTTCCGACGACACCCGGGCGCTGATCGACCACACGCTGGAATGGGCGGCACAGCCCGGCAACCGCGTCCTGACGCTGGCCGACGCCGACTATCCGAAGGCCCTGCTCGATATCGCCGATCCGCCCTGCCTCCTGTACGTCAAGGGGCGGCTCGAACTGCTTGCCAATCCCGCGCTGGCCGTGGTCGGCAGCCGCAACGCGACCGCGCAAGGCATCAGCAATGCGGAAAGCTTTTCCGAAGCGCTGAGCCGGGCCGGCCTCACCATCATCTCCGGCATGGCGCTCGGCATCGATGCGGCCGCGCACCAGGGCGGCCTGCGCGGCCCCGGCTCCACGGTGGCGGTGATCGGCACCGGCGCCAACATCATCTACCCGGCACGCAATCGCGCGCTGGCGCACATGATCGCGGAAGGCGGCTGCATCGTCAGCGAATACGCGCTCGGCACGCCGGCCATGGCGGCCAACTTCCCGCGCCGTAACCGCATCATCTCGGGACTGGCGCAAGGCGTGCTCGTCATCGAGGCAGCCGCGCAATCCGGCTCGCTGATCACCGCGCGCATGGCGGCCGACCAGGGGCGCGAGGTATTCGCCATCCCCGGCTCGATCCATTCGCCCTTGTCCAAAGGCTGCCATCTGCTGATCAAGCAGGGCGCCAAGCTGGTGGAATCGGCGCAGGACGTGCTTGAAGAACTGCAGCACCATGGCCGGCCGCCATCGTCGCCCGCGCCCGCCGCCGCAACGGTCGGCGCCATCGCCGCGCGCATCCTGTCGGCGATGGGTTATGATCCGGTCGATCCCGATACGCTCGCCGCACGTTGTGAGCTGGACATCGCAACTTTGCATGCCGAACTGCTCACGCTCGAACTGGAAGGCCAAGTCGAATCGCTGCCGGGCGGGTTGTTCGCGCGCCTCTCTACATCCTGATACATTTCACGTTGTGCGTATCTTCGGTTTTGAGATATGCTTCCACATAAGGCTTCAACCCGCTTTGTACTGTCGCTGGGCTTGGCACATCTTTTCTTGATTAAACTCGTGTTGATCGACAAGAAAAGATAAATCACGAGAGTGTCAGTTATTCGCAACCCGGTCGTCGCGCAGCTTGTATCACGGCGGCCATCACGCTACAGTAAAATCATGTTTGACGTTCTCGTTTATCTCTACGAAACTTATTACCGGCCTGAAGCCTGCCCGGATTCGGAAGCACTGGTCAAGAAACTATCAGCCGTCGGTTTTGAGGAAGAAGAGATCTCCAAGGCGCTGGGTTGGCTGACCGACCTGGCTGAAGCCACCAACGAATACTCCGACCGCTTTCCGCAGCAAACCTCATTCTCCTTCGGCATGCGCATCTACGCGCGGCAGGAAGTCGACATGCTCGGCACCGACGGCGTGGGCTTTCTGCAGTTCCTGGAATCGGCCAAGGTGATCAATCCGATCCAGCGCGAAATCGTGATCGAACGCGCGCTCGCGATCAACGATACCCAGGTCTCGCTCGACAAGCTGAAAGTGATCGTGCTGCTGGTTCTGTGGAGTCAGGGCAAGGAGCCGGACGGCCTGATCTTCGACGAGCTGTTTTCGGACGACGAAGACGCCGAGCCGCGTCTGTTGCACTAATCCGCATCCCCCGCCTGGCTGTTGTCGAACAGCCAAGCCTTCCCCCCGTCTTTCCCCGTCCCCTCGCTTGCGGTTTCCTTCGCAACGCGCTTATCATTGGCCGCTAAACCGAAGTCATCCGACAAATGTTGATGAACTTGCAGCAAATCCGGCCGCGCCATGCTGATGCGGCTTGCCGGTTCGGCATTGATATTTGAGAGATGGGTTCCAGATACTTGTTATATTAGCGAGGCTTGTACTTGAGCAATCTCATGCCTTGCTCGTTTGCATACTTTATATTGCGCGCCTGTTTGCCCCTCTTTCGAGAACACCGTTATGACTAAGACCCTCATCATCGCAGAGAAGCCCTCTGTCGCGAACGATATCGCGAAGGCGCTCGGCGGCTTCACCAAGCACGATGAGTACTTTGAATCCGACGAGTACGTGCTGTCCTCCGCCGTCGGCCACCTGGTCGAAATCGCCGTGCCGGAAGAATACGACGTCAAGCGCGGCAAGTGGACCTTCACCCATCTGCCGGTGATCCCGCCGCACTTCGCGCTCAATCCGATCACCAAGACCGAGTCGCGCCTGAAGGTGCTGACCAAGCTGCTCAAGCGCAAGGACATCGGCATGCTCGTGAACGCCTGCGACGCGGGCCGCGAGGGTGAACTGATTTTCCGCCTGATCGTGCAATATGCGAAAGCCAAGCAGCCGATCAAGCGCCTGTGGCTGCAGTCGATGACGCCGGGGGCGATCCGCGACGGCTTCGCGCACCTGCGCGAGGACAAGGAGATGCTGCCGTTGGCCGATGCCGCGCGCTGCCGCAGCGAAGCGGACTGGCTGATCGGCATCAACGGCACGCGGGCGATGACCGCCTTTAACTCGAAGGAAGGCGGCTTCTATCTGACCACGGTGGGCCGGGTGCAGACGCCGACCTTGTCGATCGTGGTCGAGCGCGAGGAAAAGATCAAGAACTTCGTGCCGCGTGACTACTGGGAAGTGCGCGCCGAGTTCGTGTGCGCGGCCGGCATCTACGAAGGCCGCTGGCTCGACACCAAGTTCAGGAAGGACGAGACCGACCCGGAGAAAAAGCCGGAACGCCTGTGGAGCAAGGCCGCCGCCGAATCGATCGTCGCCGCCTGCCGCGGCAAGCCGGGCACCGTCACCGAGGAATCGAAGCCGGCCACGCAACTGTCGCCCGCGCTGTTCGACCTGACCAGCCTGCAGCGCGAAGCCAATGCGCGCTTCGGCTTCTCGGCCAAGAACACGCTGGCGCTGGCGCAGGCGCTGTATGAAAAGCACAAGGTGCTCACCTATCCGCGTACCGACTCGCGCCACCTGCCGGAAGACTATCTGAACACGGTGCGGCAGACGCTGGAAACGGTCGCCGAACACCACAACTACCGCCAGTTCGCCAAGCAGATCCTGAACAACAACTGGGTCAAGCCGAACAAGCGCATCTTCGACAACAAGAAGATCAGCGACCACTTCGCGATCATCCCGACCGGCCAGCTGCCGAAGAGCCTGTCGGAGCCCGAGCAGAAGCTGTACGACCTGGTCACGCGCCGCTTCATGGCGGTGTTCTTCCCGGCCGCGGAATACCTGGTCACCACGCGCTTTACCGAAGTCTCCGGCCACACCTTCAAGACCGAGGGCAAGGTGATGACCAACCCGGGGTGGCTGGCGATCTACGGCAAGGAAGCGGCCAACGACGAGGACAAGGAAAACGCGGGCACGCTGGTGCCGGTCGCCAAGGGAGAACAGGTCAAGACCGACAAGGTCACGGCCATCGGCCTGGTGACGAAACCGCCGGCGCGCTACACGGAAGCGACGCTGCTGTCGGCCATGGAAGGCGCCGGCAAGCTGGTCGACGACGAGGAATTGCGCGAAGCGATGGCCGGCAAGGGGCTGGGCACGCCGGCCACGCGCGCGGCCATCATCGAAGGCCTGCTGAACGAAAAATACCTGCTGCGCGAAGGGCGCGAGCTGATCCCGACCGCCAAGGCGTTCCAGCTCATGACCCTGCTGCGCGGCCTCGGCGTGGACGAATTGACGCTGCCGGAGCTGACCGGCGAGTGGGAATACAAGCTGTCGCAGATGGAGCGCGGCAAGATCAGCCGCGAGGAGTTCATGCGCGAGATCGCGCAGATGACGCAAATTATCGTCAAGCGCGCGAAGGAATACGACAACGACACCATCCCCGGCGACTACGCGACGCTGAAGACGCCCTGCCCGAACTGCGGCGGCGTGGTGAAGGAAAACTACCGGCGCTTCGCCTGCACCCGGTGCGAATTCTCGATGACCAAGGTGCCCGGCGGGCGCCAGTTCGAGATCGCGGAAGTCGAGGAACTGCTGGCCAAGCGCGAGATCGGCCCGCTGCAGGGCTTCCGCTCGAAGATGGGCCGGCCGTTCGCCGCGATCCTGAAGATCGTGCGCGACGAGGAGCACAACAACTACAAGCTGGAATTCGACTTCGGCCAGAACCAGGACGAAGGCGAGGAAGGCGAAGGCGTCGATTTCTCCGAGCAGACGCCGCTCGGCCCCTGCCCGAAGTGCGGCAGCAACGTGTACGAGATGGGCCTGGCCTACGTGTGCGAGAAGACCGTCGCCAAGCCGAAGGCCTGCGACTTCCGCAGCGGCCGCATCATCCTGCAGCAGGAAATCGTGCCGGAGCAGATGGCCAAGCTGCTCAACGAAGGCAAGACCGACCTGCTGCCGGGCTTCGTCTCGCAGCGCACGCGCCGGCCGTTCAAGGCGTTCCTGGTGAGGGACAAGAACGGCAAGGTCGGCTTCGAGTTCGAGGAACGCAAGGCGAAGGCGCCGGCCAAGGGCAAGGCCGCCGCGGAAGAAGCGGCGCCTGCGAAGACCGAAAAGAAAGCCGCGGAAAAGCCGGCGGTGAAGAAGACGGCGGCAAAAAAATCGGTGGCGAAGAAGGCGGCGTAACGGCACCGCAGTCCCGTCACGGCCCCGGCATCTGCCGGGGCTTTTTGTTTTCAGCCGCGCCCCGGCTCGTGCCTTGCATAACGCGGCAGCGCATCATCCATCGCCGCCCAGTCCGGCAGATTCGCCGCGAAGATATGCGCGTACGGCTTCGCTTCGGTCGGCGTGTCTATCGTCCCCATGCGCAGGCGCAGCACATCCGGCATGTCGTCCTTGCGCGAATAGAGCGGTGCGCCGCAGCGGCTGCAGAATGCGCGCTTCTTGCCGGGCGATGATTCATATTCGGTGATCAGTTCCTGCCCGTGCGTGAAGCGAAACTGTTTTGCATCGACCGGGGCGGCCACCACGCTCACGCTTCCCTGCGCCTTGCGGCAGTCGCTGCAATGGCACACGGTGATGGTGCCGAACTCCCCGTGGTACTCGTAGTGCACTGCGCCGCACAAGCAACTTCCTTCGATCATGCTCGTCCTTTCTGGTCACTGTCCTGATGGAACTTCATGTTCCCGCAGTCAGTCGAATGATAACAATTCGAAAACGTGAATCAGGACCGCGCGCTGATCGGCGCGGGGAGTACCGTTCCTAACTTACCCGGAGGGAATATGTTTTCACGTAGATTGTGGTCCATTCTGGCCATCGCCGTTTCGCTCGCGGCATGCGGCACGCCCAGCCGCCAGACACTGGGCACGGCCGGCGGCGCGGTGCTGGGAGGAGCCGCCGGTAGCGCCGTCACCAACGGCAGCACGGCGGGCACGATCGGCGGCGCGGCCGTCGGCGGCGTGATCGGCCACGAGATCACCAAGCCCTGACACGCCGGCAACCGCGGCACGCAATCGGCGCGCAATCGGCACGCAATCGCACGCACTGGCGCGTCAGTCCGTGCCAGTGTCGAAATCCGGCTCGAAGAAGCACCATTTCGCCTGCGGCCAGCGCGCCTGCAGGCTTTCCTCGACCGCGTTGATCGCGTTGACCAGCGCCGTATCGGAATTCTGCGGCTGCATCTTCGCCTGCACCGCGATCATCAGTTGCTCGCCCCACTGCAGCGTGATCAGGTGCAGCACGCGCTCGACTTCCGGGCGCGCCTCGATGTGCGCCTTGATGGCCGCATGCACTTCCGGCGCGGCCGATTCGCCCGTGATCATCGCCTTCACCTCGCGCGTGATGACCATGGCGACGATCATCAGCAGCAGGCCGACGCCGATCGAACCCAGCGCGTCCCAGACCGGATTGCCGGTGACGACCGTCAGCGTGACCGCGACGAAGGCCAGCGCCAGGCCGCACAACGCGGCGATGTCCTCGCCGGCGACCACCATCAGTTCCGACTGGCGCGTCTCGCGGAACCACTGAAAGAAGGGCTTGCCGCGCGCGATCTTGCGGATTTCCTTCATCGCGCCGTACAGCGAGAACGCTTCCAGCGCGACCGACACGCCGAGGATCAGCAGCGCCACCAGCGGATTGCTGATCGGTTCCGGATGGCGCAGATGCCCGATCCCTTCCAGCACCGAGAACGCGCCGCCCAGGAAGAACAGCAGCAGCGCCACCATCATCGCCCAGAAGTACACCACGCGCCCGTAGCCCATCGGGTGAAACTCGTCGGCCGGCTTTTTCGCTTCCTTCAGGCCGATCAGCAGAAAGATCTGGTTGGTGCAGTCGGACAGCGAATGGATCGCCTCGGCCAGCATGGCGCCGGAGCCGGTATAGAGCGCGGCGCCGAATTTGGCAAGGGCGATGCCGCCGTTGGCGCCCAATGCATAAAAAATCGCTTTGGTGGAACCGTCGGAATGAGATGACATAAATATTGTTCTTCAGTGTGAAAAAGTGCGGTGTCCGGCAACCGGAAGCGCGCCTGCCGGCGCATTCCCCTGTGCTTTGACAGCGCGCACCTGTTTAGGTCGCCACTGCCCCAGCGTCTTGCAAACAACCCAGAACGAATTTCCATGCCTTATCGCTGAGACAGATCACCGGATGATAGCAACTTGAACACGTCCTGGAACTTTCGCTTGTTGACAGATTCTACAGAATCGCATGCATGCAACTTTGGCATGAAGGATTTTTCATGCTTTATCGAATTAATTTTTCCAGGAGAACCACATGATGAAATGGACTATCCCTTTGGCATGCGCATTGGTACTGGCGGCATGCAGCTCCACCGGCGGCGGTTCGAGTTCCGGCTCGACCTCCGGCATGGGTTCCAGCTCCGGCAGCAGCTCCTCGGGCAGCTACGGCACTTCCGGTTCCTCGGGCGCCGCCGGTTCCTCCAGCACCGCGCCGAGCGATTCCTCCGGTTCGTCCAGCACCTCTCCCAGTTCCGGCAGCATGACCTCGCCGGGCTCTTCCAGCACTTCGCCAAGCGAGTCGGGCACGTCCGGCAGCACTTCGGGTTCGACCGGGTCCTCGTCGACCACTTCGCCGGGCATGACCAGTCCCGGCGGCGGCAGCAGCCCAGAGCGCGGCGGCGACAGCGGTACCCGCTAAGTGCCGGCTTGGCGGTGTGCCGCTCGTCGAAGACCGGGCAAGACAAGCGGCCGCAGGCAGCCGCGCATGAAGCCGGAATTATCACGGGTTCTGCCGCAGACACGGCACACCGCCGGGCCACACCGCCGACCTTTCCCGGATTCAGATCAGGCAGGCATTTTTTTCATGTGTCACAGGCAGGCGATACGGGCCGCCTGACAGCGCCCATTTAGCGTCATGTCCCATGTTTTCAGCGGCGGGGCGCGCCCTCCCCCTTACCGCCGATTTCATCGATCGCCGCCGATCGCATTACCCCACCGACTCGTGCGCGAGCAGGAACTGCTTGCGCGAGAGTCCGCCGGCATATCCTGACAGCGCCCCCGCACTGCCCAGCACACGGTGGCAAGGCACGATGATCGATACCGGATTGCGTCCGATCGCCGTGCCCACGGCGCGCACCGCGTTCGGCTTTGCGATGCGCTGCGCGATCGCCCGATAGCTGGCCGTGCAGCCGAAGGGAAGCGACTGCAGGGCGGTCCATACCGCGCGCTGGAACGGCGTTCCGTTCAGATCGAGCGCGACGTCGAACGCATGGCGCCGGCCGGCGAAGTATTCGTCAAGCTGGCGCGCCGCATGGCACAGGTGCGGATGCCGGTCGTCCCTGCGCCATTGCTGCGGGCCGTTGAAGTGCTTGTGCTGTTCGAAATAGAGGCCGCGCAGGCCGCAGTCGGTGGCCGCCAGCAGGAGCATGCCGAGCGGGCTGGGGTGTTCGGTGCAGTAGATCATGTTCATGCCATCCACAGGACAAGCGCGGCGTAGCCGCGCCACGGCGCCCAGGCCGCGGCACGCGCCGCCAGTTGTTTTTCGGTGAGCCGGCCGGCGCCGACGGCGGCGGCCTTTTGCAGCCCGAGATCGCCGGCCGGGAAGGCGTCGGGAAAGCGCAGGGCCCGCAGCGCCACATAATGCGCGGTCCAGTCGCCGATGCCGCGCACCGATTTCAGGCGCGCGATGGCGTCATCGAGGGAAATGCCGGGCCGCATCTGCAAGCCGCCCTGGGCCGCGAAGCGCGCCAGGTTGGCGATGGTCTGCGCGCGGGCGCCGGGCAGGCCGATGGCGGCGATTTCCGCGGCATCCGCTGCCGCCAATACCTCTGCGCGCGGAAAGTGATGCGTGACCGACGCAAACGGCGTGGCGGCCGGATCGCCGTAGCGCGCCACCAGCCGTCCGCACAAGGTAGTGGCACCGGCCACGCTGACCTGCTGGCCAAGCACGGCGCGCACCGCCAGCTCGAAGGCGTCGAATGCGCCCGGCACGCGCAGGCCGGGCAGCGCATCGATGCGCCGGGCCAGCAGCGGGTCGCGCCGCAGATGCGCCTCGATCACGCCGGGATTGGCATCCAGGTCGAACTGCGCGCGCAGGCGCATGAGCATGGGCATCAGCACCGGCGACAGCGCGGCCGCCGCCTCCACTTCAAGCTGGGCGCGCTGCGGCAGATGCGTCACGCGCAGCCAGCCCTCGGCCGCGCCGATGCGCACGCTGCGCTGGTAGACGCCCTGAGCGCCTTCGGTTTGCACTGCCTCGACGCCGGCAATGGCGCGCCCCGCAAGATAGGAAAGGATGCGCGGCCAGTGGAAAGGCGGCCGGTAGGCAAGCCGCAAGGTGAGCGCATCGCGCCCGGCCGTCTCCGGCTGTGCGGCGGCGCGGCGGATCGCGCTCGGGGCGATGCCGTAACGCCGGGAGAACAGCGCATTGAAGCGCCGCACGCTGCCGAAGCCGGCTGCATAAGCGATCTCGGCCATCGGCAAGGCGGTTTCCTGCAGCAGTTTTTTCGCGAACAAGAGGCGCTGCGTCTGCGCCAGCTCGATGGGCGTGACGCCGAAATGCTGCAGCAGCACGCGCCGCAACTGGCGCGACGACAGGCCGACTTCCTGCGCCAGATGCTCCACGTCGCCGTCGTTCAAGGCGCCGCCGGCGATGCGCTGCCATACCGCGTGCGCGAGATTCTGCTGCAAGGCGTAGGGCGCCAGCTCCGGACGGCAGCGCAGGCAGGGACGAAAGCCGGCCGCTTCGGCCGCGGCCGCCGAGCTGAAGAACTGGCAGGACGATTCGCGCGGCGTCTTCACCGTGCAGACCGGGCGGCAGTAAATGCCGGTGGTCTTCACGCCGGTAAAGAATACGCCGTCGAAGCGCGCGTCTTTGGCCGCCAGGGCCCGATAGCAGGCGGCGCGGTCGAGCGCGGGGGCGCCGCCCGCCGAGTTGTCCGTGACGTTTTCCATGGCTCAGTTATACGCGGCGGGCAGGCCGGCGTCTAGCCGTTTTCGGACATCAGTTCCGCAGCGCTTCTGGCCCGGTCGAAGCGGCAGGCCACACGCTTTTTCCCTTTACGCTACACTCGGCTTCTCTTTTTTGAACACCGAGGATATGCCATGCTGACAGCCTCCCGCGCGCCGCAACTGAAAACCGTCCTGATCGCCAGCGGCCTGGTGCTGACGCTCGCGATGGGCGTGCGCCACGGCTTCGGCTTCTGGCTGCAACCGATCTCGCAGGCGCACGGCTGGACGCGCGAGACGTATTCGCTGGCGCTGGCGCTGCAGAACCTGCTGTGGGGCGCGTTCGGCCCGTTCGCCGGCATGGCGGCCGACCGTTTCGGCACCGCGCGCGTGGTGATCGTCGGCGCCCTGTTCTACGTCGGCGGCCTGGTATGGATGGCGCTGGTCGACCAGCCGACCGCGTTCGTGGTCGGCTCCGGCATCCTGATCGGCGCGGCGCTGGCCTGCACCGCGTTCGGCGCCGTGTCCGGCATCATCGGCCGCACCGCGCCGGAAGTGAAGCGCTCGTGGGCGTTCGGCATCTCGTCGGCCGCGAGTTCGTTCGGCCAGTTCGTGATGATGCCGGTCGAGCAGCAATTGATTTCGTCCACCGGCTGGCAGAGCGCGTTCTACATCCTCGGCGCGCTGGTGGCGCTGGTGATGATCCCGATGGCCTTCGGCCTGCGCGAAATGCCGCTGGAAAAAGCCAGCGGCCCGCAGCAAAGCATGGGCGACGCGATCCGGGAAGCGTTCGCGTACCGGCCGTTCCAGCTGCTGGTGGCCGGCTATTTCGTATGCGGCTTCCAGGTGGTGTTCATCGGCGTGCACATGCCGTCCTACCTGAAGGACAAGGGCATCATGGACCCGGGCGTGGCGACCATGGCGCTGGCGCTGATCGGCCTGTTCAATATCTTCGGTTCCTATTACGCCGGCAAGCTGGGCGGCTTTTTGCCCAAGCGCTATCTGCTGTCGAGCATCTACCTCACCCGCGCCATCGTGATCGCGCTGTTCCTGCTGGCGCCGTTGACGCCGGGGTCGGTGTACGTGTTCGCCTGCGCCATGGGCCTGTTGTGGCTGTCGACCGTGCCGCTGACCAACGGCGTGATCGCCGGGATCTTCGGCGTGAAGTACCTGTCCATGCTGTCGGGGTTCGTGTTCTTCTCGCACCAGGTCGGCAGCTTCCTCGGCGTATGGCTCGGCGGCTACCTGTTCACCAGGCAAGGCAATTACGACACCGTGTGGGGGATCACGATCGCGCTCGGCGTGTTTGCCGCGCTGGTCAACCTGCCGATCAACGAGAAGGCGATCAGGCGCCAGCCGCTGGCGGCGGCGGCCTGATGGACGTCATGCGGGAAAAGATCAAACATCTGCTGCTCGGCGCCGCGCTGGCCGCGGTGCTGGCGCTGGCGTTTGTCGCTTATCTGCGGCCGGCCTTCGTGTTCGATCTGGCCAACCGGATCGTGCTCTGTTTTTGACGGCACTGATGGCTGCCTGCCGTCAGCCTCAATCCGGCATCTGCGGAGCACGCGCCTGCCGCCCCACTTCCGCCGCTCCCATCCAGTAGCACAGCAGCGGCGCCGGCAATTTCATGATCTTGCATCCACCGGTTTGCGCCTCGTCCATCGTGCCGAAATCATCGAGCGAGCGCGTGATCACATAGCCTCGCCCGATCCTCTTCTGGCTGCACAGTTCCAGCAGCCCTTTCAAATCGCGCACGCCGGTGTGCTGGGAACGGTACTTCACTTCGAACGGCACCACCGCCCCTTCGACCTCGGCGACCAGGTCGACCTCATGATCCTTCTTGCCGCGCCAGTATGAGAAGCGCACGTTCAGGTGGTAATAGTGCGTGACCAGATGCTTGAACACCGCGGTCTCGGTCGCCACCCCCAATGCCGCGGCGTCTTCCAGCAGGCTCTTCCCCTTCAATAGCACGGCCGGAGCGATCGCGGCGTCGGCCAGATATATCTTGTAGCGGGCGCGCAGCACATCCTTGCCATAACCGAACGGCGCAAGGCGATGAATCAGGTGGGTCGCCTCCAGCAACTCGATGAAACTCTGCGCGGTCGGCCGCTTGACTTCGAGATTGCTGCACAAATCCGGCATGTCGAGCAGGCCGCCGTCGTGCAGGCACAGGTACAGGAAGGTATGTTCCAGATCGAGCACGCGCCGCACCCCGAACAGCGCCGTCATGTCGCGCTTGAGCACTTTGTCGATGATGTCCTCGCGCAGCAGCCGTTGCGCCTGCGTGATGCTGTCGACCTGCGCGGTCTGCGGGAAGCCGCCGCGCACCAAGTATTCGTGAAAGTGCGCCACATACGGCTGAGCGATTTCAGCGGTCCGGTACAGGTCGCTTTTCGGCCAGTTGAACAGTTCGCGCAGCGATGCCAGCGGCGGCAGCGGCGGCAACTCGATGCGCTTGATCTGCAGGTATTCGTAAAACGACAGCGTGGCCAACCGGATCGTGTGCCAGCGCCCCACACCCGATTCCTGCCCCTTCTCCGCCAGCTGCATCGCCGACCCGGTCGCGACGATGCGGCGGTCGCGTTCGAAATCAACCTGGTGCTTGACCCAGGTTCCCCAGTCGCGGATGAACTGCGCTTCGTCGAGCAGCAGGTATTCCGGGCCGGGCTGGCGCGGCTCGCGTTCTCGCCAGGCAGCGACGACTGCGTCGATGCCGGCGAGCTTCAGTATCGGGTGATCGAAGGTGGCGTACAGGATGTTGGAAGCAGGAACGCCCTGATCGATCAGCGTTTGCGCCAGCTGCAGCAGCAAGGTGGTCTTGCCGACCTGACGCGGCCCCGAAAGCAATACCGCGCGTGGCGCAGGCGGATTGACTGTCCATTCCAGCAACTCGCGAAAGGCAGCGCGCCGCCAAGGCGCCAAATCGGGCACCGCTTCGCCGCGCCACCACGGATTGAAGGGGGCGAGGATGGCAATGAGCTCGGCTTTAGAAAGGTTCATGAATGGAATCTACCAAATACTTCAATTTAATGAAACTATAGTTTCACTATTTTTGAAAAATAAAATATTTATGGGATTCCCCCGCAACATTATTCCGTGAGAAAGTTGAAATAAAGAAATAACTCAACCGTGATCAAGGGCACAAGATTCCAGACAGGATATAAACCTGCCGCTCTTGCCTTGGCAGGTGTCCGGACGACGTGTTCACACAATCACAAGAAAGCAGCCCATGGATCGCCATCAACCCATCGCGCACGCTGCCATGGATGCCAACGGCAATTGGCGTGCCCCTCACGATTTGGCCGAGCACCTGCATGCGGTCGCCGCCTTGGCGGCCGACAATGCGAGCCGGTTCAACGGCTCGGATTGGGCATATCTGGCCGGCCTATGGCATGACCTGGGCAAGTACCGCCCCCGCTTCCAGCGCTACATTCGTCTGGCCAGCGGTTTCGAAGCCGACGCCCACATCAAGGGAGAGGCCGGCAAGGCACCGCATTCCACCGCGGGCGCAATGCTGGCTTGCAACAAGTTCGGGCCTGCCGGCCGGGTATTGGCTTACCTGATCGCTGGCCACCATGCCGGCCTGGACAACTGGTTCAGCGGACTGAACGAACGCCTGGCAAGCGCCGACAGCCGCAACGAGCTCGACGAAAGCCTGGCGGAATGTCCGCCCGCCGCGATCCTGGAGGCCGGTGCCTTTGTTCCCGATCTGCGCGCCATCCCCGGCGGCAAGGACGGCTTTGCGCTTTGGGTTCGCATGCTGTTCTCGTGCCTGGTCGATGCGGACTTTCTCGACACCGAGCGCTACATGGACGCCGATCGGGCGGCATGGCGCGGCACATGGCCTGGCATTGACGAGCTGCGCAATCTGTTCGACCGTCACATGAGCACCACGATGCGCGAAGCGGCGCCCACTCCGGTCAATCGTCTGCGCGCCGATGTCCTGCGCGAATGCCGCGAGAAAGCGCGAGAGGTTCCCGGCCTGTTTTCGTTGACCGTGCCGACCGGCGGCGGCAAGACACTCTCCAGCCTCGCCTTCGCGCTGGAACATGCGAGCCGCCACAAGAAACGCCGCATCATCTACGTCATCCCCTATACCAGCATCATCGAACAGACCGCGGATATATTCCGCGACATCTTCGGCGACGCCGTCGTCGAGCATCACAGCAATGCCGAGGCGGATCCGGGCAGGGAAAACCACAAGAGCCGGCTCGCCTGCGAAAACTGGGACGCGCCCATCGTCGTCACCACCAATGTCCAGTTCTTCGAATCCCTGTTTGCGGCGAGGACTTCGCGCTGCCGCAAGTTGCACAACATCGTCGATTCGGTCGTGGTGCTGGACGAGGCGCAGTTGCTCCCGCCGGAATTTCTGCAGCCCATACTCGATGCGCTGAACCTGCTGGCCAGGCATTACGGCGTGAGCGCCGTGCTCTCCACCGCGACCCAGCCGGCGCTTGCGTCGCGCAGCTATTTCGATGCGAAGAGCAACCTGCGCGGCCTCGACAACGTGCGCGAAATCGTGAGCGATCCGGACGCGCTATATACCGCCTTGGAGCGGGTCAGGGTGCGCCTGCCGGCCGACTGGAATGCGCCAACAAGCTGGGACGCGCTGGCCGGGGAACTCGCGGAACGCGACTCGGTGCTCGCCATCGTCAACCGCCGCCAGGACGCGCGCGCGCTTTGGCAACGCATGCCGGAAGATACGCTGCACCTGTCCGCGCTGATGTGCGGCCAGCACCGCTCGCACACCATCCGGCAGATCAAGGCGCGGCTCAAGGCCGGCATCCCGACCCGCGTCGTCAGCACGCAATTGGTCGAAGCGGGAGTGGACGTGGATTTTCCCGTCGTCTATCGGGCGCTTGCAGGTCTCGATTCGATCGCCCAGGCAGCCGGCCGCTGCAATCGCGAAGGGCGGCTGGCCGAACAGGGAAAGCTGGGAGAAGTCGTCGTGTTCATTCCGCCGCAGCCGGCGCCGCCCGGCCTCTTGCGAAAAGGCGAAGATGCCTGCCGCAGCGTGCTGCACGCATGCTCCGGCAACCCGCTGGAGCGCGCCTTGTTCGCCCGTTACTTCGAAAGGCTGTACCACGCTTGCGAACTGGATGCGCACGGCATCCATGAGCTGCTCAAGGTCGACGGCCAAACGCTGGCGGTGAATTTCCGCAGCGCCGCCGAGCGCTTCAGGTTGATCCAGGATGAAGACAGCGCTGCCGTGCTCGTGCGCTACCGCGGCGCGGACGGAAACGACGATGCGATAGACATGTGGCTGAACACGCTCAGGAAAGACGGGCCGGAACGCTGGCTGATGCGCAAGCTGCAGCGCTATACCGTCACCATCCCCCGGCGGCAGGCGATGGACCTGCTGCGGCAGGGCGATGTGGAAGAAGCGATACCCGGCCTGTTCGTGCAAGTCAGCGACTGGCTTTATGACGCAAGGCTCGGGCTCCTGCTGGAGGGGAATCCGGGCTCCTCGGCATGCATCGTATGAGAAGACCAATGAAAAATTACCACAGGGAGGTCTTGTGAAAAGCTACTGCCTCGAACTCAGCGGCGACTTCGCCTGCTTCACGCGGCCCGAAATGAAGGTCGAGCGCGTGAGCTACGATGTCATGACGCCCTCTGCCGCGCGCGCCTGCTTCGAAGCGATTCTGTGGAAGCCGGCGATCCGCTGGCATATCCGGAAAATCGAAGTCCTGAAACCCATCCGCTGGATCAACCTGCGCCGCAACGAAGTGGCGGGCATCGTCTCCACGCGCAATGTCGAAAGCGCGATGAAAAGCGGCACCGGCATCCTCGGCCTGAATATCGAGGACGAGCGCCAGCAGCGCGCCGGCCTGTTCCTGCGCGACGTGGCCTATCGCGTCCATGCCGACCTGGAATTTTTCCCGGAACACGATCGCGAAGCCAAGGCCGTCAAATATCACGAAATGTTCGAGCGCCGCGCCAGCCGCGGCCAGTGCGTCAACCAGCCGTATCTCGGTTGCCGCGAATTTTCCGCGCGCTTCCGGCTGGTGGGCGATACAACGCAGGAACCAGCGCCCGTGCAGGAAACCCGCGACCTCGGTTTCATGCTGTACGACCTGGATTTCACGCCGCCATCCGGCCCGGCGCCCCGCTTCTTTCGCGCGCGGCTGGAGAACGGCGTCGTCGATGTGCCGCGCTGGGATAGCGAGGAGGTCCGGGGATGATCCTGCAAGCCCTTAACGACTATTACCTGCGCCGCCAGCGTTCCAACGATCCCAAGGACAGGCTGCCCGCATTTGGCCTGGAAGACAAGGAAATCCCGTTTGTCATCGAACTCGACGCCGGCGGACATATGATCAATCTGTCCGACACCCGCACGTTGGAAGGAAAGAAGAAAGTCGGCCAGCGCTTTCTGGTGCCGCAAGGGGTGAAAAAGACCTCCGGCGTGGCGGCTAATCTGCTTTGGGACACGGCCGAATACGTGCTCGGCGTCGACACCAAAGGCAAGCCGGAACGGGTCGCCGAACAGCACGCGGCATTTCGCGCCCGGATCGAAGCCTTGCCACCGGATGCCCTCGGCGACGCGGGTATCCAGGCGGTCCTCGCCTTTCTCAAGCACCTGGATCGCAAGCAGTTGGAAGGGCTGGCCGTCTGGCAGGACATTCTCGCGGCGAATCCGGTCATGACCTTCCGCCTGCATGACGACGTGGAACTGGTATGCCAGCGCCCCGCGGTTGTGGCCGCGATTGCCCGGCCGGCTGCGGATGATGCGGCCGACGGCATCTGCCTCGTCGACGGAAACGCCGCCCAGATCGAACGGCTCCATCCTGCCATCAAAGGCGTATGGGGTGCGCAGACATCCGGCGCCAATATCGTCTCCTTCAATCTCGACGCATTCAATTCCTACGGGAAGACGCAAGGCGCGAACGCGCCGGTCGGCAAGCCTGCCGTCTTTGCCTACACCACCGCGCTCAATCACCTGCTGGCGCGCGACTCCCGCCAGCGCGTGCAAGTCGGCGACACGTCCACCGTGTTCTGGGCGGAAGAAGCGCATGACCTCGAAACCGCGCTGCCGGACCTGTTCGGCGAGCCGCCCAAGGATGATCCTCACCGCGGAACGGAAGCCTTGCGTGCCTTGTACCAGTCCGTCCAATCCGGCAAGTTCAGCCATGGTGATGCGAATACGCGCTTCCATGTGCTCGGACTTGCGCCCAATGCCGCGCGTATCGCCATCCGCTATTGGGAAACGGCGCCGGCCCATGCTCTCGCGCGACGCATCGCCCGGCATTTCGACGACATCGATATCGCCCGCGCGCCGCACGACCCGGAGCATTTGTCCATGTTCCGCCTGCTGACCTCGCTGGCGGTGCAAGGCAAAGCCGAAAACATCCCGCCCAATCTCGGCGGCGAGGTCATGCGCGCGATCCTGGAGGGCCTGCCCTATCCTGCCCCGTTGCTGAACCTGGCCGTGCAGCGCTGCCGGGCCGAACAGAAGCCCACCTATGCGCGCGCCGCCGCCATCAAGGCGTCGTTAAACCGAATGATCCGCCGCACCAATCAAACCGCAGCCCATCCCGAAAAGGAGTTTCAGATCATGCTCGACCCGGCCAACGCCAATGCCGCTTATCGTCTGGGGCGGCTTTTCGCCACCCTGGAGAAAATTCAGGAAGAAGCGAGTCCAGGCCTGAACGCCACCATCCGCGACCGCTATTACAGCGCCGCCTCCAGCACGCCCGTCGCCGTGTTCACCACCCTGCTGCGGCTGAAGAACCACCATATGGCCAAATTGCCCAAGGGGCGCGCCGTGCAGATGGAGCGTTTGACCGGCGAAATCCTGAGCGGGCTGAACGACTTTCCGCGCATTCTCGCATTGCCCGATCAGGGCCGCTTCGCGCTCGGTTACTACCATCAACGCCAAGCTTTCTTCACCAAATCCGAATCCCACAATAATCCGGAGGAATCTCAATGAGCCTGAACAATCGCTATGACTTCGTGCTGCTGTTCGACGTCAAAGACGGCAATCCCAACGGCGACCCCGATGCCGGCAATCTGCCGCGGCTGGATGCCGAGACCGGCCACGGGCTGGTGACGGACGTTTCACTGAAACGGAAGATACGCAACTTCGTCGGCATGGCGAAGGGAGAGCAGCCGCCTTACGAGATTTACGTCAAGGAGAAGGCTGTCCTCAACAATCAGCACAAGCGCGCCTACATCGGCATCGGGAAAGAAGACCTGCTTGCCGGAGACGACAAGAAGCGCAAAGGCGGCGATGCCGTCGACGAGGCACGCAACTGGATGTGCCGCAACTTCTTCGACGTGCGCACCTTTGGCGCCGTCATGTCGACGGGCGTCAATTGCGGCCAGGTGCGCGGCCCGGTGCAGCTCACGTTCGCCCGCTCCATCGATCCGATCATCGCGCAGGAACATTCCATCACTCGCATGGCTGTCGCCACCGAAGCGGAAGCGGAAAAGCAGGACGGCGACAACCGCACCATGGGCCGCAAGCACACCGTTCCCTACGGCCTCTACATGGCGCATGGCTTCGTCTCCAGCTTCCTCGCCAAGCAGACCGGCTTCTCCGAAGAAGACCTGAACCTGCTCTGGCAGGCGATGGCGCAGATGTTCGAGCATGACCGCTCCGCGGCGCGCGGCGAAATGAGCACGCGCGGGCTGTATGTGTTCAAGCATGATTCCGAGCTCGGCAACGCTCCGGCCCATGCACTGTTTGCGCGCATCAAGCCGAAGCTCAAGGAAGGAGTGGCCGCGCCGCGCAGCTTCGACGACTACGAAGTGGCCGTCGACGATGCCGGACTGCCGCCCGGCGTGACGCTGTTGAACATGCCTTGCTGAAGCCCTCATTGGGGCGGAAGCATTTTTCGTCAACGGCAGGCGATTGACATGGCCGACTCTACCGATGAACCGGTCGCCCTCTCCGCCCTGCAGCACTGGATCTATTGCCCGCGCCAATGCGGGCTGATCCATCTGGAGCAGGCATTCGAGGACAACCTCCATACGGCGCGCGGGCAGGCGGTCCACCATCTGGTGGACACGCCCGGATATGAAATCAAGTCCGGCGTGCGCGCGGAACGCGCCTTGCCGATCTGGTCGGACCGGTACAACCTGATCGGCAAGGCCGACCTGGTCGAGTTTCATCCGGATGGAACGGTCTACCCCGTCGAGTTCAAGCACGGCGCAAAGCGGCAGAAAAGGCACGACGACATCCAGCTCGCCGCGCAGGCGTTGTGCCTGGAGGAGATGCTGAATCGCCCGGTTCCGCGCGGCGCCATTTTTCACGCCAGCAGCCATCGGCGGCGCGAAGTGATCGTCACGCCGGAGCTCCGGCAACAGGTGATCGAAACCGCCGATGCGATTCGCGCCATGCTGAAGTCGGGACGGTTGCCGTCGCCGGCGAACGATGCCCGCTGCCGCGAATGTTCGCTGAAGGACGTCTGCCAGCCGGAGGCGATCGCCGAGCGCGGCCGCCAGCACAGCCAGCGCATCAGCCTGTTCAATCCGGAGGAATGAAATGCGCACCATCGAAAACACGTTGTACGTGATGACGCCACAGGCCTATGCGCACCTGGAAAACGCTACCGTGCGCATCGATGTGGAACAGGAGAAAAGGTTGCAGGTGCCGCTGCATCATCTGAACGGCCTGGTGTGTTTCGGCAATGTGATGGTTTCTCCCGCGCTCATGCACCGGCTTGCCGACGAAGGCAAATCGCTGGTGCTGCTGGATCATGCCGGCCGCTTCAAGGCGCGGCTCGAAGGCCCGGTGTCCGGCAACATCCTGTTGCGGCAGGCGCATCATCGTGTGGCCTCCGAATCCTCGTTCGCCCTGGAGTTTGCGCGCGCCATCGTGGCCGGCAAGCTGAAGAACAGTCGCACCATGCTGCAACGCGGCGCGCGCGAAGCTGCCGATCCGGATGAAGCCGCCGCGCTCGGCCGTGCCGCCGATAATCTCGCCGCCTCGCTGCGCGCTGCGGCCGCTGCCGCCGGTCTGGACGAGTTGCGCGGCGTCGAAGGCGAGGCGGCGCGCGGGTACTTCGCTGCGCTTAACCTCATCGTCAAGCCTCAGGCGCGGGCATCGTTTGCGCTCAACGGGCGCACGCGACGTCCGCCGCTGGACCGTTTCAATGCACTGCTCTCCTTTCTGTACGCAATGCTGATGAACGATTGCCGCTCTGCCTGCGAGGCTGCCGGGCTGGATGCGCAGCTCGGCTTTCTGCACGCTGTGCGTCCCGGCCGTGCCGCGCTCGCACTGGATTTGCAGGAAGAGTTCCGTTCCATCGTCTGCGACCGCCTGGCGCTGACGCTGATTAACCGCGGGCAGATCGGCGCAGCGGATTTCGACCAACGGGAAGGTGGCGCCGTCGCGCTGAACGACAAGGGCCGCCGCACGGTCGTCACCGCATGGCAGGAGCGCAAGCAGGAAGAAGTCACGCACCCGCTTACCGAAACCAGGATGCCGATCGGTCTGCTGCCATTCATTCAGGCGCGTTTCGCCGCACGCACCATTCGCGGCGAGATGGAAGGTTATCTGCCTTATCTGGCAAAATAGGAAGCCCATGCTCATCATCGTCACTTACGATGTCTCCACCGAAACGGCGGCCGGCCGCAGACGCTTGCGGCGGGTAGCCAAGATCTGTGAAAGCATGGGGCAGCGCGTGCAAAAATCGGTCTTCGAATGCGTCGTCAACGAGATGCAGTACGAACAACTGGAACGCGCGCTGCTCGCGGAAATCGACGTATCCGAAGATAATCTGCGTTTCTACCGAATCACCGAACCGGCGGAACTGCGAGTCAAACAGCATGGTTGCTTCCGCTCCGTGGATTTTGAAGGCCCCCTCATCGCCTGAGCGCGAACCCCTATCAGCGGCAGAAATGCGGCGCTTTCGCGCAGCGGCTAACCTTATGATAAATATAGTTTTTTGCTGCAAGACAGATTCGTTTTCCCAAAAACTCTGGCGTTCTGGAAGAGGTTCGCGGGAAAATGGGAGATTCTGCTTGGGTAACAATGCGTTACGCAAGTGGAGTGTCGTCCGGCTGTGATGCCGGACGTGGATTGAAACA
>OFCW01000096.1_pt1 | contig 36438 bp, 33 predicted proteins | sample 1520951 | NCBI WGS metagenome assembly OFCW01 (sample SAMEA4349680, study PRJEB24078) | microbial mat metagenome | biome: Terrestrial Biome; feature: Habitat; material: Microbial Mat | place: India | collected 2012-06-12 | depth 10 m | reverse complement strand
ATCACCAGCCCGAGGCCCAGGCCACTCGACTTGGATGAATTGAAGGGCTCGGCCCGCCGCAAAATGTCGGCCACAACATCCGGCGGGTATTGGTCGGCGATCCCAAAGCGCGCCACACTGAGCCGGACGTTGTCGACAATCGTCGGCAAATCGGGCTCCCGGATACCGAGTTGCGGCAGGCGCGTCGGGGTGCCGATCTTGTCGAACCAGGCTTCCAGTGCGGCAATCCCCTCGCCGGCGCTGGCCAGGCCAAAGACCTGCCGGGCGAAGCGCGCAAACTGGGCGGGGTTGCGATCCTGATACCACTTCATCCAGGCCGGCATGACCACCGACAGCCCGGCACCATGCGGTACGTCGAACAGCGCGGAGAGCGAATGCTCGATGGCGTGGTTGGGATAGCCGAAGCCGGCGCAGCCGGAAAAGGTCAGCCCGTTCAGGGCCAGCGTCGCCGCCCAGGCGAACTCGCCGCGCGCGTCGTCGTCGGCCGGGTTGGCCAGCAGGGTTTCGGTCGTTTCGATGATGGTGTTGATCACCGCTTCGACCAGCCGCGACTGCAAGCGGGGATGCACCGTCGCCGTGAAATAGGCCTCGATGCAATGGGCGATCACATCGGCCGCCGAATAGACCAGATACGCCCGCGACACGCTCCGCATCAAGCGGGGATTGACGATGGACAGCCTGGGATAGATCGCCGGCGCGGTGATGTAGAACTTTTCCCGGGTCTCGTCATTGGTCACTACCGCCGAACAATTCATTTCGCTCCCGGTCGCCGCCAGGGTCAGGATGGCAAAGATGGGCAAGGCCGAGGCGATACGCGCCTGACCGGTGAACAATGCCCAGACATCGCCGGCATGCACGACGCCGGCGGCAATGGCCTTGGCGCTGTCGAGCACGGAACCGCCACCGACGCTGAGTATGGCATCCACCTGCTCTGCGCGGGCCAGGGCAACGCCTTGTCGCACCTTGGAAAGGAGCGGGTTGCTGACGATGCCGCCCAGTTCGACCAAGCCAATGCCCTGCTCGGCCAGGCACTGCGTCACGGTAGCGAACAGGCCGTCGCGCTTGATGCGCTCACTGCCGTAGCAGAGCAGCACCTTCCGGACGCCATACCGGGCCAGCCGCTCGCCAATCAGCCTTTCCTTGTCGACACCAAATTCGATCCGGGTCGGGTTGAAAAAAGTGAAGTTTTCCATGATGCCTCTTGTGATCAGTGTCGTGTCCCATGGGCAGTAGCGTTAGGGCCCGATCCCGCCGACGGGACCATGGCGTATCGTACGCCTGCCTGGCCCGGCAACGGGCCGTTGAGTCGCGGCGCGCCGCTCAGGCGCGCAGTTCCAGGTTCAGCCGAACCAGATCGGCCACATTGCCGACCCCGAGCTTGTCCATCATGCGTGCCTTGTGCACCTCGACGGTGCGCGGACTGATGCCGAGCTCGGCGGCAATGTCCCGGTTATGCTGCCCGGCCACCACACGGGCCATCACCTCCCGTTCGCGCGGCGTCAACCCGGCGAGGAGGCGCTCGACGGTCGAGCGGTTGAGATCGGCAGCGAGCTGGCTTTGCTGGCGGGCAAAGGCGTCGGCGATGGCAGCCAGCAGCTTGCGGTGATCGAGCGGCTTTTCCAGGAAATCGACGGCCAGCGCCCGGAAGGCCTCGCGAGCCGAGGCCACGTCGCCATGGCCGGTCATCACGATGACCGGCAGGTCGCTGCCCAACTGGTTCAGGTGCTTCTGCAGCGTCAGGCCATCCATGCCGGGCATGCGGATATCGAGCAGCAGGCAGCCGCGCCAGGTTTTCTTGTAGGCTTTCAGGAAGCTTTCCGCATCGCCGAACACGGCAACCCGGTAATCCTCGACACCAAGCAGCAGGCTGAGGGCATCCCGTACGGAGGGGTCGTCATCGACGATGAAGACAGTCAGATTGTCAGACATGGTTCATGGATTCCTGAATCGGCAGAACGATCTTGAAGATGCCATGCTCGGCCACCTCGCCCCACAGCGTGCCGCCATGGGTTTCGACGATGGCGCGGCTGATCACCAGCCCGAGGCCCAGGCCACTCGACTTGGATGAATTGAAGGGCTCGAACAGTGTGCCGGCGACCTTTTCGGAAAGCCCCCGGCCGGAGTCGGTCACGACGAGGCAGACGCGCGCCCCGGGCAGGATTTCACCCCGCAGGCTGACCGCGCGTTGCGCACAGTCGGGCTGATCGACCGCATCGAAGGCGTTGGCCAGCAGATTGCGCAACACCACTTCGAGTTGCAGGCGGTCGGCCAGCAGGCAGACGTCAGGCATCGTGCCGATCGTGAATTCGATGCCGCGTTGCGCCGCCCGCGCCTGATAATGGCGGGCGGCCTGGTCGACGATTTCCGGTAGCCGGGCGGCTTCCAGCTTGGTTGCGCCGGTCCGGAAAAAGTCGCGTAGCCGGCGAACCACCTCGCCGGCCCGAGCCGACTCGACCAGCATGCCGTGGATGGCGGCATGCAGGCGCTCGCCCTGTTCGCCGCGCTCGAGGAGTCGTTCGCAGGCCGAACCGTAAGCCGCCAGCGCGGTCAGCGGCTGGTTCAGCTCGTGGGCCAGCGCGCCGGCCATTTCTCCCGCCGCCGCGAGACGCAGCGTCTGCTTCAGTTCGTCACTGGTCCGCCGCTGCTCGTCCACCACGCTGCCCACGAAAAAGCCGATCAGGGCCATGGCCAGCGACAGCATTTGCAGCTCGGCAATGGTCACCGCGTTGTAACTCAGCACCTGGACGGCGATGATCACCTCGATCTGCAGCAGCGAAGCGGCGAGGATCGCACCGGCCATGCCCTGCCGGGCCGAAGCCCAGATCAGCGGCAGGAAGAGCAGGTAGAAGAACTTGAAGCCGCTGCCACCGCCGAAATCGAAAGCAACCCACACGGCCAGCAGGCTGGCAGCGACGTAACCCAGGGTTTCCCAGCGCAGGGCGGCGGTGCGCAGCAACAAGCGGCCGCGCTCGCTGCTCAGCCACCAGAAAAGCGGCATCGCCACCGTGATGCCGACACTATCGCCCACCCAGAACTGGACGACCCCGGTTCGCCAGCCGTCGGCCGGCAGCAGGCCGAGCAGCTGCAGGCTGCTCAGGTAAATGATGCTGACCAGCAAGGTGCCGCCGGCAACCGGCAGAATCCACGCGATCAGCGCCACACGGTCGTCCAGCAGGGAAGTCGATAGCAGCCGGCGGCGCAGGTATTCGCCCAGCGCGATATAGCCGCCGGCCAGGATGGCCGCCGACAGCAGGCTGGCCCACCAGGCCTGCGGGATGCCGCGAACCAGCAGTTCGCTGAGCAGCACGGTGCCAAGCACAGGCCACCAGGCAGCCCGGCCGCGGCGCAGCATGAAGACCAGCCCGAGGGCCGGCGCCGGGTTCCAGGGCGTGATGTTGAGCCCGTGCAACGGGTGGATGAAGCTCGACACATCGAGGGCGATGTAGAGCACAGCGAAAGCGAGGTTGAGCGACAGCGTATTCACGTTGCGGGCAGTTCCGGAGCCGTCACGGCGCGCAGGAGCGAACCGTGCAGGACGCACTGTACCCCAAGCCCCCCCGGGGCCGGATAGGGGAAGGCCGTACGGGATTTCCGTACGCGCTGCCCGAATTATCGGCGCGGAGGCGGAGGGCTATAGTCGGGCGCATCGTCCCTGTGCATACCATCATGTCCATTTCAGCTGTCTCCACACCGGAAATCGTCGCCGCCGCCATATTTGGCATCGCCGTCCTGCATACCTTTTCGACCAAGTTTTTCGCCCACCTCGCCCATGTCCAGCCGCGCCACGCCGGCTTGTGGCATCTGCTGGCCGAAGTCGAGGTGGTGTTCGGCTTCTGGGCCTTCGTCCTGATTGCCGCGCTGTTCTCCCTGTCCGGCAAGGATGCCGCAGTGCATTACCTGGAAGCGCGCAATTTTACCGAGCCGATGTTCGTCTTCGTGATCATGGTCATCGCCGCCAGCCGACCGATCCTCGAAACAGTAATGAGCACCGTTCGCCTGATCGCCGCGATGATCCCCATCCAGCGCGCCGTCGCGGTCTATTTCCTTTGCCTGTCCCTCGTCCCGCTGCTCGGCTCCTTCATCACCGAGCCCGCGGCCATGCCCCTGGCCGCCCTGATGCTGCGCGACAGCTTCTTCAGCCAGCCGATTTCCAACCGCCTCAAATACGCCACCATCGGCCTGCTCTTCGTGAACATCTCGATCGGCGGTACGCTGACCAACTTCGCTGCACCGCCGGTCCTGATGGTTGCCGCCAAATGGCAGTGGGACACCCTCTACATGCTTTCCCACTTCGGCTGGAAGGCAGCCTTCGCCGTGTTCACCAACGCCGCCGTGCTGACCTGGTTCTTCCGCCGCGAACTGGCGGCCAAGGGCAAGCCGAACGGCGCGGCCAACGGCACCGCCGTGCCGCGCACCGTCGCCGGCATCCACCTTGCCTTCCTCGTCGGCGTCGTCATTTTCGCCCACCACGCCGTCGTCTTCATGGGCCTCTTCCTGTTCTTCCTCGGCTACACCGAAGCCTACAAGAAATACCAGGACCGCCTGATCCTGCGCGAAGGGCTGCTCGTCGCCTTCTTCCTGGCCGGCCTGGTCGTCCTCGGTGGCCTGCAGCAATGGTGGCTGCAAAGCGCGCTCACCGGCGTCGAACCGACCGTCCTCTACTTCCTGGCCACCGCGCTGACCGCCGTGACCGACAACGCGGCGCTGACCTATCTGGCCTCGCTGGTTGAAGGCGTCTCGGGCGACTTCAAGTACGCCATCGTGGCCGGCGCTGTCACCGGCGGCGGCCTGACCATCATCGCCAATGCGCCCAACCCGGCCGGCGTGGCGATTCTCAAATCAAGCTTCGACGACCAGTCGGTCAGCCCGCTCGGCCTATTCCTGGCTGCCTTGCCGCCCACCTGCGTCGCCATCTTCGCCTTCCTCGCCCTGTGATGCCCCGGCCCAGCCTGATCCTTCGCTCACCCTACCTGCAGTGGCTGCTGGTCCAGATTTTCCCGCGCCTGCGGGCCTGGCCGGTCGGCAAGTGGCCGGCGGTGATGGAGAAGGTCCGCGGCGCCGATTTCGATCGCATCGAACGGATCGGCATCGTCGCCGCCGTGGTCCTGACCACCTGGCTGCTGCGTCCGGCCAGCGGCAGCGACAGCCCTGCCGCCATCGTCTTTCTGACGCAACTGCCGGTCGCTCTGCCCCTGCTGTTTCTGATGGCCGGCCCTTTCTTCCTGCGCCGGATTCGTCGGGTTATCGACAGCGAAGCCCGTTCCGGACGGGAAAGCCGCTCCGACGATCCCGACGAAAGGAAGTGACATGGGAAATTTCGCCGAAATGAAACACCTGTCCCCAGCCACCTCCCCCGGCACCCCTCGCCGCCTGCTGATTCCGATCGACGCCACCGAGGCTTCGCGCTGGGCACTGAACTACGCCTGTCGCCTGGCACAGACCGGCTCGCCGCCCGAAATTTGCCTGCTATTCGTTGCCGAACCGGTGCACAACTGGGAAGTGTTGCGCTTCTACACCGAAGAAGAAGTCCGCCGGCATTTCCAGCAACGCTCGGCCGTCTTTCTCGACGAAGCCGCCGCCCTTCTCCAGGCCGCTGGACTCGCCTCGCGCAGTTTCTTCCGCGAGGCCGAGACAGTGGCCGGCATCGTCGATCTGGCCGAAGAGCTCGCGTGCACCGAAATCGTCGTGCCGGCCACGCTCTGGCTTGGCCGCTTCCCGACCGGGCTGGCCCGCAAGCTGCTCCAGCGCCCCTGCGCCGTTCCGGTCACCCTGGTCCGGGAAGATGGCGTCCCCGTTGTCTGACCACCACGTTCCCTCGTGGCGGAAATCTCTTTGAGGCGGGCAACCGCCTCTTTTTTTCCGGAATGTTGTCCGGAACTCAGATATCCTCGATCGTCGGCACCATCCGGTTGGTATGGCGCAGGCGCTCGGCCATCAGACGCATGATCTGCAACGCAAAAAATGGCGTCTGCTGGACGAGGAACTGAAAGCGTTTTTCGTCGATCGCGACAAATTCGCAATCCTCGGTGGCAATCACGGTAGCCGAACGCGGGCCGGGCGAAACAATGCCCATTTCGCCGACCACGCTGCCATGGCGCAGGATTTCGACCACCCGGTTATTGACGATGACCTCGGCCGTACCGATCGACAACACGTACATCAGGTGTCCGGGTTCGCCCTCGCTGAACAGCGGCTGGCCGGCCGGCACGGTGATGATGCTGGGATTGTGGGAAAACAGTTCGCAAAAAATCATGCTGCTTCTCAGGTTGGTTGAATAAAAAAACACAGCGACTTCCTCGCTCAGCGGCCGGCCAGCCGCGGAGCCAGCCCGCAGTATTCGGCGGCGACCCGGGCGGCTTCGACAAAAGCCTGACGCGCCCTGCCGAGCCAGGCAATCCGGGCAAAAAGCCACTCCGCCAGGTCAAGGCCAAAATAGGCGGCAAACCAGGCAAACAGGCAGTCGGACAGGAAATGCCCGCCCGTCGCCATGCGCACCAGACTCATGCCGGCCGCGGCACCCAGACTGGCCAGCAGCCAGCGCTGCCGGAGGCGCGGCGACCCCAGCCAGCCGAACATCATCACGACAAAGGCCGTCGTGGCCACATGGCCGCTGACGAATGAACAATTGCGCGCACATTGCCGGCTCGGCACGAAAGCCGGTGTAAATTGCTGGCTGCCGCCAAATGCTTCGATCTGCGCCGGGCGGGCCCGGCCGAGATGGTTTTTCAGGCCGGCATCCACCAGCAGCACCGGGCCGGCCAGCGCCCCCGCAAGGAAGAAGGCGAACAGCAGGCGTTGCGGCCGGAGCACGCGGCAGGAAGGCAAGCCGCTTGCCAGGCCAAGCAACAGCAGCACCCCGAGCAGCAGTCGCCCGACGACCGGCACGGCCTGATAGGACCAGGCAATCAGCGGGCTTTCGCGCGGCAGCAACCAGGCCCAGTCGTTCTGGTAAAAGCGGGCAGCCACGGCCAGATCGATTTCCGGCCACGCCACAAAGACGACGGCCAGCACGGCGAAGGTCGACAGCACCAGGCGGCGCTCAGTAGCCCTGGAAAGCATGGAGCAGATGCACCTCAATCCGGCGCGACAGGTTGGAGTCCAGTTCGGCGCGCAAGGTCGCCAGGGGGCGGCTACCGGCAAAACGGCCGAGCATGGCCGCATCCGGCGCCTGGTCACCAAGGTATAACGCGTCGCTTCCGACATGACGACCGAGATCGGTAGTCAGCCGGAAATGATCGCTCGCCTCGCGGCGCGGATTCCAGCTCACCACCGTCGGCCGGAGGTCGCGCAACTCGTAGCGCATATGGGCAAGTACCGTCCGGTTATCGGCGAGCAGGACCGCATCGGGATGGGCCCGGACGATGGGGCGCAGTTGCTCGGCCAGTTCGTGCCAGCCGGTCGCCCGGACGAAAGGGTTGTAGCGCGCCGGGTTGGCCACGCCGCTCGCGGCGAGCAGCGCCGGAGCATGATAGGCCAGCGCGGCCAGCATGACATTCAGCGTGAGGCCGGCGATCAGCCAGCCGCGCCGGCCGGCCGTCAGCCACGCTGCCAGGACGATGGCCAGTGGGGCAAAGGCCGGCGCCGCCCAGTTGGCATTGGCGCCGCCATGCAAGGCCTGCGACGAAACCACCAGCCACAACGGGATGGAGAACCAGAGCAGCAAACCGGCGGCCCTTTCCCGCCATCCCTGGGCGATGCCCGGCAGGACGGCCAGACCGAACAGCGGACCGAACGCCAGCACCTGCACGACGAGAAAGCCGCCCAATGCCGCCCAGCGCTCGCTGGCCTGCCGATGCAGCGTGATGTCGGCCGTATGCCGCAGGGTCGGCCAATCATGCGCCAGGTTCCACGCCAGATTGGGGGCCAGCAGCAACAGCGCGACGCCCAGCGCCACCCAGGGCCGGGCCGTGGCCAGGCGCTCGCGGTGAAAGGCCAGCAGATGCAGGCCGGCAGCGACGATGAAGAGCAGCATCGTATATTTGGTCAGCAAACCGAGGCCGCATACCACGCCCAGCGCCAGCCAGTCACGCCAGCGACCGGCCTCGACGGCTTCCAGGTAAAACCACAGGGCGGCCAGCCAGAGCACTGTCAGCGGCGCGTCGGTCGAGACAAACAAGCCGAGCCAGGCATAGATCGGCAGGGTCAGCACAATCAGCGCCGCCCACCCGCCCACCACGGCGTCGTACAGCCGGCAGGCGATCAGCCAGACGAGCAGCGCCGCCGCCGGGTAACAGAGCAGGGCAAGCGCCTTGACACCGAGCAGGCCATCGCCGAACAGCGTCGTAGACAGCCGGATGAGGAGTGCAATGCCGGGCGGCTTGGAGAAATATCCCCAGTCCAGCGCTTCTGACCAGAGCCAGTACTGTGCCTCGTCCACATACAGGCTGGCCCCGGATTGCCCGATGGCCAGCAAGCGCCAGACGAACACCAGCGCCGCCAGCCCGAGCAAACCCGGCCAACCGGCCTGCCGGCCGGGCGCCATGCGAAGAGTGGTGCTTGCTTCCATGTACCGAACTTTGCCGGCTGCATGTTTCCCGCCCGTGAAACCCGCATGACAGTCCGGGCAAGGGGCTACCGCGACCACCCTGTCATCGAATTGACAACTGGCTGGCCGAAGCTATCGGCTGTCTGCCTCCTTGCCGGTTCGTCACCATGCCCCCTTTGCCTTCCCGCCGCTGCCTCGTCGCTTTCGCGCTCGCCGCCCCGCTGCTCGGCGCCTGCGTACCGGCCCTTCTCGTTGGCGGAGCCGCCGGCGCCGCGATCAGCTATCACGACCGCCGCTCGACCGGCACCCAGGCCGACGACGAAACGGCGGAATGGAAGGGACGCAACCGCGTGCCGTCAGCGCTGGCCGAACGGGCCAACATCAATTTCACGGCCTTCAACCGGCGGCTGCTGATCTCCGGCGAGGTGCCGGACGAAGCCAGCCGCGAGGCGGTCGGACAACTGGCCGCCGGCATCGAAGGCATCCAGCAGGTGCACAACGAGCTGCGGATCGCCCCCCCTGCCCCCTTCGGTACGCGCAGCAATGACGTGTTCATCTCGTCGAAAGTGAAGGCGCGCCTGCTCGATACCGACCAGGTGGCCAGCAACCACGTCAAGCCGGTGACGGAATCCGGCGTGGTTTTCCTGATGGGCATCGTCAGCGAGCGGGAGGCCCGGGCCGCCATCGACATCGCCCGGACCACCGCCGGCGTCCGCAAGGTAGTCAATCTGTTCGAGATACGGCCGGACGACGACATTCGCTGTCTCGACGATGCCCGTCTCGGCGTCCGCTAAACGGCGGCAAGCCCGAACAGGCCCGGCAGCCAGGTAGTCAGAAAGGGCAGCAGCGATATGGTCAGCGCTCCGAGCAGCATGGCCAGCACAGACGGCAGCACCGACAGCGCGACATAGCGGATCGACTTGGCGAACATGGCCGAGGCGAAATAGATGTTCATGCCGGCCGGCGGGCACAGGAAGCCCATCTCGACATTGGCCAGGAAAATCACGCCAAAATGCACCGGGTCGATACCGTAGCTCAGCGCCACCGGCAGCAGCAGCGGTACCAGCACGACGATGGCAGCATAGATCTCCATCAGCGCTCCGGCCAGCAGCAGGAACAGGTTAAGCGCGATCAGGAAGGCGAACGGATTGGGCAGGACCGATTTCACCCACTCGATGGCGAGATCGGGAATACCGGCGTCAACCAGATAATTGGTCAGGCCCAGCGCCATGCCCAGGATGACCATGATGCCGCCGATCACTTCGGCACAATCGACCAATGCCGCGCGGATGGTCACCCAGTCCAGCTCGCGATGCGCCAGGGCCTGGGTCAGCACGGCGTAGGCTGCGGTCAGCGCAGCACTCTCGGTCGGGGTGGCGATACCGCTGACCAGCGAGCCGATGGCCACCACCGGCGCCAGCAACTCCCACTTCGCGGCCTGCAGCGCCGGCCATAGCGCCGCGGGCGCGGGCACCGGCCTCTCCACCGGCACCACCGGCTGGCGGCGCCGCAGGTAGCCGCCGACGAGCAGCAGGAAGATCACCATCACCATCGCCGGCAGTACGCCAGCCAGGAACATGGTGTTGATCGGCACACGCGCGATGATGGCGTACATGATCAGCGGCACCGACGGGGCGAGCAGCACGCCGAGCGCGCTGGCGCTGGTCACCAGGCTGATGCCGCGCTGCTCGGGAAAGCCGGCCTTGGTCAGCAAGGGCAGCAACAGCCCGCCAAGGGCGAGGATGGTCACGCCGCTACCGCCGGTGAAGGCGGTGAAAAAAGAACAGAGCACCGCCGCGGCGATGGCCGTGCCGCCGACGCCTGTGCCGAACACGGCGGTGAACAAAGCGCCAAGGCGGGCCGCCGCTCCGCTTCGGGCAAACAGCAGGCCGGCCAGCGTAAAGAGCGGCAAGGCGGGCAGCGAGGGATTGACCGTGATCTGGTAATGGCTGAGCGGCACCGCGGCCAGCGGCTGGCCTTCGCTCCAGAACAGGGCCAGCGCCAGGCCGCCAAGCACTGCGAAAATCGGCGCGCCGCAGACCAGCACGAGCGCCAACCAAAGCGCGAAGGGCCAGAAAGGCAAGGTTTCGCCGTCAAAATGGCCGGCAAACAGGAAGCCTGCCGCCGGCAACAACAGACCGAACCCCCAGCGCAGCAACAGCGGGCCGCCCAAGCGCCCGGCCAGCCGGAAGCCGAGCAGGCCGAACCCGACCGGCATGGCCAGTTCGACCATCCAGCCGGCGATGCCATAGGCAATGGCGTGCGGCGCTGCCATTTCGCTGGCCACGAAGGTCCAGCTCGTCTGGGTCAGCATGCCGCAGAGCACGGCGGCGCTGGCCTGGGCAAAGGCCCGGGTGGCGGCACGCAGGTACGGATTCTTCGCCGCCGCCAGACCGGCGCCGAGAGAACTCAGGTGCTGCCCCCGCTCGGCGACCAGCGCCCCGAACATGGCCAGTACCAGGCCGAGGTGCTGGACGAGCACGGGCGCATTCTCGATGCCCTTGCCCAACAACGGCCGCAGCCCGATTTCGAGCAGCGGAATGAGCAGCATCAGGGCCAGCGCCGTGCCGGCGATCAGCGCGTCGAAAGCGGCCAGACGGCGCCAGACAGGCCGGGGGAGCGGTGCGCGCATCAGCGCTGGCCGGCGCGGAAGGCTTTCAGGTGGCCGACCACCTCGTCGAAGGTGTCGGCCGGTACCATCTTGCCGCGGATGCGCGGGTAGAGGTTGTCGGCCAACCGGTTCCACGCCTGCATCTGTTCGGCGTTCGGCTTGTTCACCTTGAGGCCGCGCTTCTTCATCGCGTCGACGGCATCGTCCACTTCCTGCCGCGCCCTGGCACGCAACTGAACACCGGCCTTGGCGCCCGCCTCGCGCACGGCGGCCTGGCCTTCCGGCGTCAGATCATCCCAGGCCTTTTTGGTAATGATCAGCGCGCCAACGATGGGCGCCCAGTTCAGTTCCAGCATGTTGCTGGCTGTGGTGTAGATCTGCGTCGCCAGGGCGAAATAGGGCGTAGACGGCACGGCGTCGATCATGCCGGTCTGGATCGCCGGCAGGATATCGCCCGTCTCCAGCGGCACCGGCGTGTAGCCGAGGCTTTTCATGATTTCCTGCTGCTCCACCTCGCCGCCCCAGGCGAAGAATTTCATTTTCTTGAAATCGTCCGGACGCACGGCCGGCTCCCTGGAAAAGAAGCGCACCCAGCCGGCGTCGCCCCAGGCCAGCACCACGAAGCCCTTGTCGAGAAATTTTTTCTCCATCGCCGGGCGCATCTTCTCGCGCACGTAATCGACCTCTTCCCAATTACGGAACATCAGCGGCATGTTCTGCAAGGCGGCAATGGACGGCTCGATCTCGCGCAGGCCGACGACCGACAACAAACCGCCCTGCAACTGGCCGATGCGCATGCGGCGCACCATGTCGGTCTCTCCCCCCTGGCTGCCGTCGGGATACACCAGATACTTGGCGTTGCCCCCCTGCGCCGAGCGCCATGCCTCGCCCAGTTCCATCAACTGGCGGTGGTACAGCGAATTCTTGGTGGCCAGCGTACCGATGCGCAATTGCTTGTCGGCGGCCAGCGCCGATGTCGCCAGAATGCCAGCCAGCAGCAGCGCCGCCCATTTTCCCCATCTCTTCATGCGTCTCTCCGTGCTTGGTGCGACTCAGAACAGGTCGTCGATTTGTTCCAGCAGCCAGCGCGCGCGACGGCGCATCACCGCGTTCTGCGTGGTCAGCGGGCTGCCGGCTTCATCCTCGATGGCCAGCGCCTGGCGCAGCAAGCCGGCAAACAATTCCTTGTCGCCAACCGGCTGGGCGTAGCCCTCGGCCTTGGTGAGCAGCGCCCCGGCGCTGCGGCCGGCGGATTGCGCAATGGCCAGGTCGAAATAGGCCAGCGCCTGCGCCGGGCTGCCGCCCGGCCGTGCGGCCTCAAAGGTCCCGAGCAGGCTGGTCAGGCTGCCCTGCCCCCACGCCGGATCAGCGGCCCAGGCCCGTTCGGCCAGGCGTACGGCGAGCGGGAGGTCGGCGACGATATCGGGATCGTCCTTGCTCAGCGCAATCCAGCCGCCCCAGGAAGCAGCAGCCCAGTAAGCCAGGCCGGCCTGCGCCGGGCGCAGGCGCAGCGTGTCGCCAGGCTGGGCCAGTTGGGCGGCGAAGCCGGGCTGGGCTTTCTCCAGTGCCGCCATGGCATGGCGATGCGCCCGTTCATAGAGTTTGGCCGCCCGCTGACGCAGGCGATCGGCACTCCTGGCGTCGCGCGCCTCGATCTGTTCGGCCTCGAAGGCGACGAAAGCGTAGGCATATTGCGTGAAGCCGGCGGCGACCGATTCGGCCAGCGCGGCATGACCCGGATCGCGGCGCAGGACGGCTTCCGACAGCTTCAAATGAAAGGGTGCGGCATCGCGCAGCAGGTCGAGATCGTTTTCGTCACCCTGCCCCTGGCTGGCCAGTTCGTCGGCCAGGCCGCCGACGATCATCTGGCGCGGCGAACAAGCGCCAAGCAACAAGGTCAGGGCGGCCGTTCCCAGTGTCATCGCCAGTCTTTTTCCCGCCTTGTCGCCGAGCCTGTGCACCTTCATTCCGCCGTCACGATTCGTTGGCCGGCACACTAGCCGGCCGATGTTACAGCGGCGTGACCGGAGACCCCGGGCAGCAGGCATCATTTCGTCATCCGGCTGCAACACAAGTGCAACAAAATGATGGACTTGAAGCCTATACTTCAGGAATTACATGGAGCCCGCACGATGACCCATCCCCAACTCAAACCCCGCTTCCCGACCGAGAATTACCTGAACCGCGAGCTCGGCCTGCTGGCCTTCAATCGCCGGGTTCTGGCCCAGGCCCAGGACGAGCGGGTGCCGTTGCTGGAGCGTCTGCGCTTCCTGTGCATCGTGTCGAGCAACCTCGACGAATTCTTCGAAATTCGCGTTTCCGGGCTCAAGGAGCAGATTCGGGCCAAATCGTCGGTGACGACGACCGACGGCAAGACGGCGCAGGAGGTTTTCCGGCTGGTATCGGCCGAAGCGCACGCCATGGTTGCCGAGCAGTACCAGCAACTCAACGAGGTCATCCTGCCGGCGCTCTCCGAACAGGGCATCCGCTTTCTGCGCCGTTCGTCCTGGAACGAGGCGCAGCGCGAATGGATCCGCACCTACTTCATGCGCGAGATGGTGCCGGTACTGACCCCGATCGGGCTCGATCCCTCGCACCCCTTCCCGCGCGTGCTCAACAAGAGCCTCAACTTCGCCGTCGAACTGGATGGCAAGGACGCCTTCGGCCGCAGTTCCAACATCGCCATCGTCCAGGCGCCCCGCGTGCTACCCCGGGTCATCCAGTTGCCGGAGGAACTGGCCGGCTGTGCCTATGGCTTCGTCTTCCTGTCGTCCATCCTGCACGAGTTCGTCGGCGAACTGTTCACCGGCATGACGGTGGTCGGTTGCTACCAGTTCCGGGCGACGCGCAATTCCGATCTCTTCGTCGATGAGGAAGAAGTCACCAACCTGCGCACCAAACTGCAGGGCGAACTGCCACAACGCCATTTCGGCAATGCCGTGCGCCTGGAAGTAGCCAACAACTGCTCCGAGGCGATTACCGAATTCCTGCTTGCCCAGTTCGACCTCAAGGCGGCCGACCTTTACCGGGTCAACGGCCCGGTGAACCTGGTGCGCCTGATGCAGGTGCCAGACTGGGTAGACCGCCCGGACATGAAATTTCGCCCCTTCGTGCCCGGCACGCCCAAGGGCCTGGCCAAAGGGGCCAACATCTTCGACAGCATCCGCAAGAACGACATCCTGCTCCACCATCCCTACCAGTCCTTCGCGCCGGTCATCGAACTGTTGAGCCAGGCGGCGACCGACCCCGCCGTGGTGGCGATCAAGATGACGGTTTACCGCACCGGCACCGATTCCGTGCTGATGGAATCGCTGATCCGCGCCGCGCAGAACGGCAAGGAAGTGACCGTCGTCGTCGAACTGATGGCCCGTTTCGACGAGGAAGCCAACATCGGCTGGGCGACCAAGCTGGAACAGGTCGGCGCCCATGTCGTCTATGGCGTGGTCGGCTACAAGGTGCACGCCAAGGCGCTGCTCATCGTGCGCCGCGAGGAAGGCGCCCTGCGCCGCTACGCCCACCTCGGCACCGGCAACTACCACCCGCGCACCGCCCGCCTGTACACCGACTTCGGCCTGATGACGGCCAACGAGGAAGTCACGCATGACGTCTCGGAAGTTTTCAAGCAACTGACCGGCCTCGGCAAGGCGCGCACCCTGCGCCACCTGTGGCAGGCCCCCTTCACGCTGCAGCCGAACATCGTCGCCGCCGTCCAGGCCGAGGCGGAAATCGCCCGCGCGGGCGGCAAGGCACGCATCGTCGCCAAGATGAACTCGCTGGTCGAACCGGAAGTGATCGATGCCCTCTACCAGGCCTCGCAGGCCGGCGTCGAGATCGACCTGATCGTCCGCGGCGTCTGCATGCTGCGCCCGGGCGTCCCCGGCCTGTCGGAAAACATCCGCGTCCGCTCGATCATCGGCCGCTTTCTCGAACACCACCGCATTTTCTACTTCCTTGCCGGCGGCAAGGAAACGGTCTATCTGTCCTCGGCCGACTGGATGGAACGCAATTTCTTCAAGCGCATCGAACTCGCCTTTCCCATTCTCGACCCCAAGCTGAAACGGCGCGTCGTCACCGAGGGCCTCAAGTTCTACCTCGCCGACAACCAGCAGGGCTGGGAAATGAACAGCCAGGGCGCCTATCAGCGTCGCCGCTCGCCGCGCAGCAAGCCGCACAACGCACAGGGCGAACTGATGGTGACGCTGGGCAGCGGCACCTGAAACCATGCACCGGGGCCGCAGCGCCCCACTGTCAGATTCGGCATGAATGACCGGTTTTTCGGCCAGCGATCCCGAATAATCGTTTGCTATTCTCGCCCCCGACCTGTATTGTGCACTGCAGCGAACTTAAGTAGTGTTGTTGATTAGTTGGTTGCGCACCCGTAGCTCTACGGCGCCATTCCCCCATTCGTACCTCGCCGCCTTGAATTCGCCCCTTTTCGGGGCCCAGCCCCGTCACACATTACGGAGATTCAAGACATGGCTACCGGTATCGTCAAATGGTTCAATGATTCCAAGGGATTCGGCTTCATCACCCCCGAAGCAGGCGGCGAAGACCTCTTCGCTCATTTTTCGGCAATTCAATCCAACGGCTTCCGCACGCTGACGGAAGGCCAGCGCGTGTCGTTCGACGTGACGACCGGCCCGAAGGGCAAGCAGGCGAGCAACATCCGGATCGCCTGATCGTTTCTGCCCCCCCGGCCAACGCGGGGGGGGGGCAGTCAGCGGGGAAATTCCCCCCATCCACTCACCGGAGCCCATCATGGCCAAAGAAGAATTGCTGGAAATGCAAGGCATCGTTTCGGAAGTATTGCCCGATTCGCGCTTTCTCGTATGCCTCGACAACGGACACTCGCTGGTTGCCTACACCGCCGGCAAGATGCGCAAGCACCACATCCGCATCATCGCAGGTGACAAGGTCACGCTGGAGCTTTCGCCCTACGACCTCTCCAAGGGACGCATCACCTTCCGCCAGATCGAAGGCCGTACCCCTTCCGCCCCGCGCGTCCGACGCTGATCCGGGGCCATCTTTGAAAGACTGAATGAATTTGGAACAACAACGAGCCGCTGCTCGCCAACTGTGCAACACACTGGACGTCGCCGTCCATCCCTATGGCAATGCCTGGTGGTTACTGGGCGATTGCATCAACCAGGTGATCGGCGAAATCGCCGGCCTGTCCGAAGCCGGCTTGCGACAAATGCGCCGCCCGGGTTTCCCGCGCGCCTGATCACCCTCCAGCCGCCCCTGCCGGCACCGCCGCCAGGCAACGCCGGAAGATCGCGCCGATATCCACCCGCGCCTTGAGCCGCGCCGCCAGCAGATACAGGCCGCCGATCTTGCGATGCAGAAACAGCGCATCGGCCGGCGGCGTATGCCAGAAGCGCCGATCCCGCCCCAGGCGCAGACCGGCATCGCGAATGCGGACAGCCAGCGTCGACGTGCCGAAATCGTAAGGCCCCTCGTGCCGCAAGGGCTCGCAGGCGGCAAGGAAGATATCCAGCACCTGCCGCTGATGCGCCGGGTCGATATCGACCTGAAAATAGCCGATCTCGATCGCCGCTGCCGCCAGGGCATCCAGGTCGCCGGCCTGACCGGCCAGCAGCAGGCGCCGATAGGCGACGATGCAGCGCTCCGGAAAATGCCGGGTCGCGCCGAAATCGAGCAAGACCAGACGACCGCTTCCTTCGTCGTAACGGTAATTGGCGAAGTTCGGATCGGTCTGCACGCAGCGGAATTCGAAAATCTCCCGGAACAGCAGTTCGAAAAGCAGCCCCAGCACGCGGTCGCGCTCGGCCTGCGGCGCCCCGGCCAGCGCTTCGATGGGCACGCCGTCCATGAAGGTCATGGCCAGGATGTCCGGCGTGGTCAGCCCGGCGTGCACGGCCGGTAACGCGAAATCCCCCACGGCCGCGAGGCGGCTGCGATAGTGCTCCAGGTGGGCCGCCTCCTTCAGGTAATCCGCCTCGTCGTGCAACTGCCACTTGGCTTCCTCGAGCAGCGGCGCCACATCGAGGGTGCGCGGCAGCAGGCCGGAAAGGCGAAGCAGCGTCGCGACATTGTCTACATCACTGGCGATGCTTTGCCGCACGCCGGGGTATTGCACTTTGATGGCCAGCCGCGCGCCCCCCTTGCATTGCGCCGCATGAACCTGGCCAATCGACGCCGCCGCCAGCGGAGTAAAGGAAAAGCGCTCAAACTGGCTATCCCACCCCGCCCCCCAGGCTGTTTCCAGCACCGGGAGGAGCTGGCTCATCGGCATCGGCCGGGCATCGGCCCGCAACCGGGACAGGATGGCCGCCAGTTCGGGCGGCATCAGGTCGCCGGCATCCATCGACAGCAACTGGCCGACCTTCATGGCCGCGCCGCGCAGGCGGGACAACTGCTCGGCAACGCGCCGGGCGTTGCCCGGTGTCAGCAACAGCTCGCCAACGCTCGGCCGGTTGCCGCGCGACCACTGGCGCACCCCCTCAGCCAGCATCCCCCCGGCGACGCCCGACGCCAGGCTGCCCAGGCGCGCCAAACGGGCCAGCCGGCTGCTCGGCACCGCGGCGCTTTTCTCCGCGCCGCTCACCGCGCCCCTTCCGCGTCAGCCGGCGTATCGGCTTCATCCAGGGGATAGGCGTCGGCAACGAAGGCCGGTCCCTTCATGACCAGAACGATGAAGGCGGCAATGGCCACAGTCAGCACGACGGTCCAGTGCAAAATCAGGAGACTGGCAACAGCGATGTCGACCGGCAGCTCAACGGCCGCCACGGCAGACGCCGGCGCAAGTATCCCGGCCAGCCGGACAACCCCAGCCGGCAAGGCGAGCAACAGGGAGCCGGCGACGAGCACCCGCGGCAGCCGGCGCAGGATGAGCCGCTCGACACCGGCCGGTTCGGAACGAAAACCGGGCAAACGCCGGAACCAGACACTCATCGCCTCAGGCCCAGGTCTGCCAGGCGTTGGCCAGCAGGCAAATGACGGCCACCACGGTCAGTCGCCAGCGCAGCGGCCAATACCAGGCCGGCAGGCCGGCTGGACCAACCAGTGATTTGTCCTGGACAATATGCAGAACAAAACCGGGCACCAGGATCAACGGCGCCAGACTGCCTGCCAGCAGAGTGGCCGGCCAGGCCAGCAGCGCCGGCACGACACTCCAGACGAATGCCCGGCGACGCCGAACCGGATCGAGTCCCGGCGCGCTCATCGCCACGCCCCAGTGCAGCGCGCCAATGAAGCTGAGGATCACCGCGCCGTAGCCCGCCAGCGCATCCGACCAGGCCAGGCGATGATGCGGATCGCTGCCGGCCAGGGCGACGAGCACGATGAAAGGGAGCAGTCCGCCGTAGCCGAGCCAGGCAACATGCCGGGGCAAGGCGGCTGGATGGGTCGGGTTCAGGGTCGTCATGTCGGTCAACCTCACAGAAAACCAAATCCACATCGCGGGCGGCGCAAAGCGCCGAAGTCTGAAGACACTATACGAAGCCAACCGATATTTGTCCATGACAAAATAAAAATCACCTGCCCCAGACCTCGTCAAGCGTCAGCCAAATGGCCGGCATCGCGTTAAGATAGCACCCTCGCCGTTACCCCCATTTTCGATGTCCCGCCCCCGCCCCCTTCGCCGACTTGCCGCCTTCACCCTTGCTGCCGCACTGGCCGGTTGCGCTGCAAAGCCGGTGCCGGTTTACCGGGCTGAAGCCTTCGAGGCCGAGACCCCGTTCCAGTACCACAGCGACCTGCCACCGCTGGTACTCTGCGAATACGGCAAGCGCGCCCTGCTCAGCCAGGCCTACGAAGTCGACGCCACGGTGCCGAGCAATATCCGGGGTTCCAAGTTCTTCCAGCCGGATGCCGATCATCAGGTGCAGCTGCGCATCACCCTGACCTGCATGAGCACGGGACGCGACACGACCATTTACGCCAACGCGCTGCAAACCCGCTTCGAGCTGAAATCCGGCGGCAGCAGCACCGGACTGTCGGTAGCCGGCATCGGCTCGCTGTCCGTTCCCTGGCCCACCGACAAGAGTTCGCTGGTCAAGGTGGGCGAGGAAACCATCACCGATGGCGAGTTCTATCGCCGGCTTTTCGTGCTGATCGAAAACCTTGCCGAATAGGTACTGCCCGCAGATGCTGCCGGCCCTGTTCGGTCAATGACGCAAAACCACAAGCAGCGCGCCCGAAACGACACCATGAAGCCCTTACGCATTCTGCTCGCCGATGACAGCCAGGCTGTCGGCAGCGTACTGGCCGATCAACTGCGCAGCAACGGCCATCAGGTTGCCTGTGTGCAGAGCGGCGAAGCTGCCGTCGCCGCCTTTCTGGACAATCCGCCGGAGCTGATCCTGATGGATATCGAAATGCCCGGCATCGGCGGGCTTGAAGCCATCCGGCGCATCCGCCGCATCCCCTCGCAACTGCGGGTCCCGATCATCATCATCACCGCCCACACCGACGAGGAGAACCTCCTTTCCAGCTTCATGGCCGGCGCCGACGATTTTCTGGCCAAGCCGATCCAGCCACTGCTGCTCGATCTCCGCATCCAGGCAATGATGCGCCTCATTTCGAACCACCGCTCAACCGCCGCCATGGTCGACGCCGTGAACGAGGGGATCATCCGCATCGACCGGACCGGACGGATCACTGGCTTCAATAAGGCGGCCGAACGCATCTTCGGCTATGGTGCCAAGGAAGTGCTCGACCAGAACGTCAAGATGCTGATGCCCTCCCCTTTTCGGGAAGAACACGACACCTATCTCGGGAACTACGTCGCAACCGGCCAGCGCACGGTGATCGGATCGGGCCGCGAGGTCGTCGGCCTGCGCAAGAATGGCGAAATTTTTCCGATGAGCCTGGGCGTCAGTGAAGTCGAAGCGCCCGACGAGCGCTTTTTCGTCGGCATCGTGCGCGATCTCAGCATCGAGAACGAACTGCGTACCAGCCTGCGCGAGAGCCGCAATTTCCTGGCTGATATCATCGAGAACATTCCGGCCGCCACCTACGTCAAGAATCGGGAAGGCCAGTATGTGCTGGTCAACCGCCAGCACGAAGTGGTGACCGGGCGGCCCCGCGAGCAGTTGCTGGGCAAGACCGATGCCGACATCTTCCCGCCCGACGCTGCCCGGGCCTACCGGCAACTCGACCTCGAAGTCATGGCCGGCAACCGGACGATCGAAGCCGAGGAAAAGCTGACGGATGCCCACGGTGAGCGGCATTTCCTGTCCATCAAGTTTCCGACGCGCGACGCGGCGGGCAACATCACCGGCATCTGCGGCATTTCGCCCGAGATCACCGAACTCAAGAAAACCCAGCACGCACTTGAGCGTCTGTCGCAATACGACGACCTGACCGGGCTCTACAACCGCCGGCATTTCATGAGCCTGGCCCAGCAGGAATTTGGCCGCAGCCGGCGCTACGGCACACCACTGACCCTCCTGATGCTCGACATCGATCATTTCAAGCGCATCAACGACACCTACGGCCACCCGGCCGGCGATCAGGTGCTCAAGGCCATTGGCCGGTTGATTCATGACGGCCTGCGCGGCATCGACATTGCCGGCCGGCTGGGTGGCGAGGAATTCGCCGTGATGCTGCCGGAAACCCCCATCGGACAGGCCATCATGGTCGCCGAGCGGCTGCGCGGCCGGATCGTCAGCGCCCCGCTGTCGCTCGCTGACGGCCAGAGCGTCGCCTGTACGCTCTCCATCGGCATCGCCGTGCTGAGCGCCGAGGTCGACCACCTCGACCATCTGCTGCAACAGGCCGACCAGGCGCTCTACGCCGCCAAGGAGCGCGGCCGCAACCGGGTGGTCAGCTACGTGGCCGATCGTCCGGCGTAAGGAAGAGCCCGACGCCCAGCGCGATCAGCGCCAGCGGCCACCATTTCCGGATCACGGCGACCAGATCGAGTTCGAACAGGTCGAAGTTGACCGCCAGCGCGACGGCACCGACAACGATCAGGGCGATGGCGGCAAAATGGCCTTTCATGCGATTGCTCCGGTCATCAGGCGCGGCGGACGCCGACCACACCTTCGACATCGTGAATCAGCGTCAGCGTGCGCTGCAGCTGGCGCAGGTTGGTGATTTCGACGGTAAAGCTCATGTGCGCCTTGCCCTGCTTGGACTGGGTGTTGACGCCGACCACATTGAGCTTCTCCCGTGTGAAGATTTCGGAAATATCGCGCAGCAGGCCCTGGCGGTCGTGTGCATCGACGATGATGTCGCAGGCAAAGACACCGGTCGTCTGCCCCCCCCAGTCGGTCTCGATGACGCGCTCCGGGTGCAGCGCCGCCAGATTGGCGAAATTGGGGCAATCCATGCGGTGGATCGAAATCCCCTTGCCGCGGGTGATGAAACCCTGGATTTCATCGGGCGGCGCCGGTTTGCAGCAGCGGGCAAGCTGGGTCAGCAGCTTGTCGACGCCGACGATCAGGATGCCCTGATTCCCCTCGACCGGCTTGCTCGGCTTGGCCACCACCTCGTCCGGCAACTGCGTTTCGGCCAGCAGGTCGCCGCCCTTGGCAACAGCCTGGAACTGCCGCTGGTTGAGGTCGCCACGGGCCGCCGCGATGTACAGGTCATCGGCCTTGGCAAAGCCCAGCTTGTGCGCCAGTTCCTCGATATTGGCCCCAGTCTGCCCGGCCCGCTGCAGCTCCTTGGCGATGATGCCGCGCCCTTCGGTCAGGGTTTCTTCCAGCGCCAGATTGGAGAACCAGGACCGGACCTTGGTCCGGGCGCTCTTGGTATGGATGTAGCCGAGCGACGGATTGAGCCAGTCGCGCGATGGCCCGCCGACCTTGGCGGTGATGATTTCGACCTCCTGCCCGGTCTCCAGCGCCGTGTTGAGCGGCACCAGCTGGCCGCCGACCTTGGCGCCCCGGCAGCGGTGGCCGAGATCGGTATGCACCCGGTAAGCGAAATCGACCGGCGTCGAACCGGCCGGCAAGTCGACCACCTTGCCCTGCGGTGTGATGACGTAGATCGTCTCGTCCAGCGCCGCCTGCTTGTAGTGCTTGACCCAGTCCGAACTGTCGGAGACTTCGTCTTTCCAGGTCAGCAGCTGGCGCAGCCAGGCGATCTTCTCGTCGTAGCTGTCCTCGCCTGCCCGCTTGGCGCCTTCCTTGTAGCGCCAGTGCGCGGCGACGCCCAGTTCGGCATGCTTGTGCATTTCCCAGGTGCGGATCTGGATTTCCAGGCTCCGTCCGTCCGGACAGCGCACCGCGGTGTGCAGCGAGCGGTAGTAGTTGCCCTTGGGATTCGAGATGTAGTCATCGAACTCCTTCGGAATCGGCAGCCACAGGTTATGCACGATGCCGAGCGCGGTGTAGCAGTCCTTCAGGTCGTCGACAATGATGCGCAGGGCGCGTACGTCATAGACTTCGGAAAACTCGACACCCTTCTTCCGCATCTTGTTCCAGATGCTGTAGATGTGTTTCGGCCGGCCGTAGATTTCGGCATCCTTGACACCCGCTGCCTCCAGTTCGGTCCGCACTCTGGCCACCGCCTCGACGATGAATTGCTCGCGCTCGCTGCGCTTCTCGTCGAGCATCCGGGCGATCTTCTTGTATGTCTCGGGGTGGATGAAGCGGAAGGAAAGGTCTTCCAGTTCCCACTTCAGTTCCCAGACGCCCAGGCGGTTGGCGAGCGGCGAGTAGAGTTCGAGCGTTTCGCGCGCCACCTGAACGCGCAGTTCGTCCGGATGCGCCGCGTAGAAGCGCAGGGTCTGCGTCCGGCTGGCCAGACGCAGCAGCACGACGCGGATATCCTCGACCATGGCGAGCAGCATCTTGCGCAGCACTTCGACCTGCGCCTTCATCTCCGCCGGATTGATCTCCCCCGCCTCGATATTGGTCGCCACGAAACCCTTGGTGATCGGCCGGAGCCGGTTGAGGCGCGAAATGCCCTGCACCAGGTGCGCCGCCGGCTTGCCGAAGCGCTCCTCGATCCGGGCAAGCCCGTGATGCTCGTCGTAGGAGGGGATGGCAAAGAGCAGCGCGGCAATGCGTGACTCGGCATCGAGCTTGAGCCCGGCAACGATGATCGCCATGCCCAGGGCGTGCGACCAGATGCGCTCGCCGCTGCCCAGGTTACGGTCGCCGTAGGTCTCCCAGGCATATTCCACCGCCACCCGGAGGCGGTCAGCATCGGCCGGGGTCAGGCCTTCGGTGAGGGTGGCGAGGAACTGATCGAAGTCGCTGAGCGCGGCGACGGAATGGACGACGGAAACCATGGCGCGCATTATAGATCGGACGCCAGCCGGCCATGCGGACAAAATCCACACTTGTCATGAATGCGGCCGGCCATGGGGAAATTCCCCAAGTCCGCCGATCACCGGCTTCAGGCATAATCGGCCGACCATGCTCAATCGCCTTGCCAATCCCTATCTGCTGCTCACCCTGACTGTGCTCTCCTGGTCGGGCAACATGGTCGTCGGCCGCGCCATCCGGGGCGACATCCCCCCCTTGACGCTGGCCTTCTGGCGCTGGGCGATCGCCTTCGTCCTGGTGCTGCCCCTCGCCCTGCCCCATCTCCGGACACAATGGCCGCTGCTCCGGCAAGGCTGGAAGCCCTTGCTCGTCCTCGGCCTGCTCGGTGTCGGCGGCTACAACACCTTCGCTTACCTCGCCCTGCAGCACACCTCGGCGACCAACGCCACGCTGCTCAATTCCTTCATCCCCGTCGCCACCATCGCCATTTCCTGGGCCTTTCTCGGCAAACACCTGCGCCGGCCGGAGGCTATCGGGGTCGTTGTCTCGCTGTGCGGCGCACTGACCATCGTGTCCCGCGGCGACCTGGCCGTACTGACCCACCTGAACCTCAACCTCGGCGACGTCTGGATGCTGGTCGCCGTGCTCGACTGGGCCATCTACACCGTCGTCCTGGCCTGGCGGCCAGCCGGCGTGCACCCGATGCTGATGCTCGGCGCCACCATCGCGGTCGGCCTGCTGTCGCTCGCCCCGGCCTATGCCTGGGAACTGGCGCAGGGCCGCCACATGAACGTGCATGTCGGCTCGCTGGCGGCGCTGGCTTACGTGGGCATCTTCCCGAGCTTCGTCGGCTACATCTTCTACAACAAAGGGGTCGCCGAAGTCGGGCCGAACAAGGCCAGCCTGTTCATCCATCTCATGCCGGTTTTTGGAACGCTGCTCTCCTTCCTCTTTCTCGGCGAAATCCCGCTCTGGTATCACTATCTCGGTATCGGCCTGATCTTCAGCGGCATCTGGCTGACCATGAAGCGATGATCGGCTTGCTCGACAAACTCTGCGGCCGCAAGCGGCAGCCCATCCCCGATGCGCTGTGGGCAGCAACCGTCAGCGCCCTGCCCTTCCTCGACATCCTGGCCCCGGACGAACAGCGGCAACTGCGCGCCCTGGCCGAGGACTTCCTGGCCGAAAAGGAATTCAGCGCCGCCGGCGGCCTGGCGCTGAACGATGAAATCTGCGTCGCCATCGCGGCCCAGGGCTGTCTGCCCATTCTCAAGCTTGGTCTCAAGGCGTACCGCGACTGGGTGGGGATCATCGTCTATCCGGACGAATTCGTCGTCCGCCGCCGCTTCGAGGACGAAGCGGGGATTGTCCATGAATACGACGACGTGCTGTCCGGCGAAGCCTGGGAAGGCGGCCCGCTGATCATCTCCTGGCACGACGTGAAGATGGCCGGCGACGGCTATAACGTGGTGATCCACGAATTCGCCCACAAGCTCGACATGCTGAACGGCGACGCCGACGGCATGCCGGCCCTGCACGGCGATCTCGACGCAAGCGAGTGGGAAACGATTTTCTACGCGGCCTACGACGATTTCTGCGCCCGCATCGACAGCGGGGAGGAAACGCTGATCGACCCCTACGCCAGCGAGGCGCCGGCTGAATTCTTCGCCGTGCTGTCGGAGAGCTTTTTCGAGATTCCCGATGTTGTCGCCGGGGAATATCCTGATCTCTACAACCTGCTCAGGCGCTACTACCGGCAGGATCCGCTGGCCCGGCTGACGAAGGCGGCCAGCGCGTCGAGCACCGCCGCCTCCTGATCGCGGTGCGGCGAATGGCCGCATTGCGCCAGCTTCAGCACCTGCGTGCCCGGCACCTTCTCGGCGATCACGTCGATCTGGCGCATCGTCGCATATTCGTCGTCCTCGCCCTGGATGGCGAGCACCGGGCAGGCGATCTTCGGCAGGTAATCCTCGATGTTCCAGTCGCGGAAAGCGGGTGACAGCCAGCAGTCGTTCCAGTCGCTGAAGACACGCGGCGCATCGTGGTGGTAACGCGCCAGTTTCTTCGGCCAGTCGGTTTCCTGCCACAGTTTGCGGGCGGCGCGAATGCCAGCCAGGGTTTCTTCCTCGACAAATTCGTGCGGTGCCATGACGGCGACCGCCCGCGGCAGATCCGGGTGCGCCCCGGCACAGATCAGCGCAATGCTGCCACCGTCGCTGTGCCCGACCAGGATCGGCTTTTCGACACCCAGCGCGGCAACCAGCGCCGGCAGCATCTCCTCGCCTTCCCGGTGCATATAGCGCGGCGTGCGCGGCTCGGGATAAGGGTCGGAGCCACCATATCCGGCACGCGACCAGACGATGACGCGGCCACCGGTGCGCCCCGCCAGTTTCTCCGGGAAATGCCGCCACATGGCCACGCTGCCCAATCCTTCGTGGAGCAACAGCAGGGTCGGCGCATCCGCGGTACTGGCCGGATGATCGCGGTATTCGAGTTTCAGTCCCTTGACGGTGATGTGTTTCATACGCTCAGCAAGAAATCGCGGACGACCGCAATCTGGTCGTCCGACTGGAACATCGGGGCATGGCCCACCCCGGGGAATTCGGCCAGTGTCGCGCGCGGCCCGCGCTCGCCCATGGCCAGCCAGGTATCGCGCGCCAGCAGGTCGGACTCGGCACCGCGAATGACCAGCGTCGGACAGGCGATGGCGCCGTACATCGGCCACAGGTCGATATCCTGGTCGACAAACGCGGCCTTGAACGGCTCGGCAATGCGCGGGTCGTAGCGGAAGGACCAATTGCCGTCCTTCCCCTGGACAATGCTGGTTTCAGTCAGATGACGCCATTGCGCCTCGCTCAGCGGGCCGAATGGCGCGCTGATCAGCTTGACGTAGGCCAGCGCCTCGTCGAAGCTGGCCCACTGCGGGTTGGTCCCGACATAGGTGGCAATGCGCCGCAGCGACTCGACGGTGATCAGCGGCCCGACATCGTTCAGCACCAGCCGGCGGATCGGCGTGCCTTCCTGGGCGGCCAAGGCCATGCCGATCAGGCCGCCCATCGAAGTACCGACCCAATGCACAGCCTCGACATTCAGCCGCGCAATCAGCGTCACCATGTCGGCCACGTACTGGGGAATGCCGTAGCCGGCCGGGTCGCGCAACCAGCCGCTCCGGCCGCGCCCGACGACATCCGGGCAGACGACCCGGTAGTGGCTGGCGAGCGCCGCGGCCAGCGCGTCGAAATCGCGGCCGTTGCGGGTCAGGCCATGAACGCAGAGCAGCACGCGCGGATTGTCGGGCTCCCCCCACTCGGTATAGGCCATGCGATGCAGGCCGGATGGCCCGATGCATTGCACGGCGGCTTGTCGAAATTGCATGTTCTCTCCTTCTTCCCGAATGTATCACCGGTCATGCCAGTAGCGACGATGTTCCTGCCGCCAGCCCCTGACGACGGTTGCTGCCGGGGCGAGCGTGACGAGGACGGCCCCGTCGCGGTCGGTCCGCCAGATGCGCTGGCCGAGGGCCTCGTAGCGGGCGACGACGACCGGCTTCGGATGGCCGAAGCGGTTACGGTATCCGACCGGAATGATCACCTCCCGCGCGCCCACCGCCTGCAGGAAAGCCGGCGTCGATGATGTTTTCGAACCGTGGTGTGGCACCAGCATGACCTCGGCGGACAGATCGTCCGGATAGCGCGCCAAGAGGGCCGCCTCATCCGCTGCTTCGATGTCGGAAGTAAGGAGCAGGCGCCGGCCGCCGGCTGTCACGCGCAGCACGCAGGCCAGGTGATTCGGTTTCGACTCCCCGGCATACGCCTCAGCCGCCGGGTGCAACACCTCGAAATCGACCCCATCCCAGGTCCAGCGCTGGCCGGCGGCACAGCGCTCCCCGACCGCATCGTTCAGCGACGACACCACCTTGTCCACACGTAGGGCGGCCAGCACGGCAGCCATCCCGCCGGAATGATCGGTATCGCGATGAGTGACCATCAGCAGGTCGATGTCCGACAAGCCGAGCGCCCGCAGGTAGGGCAGGACGACCCGCTGACCGGCATCGGACTCGGCGCTGTACAGCGGCCCCGGGTCGTAGATCAGCGTGTGCTCCCGGGTGCGCACCACGCTCGCCAGCCCCTGTCCGACATCGAGCACCGTCACCCAGGCCGTGCCGGCGGGCGGCTTGTCCACCGGCCAGAAAGCCGCCGGCACGATCAGCAGGGCACCCAGCCAGCGACCCGGCACCCCGCGCGGCAAGAGGCAGACGGCCACCCCTCCCCCCGCCGCCAGGGCTGCCCAGAGCGGTGGCGCCGGCGCCGTCCATACCGGCCAAGCCGCACACCAGACCAAAAACATCATCAGGCCGTTCAGCACCCCGTGGGCCAGCGCCAGGATCGGCCACCACGGCAAGAAGGCCCCGAGCAAGGCCAGCGGCGTGACGATGAAGCTGATCAGTGGAATGGCGATGGCGTTGGCCAGGGGCGAAACCAGCGAAAACTGCTGAAAGACGACCAGCAGTACCGGCAAGGAGGCCAGCGTCGCCGCCCATTGCACGATCCCCCAACCGCGCAGTTTTTCCCGCCAGCCGGCGGCCTCGCCGAGCCGGGAGGCGCTGACGTAGAGCAAGGCTCCGACGGCGCCGAAGGAAAGCCAGAAACCCGCTGCCAGCACCGCCCACGGATCGAGCAGGAGCACCGCCAGCAGGGCAAGTGCAAGAATTCGGCTGGGTGCCACGAGGCGCCCGGAAAGAAGCGCCGCACCGGCGACCAGCAGCATGTACAGCGTACGCTGGGCAGGCACCGCGAACCCCGCCAGCAAGGCATAGACCAGCGCAGCGCCACAACCGGCCAGCACGGCTGCCTTCTGTGCCGGCCAGCGCAGGGCAAGCGCCGGCACCCGCCGCCAGCCCGCACTGACCAGCCCGGCGAACAGGGCGGCGACCATCGTCACATGGAGGCCGCTGATCGACATCAAATGGGTGGTTCCCGTGCGATTGAAGGTCGTCCACAAATCGCCTTGGACCGCCTTCTGGTCGCCGATGGCCAGCGCAACCAGGACGCCGGCGTAGGGATACGTCGCCTCGGGCAGGCGTGCGGTGAAATTGTCGCGGATCGCCAAGCGCCAGCGCTCGATGCCGTAGTCCGTTCGCCAAACCATCTCGCTCAGGCGTTCCGGCGGATCGGGCCGGACGTAGCCGGTGGCACGGATGTTCCGTTCGAGCAACCAGGCCTCGTAGTCGAAAACGCCCGGATTGGCATTGCCGTGCGGCTTTTTCAGGCGCACCGTCAGGCGCCAGCGTTCGCCGGGACGCACAGCCGGCGGCGCCGGACGCGCACTGTCGCGCCGCCCGGCGTACCAGGACAACAGGATCCGTTCCGGTACGACCGCCCCGTCTTCGACCCGTTCGACCGCGAATTCGAAACGGATACCGCCGGCAAATTCCTGCGGCAACCCGGCGACGACGCCCACCAGGGTGAGATCGCGCCCTTCCCAGTCGGTGATCAGTTCATCGGCCAGCCGGCCATCGGCCCGCCACGCCGCCCAGGTAAAGCCGAGCGCCAGGCAACCCAGCACCGCCAAGGCACGCGTCAACGCCGTGCGCCGGTCAACCCGCGGCAAGACCAGCAGCCCGCCGGCCGCCAGCCAGCCGTACCCGGCGGGCAGTTCCGGCTGCATCTGCAGGCACAGGATGCCGACGGCGAAGGCGAGAATATTCAGGCGCATGCTGCAATAATAGCGGGATGCGCCGGTACCTCAGAAAAGTCCTGCCCAATCACGAAACGGTCCGCAACAACCCGTGGTTGCGACCTTTCGAATCAACCCTGCTGCATCCCCGCCTGTGGCACCTGAATCGCCATTCGGCGGCGGGCGCGGTGGCGGCCGGCCTCTTCTGCGGCCTGATCCCCGGACCGTTGCAGATGCTGGGCGCCGCAGTCTGTGCCGTGGTTTTCCGGGTCAACCTGCCCCTGGCCCTGTTCGTCACGCTCTACACCAACCCCTTCACCATCGTGCCGCTCTATTTGCTGGCCTACCAGATCGGCCGGGTAACGCTCGGTGAAAGCAACGGCTTTCTGGCCCCGCCGGGCTTTGACGCAACGAATTTCGTCGCCTGGACGGAAGCGATGCGAGGGTGGATGTTGCGCGTTGCCGAGCCGCTCGGCATCGGGCTCGTGCTACTGGCCAGCGGATTGGCGCTGGCCGGCTATTTCGCCACGCGCGCCGCGTGGCGAATCGGACTCATCGCCGCCTGGCGGCGGCGGCAAAAACTCAGGTCCTGAAGCGCGAAATGGCGCTGGTCAGCGTGTGCGCCAGGTTGCGCAGCGTGTCGGCCGTCTCGGCGTTGCCGGCCACTGCAATGTTGTTTTCCTCGGCCATCTGGGCAATCCGCTCCACGCTCTGGGCGATTTCCGTACTCGCCGCAGCCTGCTCGCGCAGCGCGACGGAAATTTCGGAGACCGCCTCCAGCACCTGACGCGCCTGAACCTGCACCTGGCTGATCGCCTCGCCGGCCAGCTGGGCCTGCTCGACGCCGGCAGCCACCCGCGTCACCCCTTCCTTCATGCTCGACACCGCCGTCGCGGTACCGGACTGGATGGCGCCGATCATGCCGGAAATTTCCTGGGTGGACTTGGCAGTCCGCTCGGCCAGCTTGCGCACCTCGTCAGCTACCACCGCGAAGCCGCGCCCGGACTCTCCCGCCCGGGCTGCCTCGATGGCGGCGTTGAGCGCCAGCAGGTTGGTCTGATCGGCAATCTCCTTGATCGTGTCGACAATCGCGGAAATCTGGCTGGACTGCTGCCCCAGCGCCTCGACGGCGGCAGCCGACTGATTGACCGTCTGAGCGATGGTCTGAATTTCGTCGACCACCCCCTGCACGATGCGCCCCCCTTCGGCGGCCACCTCGTCGGAGCGGCGCGAGTAATCCTGCGCATCCTGCGCATTCTTGGCGATATGGTCAATGCCGACGGTCGTTTCCTCGACGGCTGCCGCCATGCTCGACGCCGAATCGCTCTGTGCCGAGCTGCTGGCGGAAATCTGCTGGCTCGACGAAGCAACCTGCTCGGCAGCCACATTGATCCGCTGGACGTCGCCCTGTACCCCGCCGAGCAGGCTTCGGAAAGCGGCGGCCATGGCATTGAAGTCCTTGCCGGCAGCGTGCAGCTCGTCGGCGCCGTGGCTCTCGAATTGGACTGTCAGGTCGCCATCGGCCAGCCGGCGAGCGCCCTGCGAGAAGTTCATGACGCTGTTGATGACCGAGTAATAGGTACCCATGCCCAGATAACCGACGAGCAGGGAGATTGCAACGGAAAGCCCCACCTGGAAGTACAGCAGATTCCGGGCCTCGTTCATGCGCTTTTGCAACTGCTGCTCGAATTGCGGAATCAGGGTGTCGTACATGACCTGGAATCCGGCATCGATCAGGCGCGTCACCTGGTCGAAATACGCCGCCGGTTCCAGGGAGAATTTCTCACCCAGAATATCGTCGCGGACAAGGGCGAACAGCTTTTCGGAATCGTCGGCAAAGGCCTTGACCGGGCCGGACAAGCTGCCCCGCAGTTCCGGCGCGTAGCGCATCACCTTTTCCAGGTTGATGTTCTGCGCATTCAGCAGCCCCCCCATCAGCGCCAGTTGCGAAGTCAGGTCGATGCGCATCTGCGACGTCAGTTCCTTCTTGCTCAGCACACCGGTGCCGCGCGCCCGCGTGATGCCCAATTGTTCCAGCATCGCGGGCATCTTGGACACAATGCTGTCCATGAAGTAGTAGGTATCCATCGCCGGATCGAGCGTCAGCGCCGCGTTGTCAGCCACTTCGACCATGAACTGCAAGGTCTTGCTGATCATCTGCGTATGCCGCTTGATGTTTTCCGGCGCGCTCCAGGCAAGGCCCTGCGCGCTGATCTCGTTCCAGTCCTGGCGAATCGATTGCCAGGAGGCGCTTTCCCGCAGCTTCGGCAACAGGGCGGCATCGGTTGCCGCAATGGCCGCGCTGACATCCTTTTCCTTGGCGGCCCGTTTGTCCTTCATCGCCTCATTGCCATTCAGCACGCCTGAAGAAAGTCCGCGATGCTGCTGCATGACCTGCACCATTTTGTTCAGGGGCTTGATCATCCGCAAACCATCCAGCTCGTCCTGCGCAGTCTGGATATCCCGGCTCAACAGGGAGAAAACCGAATAAAGCAGCACCCCCATCACGATGGCGATCGCCGACCCCAACACCATGAATTTGCTGCGATAACGCAAGCGGTTCGTCAACGCTACAGCCGGAGCAAAAAGTGCTTGCATGTTCATCCCCCTAAAACACCAGCAAGGGTAAATTTAATAATTTGGTCAATTATGACACATTTTCACAACACGAACCTCAAGCGAAAAGTGCGCCATCGTTCAACCGCAATACCCGATCCGCCCTGCCTGCGAGCTGTTGATCATGGGTGACGAGAACCAGGCTGGCCTGCTGCATGCGCACCCGCTCGATCAACAGATCGAACACCACACCCGCCGTATGACTGTCCAGATTGCCCGTCGGTTCATCGGCCAGCAAGCAGGACGGATGGCTGACCAGGGCGCGGGCGATGGCAGCCCGCTGCCGTTCGCCGCCGGACAGTTCCCCCGGCCGGTGTTCGAGGCGATGCCCGAGACCCACCGCTGTAAGAATTTCCGCCGCCCTCGTCAAGGCCGCCCGGCGCTCCTCGCGCCGGATCAGCAAGGGCATGGCGACGTTTTCCAGCGCCGAAAACTCCGGCAGCAAGTGATGGAACTGGTAAACAAAGCCCAGATGCCGGTTGCGCCAGTCGCCCCGCTGCCCCTCATCCAGCGCCGAGAAAGCCTGCCCCATCAGCGACACCTCGCCGGCAGACGGCTTGTCCAGCCCGCCCAGCAAGTGCAGCAGGGTGCTCTTGCCCGAACCGGACGCGCCGACAATCGCAAGGGTCTCGCCCGGCAACACGGTCAGGTCGATTCCGGAAAGTACCGGCACCGCCAAACCGCCCCCCCGAAACACCTTCGAAACCCCCCGGGCAACCAGAATCGGCTCACTCATAGCGCAGCGCCTCCGCCGGATTGACACGGGAAGCCCGCCAGCTCGGGTAAAGCGTGGCGAGCAGGGCAAGCACGAAGGCGATCAGCGTGACGCCCCAGACATCGCCCCATTGCAGATCGGAAGGCAGATCGGAAATGTAATAGACCTCTTTCGACAGGAAATGCACACCCAACACCCGCTCAATGAAGGGGACCACGACATCGATGTTCAAGGCCAGCGCCACCCCGCCGGCAATGCCCAGCCCCAGGCCGATGAAGCCGACCAGCGCCCCCTGCACGACAAAAACCGCCATGATCGACAAGGGACGGGCCCCCAGGGTACGCAGGATGGCGATATCGGCCTGCTTGTCGGTCACCGCCATGACCAGCGTTGAAACGAGGTTGAATGCTGCCACCGCCACGATGAGCGACAAAATGATAAACATCATATTTTTCTCAATTTGCACAGCCCGGAAGAAATTGGCGTGGCTTTTCGTCCAGTCGTGCAGATAAGCGTCGGCATCGATGTACTTGACCAGTTCTCGGGCGATGCGCGGGGCCTGGAACAGATCGTCCACCTTCAGCCGCACACCGGTCACCCGGTCATCCATCTGGTACAGCTTCTGGGCATCCGCCAAGTGAATGAGCGCCAGGCCCGCGTCATATTCGTACATGCCGACCTCGAAGATGCCGACCACCTTGAACGATTTCAGGCGCGGCACCACGCCGGCCGGCGTCACCGTGCCCTGCGGTGCGATCAGCGTCACCTTGTCGCCGGTAAACACGCGCAGCGAGCGCGCCAGGTCGGCCCCCAGCACGACGCCAAATTCCCCCGGCCGCAGGTCGTCCAGGCTGCCGCTCTGGATCGTCTTGCGGAAATCGGCCACCTTGTCCTCCTGATCGGGCAGGATGCCGCGCACGATGGCGCCTTTGACCCCGCCATCGACACTGAACATGCCCTGCGACTGAATGAAAGGTGCCGTCGCCCGCACCTCCGGATGCTGCATGGCCTGAGCGGCGATCGCCCGCCAGTCCTGCAACTCGCCGCTGATTCCGGTAATCTGGATATGCGATGCCACGCCGAGGATGCGCGTCCGCAATTCCTTCTGGAAGCCGTTCATCACCGACAACACGACGATCAGCGCGGCAACGCCAAGCCCGATGCCAAGCATCGAGATCAGTGAAATGAAGGAAATGAAATGATTGCGCCGCTTGGCTCGCGTATAGCGCAATCCAATCAGCAATTCATAAGGCAGTGCCATTCGATTATCAGGCAGACAAGCAAAGTCGCTATGGTACACTTTTTGATTGCCCATCCCGCCGCCTGCACCCGTGCGCCTCACCCTGCTCGTCCCTGAACTGATCTGGCCAGAACCGAACGACCTACTGGCGCTCGGCAAGCTCAGCCTGCCCGGTTTCGAATGGCTGGCCGCCCGCGCCAGCTTCACACGGCAAGACAAGGTAGCCTTCGAAACGGCGCTCGCCCGGCAGTTCAACCTGCACGACGCCCCCTTTGGCCCGCTGCGCCTGCTTGGCGAAGCGATTGGCGACGCCGCCCGTGACGGCCACTGGCTGTGCGCCGACCCGGTGCATCTGCGCTTCCACCATGAGCGCATCATCCTGGCAGACGCTGGCGCGTTCGAGATCGACGAGACCGAAGCCCAAACCTTGGCAGCCGACCTGAATGCGGCCTTCGCCGACATCGGCAGCCTCCACGCCGTGACCGCCCGCCGCTGGTACCTGCGCCTGAACGATGGCGTTGACCACCCGGCTGCCCCCCTCTCGGCCATGGCCGGCCGGCGCCTGGATGGCGAACTGTCCGGCCAGAACAGCCCGCTGACCCGCTGGCTCAACGAAGTCCAGATGTTCCTGCACGACCATCCGGTCAACGAACGGCGCCAGGCAGAGGGCAAGCCTGCCATCAACAGCCTGTGGCTGTGGGGTGGTGGTCTGCTCGCGGCACTGCCGACGCCGGCCTGGTCGGCGGTGTGGAGTAGCAATCCGCTGGCCACTGGTCTCGCCCGCGCCACCAACGTCCCGGCCGAACCGCTGCCCGGTGGGCTGAGCGAACTGCTCGACCGCGCCCAAGGAGACCGTCAGCTGGTTGTCCTGGACAACCTGCTGCCGCCGGTTCTCTACGAGGACAGCGAGGGCTGGCGCACGGCCTGGTACAAACTGGATGCCGACTGGTTCGCACCGCTCCGGGGGGCCGCGGGCCGCTCGCTCGAAACCCTGACCATCGTCGCCCCGACCATATACGGCCTGCTGACCTGGACCATGCACGGCAAGGACCGCTGGAAATTCTGGCGCAAGAACCGCCCGCTCGACCTGATCGCCCGGGAATTGGCCGAAGGAAGCACCGCTTGACCCGCATCGTCACCCGCAGCGCTCCACCCCGTGCCGTCTGGCAACTTGAACAGCAGGGCCTGCACCCGCTGCTCGCCCGCCTTTACGCCGCGCGCGGCATCACCGACAAGGCCGAACTCGACTACGAACTGAAGTCGCTGCTCCCCCCGGCCACGCTGACCCACGCCTCCGAGGCCGCGCAACTGCTGGCCGATGCCATCGAAGCCGAGGCCAGGCTGCTGATCATCGGCGACTACGACTGCGACGGTGCCACGGCCACCGCCGTTGGCATGCGTGCCCTGAAAGCGCTGGGCGCCGACGTCGATTTCCTGCTCCCCGACCGCTTCAAGCTGGGCTATGGCCTGTCGCCGGAAATCGTCGATCTTGCCGCGCAGCAGTCACCCGACCTGATCATTACCGTCGACAACGGCATCGCCAGCCTGGAAGGCGTCGCCCGTGCCCGGCAGTACGGCATCGCCACACTGATCACCGACCACCACCTGCCCGGCGCCACCCTCCCCGCTGCCGACTGCATCGTGAACCCCAACCAGCCGGGCTGCGACTTCCCGTCGAAATGCATCGCCGGCGTCGGCGTCATGTTCTACGTCATGCTCGCCCTGCGCGCCGAACTGCGCAACCGCGCCTGGTTCGCCGAGCGCCCGGAACCGAATTTCGCCAGCCTGCTCGACCTCGTCGCGCTGGGCACCGTGGCGGACGTGGTCAAACTCGACCGCAACAACCGCATCCTGGTCAGCCAGGGCCTCAGGCGCATGCGCGCCGGCCAGATGCAGCCCGGCATCGCCGCGCTGTTCAAGGCTGCCGGCCGCGATCCCAAACGCGCCACGGCCTTTGATCTCGGCTTCCTGCTCGGACCGCGCCTCAATGCCGCCGGCCGTCTCGCCGACATGCGCCTCGGGGTCGAATGCCTGCTGACCGACGACCCGGCCCGCGCCCTGAGCATTGCGCAGCAGCTCGATGCCTTCAACCGCGAGCGCCGCGAGATCGAAGCCGACATGCAGGAGCAGGCGCTGGCCATTTTGTCAGATGTAAAATTTGACGACACCGTTGCCGGAATTGCCATTTTCGACCCCAGCTGGCACGAAGGCGTCGTCGGCATCCTGGCCTCCCGCATCAAGGACCGCCTGCACCGTCCGGTGTTCGCTTTCGCCCCCGGCGAAGGCGGCATCATCAAGGGTTCCGGACGCTCCATCCCCGGTCTCCACCTGCGCGACGCCCTCGATCTCGTCGCCAAGCGCGCCCCTGACCTGCTGGTCCGCTTCGGCGGCCACGCCATGGCAGCCGGCGCCACACTCCGCACAAACGATTTCACCCGTTTCCAGCAGCTGTTCGCCGAAGTGGCCAACGAACTGCTCGACCCGGCCGACCTGACCCGCACGCTAGAGACCGACGGCAGCCTGGAAGGCGCTTACCTGTCGCTCGACGCGGCCCGTCTGCTGGAAAACGAAATCTGGGGCCAGGGCTTTCCCCCTCCCCTGTTCTGTGACGAATTCGAAGTCGAGCAACAGCGCATCCTCAAGGAGAAACACCTCAAGCTGCGCCTGCGCAAAGGCAACAGCCGCATCGACGCCATCCAGTTCAACTTTGCGACACAGCCCGGCAACCGTACCCGCGCGGCCTACCGGCTGGCGATCAACGAATACATGGGCGTCGAAAGCCCGCAGTTGATGGTCGAGCACCTCGAATAGCCAGAACGTCCAGCGAACAAAAAGCGGTCGGCAATCGGGTAGGAGGCGGGGTCGCCCCCGCCGTCCTCCCACACCACCGGACGTACGGATCACGTATCC